>Ga0302310_10002598_pt1 | contig 14351 bp, 18 predicted proteins | sample III_Palsa_N1_2_FD_200451 | JGI IMG/M metagenome (GOLD analysis project Ga0302310, IMG submission 200451) | Peat permafrost microbial communities from Stordalen Mire near Abisko, Sweden - III_Palsa_N1_2 | ecosystem: Environmental > Terrestrial > Soil > Palsa > Peat permafrost | place: Sweden...
TCGCGCCCAGCGGCAACATCAGTCCACTCCAACTACCCTTCGCCTTCGTCACATCGATCGCCATTACTTGCTCCTCTGTTCTCGCTCTTTTTGCTTGTCATCCCCGAAGGGGATCTGCGTTTGCTCTTTCTTGCTCTTGCTCTTGTTCGTTTTTCGTCTTCATCCTCGACCCTGACCCTGAGCGCAGCCGAAGGGCGAAGGGGAAGGACCCCCCGCATTTTGCTCGTGGCGCCACCGCATCACATCCCACCCTCAAATCCCTGCATAGCAGGCCGCATCGCAACAACCTTCTTGTTCTCCGCCTTCCTCTTCGCCTCCCGCGCCGCCTCTTCCTGGTGCTCCCGAAACAGATAAGCCAGAATCCCCGCCACCGCCGCATACAGCTCATAAGGAATCGGCTGTCCCGGCTCCACGCTGCGATACAAACTCCGTGCCAGCGGTGGGTTTTCGATGATCGGCACTCCCGCCCACCGTGCTTCTTCGCGAATATCCAGCGCATTGAAATCGCGCCCCTTCGCCAGCACCGTCGGCGCCTGCATCGTCTCAAAGCTGAACTCCAGCACCACTGCATAGTGCGTCGGATTGGTAATCACCACGCTCGCCCGCGACATGTCCGCCTTCACCCGACGCTTCCTCATAGCCCGCTGTGCCTGCCGCACCCGCCCCTTGGTCTGCGGGTTGCCCATCGCCTGCTTCATCTCTTCCTTCATCTCTTGTTTCGACATCTTCAGCCGCTTCGTCCAGCTCGCGTACTCCACTGCATAGTCGATCGCCGACCACACCACCATCACCCACGCCGCCTTGATCCCCAGCCCATACGCCACGCCAAATGTCGCCGGCAGCCGCGCCAGGCTCATCACCGGCATTGGCCCCATCAGGCTATGCAACGCCTTCCACCCCATCACCCCCACAATCGCCGCAGGTATCACCGACTTCGCCGTCCGAACCAGCGACCGCATCGAGAAAAGGTTCTTGATATGGCTCCCCGGACTCACCCGGTCCAGCTTCGGCTGCAACGCCTCCACGCTGAAGTTCACACCCCCGCCCTGCCCAACCCCCACCGCAACGATGGCGCAAAAGCACGCCCCCATCACCATCGCCGTCGGCACCACCGCCGGCAGCAGCGCCACGCGCATCGCCGTCGTAAACTCCCGAATCCCCCAATCCCTCCCCAACCCCGCCACAGCCATCGACACGCACCGCGCATAGCACTGCCGCCAGCTCGAAACAAAGCTGCTCCCCGCCATTCCCAGCGTCATCAATCCAGCCAGCATCGCCGTACCCGAAAGCAACTCGCGGCTACGCACCCAGTCGCCGCTCTCCCGAGCTTGCTTCTGCCGTTGCGGCGTTGCTTTCTCTGACTTCTGCTCACTCATGCCTTCTGCTCACTCATGCGGCCACCAACATCCTTCCCGCAGCATCCAGCAGAGAGTTGAAGTGGCTCTCCAGAAACCTCGGCCACACCGCCAGCGACCCAATCAACACCACGTACGAAACGATGGTCTTAAACGGCACGCTCAACACCGTCGAATGCAACTGCGGCGAAAGCCTCCCAATCAACCCAATCGTGATCTCCACCGTCAACGCCGCCGCAATCACCGGCGAAGCCAACTGCACGCCCGCTAAAAATATCCCGCTGGCCATATGGGCCATCTGCCCGCCGGTCCTCGCGCTCAACACAAACGTCCCCACCGGAACCACATTGAAGCTCCGCATCACCGCCGTCAGCAGCGTCCTATGCAACCCCGCGCCCAGCAGCACCAGCACATTCACCTGGCCTAGCAACTGGCCCAGCACAGGCGTCTCTACCTTAGAATTCGGGTCCATCAAGTTCGCCAGCGAGAAGCTGAACTCCATGCTCAGCAGCGCTCCCGCAAACAACACCATCTCCGACAACAGCATCAGCGAAAGCCCAAACACCAACCCCACGGCCAGCTCTCCCAGCACGCCGCGCATCGTAAGCTCACTCACCGCGCCCTTCGCGCTCCCCACCAGCGGAGCCAGCAACAACGTCATCGCAAACACAAACCCCGCCTTGATCCGCGGAGCAATCGCAGGCGACGAAAATATCGGAGAGAACACCAGCAGGCTGCTCAACCGCACCATCACCAAAATGCCGCTGCATACCATCGCTTGCCACGCTGCGTTCGTCATCCCAGGTACCGGTGCAGGTCCGTCCACAACCCAATCGTGTAAGCCACCGTCCGGTGCGCCAGCCACGGCATCAGCACCACCACCATCGCAAACACAACCACCAGCCGCGGCACTGCCGTCAGCGTCTGCTCCTGCACGCCAGTCAGCGTCTGGATCAAGCTCATCACCAAACTCACCACACAAGCAGCCACCAGCATCGGAGCACACAGCAACAGCGCTTCAATCAACAAATGCCGCCCTAACAACACCGCCATATCCGGTCCCATCTCAGCCTCCTTTGAACTGTTGCTCTTGCCCTTGTTGCTCTTGCTGTTGCCCTTTTGGTTGTCATTCCCGAAGGGAATCTGCTTCTGCTCTTGTTCTTGCTTCTGAGATAGGTCCGGGCTTCAGCCCGGACATCTAAACGGCCATAAATTTGGGGCTTTAGCCCCCGGCGACTAAAAGCTCTTCAACAACTGCCCCGCCAGCAAGCTCCACCCATCGACCATCACGAACAGCAATATCTTCACCGGCGTCGATATCACCACCGGCGACAACTGCAGCATCCCAATCGACGTCGTAATGCTCGCCACCAGAAAATCGATCAGCAGAAACGGCAGGAACAACACCGCCCCAATCTGAAACCCGGCCTTCAACTCGCTCAGCATGTAAGCCGGCACAACAACCGGCATCGGCAGATCGGCGCGCGTCGCCGGCTGCTTGGTCATCGAAGCGCTCGCAAACACCGCAAGGTCCTTTTCTCGCGCATACTTCAGCATGTAAGCCTTCACCGGCACCGAACCCCGCTCCAACGCCTCCGTCGCATCGATCGTCCCTTGCCTATAAGGCGTCACCGCAACCTGTTCCACCTGCACCAGCACCGGCTGCATCAGGAACCACGTCATCATCAACGCCAGTCCCATCAACACCTGGTTCGAAGGCGCAGTCTGCGTTCCCAGTGCCTGCCGCAGAAAATGAAACACCACCAGCAGACGCACCATCGGCGTCATCGCCAACAGGATCGCCGGCAGCAACGTAAGCAGCGTCAAGCCCAGCACAATCGCCCATGGCGACCCTCCACCCGCACCGCCCTGCGTGCTCTTACCCACCGCATCCATCAGAAAATCTTCCGGCTTGCCTGTCCCAGGCTTCGCATCGACAGCCTTCGCCGCAGCATGTACGCCGCCGCCTGTCTTGCCCGCCACAGGCGCAACCTTGTTGGCATGAGTTGAAGCATGACTCACCCAGAACGCTCCACCACTATCGATCGACTGCGCCTTCACTCCAGACACCAGCAAGAACATCGCCGCGACCACCAAAAAAATCTTCATAGCGACACCTCATCCGTCTTCACTGCAACGATCGTCTGCACGCTGTCCGCGCCGCCCCCCACCAAAAACCTCTGACCGCCGCAGCTCACCAGCATCAACTGCTTTCGGCCGCCCAGCGACAACGTCTCCACCAGCTTCAACTGGCGCTCTCCACGCATCGCGCGCAACCCAACACGTCCACGCCATAAACCCAGCAACCATCCCGCAACACCGCCAATAACCGGCCGTGACGACTCATCTCTAACGCCCTTCGCAAGCAGTTTCATCTCTTATCCCAACCTCGTAAGCCGCACCGCAATCGTGCCGTCAACCACTTCAAACTCACACCAGCCCAACGCCACATTTTGCGCATAGAGCTGCACCTCTTCGCTCGCCGGACACGCGCTCGCAAGCATCGTGCCCACGCTCAGCGCCGCAATTGCCCGCAGCGATAGTCCAGGCAACGGGATCTTCACCGTCATCGCCACCGGCACCTGCTGCAACACCGGCCACTTCGCGCCTCCCACAAGCACGCCCGCCTTCATCGCTGCACCAGAAAATCCGTAAAGTAAATCGTCTTCACCCGCAGCTCAGGATTCCGCGCATCGATCGCCGCCTTCAGCTCACCCTTCAGCTTCTCCTTGCCATCCGGAGCCAGCAACGCCGCCGAGTTCTCCCGTCCCAGCACATCGAAGATCGTGTCCCGCACAGAAGCGTCCGCCCCGGCCACCGGCTTCTCTTCCGCCTTGGCCTTCGCACCCGGCTCATCCTCTTCCGCCAGCACCACGCTCAGCCGCAGATAAGCGTGCCCGCCCTCGTCGGCCAGGTTGATCAACAACGGCTCCAGCGCCTTAGGGTGCGTCGTAACCGGCGCGTCCTTCTTCGCAGGCGCGGCAACTGCAGGCGTCGCCGCACTGGCCGACAGCTTCCCACTGCGAGCGAGATACATCATCGCCCCCGCCGCGCCGCCGACAGCAAACACCACCGACAGCAAACAGCAGAGCAACAAGATCATCAAAGGAACTTTCGCCGCGGGAATCGCGGCATCGGGAGCAGGAGCTGGAAAATCTGTCGGCGTGGCCATACCCCTTCTAATGCACCCAGCCTGCCAAACCCCCACCACCCTCCATAAGCGTCCCCTAAAGATTCGCCCCCTCAGATTCTCTAATCCGAGGGGGCGAAAGTAACACAGCTTACGTACTACCGGATCAGATCGATCGTCTCCTGCGTCAGCGTATCGAACGTGGTCACCGTCTTCGAGTTCGCCTCGAACGCCCGCTGCGCCACAATCAAATTCGTGAATTCCGTCGAGATATTCACATTCGAGCCTTCCAGCGCATCGTCGTTGACGCTGCCCAGACCGCCCGTATTCGCCGCGCCAACCGTCGCAACGCCCGAAGCCGTATTCGTTACGTATGCGTTGTCGCCAGCGCGCGTCAGGCCTTCGACGTTGGTCACATTCGCCAGCGCAACCTGCCCCACCGTCTGCGTCTGCCCATTGCTGAACTGCGCCGCGATATTGCCACTGCCGTCCACCGTGAAGCCCGCATACGTCCCGCTCGTATACCCATCCTGCGTCGTCGCGGTCGATGCCGATGCCCCGGCCGTCTGCGACAGTGTTCCATTACCCGCCGCATCGAACAGGTTCCACTTCATGCTCATGTCCGCCGACCCGTCCTTCATCCCCGGAAATGAGATTCCGCTAATATTCGAGCTCGGTGTCACCAGGTTCCCGCTGCTGTTGAACGTCAGCGTCCCCGTATTGCCCGTCGGCGTACCCGTCTCATCGCCCGCCGGCAACGCCACCGAGTAGCTCCACTGGTTCGTTCCCGTGTTCGTAAAGTTCACCGTCGCCACATGGCTGGTTCCCAGCGAGTCATACACCGTCACCGCGCTCGAAAACTGGTCGCCCACCGCGGCGCCCGCGCTAAGGTTCCCGGTCACTCCAAACTGGGTCGTCGCATTCGCTGCCTGCATCTCGCCGATCGGCAACTGTAGCGGACTCAGCGAACTCCCCGAGCTCACCTTCCCACCCACCGCCGCATAGCCCATCACGCTCGCGCCATCGGTAGTCGTCAGGTTGCCCTGGTTGTCCAGCTGAAAGTTCCCCGCCCGCGTCAACTGCTGCACGCCATTGTCATTGGTCACAAAGAACCCATTGCCCTGGATCGCCATATCCGTCGCATTGGTCGTCGTCGCCAACGCACCCTGGCTAAAGTCCGACTCCGTCGACGAGATCTTCGTGCCCATACCCTGCTGCAGCGCATCGCCCGATCCCGATGTCCCCACATGCTGATAGAACATATCCGAGAACGTCGCCGTCTGCTCTTTGAACGCCGTCGTATTCAGGTTCGCAAGGTTGTTGCCTATAGTGTTGAGTGCCGTCGTATCGGCATTCAGTCCGGTCAGTGCAATTGAAAAGGATCCCATCTTCTTGTCTCTCTTTCTGCTATCTCGTTAAGGGCACTCGACTACTGTGCCGCAAGTTGTCTCGTTAAGGGCACGGATTTATCCGTGCCGTAAGTGCTTCCACGCAATACGGCTTTAGCCGCCGAGGGAAGCTTTCCTTCCTAGCTATTACCCAATCTCCTGGTTGATCGAGATCAGCTGCTGCAGGCTGTTCACGCCCACCATCTGCGTGATATACGCATTCGGGTCCGTCGGCTGCGTCGGGTCCTGGTTCTTCAACTCGCTCACCAGCAGCGAAAGAAAATCGTTCGACGTAATGTCGCCGGAAGTAGACGTAGTCGTCACCGGCGTCGATCCCACAGCGGCCATCGAGCCGCCGGCCATCGCCGACGCAAGTCCCGCCGCCTTCGAGCTCGTGATCGCTCCGGACGCAGCCGTCTTGCCTAAGACCTGCGATGCCCGTGGCGCCTGTACCGCAGAAATACTCGTTGCGTCCATTGCATGGTGTTTCTGAATTGCTGTCATATCGAACTTCCTCTCTTCTTCCGTCAAGCTTGAATATTTACCCAACCGCCGGTTCCCGTAAGGGTCACGCTCGACTGGCCTGCATACATCTGCGGCGGCAACACGCCACCACCCATCCACTCATCGTTCGACTGTGTAGCGGAAACCTCTAGCGCTCCGTCATAGCCGCTGTCCAACCCTTCGCGTTGCTCCTGCTGCGACGCCGCTCCACCAGAGCTTCCATCACTCGCAACACCCGCACCCCCCGCCGAGTGCGAACTCTGCACAGCCTCAACCTGCACACTCCGCACCGCCACCTCCTGCGCTCCCAGGTAAGCCGCAATCCCCGGCGCCTGCGCCTGCAACAACTCCGTCGAGTTCACTGACGACCCGCGCAGATACGCATTCACCTCACCGTTCTGCCCCATCTCCGCGCGCACCTTCAACCATCCAAACGCGCCGCCCTGCAACCCCACCTCCAACTGGTTCGGCGTCGCCGCGTCATACGAATGCAGCGTCAACTCACTCGCCTCGCTGCCATGCCCCGCATGGCTCGCATTCATCAAGCCCGCCGCTCCACCATGCGTCGCGCTGTTCCCTGAATTGACGTTTGCTGCATTCACAGGAAGCAAACCCGCACCCTGCACCTGCACCGCAGAAATCTGTGTCCCTACACCTGAGCCGGTCGCACTCGTCTCCGCGATACTCCCCTGCACCGCAACCTTCACCACCGCTGCATCCGCAGCCTGCGCCACCGCAACACCCGTAGCCGCATCCGCTAGCGCACTCTCGGCAACCACACTCGTACTCGCAACCACCGCGCTTCCCGCAACCGCTGCCCCTGCGCCTGCGTTACCTGCATCCGTACCCTTGTCGGCCAAAGCAATTGTTGCGGCCTGTGTTGTCACAGCAACCGGCGCCGCACTCTGTACCGTCTCTACACCTCCGGCACTCCTCTTCACATCGACAGACGCATCCGTCGCCGCAGCCTGTGCCGTCTTTGTCTCTATATGCTTCGTCGGCTTTGCAACTGCTGCCTTAATCTTCGTCTGCACATCGCCCGGCATCTTCACCGCAATCGAATGATGCGCCAGCTTTGCAACGTTCGCTTTTTGCGCAGCATAAACAGCTTGCCCATCATCCATCGTCTGCACAGAAGCCTCAGCATCCTTACTACAACTGTTCTTCGCTGCCTCCGCGGATGCCTGCTCCGGAGCATTCGCAATCGGCCCAGAAGCCTGTACAGGCGGATCATTCGAAGCGACTTCAGCAGTCACCGGCGGCAACGTCGCCTGCATCGCATCCGCAAAGCTTCCCTGCCCACCATCGACAGGCTGCACCGAAACCGCAGGCGCTGCGACAACCGCAGCCTGCATCGTTCCCGCACCGCCCATCCAATCGTTGCCGCTCGAAATCACTCTCAGGTCCTCGCCGCTTCATAATGCAAGCAGCGTGCCATTGCGAGTTCTAATTCAAGCCATCTCTGTTAGTAACTTCACACCGTTTGTCTTCAGCCCCGCACGCCAACGCGCTCTCGCCGCAAAACGGTCATCGCTCTCCGCCTGCGCCCGGCGCTCCTGCTCCACATCCAACGTCTCACGCAAATCGCGCTCCAACACGCTCGCCTGCTCCGTCTCCACCCGGCACACGCGAAGAATCCTCTGCGCCGCAACCAACGCAATCTCCCGCTCGCGACAAGCAGCCTCCAGCAGCGGGCGCCGCATCGCCTCCGCCTCCCGCAACGCCAGCGACAGCGTCCACGCCGGCCTCTCGCCCGCCTCTATCGCCCGCTGCGATTCACGCGCCCCAGCAACCTCCGCGTCCTTCGCCGCAAGCAAACGCTCCTCCGCCTGCCGCAGCTTCCCCGCCTCCACCGCAACCGACGCCTCACCCAACCGCTCGCGCGCCGCCCGCAACTTCTTCAACCGCGCAAGCTGCCGCATCTGCTCGCTCACAGCATCAACCCCTGCAAGTCCGCAACGCTCTCCGCCATCGTGAAGCACTCATCCGCATCCTGCTGCAGATACTCTCTCGCTCCAGGCATCGCCGCCATCGCGCGGTCCAGATCTTTATCCGCGCCGGCTGTATACGCGCCCATCCGCACCAAATCTTCACTCCGCGCATGGGCCGCCATCAATCGCCGCAGCAACCGCGCGCGCTCACGATGCTCCTCCGTCGTCACCGCCGGCATCAACCGGCTCAACGAATCCAAAATATTAATCGGCGGATACCACCCCTCCGCAGCCAGCGTCCGCGACAACACCACATGCCCATCCAGCAGCGACCGCACCGCATCCACAATCGGGTCCTGCTGATCGTCGCCCTCCATCAACACCGTATAAAACGCCGTGATGCTACCTGTCTCAAACCTTCCCGCACGCTCCACCAGCTTCGCCAGGTGCGCAAACACGGATGGCGTATAGCCCTTGCTCGCCGGTGGTTCACCCGCTGCCAGCCCCACCTCGCGCGCGGCCATCGCATACCGTGTCAGCGAATCCAGCACCAACAAAACATTCTTCCCCTGCCGCGCATAAAACTCCGCCGCCGCCGTAGCCGCCATCGCCGCCCGCATCCTCAACAACGGAGACTGGTCCGACGTCGATACAAACACCACCGAGCGCTTCCGTCCCTCTTCACCCAACGCATCGTCGAGAAACTCTCTCACCTCGCGCCCACGCTCGCCAATCAATCCAACCACCGTAATGTCCGCCTCGGTATTGCGCGTCATCATCCCGATCAACGTGCTCTTACCTACACCCGACCCACCAAAGATCCCTACCCGCTGCCCGCGTCCCACCGTCAACATGCCATCGATGGCCCGCACCCCGGTCGTCAAAGCCTCACGGATCGGCACACGCTCCATCGCCGCCGCAACCGCCGCATCCAGCGGCCACATCTCTGTTCCCAACAAAGGTCCGTTGCCATCGATCGGCATCGCCATCGCATCCAGCACGCGCCCCTGCATCGCCTCGCCAATGGCAATCTCCGCGCCCCGCCCCGACGCATACAGCGCATCGCCGTAGCGCAATCCACGCGTCGCCACCAGCGGCATCGCAATCACCTGCCGCCCGCGAAACCCGATCACCTCCGCGCTATGCCGCTCGCCATCGGCAGCGATAATCTCGCAACACTCTCCCACCGAACACGGAGGCCCATCGCTCTCAATCGTCTGTCCATTGGCCTCGATCACCCGCCCCTGCCAACGCCATCCCGGGCTCGCCGCAACCGCATCGAAGTAAGCCCGCAACGCAGCCGGTCCATGCCCACTCACGCCGGCCGCCGCGCCAACAAATCGAAGAACCCGCGCTCAATCTCCACCAACTGCGCCGCAACGCCAAGCTCCGCAACGCCACCCGGAGCCTCCAACCGCAACTCGCCCGCCTCCATCGACGCATCGCCCTCAATCGCCAGCCCCGAATGCTTCATCGCCTTGTGCCACGCCGCAACATCGTCTTCATTCATCCGCAACACAGCGCCCTTGCTATCCCCCAGCTTCGCCAGCGCCACCCGCACCACACCCGCCAGCAACGCAGGGTCCATCGCAGACTCGCGCTGCAATACCCGAGCGGCAATCGCCAGCGACAGCTTCACCACCTCGCCCTCAACCTCCGCAAAGTACCTGTGCCGCTCCTTCGTAAAGCTCGTACACAGATGCGTCACCGCGGTGCGTTCGATCTCCAACCCTTCGCGCAACCGCTTCACGCACTCCGCAAACGCCTCTTCCCGTCCCTGCTCGCGGGCCTCTTCAAGCTGTTCTTCCGTAGCCAGCATCGCCAGCCGCTCCAGCGTCGCCGAATTCTCCACCACCGGACTCACAGCCACCTCACTGGCAACCATCGCCCTGCGTTTCACCTCAGCCATCTCCGGAAACACCAACAGCGTTACCGGGGCCTTCTCTATCTGTGCTTCAAACAGCAAGTTCACTCTCAGCCTCCATCCTCAAAACAATCCGTCCCTCAGCTTCAAGACTGCGCGCCACAGCCAGCATCTCCTGCTGCGCCTTGGTCACATCCTTGCCGCGTACCGGGCCCATCGCTTCCATGTCGTCGCGCAGCATCTCCATCGCGCGCGAACTCATCGCCTTGAACAGGTGCGCTCTCAAATTCTCCTTCGCACCCTTCAACGCCGTCGCTAGAACTTTCTTATCGACCGCGCCAACGATCTCACGAACGCTAACCTGCGGCACAGTCAACAGATCATCGAACGTAAACATCAGATCGCGAATTCCAATCGCCACCTTAGGCTCGTTCTTCTCAATGTCCTCCAGAATCGCCTTGCTCGCGCTCCCATCGAGATGGTTCAGCAGATCGGCCACCGACCTGAAACCCGCATACGACTTTCTCCCACTCGTTCCCAACGAATCGATCCGGCGGCTCAACACCAAAGCCACCTTCTGTGCCATCTCCGGCGAAAACTGCCGCATCTCCGCCAGCCGCCGTATAGCCTCAACGCGCAACTCAGGCTTCAACGCCATCAACAGCACAGAGCCCTTCTGTGGCTCCAGGTGCGCCAGCACCAGCGCCACCGTCTGCGGATGTTCATTCTCTAAAAACTTACTCAGCTGCTGCGGATCCATCTCCTGCAACATCGCAAGATCCCCCGTCGACCGCTCCTGCATCTGCTTCACCTGCCCCAGCAACTCCTGCGCCCGCTCATCGCCAAACGCCTCGGTCAACAACTTCAACGCATACTCGGTCCCGCCGCGAACCATATACTGCTGCGTCTCCAGCAACCCGTAGAACTCCGTCAACACCTGTGCCAGCACCTCCGCCGGAACGTTGCCCAGCCGCGTGATCTCATGCGTCACGCGCTCCAGTTGCTTCTGCCCCAGCTCACGGAACATGGTCTTCGCCAGGTCGTCGCCCAGCGCGATCATCAGGATAGCCGCCTTGCGTATCCCCGGCAGATTCGCCGGCACAAACTCCGCGTCCACCGGCAGCAACAAAGGCTGTGGCACACCCGACCCTGAAGTGATAGAGTTCCTCTCCCATCCCTGCCTCACTGTCCGTCCTCCCGCCCACCGATCCAGGCCTCCAACAATCGCTTGCTCTGCAACGGCTCCCGTCGAATGTGCGCCGCAACATACTCCAGCACGCCCTCGTTATCAATCGCCGAACTCCGCTTCCGCATCGGCCTCACCGCAGGCTCTCGCACACCCTGCTCAAACTCCGAACCAACATCCGCGCCTCCCAGCGCCAACCGTTCTCCGCCAGGCAGCGCAGCGGACACAGTGCCCGCCATCAACGCCCGTTGCTCCGCAAACATCGCCATCGTCTGCCGCACCACAGGACGCACCACCATCAGGATCAGCAACACCGCAATCAAACCCGCTCCCAGCGTCCGCAACAACTCCGGCTGCGAGTGCAAAAACTCTTGCGCCTCTTCACTCACACGCTGCACGCCTGCGACCTTCACCTCCGGAACATTGCCCGTAAAGCTGATGTTCTGCATCACCACCGTGTCCCCGCGCTTCACATCGAAACCTACCGCAGCCTGCGCCAACTCCTCCAGCCGATGCATCTCATCCGGCGTCCGCGCATGCCACACCGTCGCCGCATCTTTCCCCGCACCCGCGCTCGCACGATCGTTCACCAGCACCGCCGCCGATATCCTCTCAATCCGTCCCGGCCCCTGCTCTTCATGCGTCAAGTGCCGAGTCACTGCAAACGTGCTGCTCTCCTCATGCTGCGTCTGGCCCGGCCCGCCCGCACTCGGATACACCGGCAAAGCATCCTTAGCCTGCGTCGCAGCCACCGCACTACCCGGCGCAGCCGCAGCCGGAGTATTACTCACCGTCCCCGGAATCCCACCCGTCTTCGCAGCCGCTCCACCCGCAACCTGGTCGCTCTTCTGCGTGCTCAACGCCACCACCTGCGTCGGATCCACAACCTCATCCGTCCGCTCCACGCTGCCTTGGTCATAAACAATATTCACCGTAGCCCGAACATTCTCACGTCCAGCCAGCGGCTCCAGCATCGCGATCAGCTTCTGCTCCAACGCCTGCTCCTCATCGCTCGCCGCAGCCTCACGTCCAGGCGTGTTCAAATTCGCCCGCCCATCCGCATCCACCAGCGTCACCTGCTCCGGAGTCAGTCCTTCAACAGCCCCCGCAACCAAATTCCGTATCGACTCAACCTCTTCGCGCCCCAGCGTCGACCGCTTCAGCTTCAACACCACCGAAGCCTTCGCCGCCTGCTGCTCACTCGTAAACAGCGACTCCTTCGGCAACGCCAGGTGCACCCGCGCAGACCGAACCGACCCAATCGTCGCAATCGTATGCTCCAGCTCACCTTCAAGCGCGCGCTGATAGTTCACCTTCTCATCGAACTCACTGCCCACCCAGTTCGGTTTATCGAACAACTCAAAACCCATCCGCCCACTCTGCGGCATCCCTTTCGTCGCAATCTCCATCCGTGCCTTATCCAGCAACTCCGCCGGCACCTGCACTCCCAACCCATCGGGCGTCGACTGATACGCAATGCTCGCCGCCGCCAACTCACCCTCAACTTGCTGCACATCCCGCGCTTCCAGTCCCGAGTACAGCGTCTTCCAATCCGTCTTGCTCCCCCACCACCACAACGCCGCACCCGCCGCCGCGACCAATATCGCGCATCCGATCAACCGCGTCCGCTGCTTCTGCGGCATCGCACCGAAGGCCGTCCGCCCCCGCGCCACCAGCGCCAGCGCCTGCGACGCCGCACCAGCCTGCCCGCCTTCAACCACTCCGCTCTTTGCCAATGCCGCCACGCTCTACCTGCCCTTGCCTAAAACTGCATGTTCATCATCTGTTGATAAGCACCAACTGCCTTATTGCGCATCTGCAACCCAAGTTCAAAGGCCATATCCGCCTTCTCCGTCGCGATCATTGCATCGTGCACCTCGACCCCCGACCCATTCATCAGGCCAGTCACAGCCTGTTGCGCCTTCGTATCCAGCGCCCCGGTCTCCTTCACCATCGACTGCAGCATGTCGCCGAACGGCATCCCATTCGCCGGAGCCGGGGCCTGCATCGCCCCACTCACCTGCGCCGTACTCACCGCATGAAGCACATTACTAATTCCCGTCATCGCAATCTCCTCCTACTTCCTATTTCCTACTTCCTATTTCCTGCTCTTACTTCAAAATATCCAGCGAAGCCGACATCATGCTCTTCTCCGCCTGCAACGCCGACGCATTCATCCCATACGCCCTCGTCGCCCCCATCAGGTCCACCATCTCCGTCAGCGGATTGATGTCCGGATACGCCACAAACCCATTCGCATCCGCATCCGGATGCCCCGGATCGTACCGCTCCAGCGGCGCACTGTTATCCGTAACAATCCCGCTGATCTCGACCCCACCCGGCGTCACACCACCAGCCGAACTCGAGCCCATCCCAAATCCCTGCCCCTGCATCGCTTGTGCAAATCCTCCACCAGCCTCCTGAAACACCACATGCTGCCGCTGATACGGCCCGCCCGTCGCCGTCCGCGTCGTCTCGGCGTTCGCCATATTCGACGCCACCACCTCCGCCCGCACCCGCTCCGCCGTCAACGCCGACCCCGTCATATCCATCATTCCGAAAACATTCATCGTTTACTTCCCGTCCGCATGTATTGCGCTCATCGTGCGGCTGTACTCCCGCTTCAACAACTCCACGCCGGTGCGAAACTGCAACTGCTCCTTGGCAAGCTGCAAGCCCTCGCGGTCCATCGAAACATTGTTCCCATCCGGCCGAGCCACCAGCCCATCCACATCGCCGGTCTTTACTGAGCTCGTATCCAGCCCCTTCATCGCCTGCGAAAACGCCGCATTGAAGTCCATCCCCTGCGTCTTGTACCCCGGCGTATCCACGTTCGCGACATTTCCGGCGGTCAGCTTCATCTGGTTGCTGGTCAGATCCAGATACTTCCCCAACGCCTCACTCAACCGCGATCCAATCTGCATCATGAACTCCTTCGTGCCCTTGCTAATGCATCTCAACCGCCAAATCAAAAGGCCCTCCAGTGAGGGCCT
>Ga0302310_10002599_pt1 | contig 14350 bp, 14 predicted proteins | sample III_Palsa_N1_2_FD_200451 | JGI IMG/M metagenome (GOLD analysis project Ga0302310, IMG submission 200451) | Peat permafrost microbial communities from Stordalen Mire near Abisko, Sweden - III_Palsa_N1_2 | ecosystem: Environmental > Terrestrial > Soil > Palsa > Peat permafrost | place: Sweden...
CGACGAAAAGAGCTTCACCCGCATCGAGTTGCCCAAGGTGCCGCTCGATCCGCTGCGTTTCCGCGATCAGAAGAAATACACCGACCGGCTGAAAGAGGCGCGCGACAAGACCAAGCTCGATGATGCGGTGGTGGTGGCGCACGGCACCATTGGCGGGCAGCGCGCGGTGGTCGCCGTGCTCGCGTTCGAGTTCATGGGCGGCTCGATGGGTGCGGCGGTGGGCGAGGGGATCGTTGCCGCGGCCAGGCTGGCGGTGCTACAGAAGGCGCCTTTGATCGTGTTCACCTCCTCGGGTGGCGCGCGCATGCAGGAGGGCCCGGTCAGTCTGATGCAGATGCCGCGCACCACGATCGCGACTCAGTTGGTGAAGGAAGCCGGGCTGCCCTTCATCGTGGTGTTGGCCGATCCCACCACGGGTGGCGTCACCGCGAGTTTCGCCATGCTGGGCGACATCCAGATTGCCGAACCCGGCGCGATGATTGCGTTTGCCGGTGCTCGTGTGATCGAGCAGACGGTGCGCGAGAAGTTGCCCGAAGGCTTCCAGCGCGCCGAATATCTGCTGGATCATGGCATTCTCGACATGGTGGTTCGCCGCACCGAAATGCGTGAGACGCTGGCGCGCTTGATTGGTTTGTTGTCGCCAAAGGCCGCCATAGCGGCGTGATAAAACTGACAAAGTTTTTTTGCTTCTTTTTGTTCACAAAAAGAAGACTTAAGCGAAGCATCTTTTTTGAAAAAAAGAAGCAAAAAACTTTTAATCATTCAGGAGTTTCCTGATGGCTTCCGCCGATCGCGTCGGGCCGGTCCTGGGGCGGCTGCACGCGCTGCATCCGCGGCTGATCGATCTCAGCCTGGAGCGGCCGCTCGGGTTGCTCGCCAAACTCGATCATCCGGAACGCTGTCTGCCGCCGGTCATCCATGTCGCCGGCACCAACGGCAAGGGAAGTTGCTGCGCCTTCCTGCGCGCGATCGGCGAGGCGGCCGGACTGCGGGTGCATGTTTATACCAGTCCGCATCTGATCCGCTTCAACGAACGCATCCGGCTGGCGGGCGAAATCGTCAGCGACGAAGCACTCGCCGACGTGCTGGAAGAGATCGAGACCGTAAACGCGGGCGATCCGATCACCGTGTTCGAGATCACCACCGCCGCCGCCCTGCTGCTGTTCGCGCGCGTTCCCGCGGATCTGTGTGTGCTGGAAGTGGGATTGGGCGGCAGGTTCGACGCCACCAACGTGGTGGATCACCCGTCCGCGTGCATCGTGGCGTCGCTGTCGCTCGATCACGCCGAATTCCTCGGCGATACGCTGGCCCAGATCGCGTTCGAGAAGGTCGGCATCGCCAAACCCGGCCGGCCGCTGGTGACCGGCCGCCACGAGCCCGAGGCGCTGGCGGTGATCGCTGACCATTGCGGGGTGGTGGGCGCGCCTTTGTGGTTGCGCGATCGGGATTGGAGCGTGGCGAAAACCAGCTCCGGCCTGCTCTATCAGGATAGCTACGGCACGCTGGAATTGCCGCCGCCGTCCCTGCTCGGTCCGCACCAAGTCGAAAATGCCGGGCTTGCCGTCGCGGCACTGCGGGCTTCGGGTCTGGAACTGCCGGATCGCGCCTGGAACGGCGTCGCGCACGCCGAATGGCCGGCGCGGCTGCAGCGTTTGCGCGGGGCGTTGGCGGCGCGGCTGCCGGCGGGCAGCGAACTTTGGCTCGACGGCGCGCACAATCCCGGCGCGGGGCAGGTATTGGCGGAACATGTCGCCGGCTGGCGCGATCGGCCGCTCGATCTGGTGATCGGGATGAAGACCACCAAGGATGCGGCGGGATTCCTGGAGCCGCTCAAGCCCTTCGCCCGCCACATCTACGCCGTCGCCGAGCCCGAACAGCACATGGCGCTGCCGGTGGAGGGCATCATCGCGGCGTCCGGCGGCATAGCGCTGCGCGGTCCGACGGTGGTGGAAGCGTTGCGCCAGATCGCGGAGCGAAACCCCGGCCGTGTGCTGATCTGCGGCAGCTTGTATCTGGCCGGCGAGGTTCTGAAGCTGGATCGATAACCATTTTGCAAGGCAGGCGCTGCGCCGGAACCGCGCGGTCAGTTCCGCGATTGGAGGGAGCGTTTTGACGGGGCCAGCTTGACTCTTCTCATTAATTCCACAATATTGGAACTATGGAAGCAAATACCGCCATCAAGCGCCTCGCTGCCCTCGCTCAGGACAGCCGCCTGCGCGTCTTCCGCCTGTTGATCAAGGCCGGCCCCGCCGGCGTTCCCGCCGGCGAGATCGCTCGGGCGCTTGAGATCACCCCCAACACGCTGTCGGCCCAGTTGACCATCCTGGCCAACGCCGGCCTCGTCAGCAGCCGGCGCGACGGCCGCTCGATTATCTACACCGCCGGCTACGGCGGCATGCGCGAGCTCCTGGTCTATCTGATGGAAGATTGCTGTCAGGGCCGGCCCGAAATCTGCGCGCCGCTGGCCGCGGCCGGTTGCTGACGAGGTGGAGGCGCTGACCGCCAGTCTCGAGCCGCCGCTGCGCGCCTTCTCCACGCCGCGCCGTCTGGCCGGCGAGGCGCTCGGGACCGGCCTGCTGCTCGCCATCGTCATCGGATCGGGGATCATGGGCGAGCGCCTGGCCGGGGGGAATTTCGCCATTGCGCTGCTCGGCAACACGCTATCGACCGGCGCCGGACTCGTCGTCCTGATCACGATCTTTGGGCCGCTCTCGGGCGCTCACTTCAACCCGGCGGTGACCCTGGTGTTCGCTTTGCGGCGCGAGATCGGCTGGGGAACCGCCGCCGCCTACGTTGCCGTCCAGATCGCGGGCGGCATCCTCGGCGTTTGGGCCGCCCACGTGATGTTTGCCGAGCCAGTTTGGCAAGTGTCCACCAAACTGCGCGACGGACCGGCGCAGGTTTTCGCCGAGTTCGTCGCCACCTTCGGCCTGATCGCCGCGATCCTCGGATCGATCCGCTTCAGGCCGGACGCAACGCCGATGATCGTCGGCCTCTACATCACCTCCGCCTATTGGTTCACCGCCTCGACCTCGTTTGCCAACCCGGCCGTGACCATCGCCCGGACGCTTTCCAACACATTTGCCGGTATCGCACCCAGCTCTGCGCCGATGTTCGTGGTCGCGCAGCTCGCCGGCGCGGTGGCGGCGAGAATGATCTTCGGATGGCTTTTGCAGGAGCGCACCACCCCGTGAGCGATGATTTCCAGATCACCATCTACCACAACCCCAACTGTGGTACCTCGCGCAACACTCTGGCGATGATCCGCGCGGCCGGCTACGCGCCGGCCGTCGTGGAGTACCTGAAGACCGGGTGGACGCGGCCGCTGCTCGAAGGCCTGCTCGCCGCAATGAACGCCAAGTCGCGCCATCTCCTCCGCGAAAAGGGCACGCCCGCCGCCGAGCTGGGCCTGCTCGACCCGTCCGTTAGTGACGACCAGATCCTCGACGCCATGGTCGCCTACCCGATTCTGGTCAACCGGCCGATCGTGGTCACGCCCAAGGGAGTGAGGCTGTCGCGGCCATCGGAAGCGGTGCTGGACCTGCTGGAACGCCAACCTGCGTCATTCGCCAAGGAAGACGGCGAAGTCGTGAAGTTGGAGTTGGGTGGGTAAGCCCTACTTCCTTACCTGATCCCCAGCGTCTTGTGCGTCTGCACCGAAAGTTGCCAAGCCGGATGGCGCTGGCACAGTTCCACCGCGGCGGCGAGGTTCCGCCCTATCTCCGGCCCATCCATCGCTTGCAACGAAAAACGCCGGAACGGCAGCCGGATCAACGCGTCGAGATCGAAGCCCGGCTGCGGCATCACCAGCTTCAGTTCGTCGCCTGCGCGCAACACCCATTCGCTGCCCGCCTTCGGGCTCACGCACAGCCAGTCGATGCCGGTCGGAGCAGACGCGATCGTGCCATTGGTCTCTACCGCGACCTCGAACCCGCGCGCGTGCATCGCCTCGGTCAGCGCCGCGTCGAGTTGCAGCAACGGCTCGCCGCCAGTGAACACCACGAACGGCCGGCCACCACCGGGCCAGAGTGCTGCAATCGCATCTGCGATATCTGCGGCCGCGACAAACCGCCCGGCATCGGCGCCAACGAAGTCGGTGTCGCAAAACCGGCAAACCGCGGTGGCCCGATCCTCCTCCCGGCCCGACCACAGGTTGCAGCCGGCAAAACGGCAAAACACCGCAACCCTTCCAGCGTGAAAGCCTTCGCCCTGCAAGGTCAGGAAGATCTCCTTGACCGCGTAGCTCATGGCGCCAAGTCGCTCATGCTCATGTCCGCCCGGCACCACCAATTAAGTGACGACGCGGCGATCCCCAGCGCCGCGTGTGGATTGCCTTCGAAGCTTACGGTGTTGGTTGGGGTCTCCTCGATCACCACCTGAACGCAGGCAAGCCGGCCGCCCTCGGTCGCGAGAAACGCATTGAGCTTGGCCATGAAACAGCAAGCCAGCACCTCGGTGGTGGGATCGCCCGGCGTGATCAGCAGCCGCGACAGCCGCGCCGGTTCGTGCTCGCGGAAGAAACCCAGCAGCGGATCGCCGTCGCCGAGTTGGAAAGCATGATCGACCTGTTCGTCGATCCAGCGATGCCAGGTCGCTTTCGCGGTTTCGAACCGCTCAACCATGTTGCGGTCGCGATCGAGCGGAATAGGATTTGTCGCCCTTAAAGTCACGGTCACGGTCTCGTTGTGGCCATGCGGCGTCGCGCACTTGTCGCCGCTCGGGCCGTCCGCCGCATCGGCGAGCAGACGATGCGCCATCGCGTAGCGGCGGCTGAAAACCAGACTGAACATGACCCGAATTCCCCAGACGACCGCGGATATATCGAGCCCCCGGCGCGGGGTAAAGCGCGAACCACCCAGCGTCGCAATTCTGCGACGAAGCAGTAACCAAGACGTAATGAACGCCGCCGTACTGATTGGCGGAATAAGATTTTAGTGCTAGGGGCAATTCTAATGTTCGAGGTCATTTCACCCCCTGCTCCCTATACGCACAAGCAGATCATGGGCGTGGTCAGCGGAGTCTTGCTGTGCGTTTTGCTCGCGGCACTCGACCAGACCGTGGTCATTCCGGCGGTTCCGACCATGGCGGCGGAACTCAGGGATTTCCAGCATCTTTCCTGGATCGTAACGGCCTATCTGCTTACTTCGACCGCTTCCGCACCGATCCTGGGAAAACTCTCCGATCTTTGGGGGCGCCGCCCGGTGATTCTGGGCGCGCTGCTGTTCTTCATCTTCTCCTCAGTCCTCTGTGCCTGCTCGCGTTCGGTGGTGCAGCTGATTCTGTTCCGCGCGCTCCAGGGAGTGGGCGGCGGCGGGCTGATCTCGCTCGCTCAGACCGCGATCGCGGACGTGGTAAGCCCGCGCGACCGCGCGCGCTATCAGCCCTATCTGGTGTCGATGTGGGCGATCGCTTCCACCGCGGGCCCGGTGGTCGGCGGCTACGTCACCCAGCACGCGTCGTGGCGCTACGCCTTCTGGATCAATCTGCCGGTCGGCGCGATCGCGCTGTTGCTCTGCTATCGCGGGCTGGCGCTGCTGCCGCGTAACAGCTTACGGGCGAAGATCGACGTCACCGGCATTCTGATCCTTACCCTGGCGGTGACCGCGCTGCTGGTGGTGGTGAGCGGCGGGGACATGAAGGGCTGGCTTAATCCGCTCTCGCTCGAAGTCCTAGCACTGGGTTTGGTGCTGCTGCTGCTGCTGCTCTGGCACGAGCGCCAGGTGGCCGATCCGCTGCTGCCGCCCCGGCTGTTCGCCAATCGCGAATGCATCGGCAGCATCGTGGTGGCGGCGCTCGCCTCGGTGCACAACATGGCGGCGGCGTTTCTGCTGCCGCTCTATTTTCAGCTGGCGCTGGGCGCGGCACCGGCGCGCTCCGGCGTGCTGGTGATGCCGAGTCTGATCGCGATCACGCTTGCGGCTTATGCGTGCGGCCAGATCGTGCGCAAGACCGGGCGGCTGAAGGCGACGCTGCTGGCCGGCACCCTGGCGTGCACGGCAAGTTTCGCGGCGATGTGCGTGTTCGGTCCGGCGCAGGGGCTGGCGCCCTTTCTGACCGCCTCGGTGGTGCTTGGATTTGGCTTGGGGCTCACCTTCGCGACCCTGATGGTTTGGGTGCAGAACGCCGCCGATCCGCGCGACATCGGGGTCGCGCTAGGAACGCAACTGCTGCTGCGTTCGATGGGTGGTGCCTTCGGTGCGGCGGTCTCGGGTTCTCTGCTCCTGCACTATTTCAACCGCACGATCATTTGCGGCGGTCTTAGTTCGGTCCGGCTGGAAGATCTGCGCCACGGCAGCAAGGTATTGGAACACCTGTCCGGGCAGAATCGCGATCTGGTCGCAGCCGGGGTCGCCAACGGTTTTCACGCCGCATTTCTGATGTGTCTGGTTCTGGCGATCGGCGCCGTATTACTGTCTTTAAGTTTGACTGATTTGCCATTACGCACCAAAGCTGCGCTCCACGAGATTCTGGAGTAGTCGGCAAAAGTTTTTTGCTTCTTTTTTTCAAAAAAGAAGAATTTTTCCTTTTTTTCGAGGTCAAGCATGGCGCGTCGGGCCGGTGCGATCCTATTAATTTCTCTCGCTGTTCTGGCCGCTGGCCTGCTCTATTTCGCTTTTCTCGCCAGGCTTGGCTTGTCCCGTGACCTATCGCTGTGGGCGGAGCAGCGGCGGCAGGCGGGCTGGACCGTCGCGGGAAATTTCGCGCCCCAAGCTGCCGAATTATTTGTCCCCGGCGTCGACGTACGCGGGGTCGAGATCGACGGCGGCGGCGACCTGCTGCGGGACGGCTTCAGTGTGACCGCTGATCGGGCCGTGTTGCGGGCCGATTTGCTGCATCCCCAGATCCTGCACATCACGCTTTCGGGCAATGTTTCCGTCCGTCTGGGTTCGCTACCGCGGGTGACTTTCGGGTTCGACCGGCTCACTGGCACGGTGCGGCTCGGCTACGGCGGCAAGGTTGAGACCGTCGCGATCGACGGCAAGAACCTGCATAGCACCGACCCCGCCGGCTTCGCGGTGGGGATCGTCGACGCGCAGCTGGAGCTCGACAATTTGGGGGCCACGCTCGGGCTGCGCACCGAGGCGCTGCAGGTGCCGATCGACCCCTACGGCCTGGGCCAGCATCTTTCCGACGTCACCCTGAATGCGGCGCTGATGGGTTGGCCGCCGGCCGCGGGCAGCGCCGGCGCGCGCGCCGACATCTGGCGCGCGGCCGGCGGCAAGTTCGAGATTTCCAAGTTGGTCGTCGGGTGGGGGCCGCTCGGCCTGGTCGGCCAGGCCGACATGGGGCTGGATCAGTCGCTGCAGCCCGACGGCACCGCCAATTTGCAGGTGCGCGGCTATCAGAGCGTGCTGCTCGGCCTGGGCCGGAACGGAGCCATTGCCGCCGCAGTGATCGCGGCCACCCAGCCCGGCGACGTGGCGAACTTCGATCTCCGGATCAAGAAGAGCGCGGTCAACGTCGATCGGATCCGGATCGCCAAGCTGCCGCGCATCGATTGGTGAGCATGAAAGCCGCCGTCTCAGCGCTCGCCCGGATGGGTCATCCGGTGCACCACGCCTGGCAGCAACAGCGACAGTTCCGCCATGATGTTCCGGCCTTCGCGTTCGCTCGCGGCGGCGATCGCCTTCGCGGCGTCGACGCCCAAAACGGCCCGCAATTGCTCCGTGGTCACCGGCAAAATCGGCCCGACCCCGGTCCAGGAGTGGATAATCCCGCCCAGCCCGGCGCGCTCGAAGCGCGACACCAGCCCCGGCAGCCCGCCTAGGCCGGTGGCGTCGCCAGGGGCGGCGGGGCCGCGGAACAACGCCGTGAAGAGGCCCTCCACCGAGTGATCCGCGTTGTGGAAGTGGGCGTTATCGACCAGCTGCGCAATGATGTTTTCGAGAAACGGCATGGTTTCCTCCGCGTCGTTACCATCTAGATGGAAGATTATACATTAAAGCGGAATAGCATCACGTCGCCGTCGCGCACGACGTATTCCTTGCCTTCAACCCTGAGTTTGCCGGCTTCGCGCGCGCCCGCCTCGCCCTTATAGGCGATGTAATCTTCATACGCCGTGGTCTCGGCGGCGATGAAGCCGCGCTCGAAATCGCCGTGGATCACGCCGGCCGCCTGGGGCGCCTTCATCCCTTTAAGGATCGTCCAGGCGCGGGTTTCCTTGGGGCCGACGGTGAAATAGGTGATCAGCCCGAGCAACCCGTAGCCGGCACCGATCACCCGGTCGAGGCCGCTGTCGTGCAGCCCCAGCCCTTCGAGGAATTCGCGGCGATCGGCCTCGGGAAGCTGGCTCACTTCGGCCTCGATCGCCGCCGAAACCACCACCACCGCGGCACCCTCGGCCCGGGCGAGCCTTGCCACCCGCTCGGACTGAGCGTTGCCGGTCGCGGCCGAAGTTTCCTCGACGTTGCAGACATACAGCACCGGTTTGCTGGTGAGCAGCTGCAGCCGTTTGGCGGCCTCGTGATCGGCGGGTGCAATCGCGGTCCGGGCCGGTCTGCCTGCCTGCAACGCCGCCAGGATGGGTTCCATCAGCGCCGCCTGCGCAATTGCGTCCTTGTCACCGCCCTTGGCCTTCTTTTGCAGGTTCGGCAACCGCCGCTCCAACCCGTCCAGATCGGCGAGCATCAGCTCGGTTTCCACGGTCTCGGCGTCTCGGATCGGGTCGACCGAGCCCTCGACGTGGGTTACGTCGTCGTTTTCGAAGCAGCGCAGCACGTGGATGATCGCGTCGGTCTCGCGGATGTTGGAGAGGAACTGGTTGCCCAGGCCCTCGCCCTTGGAAGCGCCGCGCACCAGGCCGGCGATGTCGACGAATTCCAGGCTGGTCGGCACGATCTTCTGCGATTTGCCGATCTTGGCCAGCGGCTCCAGCCGCGGATCGGGCACCGCGACCCGGCCGATGTTGGGCTCGATGGTACAAAAAGGATAGTTCGCTGCCTGTGCCGCCGCGGTCGCGGTGAGGGCGTTGAACAGGGTCGATTTGCCGACGTTGGGCAGTCCGACGATGCCGCAATTAAAGCCCATCCTTGGCTCCTCCGGTCAGCGCGACTTTGGTCATGAAGTCTTCGAGCTTGCCTGCGGCCAGCATCGGCGCGCATTCGGCGACCGCGTCAAGCAGTTTGGTGAGCCACTCCTGATCGGCTTTGGCGAAATCGCCGAGCACGTAGCCGAGCACTTGTTCCTTGGCGCCGGGATGGCCGATGCCGAGGCGTACCCTGGTATAATCCGCCGTCCCCAGCAGCCGGTCCATGCTGCGGAGCCCGTTGTGGCCGGCCGCACCGCCGCCGCGTTTCACCCGCACCTTGCCCGGCACCAGGTCGAGCTCGTCGTGAAACGCGGTGATATCCCCGGGCGGAATCTTGTAAAAGCTCGCGGCCTGCTGCACCGCTTCGCCCGACAGGTTCATATAGGTCAACGGCTTCAGCGCAATCACGCGCACGCTGGCCACCATGCCTTCGGCGACCAGCCCCTTCCACCGCGACCGCCAGGGTGAAAACCTATAGCGCTCGGCGATGCGATCGATCGCCATGAAACCGATATTATGCCGGTTGCGCGCCATTCCGGGTTCGGGATTGCCCAGGCCCACCCAGAGCAGCATCGGCGCAGCGCTCCTGATTTAAGGGAAGAAAGAGTCTTCTTTTTTGAAAAAAAGAAGCAAAAAACTTTTATTCGATCGGTTTCGCGGGTACCGGCGTGGTCCGGTGCGCGAGGAACCAAAGTGACAAAGTTTTTTTGCTTCTTTTTGTTCACAAAAAGAAGAATCTTCTCTAACCTACTGATTTAACTTATGATTTGTTACAAACAACTTACTTCTTCGCGGCGGGCTTCGCTGGCGTCTTCGCCGGCGCCGCACCCTTAGCCGGGGCAGCACCTTTAGCCGGGGCCGCCGCCGCGGCGGGCTTCGCCGGCGCAGCCTTGCCCTTGGCGGGCGCCGCGGCCGGAGCGGCTGCGGCCGCGGCACCTTCAGCCGGTGCGGCCTCCGCCATTTTCACCGGCGGGGCGACGGTCGCGATCACAAAATCCTTGTCCACCACCGCGGTGGGGCGGGTGCCTTCGGTGCCTTTCAGGTCATGCCAGCGGATGTTGGCGTTGAAGTCGAGGCCGGTCAGGTCGGCTTCGAAATGCGTGGGGATATTATCGGGGTCGCAATAGACCTCGACGGTATGCCGCACCACGTTCACCACCGCGCCGCGCTTGATGCCGGGGCTCGCGAGTTCGTTGGTGAAGTGCACCGACACCGCGACGTGGATCTTTTCCCCGGCGGCGAGGCGCTGAAAATCGACGTGTTCGACGGTGTCGGACACGGGATGGAACTGCACGTCACGGATCAGCGCGCGGGTGGCATCGTTGCCGATCTTGAGTTCGAACAGGCGCGAGCGCCAGCCGGGCTTGTGCAATTCGCGCAGCACCTGGCGGGGATCGAGCGAGATCAGGGTGGCGGGCTGTTTGGCCCCGTAGATAACCGCAGGCACTTTGCCTGCCCGCCGAGTTGCGCGCGCTGCCCCCTTACCTGCACGATCGCGGCTCTCGGCTTCGATGGTGGTGAAGCTTGCCATTGACGTACTCTCCTAAAGTGAACGCCGGCCTCCAGGGGTGCCGGCGGGACGAAGCGCGGCGTTTAACCGATCGGGGGTTGCAGGGCAAGCTTTCTTGGGGGAGAACCGCCCCGGACCGGAGGTTTTTCGATGGATCGTTATCTTTTGGTGGCGCTCGGGAGTGCCGTGGGCGGCATGGCCAGATTCTGGCTGACTCAGATGGGCGCGGTCTGGTGGGGCGCCGAGTTCCCGTGGGGCACGCTGGTGATTAACCTGGTCGGTTCGGTGTTGATCGGCATGGTGGCCGGCCTGGGGGGGGCAGTATCGAATTCGCTGCGGATACTGTTGATGACCGGGGTTTGCGGCGGCTTCACGACCTTTTCGGCGTTCAGCCTGCAAAATGTCGAATTGATCGAAAACGGCCAGTTGGGCAGCGCACTGGGCTACATCGCGCTATCGGTGCTGTTCTGTGTCGCGGGTTGCTGGGTGGGCTACGCGGGAGCTACCAATCATTTGTGAGGGATGGAGAAGGTTTAAGAAAGAATCTTCTTTTTTGAAAAAAAAGAAGCAAAAAACTTTTATTCGATTGGTTTCGCGGGCACTGCCGCGGTCCGGTTCGCGTGGAACCTTCGTTCCAAAGTTTTTTTGCTTCTTTTTGTTCACAAAAAGAAGACCTTTCCTTCTTTCTAACTAATTAATTTTACTTATCATCATTCGGAACTGACTCTTACGGCCATCAATAGATTTCACCAACCCAATTCCTGCACCAGCCGATCCGCGTGATAAATCCTCGGCAACGCCAATTTCAGCGCCGTAACATCCACCGCGATGGCGCGATTCACGCTCGGATCATAGCCGTAGTAGCCGCCGAGCGACTGGATGTTGCCGTCGAAGATCACCCCCGTCACTTCTCCGTCGCGATCGATCACCGGCGAGCCGGAATTGCCGCCGACGCTGTCGTTGCTGGTTACCATGTCGAGTTTGGTGGCGAGGTCCAGGTCGGGTTCGGCGCGGAGCCAACTCGCAGGCAGCCGGAACGGGGCAGTTCCGGTGGCGCGCGCATAGGCGCCGCCGAAGTCGGTGAAAGGCGCCAGGTATTTGCCGTTTTGCGCGTAGCCTTCCACCGTGCCGAACGAAAGTCGCAGCGTGAAAGTACCGTCGCGGTAGACCGAGGCGCCCTCCAGCGCGAACTTTGCGCCGGCGATGCGTGTGTCGTTTCGGGTGATCACCGCTTCGACATTGTCCTCGTAATCCGCGCGCACCGCCCGGGCGGGACCGTCCAGGCGCCGGACAAACACCAGCAACGGATCACGCGAGGCATCGATCGCGGCCGCGCCACCGACCAGCAGCTTGGCGCGCACGGCTGGATTTCCCAATTGGCTGTGATCCACGATCTCGGCGGCGACCCGCGCTGGTGACTCCTTTCCGAGGATGGCGAGCACGTCTGGGTCGTCCACGCCGAGTTCCTCGCGAATTTTGCCTAGCCACCAAGTGATCAATGTCTTGTCGAGTTCCGGATAGTCCGGTGCTTTTGACGCGATCGATTGTTGTAGCGCCGGGATATCACCGTCGGTGTATCCCTCCAGCCGCTGTGCATTGGGTATTTTTGACTCAGCCGCAAAGCGGTTCAACTCGACAGCCTGCCTCAATAGGTCAGAGCCCATATACCGTGGCATGATCTCGAGCAACTCAAAGCGTGTCATGATCAGCTTCTGCCGCGCGATCGCTTCCGCGATCATATCCCAAGCGCTGCCGTCCTCGCGCGAAAGCGCTGGGTCGGCCGCGACCCGCCGGCGCAATTCCGCCTCGGCCGCCCGCTTGCCGGGGAGGAGCGGCCCTTCTACCAGCGCATTTTCCTCGCCCTTGAATTGCTTCAGGGCGTTTTCGGTTTCCCAAAGATCGTTGGCCGTAATGCGCTGTTGCTCGGCGCCTTCGGTGCTCATTTGCTGCAGCATGCCGCGCTGCTCGGAATATAGCGAGATCAGCTCAGGCAGATTCTGGTCACGATCGAATTGAAGCTGGGCCACGGTGTCTTCGCGCGACGTGCTGCCCGGATTACCGGAGATGAATACGAGATCGCCATCTTTGGCCGGGTTGGTTGCGAAATGCAGGAAATCGCGCGTACGTAGCGGCTTGCCGTGGTCGTAGATCCTCAGAAAAGTGATATCGAGCACGTAGCGGGGAAAATTGAAATTATCCAGATCTCCCCCAAATTTTGCCGCTGCATATTCTTCGGTCCAGACCATTCGAACGTCCTGGTAGCGTCTGTAGGTATAGAGATCGTAGGTGCCGCCGTGATAAAGCGTTACCACCTGGCAGCGAACATCCCTGCCGACGGAGCAGTTCTGTTCCTGCCGGGCAATTGCCGCGCGTTCGGCGTCGGCGAAGGATTTGCCTCCGAGTCCCCTCGTGGCTGCATGAATGGTCTTGGTCACATCGGTAATGGCGGTGAGTTGATCCGCTTCAAGGCGTGGGCAATTCTTCTCATCGGCGAGCTCCGGCGCATAGAACCCGTTCGCGTCGTAGTCATGTTTGGCGTCCGACAGCGCCTGCAAGCAATCGGTGCCGCAATGTTGATTGGTGAGAACCAGGCCATCGGGCGAGACGAAACTGGCGCTGCAACCCACCGACAGCCGGAGCGAGGACCGACGCGCGTGGTCGAGCCAGGCTTGATCCGGCGACCAGCCGTATTTGGCCCTGATTTGGGAACTGGGCAGGTTATCATAGGTCCACATTCCTTCGTCGGCCCAGGCAAGCGAGGCGCAGCCGAGGGGGATCGCTGCAAGCCATAGTCCAATTCGAAAAATCGAAGCGAGAGGCATGACATCTCCGTTCCTACCCGGGATGTGGTACTGCGACGCGATGATTTCCCGCGCAGCGGATAGATCCAAAGAATATTGTCCCCATCCTGCGAGCAAGAGGTTTCATTATCGACCTCGATTGCTTGTGCGAGCGATTCGTTGCCGATAGAGTTGCCGGCATCGCCTGTTCCCGGACCGATTCCCATGATCCCCAGCCTGAAAGCGTGGCTCCGAATAGCCCCATTTTTGATTTGTGCTGCCGGCGCCAGGGCCGCGTTGCCGCCGGTAGCTATGGTGCAACCGGTTACGACCAACTATTACGGCACTCCGGTCACCGACAATTACCGCTGGATGGAAACGCCGGACAGCAAGCCGCTCGCTGCCTGGATGAAGGCGCAGAACGACTACACCAGGAGCTTTCTCGACGCGATTCCGGGCCGCGCCGCGCTGCTGCAGGCGATCGACCAGGCGACCAATTCGACCACCGAAACCAGCGCTCCGATCCGCGCCGGCGGCGAGATTTTCTACGCCCAGATCGCGCCCGGGCAAAACACCGCCAAGCTTTACATGCGCAATGAGATCACCGGTAAGGCGAAGCTGCTAATCGATCCCGACACATTCGCTGACGCGGGCGCGCCGGCGGCGGTAAACTACTTCCAGCCGTCGCAAGACGGAAACTATGTCGCCTACGGCGTCTCCGCGGGCGGCACCGAAGCGGCGATGTTGCGAGTAGTCGACACCAAGACCGGCCAGGATATGGGCGTCACGATCGATCGCGTGCAGGGCGCCAACGACGAGTTCCCGCCGGTCTGGTGGCTGCCGGACAACAAATCTTTCGCCTATTACCGGATGCAGAAGCTCGGCCCGAATGATCCCGCGACCGGGTTTTTCGAGAAAAGCCGCGCCTATCTGCACACCCTCGGCGCCAATCCGCTGGGCGATGGCGACACGCCTCTATTCGGCTACGGCGTCGACCCCTCGATCCCCGTCGGTCTGGATCAGGATGCGCTC
>Ga0302310_10002600_pt1 | contig 14347 bp, 12 predicted proteins | sample III_Palsa_N1_2_FD_200451 | JGI IMG/M metagenome (GOLD analysis project Ga0302310, IMG submission 200451) | Peat permafrost microbial communities from Stordalen Mire near Abisko, Sweden - III_Palsa_N1_2 | ecosystem: Environmental > Terrestrial > Soil > Palsa > Peat permafrost | place: Sweden...
ATTCTGGCTGCGCGAGTACTCGTAGCCCTTGTGCACGCCGGGGCTGGATTGCACGTAGGTGGAGGTCTGGAAGATCGGCGGCATGATCGCGCCGGTCGACGGATCGGGGAACTGGCCCGCGTGGATGACGCGCGTCTCGAAGCCGGCGCGTTTCGTGTTGTCAGTGGTCATGGAGAGCCTTGTTCAAGCAAGCGTCTTGCGGAGGTAGTTCAACAGGTCGAAGCGCGTGATGAGGCCGTAGAAGCCGTCCGCATCGGCGACCACCGCCACCCAGCCTTCGCCGAGCGTCGTGATCAGCGCCGGCAGGCCGGCGTCCGGCCGCAGCGTGCGCAGCTGGCGGTTCATCGCCTGGCGCACCGGCTGGCGGAAGCGCTCGGAGTCGCCGCTGACATGCAGCAGCAGGTCGGATTCGTCGAGCAGGCCGGCCAGCTTGCCGTCCTGCAACACCGGCAGCTGCGAGATGTCGGCCGCGCGCATGCGCTGGAACGCGGTGAGCAGCGTGTCGTCCGGCGTGACGCTGATGACGGCCTCGTCGATCACGCGGCGCGAGATCAGGTCGCGCAGGTCGCCGACGATGGAGCGGTGCAGCAGGCCCTGGTCGAACATCCAGCTGTCGTTGTAGACCTTGGACAGGTAGCGCGTGCCGGTGTCGCAGACGAAGGTCACCACCCGCTTCGGGCTCGTCTGCGCGCGGCAATGGCGCAGCGCCGCGGCCAGCAGCGTGCCGGTGGACGAGCCGGCGAGGATGCCTTCGCGCTTGAGCAGCTCGCGTGCGGTGCTGAAGCTCTCCTGGTCGTCGATCGTGTAGCCGGTGCGCACGTTGCTCAGGTCCGCGATGGACGGGATGAAGTCCTCGCCGATGCCTTCGACGGCCCACGAACCCGCCGTGCCGACGTGGCCGGTGGCGATGTAGTCGACCAGCACCGATCCCTTGGGGTCGGCGAGCACGAACTCGGTGTCGGGCGACACGCGCTCGAAGTAGCGCTTCAGGCCCGTGAGCGTGCCGCCGGAGCCGACGCCGCAGACGATGGCGTCCACGCGGTGGCCCATCTGCTGCCAGATCTCCGGTGCGGTGGTGGTCTCGTGCGCCAGCGGGTTGGCGGGGTTGTTGAACTGGTCGATGTAGTACGCGTTGTCGCCGGCTTCCTGCGCGAGCCGCGCGGCCATGTCCTGGTAGTACTCGGGATGGCCCTTGGCCACGTCGGAGCGGGTGGTGTGCACCTCGGCGCCGAGCGCCTTAAGGTGCAGCACCTTCTCGGACGACATCTTGTCGGGCACGACCAGCACCACGCGGTAGCCCTTGGCGCGCGCGACCAGCGCCAGGCCGAGGCCCGTGTTGCCGGCGGTGGCCTCGAGCACCGTGCCGCCGGGCTTCAACCGGCCGTCGCGTTCGGCGGTCTCGATCATCGCCAGGCCGATGCGATCCTTGATCGATCCGCCGGGATTCTGCGACTCGAGCTTCATGAACAGCTGGCAGCAGCCGGTGTCGAACTGCGTGAGCTCGACCATCGGCGTGTTGCCGATGAGGTCGAGCACGGCGGGGCGCGCCGGCTTGGCGGCGGGAGCGTGGACGGGTGTGGTCATGTCTCGGAGTGGCGGCATGAGGCTTGTGGCCGGGCCGCTCGTGGTTGGCGGTGGCATCAGGATAGCGGAGCTTGGCACCGCCCCCCAAATGCGATCGCCGCATGGGTTTATTCGCGTATCCTCACGCACGATGAAATTGTTGCTCGGCTCCTTCTGGCGCGCGGTCGCCTATTGCCTGCACCCGAAAGTCATTGCGTTGTCGTTGCTGCCGCTGCTGGTGGCGGGCGCGGCGACGCTGGGTGCCGGCTTCCTGTTCTGGGAATCGGCCATCGCCTCCGTGCGTGCCACGCTGGAGCACTGGTCGCTGGTCAACTCGATGCTGGAGTGGATGTCGTCGATGCTCGGCCCGGGGTTTCGCACCGGCATCGCGGCGTTGATCGTGATTGCGCTGACCATCCCCGTCGTCGTCGCGTTCACGCTGGTGCTGGTGGCGTTGTGGATCACGCCGGCCATCGTCACGCTGGTCTCGCGACGGCGCTTTCCGCTTCTGGAACGGCGCCACGGCGGGTCGTGGTGGCTGGGGTTGTTCGCATCGCTGGCCTACACGGTGGGCGCCTTGCTGATGGTCATGATCACGCTGCCGTTCTGGCTCGTGCCGGGCCTGGCGCTGGTGCTTCCGCCGGTGATCTGGGGCTGGCTGACGGCGCGCGTGATGGGCTTCGACGCGCTCGCGGAACATGCGACCGCGCCCGAGCGCGAGGCGATCCTGCGCGCGCACCGCTGGCCGCTGCTGATCATGGGCATCATCTGCGGCTTCCTGTGCGGCGTGCCGTCGATGATCTGGACGCTCAGCATGCAGTTCATCATCCTGGCGCCATTCATCATGGTGGGCGTCATCTGGCTCTACACCATGATCTTCACGTTCTCCGCGCTCTGGTTCACGCACTACGGGCTGGCCGTGCTGGCGAGCCTGCGCGCCGCCGAGACGGCGATGCGCGCCGTCCAGCCCGCGGTGGCGCCGTCGCCCGACCTGCAGCTGGTGGAAGAAGTGCCGCCGCACGAGCGCTTCGGCTACGACGGCGCCGCTGAAACCCCCTGAAAGAGTCCATGAACTTCGGCGCACTGATCATCGGCGACGAGATCCTGTCCGGCCGGCGCGAGGACAAGCACCTCGCCCGCACCATCGCCGCGCTCGAATCGCGCGGCCTCGCGCTGTCGTGGGCGCATTACATCGGCGACGAGCCGGCGCGTATCGTCGCCGAGATCCGTGCCGCTGCAGCGTCCGGCGACACCGTGTTCTCGTTCGGCGGCATCGGCGCCACGCCCGACGACCACACGCGCCAGTGCGCCGCACAGGCGCTGGGCGTCGACCTCGTGCTGCATCCGCAGGCCAGGGCGTTGATCGAGCAGCGCGGCGAGGAGATCGCGGCGGAGAAGGGCACTGTCTACGACAGGACAGGTCCCGACCATGCGCGCCGCCTCAACATGGGCGTGTTCCCGACCGGCGCCACGATCATCCCGAACCCGTACAACCGCATTCCGGGCTTCAGCGTGGGGCACCTGCACTTCATGCCCGGCTTCCCGGTGATGGCGCATCCGATGCTCGACTGGCTGCTGGACACCCTTTACGCGGACCAGGCCGGCGCCCGTGCGCTGCATGCCGTCCGGGTGCGCGGCACCAACGAGTCGGCGCTGATTCCCGTGTTCGAGCGCATCGAGGCCGCGTTCCCGGGCGTGCGCTCGTTCAGCCTGCCCAGCGTCGATCATCCGACCTTGGGCCCCCACATCGAGATCGGCGTCAAAGGCGCCGATCCGCTCCAGGTCGACCTGGCCATGGCCGCCTTGCGCGAAGGCGCGGCGGCCACCGGTGCGACTGAAATTGATCCGTGCTGAGTTGGTGCGCAAAACGCCCCATCGAGGTGCGCAAATTGGCATGCACAATGGCGGTGCGCGATCCGTACGGCCGAGCAGCCCAAATCCCCCGAGTTTTGCGCTGCCTTGCGCGGCACAGAACCTGCTTTATTCCCCATGCATACCGTCTGATTGGTCGGCCCGGTGCCGACCCGGTAAATTGCCAAACAAATTAGGAGCCCGTTGATGTCCAAGACCGTCGCCGACGTGATGAAGTTGGTGCAGGAAAACGAAGTCAAGTTCGTTGACTTCCGTTTCACCGATACCCGTGGCAAGGAACAACACGTTTCCGTGCCTATCTCTCACTTCGACGAAGACAAGTTCGTCTCCGGCCATGCGTTCGACGGTTCGTCGATCGCCGGCTGGAAGGGCATCGAAGCGTCGGACATGCAGTTGATGCCGGACCCGAACACGGCCAACATCGACCCGTTCTTCGAAGAACCCACGCTGATCCTGAGCTGCGACGTGGTCGAGCCCAGCGACGGCAAGCCCTACGAGCGCGATCCGCGCTCGCTGGCCAAGCGCGCCGAGGCCTACATGAAGTCCGCCGGCATGGGCGACACCGCCTACTTCGGCCCGGAACCCGAATTCTTCATCTTCGACTCGGTGCGCTGGGACGTGAGCATGAAGGGCTCCTTCGTCGAGATCGACGCCGAGGAAGCCGCCTGGAACACGGGCAAGCAGTACGAGCACGGCAACAAGGGCTACCGTCCGTCCGTCAAGGGCGGCTATTTCCCGGTGCCGCCGGTCGATGCCGGCCAGGACATGCGTTCGGAGATGTCGCTGATCCTCGAGCAGATGGGCATCCCGGTCGAAGTTCACCACCACGAAGTGGCGAACGCCGGCCAGATGGAGATCGGCACGCGGTTCTCGACGCTGCTCCAGCGTGCGGACTGGGTCCAGCTGCAGAAGTACGTCATCCACAACGTCGCGTTCGCCTACGGCAAGACGGCCACGTTCATGCCGAAGCCGATCGTCGGCGACAACGGCTCGGGCATGCACGTCCACCAGTCGGTGTGGAAGGACGGCAAGAACCTGTTCGCCGGTGACGGCTACGCCGGCCTGTCGGAATTCGCGCTGTTCTACATCGGCGGCATCATCAAGCACGCCCGTGCCCTGAACGCGATCACGAACCCGACCACCAACAGCTACAAGCGCCTGGTCCCGGGCTACGAAGCCCCGGTCAAGCTGGCCTACAGCTCGCGCAACCGCTCGGCTTCGATCCGCATCCCGTTCGTCGCCAACCCGAAGGGTCGTCGCGTCGAGGCGCGGTTCCCGGATCCCATGATGAACCCGTACCTGGGCTTCTCGGCGCTGCTGATGGCCGGTCTCGATGGCGTGGAGAACAAGATCCATCCGGGCGAAGCCGCCACGAAGGACCTGTACCACCTGCCGCCGGAAGAAGACGCGAAGATCCCGACCGTCTGCTCCAGCCTCGAGATGGCGCTGGAAGCGCTGGACAAGGACCGTGCGTTCCTGTCCAAGGGCGGCGTGTTCACCGATGCGTACATCGACGCCTACATCGAGCTGAAGATGCAGGACGTCCAGCGCATTCGCATGACCACCCACCCGGTGGAATTCGACATGTACTACTCGCTCTGATGCGAGCGCCGGCCTCCGCGAGGGGCCCGGCAACGAAGGCGGCCCGGCGACGGGCCGCTTTTTTTTGACTTTTCGCACCCGCTGTCCTCCGTGACGCATCGCGACACGTTGGCTACATATGAGGCGCCTCGTTTTGCGCCACAATGAAATGATGAACGTGGCAACCGCAACAGCTTCCCGCATCTCGCCCACTCGTGGCGGACAGTCGTCGTCCCTGGTCGCAGCCGTGCTGCTGGCGCTCGCCGCCACCGGCGCGCAGGCCGCCCAGGACGTGTACTACCAATGCCCCGGCAACGTGTTCACGAACACGATCACGGCCAAGGAGGCGGATGCCAAGGGCTGCAAGGCCAAGGAGGCGCAGCAGCCCACCACCATCCCGGCGCCCAAGGCGCGCCCGACGACGGCGACCAACCCGGGTTCGGCGGCCAGCCGCGTCGATGCGCAGGAGCAGAAGGCGCGCGATACCGATGCCCGCAAGATCCTCCAGGACGAGCTGATCAAGGCGCAGGCCCAGCTCGACGCGCTGCAGAAGGAATACAACAACGGCCAGCCGGATCGCCAGGGCAACGAGAAGAACTACCAGAAGTACCTCGACCGCACCGCCGACCTGAAGGCCTCGATCGAGCGGACGGAATCCGACATCAGCGCCATCACCCGCGAACTCGCGAAAACCCAGTAATGGGCACGCGCCGCGCCCCGCCGGCCCTCTTGCCGGAAGCCGCCCGCGACGCCGCCGAACCGGACACCCTGCGCGTGGGCGGCATCGACTACACCGCGTTCGACCACCTCGCCACGCTGGTGGCGGTGGTCGAGCCCGACGGCAGGTGCATGTTCGCCAATTCCGTGCTGGAGGCCGTCGTGGGCGTCGCGCGCCGCAAGCTCACGCGCGGCAGCATCTACGACTGGTTCCGCGAGACGGGGGCGCTGTCGGAGGCGATCGCCGCGGTGTCGCGCAACGAATTCTCCGCCCGCCGCTTCGACGGCTCGCTCAAGCGCTCGGCCGTGACGTCCGGTGCCACACTGCCGGTGCACGTCATCGTCAGCCAGCACGACCTGCACGGCGGGCGCGTGTTCGTCGAGATGATCGAGATCGAGCAGCAGACGCGCCAGGATCGCGAGGAGCGGGCACTGGGCCAGGCCCAGGTCACCAAGGAGCTGATCCGCAACCTGGCCCACGAGATCAAGAATCCGCTGGGCGGCATCCGTGGCGCCGCGCAGCTGCTGGAGCTGGAAATCAACCAGGCCGAGCTGGGCGAATACACGCAGGTGATCATCCACGAGGCCGACCGGCTGCAGGTACTGGTCGACCGGCTGCTGGCTCCCCACCGCAAGGCGCAGGTGGTGGCCGAGCTCAACATCCACGAGGTGCTCGAGCGCATCCGCTCGCTGGTTCTGGCCGAATACCCCCGTGGGTTGGTCATCGAGCGCGACTACGACACCTCCATTCCCGAGTTCCGCGGCGATCGCGAGCAGATGATCCAGGCGGTGCTCAACATCGTCCACAACGCCACGCAGGCGCTGGCCGAGCAGATCGAAAGAGGCGTTGCGCGCATCGCCTTGCGCACGCGCATCGCGCGCCAGGAGACGATCGGCAAGCAACGCTACCGACTGGCATTGGAATTGCATATCCAGGACAACGGCCCGGGCGTCCCCGAGTCCATTCGCGATCAGATCTTCTATCCCCTGGTGTCGGGGCGGGAAGGCGGGTCGGGGCTGGGCTTGACGCTGGCGCAGACGTTCGTGCAGCAGCATCTGGGCACGATCGAATGCGACAGCGTTCCAGGATGCACGGTTTTCAAGATCCTGATTCCTCTGCACTGACCTGCAGCGCGCACCGCATGAAACCCATCTGGATCGTTGACGACGACCCATCCATCCGCTTCGTGCTCGAAAAAGCGTTGGCCCGTGAACAGCTGCCCGTGCGGAGCTTTGCAACCACCCGCGACGTGCTCACCGCGCTCGAGACGGACGAACCGCAGGTGCTCGTCAGCGATATCCGGATGCCCGGCGGCTCGGGCCTGGACCTGCTGGCGAAGGTGAAGGAGCGCCTGCCGGGGCTGCCCGTCATCATCATGACGGCCTACTCCGACCTGGACAGCGCCGTCTCCTCGTTCCAGGGCGGCGCGTTCGAATACCTGCCCAAGCCATTCGACATCTCCAAGGCCGTCGAGCTGATCCGGCGTGCGCTGGAAGAGAGCCTGCGCGAAGAGGTGCTCGACGAACGCAGCACGCCCGCGCCCGAGATCCTGGGCCAGGCGCCGGCGATGCAGGACGTGTTCCGCGCCATCGGCCGTCTCTCGCAAAGCAATGTCACGGTGCTGATCACCGGCGAGTCCGGCTCCGGCAAGGAACTGGTGGCGCGCGCACTGCACCGCCACAGCCCGCGCGGCGACCAGGGCAGCAACGGCGCGTTCGTCGCGATCAACACCGCGGCGATCCCGAAGGATCTGCTCGAGAGCGAGCTGTTCGGGCATGAGCGCGGTGCGTTCACGGGCGCGCAGACGATGCGGCGCGGCCGCTTCGAGCAGGCGGACGGCGGCACGCTGTTCCTCGACGAGATCGGCGACATGCCGTTCGACCTGCAGACGCGCTTGCTGCGCGTGCTCAGCGACGGCCAGTTCTACCGCGTCGGCGGCCACCAGCCGATCAAGAGCAACGTGCGCGTGATCGCGGCCACCCACCAGAACCTGGAAGAGCGGGTACGGCAGGGCGCGTTCCGCGAGGATCTGTTCCACCGCCTCAACGTGATCCGGCTGCGCCTGCCGCCGCTGCGCGAGCGCAACGAGGACATCCCCGCGCTGGCGCGCTTCTTCCTGCAGAAGAGCGCCAAGGAGCTGGGCGTGGAGCCCAAGCGCATCACCGACGAAGCGCTCGAGGCCATCAAGGGCTTCGACTTCCCCGGCAACGTGCGCCAGCTCGAGAACATCTGCCACTGGCTCACCGTGATGGCGCCGGCGCAGGTGATCGAGAGCAAGGATCTGCCGCCGGAGCTCATGGCGCCGCGCAGCGCGTTCCTGCGCCCGTCGTCCAGCGACACGGCATCGGCGTTGCCGGGCGAAGGCCTGGGCTCGTCGTACGTCCCGCCTGGCGCGACGATGGACGGCAGCTCGCCCGGATCGGTGCTGCCCGCGGCCCACCTCGCCGGCGTGCCCGGCGGCAGTACCTGGCTGGGCGATCTCGAGGTCGCGGCCCGCATGCTGCTGGACGCCGGCTCGCCCGACGTCTGGGAGCAGCTCAGCCGCCAGTTCGAAGGCCAGCTGATCCGCACGGCGCTGGCGCTCACCCGCGGCCGCCGCATCGAGGCCGCGCAGAAGCTGGGCATCGGGCGCAACACGATCACGCGCAAGATCCAGGAACTCGGCCTCGAAGACTGAATCCCAGTCCTGGCGCGCGCGTCTCGCGCGCGCGGGGCCGACCCGTTGGCGCCTACAATCCGCGTCCAAATACAACGGGAGGAAACAGTGTCGATCCTTGGAATCCTGGACATCGCCATCGCGATCTTCTTTGCCGTGCACGCCGTGCGCAGCGGGCGCCAGATGTACTGGATCCTGATCCTGATCCTGTTCCCCTTCCTCGGCAGCGTGGTCTACTTCTTCGCCGAGTACCTGCCCGAGATCCGCCATTCGACGGTGGCGCGCAAGTCGACGCGAGTCGTCAAGTCCCTCGTCGACCCGAACCGCGAACTGCGCGAGGCGCGCCTGGCCTTCGAACGCACGCCCACCGTCGACAACCGCTCGCGCCTGGCCGAGGCGCTGCTCGCGCGCGGCGACAACGAGGAAGCGATCGAGCAGTTCCAGGCCTGCGCCAGCGGGCCCTACGCGCAGGACGTCAAGTTCCGCCGCGGGCTGGCGCGCGCACAGCTCGCCGCCGGTCGCCATGCGGCCGCGGCCGCGACGCTGGAATCGTTGATCGCCGACTCGCCGCGCGATGCCGGCAGCGATGCCTTGCTCTGGCTGGCACAGGCGCTGACGCAGGTGGACGAGACGCGTGCGCTGGCTGCCTTCGAGCATGCGAGCCAGGTGCACAACACCACCGAAACCCAGGCCGCCTATGGCATCTTCCTGGCCAGCCTCGGGCGCGACGCGCAGGCGCGACCGCTGCTCGAAGGCGTGCTGCACAACGCCCGCGTGGGCACGCCGTCGTCGCGCGAGCTCAACCGGGTGTCCATCGACCAGGCGCGCGCCGCATTGAAGGTGGTCGAGTCGCGCGGCGGTTGACGCCAGGCGTCGCGCCGGCCGCGGCGGCGTGAATCATGACGCGTTCTGGCAATGACGCGTGGCACACTGCGCCTCCCATGCCGACGACCGCCCTCTACGCCATCTGCGTCCTCATCTGGGGAACCACCTGGTTCGCCATCACCGCCCAGATCGACGTCCTCGCGCCGGAAGTGGGCGTCGCGATCCGCTTCGGCCTTGCCGCGGTCGCCTTGATGGCCACGTGCTTCGCGCGTGGCATGCGGCTGCGCTTCGACGCGCGCGTGCACGCGCTGCTGTTCGCGCAGGGGATGGCCGGCTTCTGCGCCAGCTATGTCTGCGTGTACGAGGCCGAGCGCTTCGTCGCCAGCGGCGTCGTGGCGGTCGGCTACGCCGCGTCGCCGCTGTTCGCACTGGTACTGGCACGCGTCTTCCTGGGCACGCGCATGTCCGGGCGCGTCGCGCTCGGCGGGGTTGTCGGCATCGCCGGCGTCGTGCTGATCTTCTGGCACGAGTTCGTGCGGGTGGTCGCGTCGCAGCAGGTGGTGTGGGGCGCCGAGCTGACGATGGTGTCGGTGCTGCTGGCGAGCCTGTCCACGATCGCTGCCTCCGGCTATCACCGGCGCGGCGTCCACGGCTGGGGGCCGCTCGCGTGGGCCATGGCGTATGGGGCGTGCGGCGCGCTGGTCTACGCGTTGCTCGACGGCGCGCCGTGGAACTGGTCCTGGCGGCCGGGCTTCGTGTTCTCGCTCGTCTACCTGTCGCTGTTCGGCTCGATCTTCGCGTTCGGCGCGTACTACGCCCTCGTGCACCGGGTCGGCCCCGCCCGGGCGGGCTACATCGGCGTGCTGACGCCGGTTGTCGCGCTGGTGGTGTCGTCCGCGTTCGAGGGTTTCGTCTGGACGGGCCTCACCGTGGGCGGCATCGCGCTGGCCATCCTGGGCAACGTCGTGGCGATGTGGCCGGCGGGCAGGGCGGCGCCCGTCGCGGCGCTGGAAGCGGGTTAGGTCGCGTCGCCCAGGTCGATCTCGACCATCACCGGCGCGTGGTCGCTGGGCCGCTCCAGCTTGCGCTGGGCCTTGTCGATCGTGCATGCGCGCACGCCCGCGCGCAGGGGCTCGCTCACGAGGATGTGGTCGATGCGCAGGCCCTGGTTCTTGCGGAACGCCAGGTTGCGGTAGTCCCACCAGCTCCACAGCTTGGGCGGCTGCTCCAGTAGGCGGAACGCGTCGTGCAGGCCCAGCCCGATCAGCGCCTGGAAATGCGCGCGCTCCTCGTCGGTGCAATGGATCTGGCCGGCCCACAGCACCGGGTCGTGCACGTCGCGGTCTTCCGGCGCGATGTTGAAGTCGCCCATCAGCACCAGCTTCGGATGTGCCGCGATCTCGGTGGCGAGCCAGTCCTTGAGTGCGGCGAGCCACGCCATCTTGTAGGCGAATTTCTCGCTGCCCGGCGCCTGGCCGTTGGGAAAGTAGCCGCCGACGATGCGGACGTCGGCTATCGTGCCGGCGATCACGCGGGCCTGTTCGTCGCCGTGGCCCGGGATGTTGCGCACGATGTCGGTGGCCGGCAGGCGCGACACCAGCGCGACGCCGTTGTAGGTCTTCTGGCCGAAGAACTCGACGTGCCAGCCGGCCGCCTTCAGTTCGGCCTGCGGGAATTTCTCGTCGACGAGCTTGGTCTCCTGAAGCACGACGGCGTCGGGCTGCGCGCTGGCGAGCCAGTCCAGCAGGTGCGGCAGGCGGACGCCGAGGGAGTTGACGTTCCAGGTGGCGAGTTTCAAGGCGATCCTAAGCTGTTGATTTGTATGAAAGCAGATCCTGAGTGGCCTGTCTCGTAGCCTCGGCTGTACTCCCAATCTCTTCTGGTCGAATGGACTTGGGAAAACTCTGCAAGTTGCGATCGTACAAGTTCGTGACACCTGCGCCGCTTTCAGCCCACCGAGTGGTCGCCGCCCGCAACGCTACTGGTCTGCGGACCGTACGATGTGCGACGCGAAGGCTTGGCACGTGTTTCGTGAGCGTCGATATGCCGGCTCAATCCTCCAGCACCCGGCCGCGGCTTTCGGGCAGCGCCATCATGGCCAACGCGGTGATCACGCTGGTGCCGGCCACGTACCAGGCCGGTGCGGCCGGGTTGCCGGTCGCACCGATCAGCCAGGTGATGATGAACTGCGTCGTGCCGCCGAAGATCGCGACGCCGATCGAATAGGCGATCGACAGGCCGGTGGCACGGATGCCTCGCGGCAACAGCTCGGGGATGGCCACCAGCGACGCCGCGCCGCTGATCGCGGTCAGCGCGGCCAGGAAGGTCGTCACGGCGAGCAAGGTGCCCTGGGTCGGGTGAGCGATCAGCAGCTCGAAGGCCGGCACAGTCAGCACGGCAGTCGCGAGGCGCGGCCAGAGCATGACCGGTTTGCGGCCGAAGCGGTCGCAGAGCCAGCCGCTGAGCAGCGAGAACGCGAGCGTCGCGATGCCGACCATCACGGTCGCGCCCATCGCGATCAGCGGCGTGAACTTCAGCGTCGTGATGGCATACGTGGTCATGTAGGTGCCCACGTAGTTCGAGACCGTGCCGCCAAGCACGACGAAAGTCGCGAGCGCGATGATGCCCTTGTGCTTCGCCAGGCCGCTCATGCCGGTATTGACCGCTTCGGTGCGTGCGGCATGCAGCGTCTCAGGCATTTCGCGGCGCAGGTAGAACGCGACCGGCAACAGCAGCAGTCCTGCCGCGAACGGCACGCGCCAGCCCCAGGCCTGAAGTTGCGCCGGCGAGAGCATGCTGATCATTGCGATGCCCAGCACGCCGGCGACCAGCGTCGCGACGCCCTGGCTGGCCAACTGCCAGCTCGCGTACAGGCCGCGCCGGGTTGCCGGCGCCGATTCGATCAGGAACGCGCTCGACGGCCCGACTTCACCGCCGAGCGCCAAGCCCTGCACGAGGCGGCACAGCACGACGATGATCGGCGCGGCCATTCCGATGCTGGCATACGACGGCGTCAGCGCGAGGCCCAGGGTGCCGACCGTGATCAGGACGATCGTCAGCAGCATCGCCGGCTTGCGCCCGGCGCGGTCGGCGAAGGTGCCGATGAGGATGCCGCCGAGTGGGCGCGACACGAAGCCGACGCCGAACACTGCGACTGACAGCAGCAGGCTGCCGAGCGGCGTCGAGGCTGGGAAGAAGGTGCGACCGATGTAGACGGCGAAGAACGCGTAGGTCACGAAATCGTAGAACTCAAGCGCGTTGCCGGCGACGGTCGCGGCGACGATGCGCTTCTGGATGCCGGACGTCGCGGAAGCGGTCACAGGCGAGGCGCGTCGCGGCTTGGCCGCCTGCGGGACGGGAGGCATCGAGGCGTCGAGGTTCATGACAGGTTCTCGCAGGTCGGTCGGCGGAATTGAGGCGGTCAGGCGGTGAGGAAGCGTTCGACCAGCAGCGTCCAGTAGGAGGCCCCGATCGCGATGTTGTCGTCGTTGAAGTCATAGCCCGGGTTGTGGACCATGCAGGCGCCGTCGCTGTCGCCATCGCCATTGCCGATCAACAGGTAGCTGCCGGGAACGCGCTCGAGCATGAACGCGAAGTCCTCGCTGCCCGATTGCGCCGGGCCTTGCGCGACGACACCTTCCGCTCCGCGCAGTTCGGTGCCGACCGCGCGCGCGAACGCGGTCTCGGCCGGCGTGTTGACGAGCACCGAGTAGCCGGCCCGCCAGTCGATCTTTGCCGTTACGCCGTAGCTCTCGGCCTGCGCCTGGATCAGCGCCTTGACACGGCGTTCGAGCGTAGCGCGCACTTCGCGGTCCAGCGCACGCACACTGATCTCCAGCGTCGCGGTCGCGGGGATCACGTTGTTGGCCGTGCCCGCATGGATCGCGCCGACCGTGACGACCGCCATCTTCTGCGGATCGATGTTGCGCGAGACGATGGTCTGCAGCGCCATCACGATGCTGGAAGCCGCTACGACCGTGTCGGTCGCCTTGTGCGGCATCGCACCGTGGCCGCCGAAGCCGGTGAGCGTGACGCTCGCGTAGTCGCTCGACGCCATCGCCGGGCCCTCGCGGAACATCAGCAGACCCTGCGCCAGGCCGGGCATGTTGTGCATCGCGAACACCGCATCGCAGGGGTAGCGGTCGAACAGGCCGTCTTCGATCATGCGCAACGCGCCGCCGCCGCCTTCTTCCGCGGGCTGGAAGATCAGCTGCAGCGTACCGTCGAACGAGCCGTACTCGACCAGGCGCCGGGCCGCGGCCAGCAGCATCGCGGTGTGACCATCGTGGCCGCAGGCGTGCATCACGCCCGGCCGCTGGCTTGCCCATTCGGCGCCGCTGGCTTCGTGAATGGGCAGCGCGTCCATGTCGGCGCGCAGGCCGAGCCGCTTGGCACCCGTGCCGCGCTGGAGGCGCCCGACGACCCCGGTGCCGCCGATGCCACGCTCGACCCGGTAGCCCCAACCCTCGAGCTTGTCGGCCACCAGGGCCGCCGTGCGGTGCTCTTCGAAGGCGAGTTCGGGCTCGCGGTGGATGTCGCGGCGCAGGCGGATGAACTCGCCGACCTGGTCCGTCAGCACACTTCTCAGATAGGACGCATCGGTGCTGGTCATGGTCGCTCCAGGGGGCTGGGTGCCGCCAGTGGGGTGGGGCGTCCTGCCGGGACCGGGTCGACGCGTGAATGCAATGTAGGAGTCGCCATGTCGAGCGTCCAATGCATTGTTGGTGTCCATATAATGAGTTTCATGAATACATGAACGAGGCGCCCGCGATGACACTGGTTCAGCTGCGACACATGATTTCTCTGGCGCAGAGCGGCTCGTTCACTCGTTCGGCCGAAGCACAGTTCCTGACCCAGCCAGCCCTGAGCCGCAGCATCCGCGCGCTCGAAGACGAACTCGGACACCCGCTCTTCGATCGCGTCGGCCGGCGCGCGGTGCTGACGCCCTTCGGTGCCGAGGTGCTGCAGCGCGCCCGCCACCTCGTGTTCGAGGCCGACGAGCTCAGCGCCAGTGGCCGCGAGACGCTCGCGGGCCGAGCCGGCACGGTGCGCATCGGCATGGGCTCTGGCCCGGGTGCGATGTTGATGACGCCACTGCTCAAGACCATGGCGACCCAGCACCCGACGATCCA
>Ga0302310_10002601_pt1 | contig 14341 bp, 12 predicted proteins | sample III_Palsa_N1_2_FD_200451 | JGI IMG/M metagenome (GOLD analysis project Ga0302310, IMG submission 200451) | Peat permafrost microbial communities from Stordalen Mire near Abisko, Sweden - III_Palsa_N1_2 | ecosystem: Environmental > Terrestrial > Soil > Palsa > Peat permafrost | place: Sweden...
TCAATTCGCCTTTCTCACCTCGACCACCCATCCCGGCTTCTTGAATGCGCCGCCGCTGGCCGCCCGACCGGGCGCCGAGGTGGTGGTGGCCGGCGTGGCCTGGGACGGCGCAACGACCCATCGACCTGGCGCGCGGTTGGGGCCCTTCGCCATACGGCGTGCCAGCCATATGCTGGGCGACGGTTGGCATCCGTTATTCGACGTGTCGCCCGCGGGCAGCATCGCGGATATCGGCGATCTGGCTCTGCCGAACACATCGCTCACCGCCATGCGTGCGGCGCTGGAGCCATTGGCGGTCGCATTGATCGCACGACATCACATGGTGTGGCTGGGCGGCGATCATTCCATCACGCTGCCGTTGATGCGGGCGTATCGCGCGCAGTTCGGCCGACCGCTGGCACTGATTCATTTCGATGCGCATTGCGACACCTGGCCGGATCATGCGGGCGAGCCGTCGGGGCATGGAACCTGGCTCAAGGAAGCGGTGGATGAGGGAGTCGTGGATCCAGCGCTCACGGTGCAGTTTGGGATTCGCTCACCGGCGCAGCGGGACATACGAGAGTACATCCGTGACCGCGGCGGTTTTACATACACCGGCCGGGACCTACGCGGGCTGACTAGCGCGGAACAGATGAAGCGCGTCTTGACGAACGTACGTGAGAAGCTTGGGGACGCTCCGGTGTATTTGTCCTTGGATATCGATTGCTTGGATCCCGCGTTCGCGCCGGGCACAGGCACGCCGGAACCGGGCGGTCTTGCCACGGCGCAGGTGATGACGTTGTTGGAAGAACTGGCTTCGCTGAATTGGATTGGCATGGATCTATGCGAGGTGGCGCCGCCTTTCGATCAGGCGGAGCTGTCGAGCAACGCGGCAGCAACGCTTATCTGGACCTATTTATGTGGCCGCATCGCCGCTCGGCCAGCCTATCAAGCCTCGCTTGACATTACGTAAGCGCTGACTTACCGTAAGCCATGGCTTACGCTACTGCGCTCTCGGCCCTCGCAGATCCCACCCGACGTGCCGTGTTCGAGCGCCTACGCAAGGGCCCGGCATCGGTGGGCGATCTCGCGGCGGACTTGCCGGTCAGCCGGCCGGCTGTCTCGCAGCATCTCAAAGCGCTCAAGCTGGCCGGCTTGGTTAACGACAAACCTTCGGGAACACGCCGCGTCTACTACATCGATCCTGAAGGTCTGGGTGAGTTGCGGCGTTGGCTGGATCAGTTCTGGGATCAGGCACTGGAGTCCTTCAAGCAGGAAGTGGAAAAAACATGAATCGCACGATCACTATCGCTCCGGCCACATCCGCGTTTGGCAGCCCTTCGGGCGAGCGGCGCTGGTAGCATTCGAAGAGAAGGGGGTCCGGCGCGTGATGGGCCTCGTGCCCGACGAGGCGGCTATTTCGGCGGTCAAAGAGATTTCACCTCCTGATCGGTGAGCCTGCGCCAGTGTCCCTTTGGTAGATGACCCAGAAGCAGAGGGCCGATGGCGACTCGTATCAGGCGCAGCACGGAAATATCGAAGGCCGCGAGTAATCGGCGGATTTGGCGATTGCGTCCTTCCTCCAGCACGATTTCCAACCAGGCATTGCGCTCCCCCGCACGAAGGCATCGCACCCTCCTGGCAGCGAGATGCTCGCCGTCCACCTCGACACCGTGCTCGAGAGCGGCCATGAGCGAGCCGTCGGGAAGACGGTTGACCTGCACGTGGTAGGTCTTCTCGGGTCCGGTCGCGGGGTCTGTCACACGCGCGGCCCAAGCCGGATCGTTACTGAAGAGCAGCAACCCCTCGCTGGCTTTATCCAGCCGCCCTACCGGAGCCAGCCAGGGTAGATCCGAATCCGTGAGGCACTCGTATACAGTGGCGCGCGCGCGCTCATCGCTTGTGGTCGTCACCAAGCCGCGCGGCTTATTGAGCATGATGACGAGCTGAGGCTGCTCCGTCGAGTCGAGTCCGTCGATTGAAATACGATCGACGCCTTGGATTACTGGAAATTCCGCGTTGTGTACCAGGTCTCCGTTGACCCGGACCCGTCCCTCGCTCACCCAGTGCGCCGCTTGGGTGCGCGAGCCCATGCCGAGTTTCGAGATGACGCGGGCGACGCCGTGGCGGGGGCGCGGTGCAGTGGGGGGGCGCCCCGCTCTTTTCGGCTCTGTGCTCTGTGACGGCTGCGTCGGCCGCCTCGGCCGTGTTGGACGGGGAGTCTGTCTTGCCACGATCGAGAGAACTCCTGTGCCTTTGTCTACTCGGCATGGCCAGCATACTTCAAGATGCCCGATTGAATGCGCACGCAAACAGGAGGAGTATCGGCTGTAGGCCGCTAATAAAGGTATTTAGGGATGATTCCAGCCTCTTTCTTTGGCATGCCCCTAGGACTTTTGGCGTTGGGGATCGCGTGGCGCAACGCGACCAAGATATGGGACGTTCCCCCGCAGATTGGCTTATTTCTCATCTGGCTTGGGGCGGTGCTCTGGGCCGTATTATTCCTCGCATACATCGCCAAGTGGATCTGGCGAAGCAGAGCGGCGAAGACGGAGTTCGAGCATCCCGTGCAATGCTGTTTTGTCGGACTGGCGGGCGTGGTTGCCTCGCTGGCATCCATCGGGCTCGCGCCCTATGTCCCAGATCTAGGGCTTGGCCTGTTATTTCTGGGTGCTGCGTGGACGCTGGTTTTCGGGTTCTACCGGACCGGCCGTTTGTGGATGGGCGATCGGAGTCCGGAGACAACCACGCCGGTGCTGTACCTGCCCACGGTGGCGGGCGGTTTGGTGACCGGCAGTGCGTGTGCCGTGCTGGGTCATCCGGATTGGGGCCAGCTCGCGTTCGGCGGCGGTTTCTTTGCGTGGCTGGCCATCGAGTCGGTCATCCTACATCGTCTCTACACCGCTCCCATGATGCCGGTGGCGATGCGCCCCATCTTGGGAATACAGCTGGCACCGCCCTCGGTGGCCGCGGTGGCGTATCTCAATGTGGGCGGCGGCGGGCGGGATTTGTTCGTATATGCCCTGATCGGCTACGCCATCTTGCAGGCGTTGATACTGTTGCGACTGTGGCCCTGGTTGCGTCAGGCCGGTGCGACCCCTGCTTGGTGGGCCTTCAGCTTCGGTGCCGCGGCACTTCCCACGGCTGCCATCATTCTGGCGGCTCGAGGGGACACGGGGCCTGCGGCCGTGCTTGCGCCCTGGTTATTTGCGGCGGGAAATCTGGTGATTATTGCGATCGCCATCATGACGTTGTGGCTCATGTTCACCGGTCGATTGGTGGCGGCGCCGGCAGCGGCGCCGTTGGCGCCTGCGGGTGCGATAACGGGCGGCGGCAAACCGTAAACAAGCGGCTGTCTACGCCGCCGGCAATAAATGCTGTCCAAATCCCTCCGCGATCAATACCCTCCATGATTCCAGAATGTCCTGCGGCAATGCATGGGGTACTTGAAACCCTTGGGCCGGATATTGAATTACCCGGTCGATGTCTCCCACCATTTCGTGCATGACGCCGAATACGCCAATGATGTGGGAGACATCATCCGGGAAAGTGAGTGGTGGCGAGTCCACGAAGGCAGTCACGTCGGGCCACTGAATCGGAATGGTCAGTGCGACGCGTAACACGGCGTTCGGCTTGGTGACGAAAATGGCCCGCTCGAGATTGGGCATGAGTCTTCTCACGAAGGCGATGTTCTCTCCGAAATTGGTGGACTCTGTCTCGAGCACAATCCTGCTCGAGTCCACGCCGTTGGCCAGGGCGCGATCCTTGAAGATATGTGCTTCCGGCACATCCCACAGGTGGCGCGTCCAGTTGCCCGTGTTTCCCGCCAACACCAGGCGCGGCGCAAACCCTTGCCGAATCAGTTCGCAGGCGTAATCGCATACCCGCAGGTCGTAGGAGCAGCAAACTACCACAGCGTCGGACGGCGCCCGTGAGCGCTTCGAGGCTAGGTAATCCCATAGCAGTCCGGCATGTTTCAAAGCTGTCGATTTCACGGTAGTACAGACCCCGGGCCAAATGGTTCCGCTATAACAGCTATGCTAGCGACATATCGAATGCGCCTCCACCGGAGCCTCGATGCGGGGTAGCATGGCGCCCCACTGGCGATTACCGGCTGAGGGGAAGGCAATGGTGACGATCGATCCGCGCGGCGGGAGAACTAGTAGTGACTCCCGCATTTCCATCATAACGGTCGCCCTTTGCTATTTGATCGCTCTTTTCGAAGGCTTCGATTTGCAGTCGGCAGGCGTCGCGGCGCCCAAGCTCGGCCCCGCTTTCCATTTGAAGTCCGCTCAGCTGGGATGGTTTTTCTCCTCCTCAACCTTTGGGTTGATGCTGGGCGCAGCGATCGGCGGAAGACTTTCCGACAGATTCGGGAGAAAGCGCGTTCTCATCGCATCGGTTGCGGTGTTTGGATTGATGTCCGTGGCAACCGGCCTCGCTGCCAATTTTGAAATGTTGCTCGTCGCACGTTTCCTGACGGGGCTCGGGATCGGGGGCGCCCTGCCCAACCTCGTTGCGCTGGTCTCCGAAAATTCCTCGCCGACACGGAAGAACACATCTATTGGCGCCTTATACGCGGGGCTGCCGAGCGGGGGGGCATTTGTCAGTTTGGTGGCGGCCCTCGGGAAGTCGTCCGACTGGTCGACGATCTTTTTCTTCGGCGGGATTGCGCCGCTGGTGGCAATTCCGCTTCTGTTATTTGCGCTGCCCGAGTCCCGGGAACTCCATGTCGCCGAGGGCACAATGCGCGCGGATAAGGCTGCACGCAGCAGCATCCCATTCGCGTTATTCGGTGACGGGCGTGCCGCACGCACGTTGCCCTTATGGCTCAGCTTCTTCCTCGCGCTTCTGACGATGTATCTTCTTTTGAACTGGCTTCCCACGCTGCTGGTAAGTCGCGGCATGAGCAAGCCTGACGCCTCGCTCGTTCAACTTTCATTCAATTTGCTCGGCGCGTTGGCGAGTGTCTGCACCGGCCTCATGATGGACCGATTTCCGCTAAGGAGCGTCATCATCGGCTCCTTCGTCTCCGCCGCACTATGCCTTTTGATGCTCGCCAACATTACCCCCGACCTCACCACGGCGTTGGTGGTGGGCGGTCTAGTGGGCATGACGATGTCGTCGACACAGGCATTGATGTACGCGATTGCGCCTAGCGTGTACCCCACCGAGATACGGGGTACGGGGGTGGGATCCGCGGTCGCGGTCGGCCGACTCGGCTCAGCCGCGGGGCCGCTCCTTGCAGCGGTCCTTCTAACCGGTGGCGGGACGGCGCGAAGCGTGCTTCAGGTCCTGGTACCGGTCATGCTGATAGGGGGCGCATCTGCACTGTTTCTTGTGGCAACCCAGGTGCGGCGCAAGTCGTCCCGCTGACGCGGCTCCGTCACGGCGGAGGATTGGCGGAGTGCGTCCGCGGTTTCGGTCCAAAGGGTAGAAGCATGGGGACACGTAGTCGGTATGCGTCATAGTTCTGACCCAGTTCCTGGCTCAGCCACTTTTCCTCAAGACGCGCCTTCATCCAGAATCCCAGCGTGAAGATGATGGCGCCGCAGATACCGAATACCGTTCCCTTGGCCGCGGCGGTCGCGTACACCGCGCACAGAACGCCCGTGTAAATAGGATGCCGAACGATGGCGTAAGGGCCTGTGTCGATTACGCGATGGTCCGATTTTCGCGTGACCTGGCTGGACCAAAAGCGGCCCAGGTGAATGCGCGCCCACCAGCAAAACGCAAACCCTGCTGCGATGAAACCCACGCAGATCCATGCTTCAACCCAGTTCACATGCCAGAAGCGCAACGCGCCCGCATAGCCGTGGGCCGGTACCCCGAGCACCAATGCACCAACGATAAGCACGATGCGGTAGCCCGCTTGGGATATCAGTTCGGGCGCTTTTTCGGTGCGATTCGTCCAGCCGGACGCGGCAATCCAGGATAGGGCCCACAAGGCCCAGAGGGCCATGATTGCTACGCCGGGATGCATGACTGATCCTCACTGGAAATTCAGTTAAAGGATAACCCGTCGAGAGCATTTATCCAGTCGTGACCGGCATTCGTCCGCGAAAGCGCGTCCCGCAGCCAGCGGCGTGCCTCGGCGTCGAGCGCACAACCTCCCGCGAGCCACCACGGCACCGGGGCGGCTGACAGCCAGCGCGCGGCATCGTGCGGGGGCACTGGCTGCCAAGGTTCACGCACGGCGAGAATTTTGGACTGGTGAGTTATAAGTCATGAATTGGACGTACCGCTAATATGTGATTTGACCCTTCACTGGGAAGGGAATTTACTTCGATGATGGCTGTACTCCCAGGTGATCCCGCGTGAATCGCCGCAACTTCCTTGCAACGGGCATGGTTGGGGCTGCCGCGATGGGTCACACCGTCCGGGCCTCCAGTGCGTCAGCCGACACCGATGGCGCCGCTCCACCGGTAAAGCTCGGAACCTTGTTCAATCGGGAGCGAGCGACCGAGATCATGCGTCGGGCCGGATTGAACGGGCTGGTGGTCACCTCGGCGCCGAATGTTTACTACACGACCAATGCCATACCCGTATTGAGCCGGTTCAGTCAGGTAAACACCGCCGTCGCGATTGTTCCCGCCAATGCTTCACTGCCGATCGCCTATATTACGGACGGCTTCGAATATTACGCCGGCGTTTCCGACTCGGGTATCGCAGACGGCGTGGTTCCCTACTTGGTCGGGGGGTCGTTTACAGTCGCCGATCCGAGGCACAGTCCCGCGTTCGATGTGGCGGGCGACTATGCCTTCGACGCCCGCGAGCAGCATCGCCGCGCCTCTCTCGATAAGGCCACCCCTTTCCACCAATCGCTGCAGAAGGCCTCAGGAAAGGCCCTCGCCGACCTGGGATTGACTCGGGGCGTCATAGGGACGGATTGCGCGGATGCGCGCGAACTGATTCGACAGGCTGCGCCGCGCGCAACCGTGCGCGACGCTTCGGACCTCATGCTCCACGTCAGACTCGTGAAGACGGACGCCGAACTTCAGTTGATGCGCCGTGCCGCGGAAAACAATGTTCAGGCCGCACTCGCGACAGTGCAGGCCGCCCGCGAGGAAGGCAGTGTGTTTCGGGTGCGTCAGCGATTCTTTCGCGAAGCAGCGCTACGCGGCAATCTCGGCGTTTACGGCAGCGTGGATTTGGTCATGAGTGAGCTGGGGGATGGAGCCTTCCGGGAAGGCCAAGGAATCATGATTGATTTCGTCAGTCACTACGGATTTTATCAAGGCGACTTTGGGCGCACGGTATTTTACGGCGAACCCGATACTCACGTCGCAAGAGCGGCGCAGGTCGGTGCGCTAGCATGGCAAGAAATTCGCGCGCAGTTGAAGCCCGGAATGAAGTTCTCGGATGTCCCGGGCATCGGCAAGGCGGTGGTGCACAAACTCGGCGAGCGGTTTGACTACGCGTTTCACCCCCACTCGGTGGGGCTGCAACACTGGGATCAGCCGCGTTACGACTTGAATGGCGCGCCCACCGACATCACGCTGCAGGCTGGAATGGTGTTGAGCGTCGACTGTCCTCTACTCAACGCGGGAGTCAACGGGACCACGCACATCGAAGATCTGGTGGTCATCACCTCTCAGGGCGCGGATTTGATTCATCGCTCCGCCCCGGATAATTTCCAGGTTTAGTCGCGGAGTTCCCATGTCCATTGGCGCCTTGCCCGGGTTGAAGATTCACCATGTCAGCATCTCGGTGCCGGATATGGAGGCGGCGCTCAAGTGGTATGCGGACATTCTGGGATTCCAGGAAGAGTTTCGTTTTTCCATCGATGTCTTATCGGCGCAAGGGGCCTTCATGGTTCGCGAGGGTCTACGAATCGAACTTTGGGCGGTGAAGGACGCCGGTAGGGTTCCCGAGGTCCGCCGAGAGCCCAACACCGACTTGCATGCCGGCGGCACCAAGCATGCGGCGTTTCTCGTGCCGGACCTGCAGGGCCGCTTGGCGGAGCTGGTGAAGCGTGGCGTCGACATCGCCGCGGTCCAGCGTCATCCTTCAGAGCCCATGGCCAAAGACCCGGACCCCCTGGCCCTGGGAAAGCCCCCGGCCTTCGCGGCATTCATCCGCGACCCGGGTGGGACGCTCATAGAGCTTCTCGATGAAGATCGCGTAGCCAAGCACGGCTAGGAGAGGCGCGCCTTTTCTGAAACGCGTACGCTTGCCGAACGCGACTAAAAGGGGGTTTGCCATGAACACGAAAGATCTCGTTGCCATCGACGTGCACACGCATGCTGAGGTCTCCTGTCGTCAGCCCACCGACGAGGTGTGGCAGGCGTACGAGGATGCGGCCTCCAAGTACTTCAAGGCCAATAAACGTCCCACCATCGCGGAAACCGTCGCCTACTACCGGGAGCGCAAGATCGGCCTGGTGATGTTCACCGTGGACTCGGAGCATGAGTTGGGCGGGAGGCGCATTCCGAATGAAGAAGTCATCGATGCGGCTCGCGAGAACAGCGACATCATGGCCGCGTTTGCCAGCATCGATCCGCACAAGGGAAAAATGGGTGTCCGCGAGGCGCGGCGCCTCATCAGCGAGGGCGGCGTCAAGGGATTCAAATTTCATCCCACGCTGCAGGGCTTCTTTCCGAATGACCGGATGGCGTACGAATTGTACGAGGTGATTGCCGAGCATAATCTGACGGCGTTATTTCACAGCGGACACTCGGGAATTGGTACGGGTATGCCGGGCGGCGGCGGGCTGCGGCTCAAGTATTCCAACCCGATGCATGTGGATGACGTCGCGGTGGATTTTCCGACCATGAAAATCATCATCGCGCATCCCTCCTGGCCCTGGCAGGACGAGGCCTTGTCGGTCTGCCTGCACAAGATCAATGTGTACATCGACTTGTCGGGCTGGTCGCCCAAGTATTTCCCACCACAGCTGGTGCAGTACGCAAACACTCAGCTCAAGAAAAAAATGCTGTTCGGCTCGGATTTTCCTCTGATCGATCCAGACCGATGGATCAAAGATTTCAAGGACGCGGGCTTCAAGCCCGAAGTCCATGACCTGATTCTCAAAGAAAACGCCATCACGGCCTTAGGTTTGGGCTAGGCCGGTCGCGAGAGACTCAGTCGCGGAAGACCACCGTACGCGAGCCGTTCAGCAACACTCGATCCTCGAGATGATGCAGTACCGCGCGCGCCAGTACGCGACGTTCGATGTCCCGGCCCTTGCGAGCCAGCGTGTCCGGCGTGTCGGTGTGGCTGACCGGCTCGACGTCTTGGGCAATGATCGGACCTTCGTCGAGGTCGGCGGTGACGTAGTGCGCCGTGGCGCCGATCATTTTCACGCCGCGCTCGAAGGCCTGGGTGTAGGGCTTGGCGCCCTTGAAGCCTGGCAGGAATGAGTGATGAATGTTGATGCAGCGGCCGGACAGATAGGCCGACATGTCGTCGGACAGAATTTGCATGTAGCGCGCGAGCACCACGAGATCGGCTTTCGACTCTTCGACAATGGCTTTGATCTGCGCTTCCTGTTTCGGTTTGGTGGCGGCCGTCACCGGGAGGTAATGGTAGGGAAACTCACCTAGCAGGCTCGGGTTGAGCGCGTCCTTGGGGTGATTGGACACAATGCCCACCACGTCCATGGGGAGTTCGCCGATGCGTAAGCGGTAAAGGAGGTCGCCCAGACAATGATCGTACTTGGATACCAGCAACAACACCCGTTGGCGGGCGTCGCGTGAACGCAGCTTCCATTGCATGCCGTACATCTGGCCCACGGGAGCAAAGCGGCTGCGTAGCTCCGCCTCGCTAATGCGGCCTTGATCGACATCGAGCGCAACGCGCATGAAAAAACGGCCGGCAGCCAGGTCGTCGAATTGCTGTGCTTCCAAAATATTGCCGCCCGCTTGGAACAGGCAGGCCGCGACGGCGGCCACGATCCCGGGCCGGTTATCGCACGACAGGGTCAAAACAAACGCGTCTTTCAAGGCATGTTCTCCGGCACTACTTATGTTGCGGGCGTATCGCCAATTAGCATATCACGCGTCGCGCGAGGCGCCGCCGCCGCTTTGACAAAAAAAGCAAGTTTGCCTCGCGATGGGGTATTTGAGGCCTCAATTACCGGGTCAATTGTTTTTATTGGAGCGGTGATATAATGGGCGCCACCGGTGGATGCCAAGCATCAATAAGCCGGCAGGTATGTAGACCCAAATAAAAATAAGAGTTAGCTGCTTCGGCGTTCGCGATGCAGAGGTCTCGCCGGTCGAGCAATCCCCTGATTTTGTTGGTGTCCGGCCCAGGGCTCGAGGCCAAACGCCGATCACCCACGCGTTATCCAGGAGAGGTGTGATCATGGAAGTCGTTGTAAGTCATTGGCATTTGATATCAATCATTGTCGCGGTCGTCGTGTTGATCGCGAGCTATCGGTTTTGGTTATGGCTATGCGGTGTAGTCATCGTTCCCGATGATGCGGTCGGTATGGTGACGAAGAAGTTCGTGTTGTTCGGATCGAATCGGCGGTTACCGGATGGGCGCATCATCGCTTTGAACGGCGAAGCCGGCTTTCAGGCGGACACGTTATCCCCGGGTTTGCACATGGGGTTGTGGCCGTGGCAGTACGCCATCGAGCTCACTCGGTTTCTGACCATACCCCAGGGCAAAGTCGGCGCCGTCGAGGCCTGCGACGGCCAGGCGTTGGTTCACGGCCGTCTCGTCGGTCGACAAGTGGAGTGCGACTCCTTCCAGGACGCGCGCGCCTTTCTCGACAAGGGTGGCGAGCGTGGGCCGCAAATGGCCATCGTGCCTCCGGGCACGTATCGCGTAAATACGCTGCTGTTCAACGTGAGCGTGGTCGATGCCGTGACGGTACCGCCCGGCAAGATCGGAGTGGTCGAAGCACGTGATGGAAAGCCGTTGATCAACGGCCGGATCATCGCGCGCCAAGTCGACTGTGACTGCTACCAGGACGGGCAGGCCTTCATGGACCGGGGCGGTGAGCGCGGCCCGCAGATGGGGGTGATATCCCCGGGTACGTATCGCATCAATCCGTTCTTGTTCATGATGTCTCTGGCCGATGTCATCGATGTCCCGGACGACAAGGTGGGCGTGGTAATGACGCGCGAAGGCCTGCCGTTGGCCGCCGGTGAAATAGCCGGACCCACGGTGCCGGGCCATGCCATGTTCCAAAATCCTCAGGCCTTCGTCGCCGCCGGCGGCAACAAAGGTTTGCAAGAGCAGGTGCTGCTGGCGGGCCGCTACTTCATCAATCCGCGCTTTGCGACGGTGGAATTGGTGGACATGGTGGAGGTTCCCATTGCGCATGCGGGCGTGGTCATCGCGTTCGTCGGCAAGGAGGGGACGGATGTCACGGGTGAGGCCTTCCGTCACGGCAACCTGGTGAGCAAGGGTGAGAAGGGTGTTTGGGTCACGCCGCTCGATCCGGGCAAGTATCCCCTCAACCCCTACACGCACAAGGTCAGTAATGTACCCACGGCGAACGTGGTGCTCAACTGGGCGACTGGCAAGACCGAAGCCCACAAGCTCGATGCCAACTTGTCCACCATTACGGTGCGATCCGCGGATGGGTTCAAATTCAATTTGGACGTCTCGCAGATCATTCACATTCCGCGCAGCGATGCGCCGAAAGTGATCGCACGATTCGGAGGCATGTCCGCGCTGGTGACCCAGGTGTTGGAACCGACCATCGGCAACTACTTCAGGAATGCGGCGCAGGGCTCGGACATCATCGAGTTTCTGAAGAATCGGTCCACTCGTCAAACCGAGGCGCGGGAAGCCATTTCCGCCGCGCTCGCCGAGTACAACGTGGGTGCGGTGGATACTCTCATCGGCGACATCGTGCCACCGGAGCAGCTCATGAAGACGCTGACCGATCGCAAGCTCGCCGAGCAGGAGCGCGTCACCTTCGAGACTCAGCGCCAGGCACAGGGAGTGAGGCAAGAACTGGAGCAGGCCACTGCCCTTGCTGCCACGCAGGCCAAGGTCGTCGATGCGGAACGGCAGGTGGCCATCGCCGAGTTCAATGCACGCGCGACCGTGAAGTCGGCGCAGGGCGAGGGCGAGGCGAAGAAGATCAACGCCGAAGCCGATGCCAATGTGCTGCGTACCGTGGGCGAGGCTCAGGCGGCCAAGACCAAGGCGGTGGGTGCGGCAGAGGCCGAAGTCATTCGGCTGAAAATCGAGTCCATGGAGGCGGGCAATTACGCGGTGGTGCAGGTGGCCGACTCATTGGCGAAGTCGGGCGTCAAACTGGTGCCGGATATCGTGGCAGGAGGCGGATCGGGTAATGGCGGCACGCTGGTCGATGTGCTTCTGGCCGGCCTCATCCGAGATGGCGTTCGCAAGACGGCGAACTGATTCGCCAGATCGTTGGCTCAAAAGAAGGACAGGTCGCGGTGCGCCCGCCAGGCGCACCGCCGACTCGCGCTAGGACACACCCCCACCCGCCCCCCCCCCCCGCCCCCCCCCTCCCGCCCCCCCCCCCCCCCCCCGCCCGTGGGCGGGGCCCCCCCCCCCCCCCCCCCCCCGACTCGCGCTAGGACTCTCCCACACCCGCCTTGGATCCTCTGCGCTGATGAAATATCTTTGAGATCAGGGCTCGCAGCCAGCGATTCCTATCGTCGTGATGGAATTTTCGATGCCAGAATTGTTTGAGCTCGATTCGAGGTGACTTGAACGGAAGGTCGACCACACGCAGGTTGGCGGACACACTGGAGAAGTAGCGGGCCAAGGGCTCCGGTATGGTCACGATCAGGTTCGATTGTGCGACGACCATGGGTGCGCTGGCGAAATGGGGTGTGGTCAGTACGACGTTGCGGCGCAGTCGTTTACTCGCCAAAAACCTTTCGATGACTTCTTCGGTCCGGCTTTCGGCCCTCACCACCGCATGATCCAGCTGCAGATATTCTTTTAGCGTCAGTTTAGGCGTGAGGACGGGGTGATCCGCACGAATCAGGCTCGCAAAGGTATCTTCGAACAGCCCTTGCTGAAAGAAGTTGAATCGCTTGAGATCCGGAAAGTAGCCGATCGCGAGGTCAATGGACCCGTCCTCCAATCCCTTGGCGACTTCCGAGGGAGGCAAACTGACGGAACGGACCATGGCCTTGGGAGTCAGGCGTCTCAACTCGGCGAGGATTGGCGGAAGGAACACCACCTCGCCGACATCGGATAGCGCGAGGCTGACCGGTTGAATGGTCGATGCGGGATCGAAGGTGGGGGCGGCCTCGATCTCCATGTGCACGCGCGCCAATACCGCCCGGGCAGCATCGATCAAGAGCAGGGCTCGGGGTGTCGGCTGCATGGTATTGCCGCTGCGAATGAGCAGAGGGTCGGCGAAGAAAGTTCTCAATTTGCCGAGCTCAGTGCTCACCGTGGGCTGACTTTTGCCCAAGCGCACGGCGGCGCCGCTCACGCTTCGCTCGTCGCCCAAGGCGACCAGAATCCTAAGCAGATTGAGGTCCAGCTCAGCCATAAGCTATCGAAAATTCCAATACGCTCAATTGGGGTTATTGGGTTGCCTAATGCGCGAAGAGTAACCAATATCCAGCCAATACGCGAACAAGAGCTGGCAAGAAGGAGTTGAAGCATGACCCAAAAATCTCTCGAGGATTTGCTGCGTGGCAACGGAAACACCGTCGACATGCTGCGCAATGCCCAGATTGGTGCCTACGTGTACCCCGTGGTGCCGACAGAATTTAGCAATTGGCGAACGGAACAAGCGGCTTGGCGCAAAACCGCGGTGCTCTTCGATCAGTCGCACCATATGGCCGAGATCACCATCAAGGGCCCTGACGCTCTGAAGCTGTGTTCGTACACCACCATCAATAGCTTCAAGGGCTTCGTCCCCGGCAAAGCAAAGCAAATGGTGCCGATCAGCTACGACGGCTACGTCATTGGTGACGGAATCCTATTTTACATAGGGCCGGAGGAACTCCTTTTCGTGGGCCGGGCCCCGACCGTGAACTGGCTGCAGTTCCACGCCGAGACCGGCGGCTTCAACGTGAGCTTCATTCGCGATGATCGTTCGACGTCCCACCCGAACGGGAATGCGGTGAGCCGACGGCATTACCGTTTCCAGATTCAGGGACCGAAAGCTTCGGAGGTCCTCACCAAGCTCAATGGCGGTCCGCTGCCGGACATCAAATTCTTCACCTTCGATCTCATTAACATTCGGGGCCGCAGGGTGCGGGCGCTCCGTCACGGGATGGCGGGGGAGCCCGGTCTCGAGGTGTGGGGACCCTACGAGGAGCGAGATGAAATCAGAGCGGCCATCCTGGAGGCGGGCAAGGATGTGGGTATCGTGCCGGTGGGCTCGAGAACCTACGCCAGTAACACGCTGGAGTCGGGTTGGATCCCTTCCCCGTTGCCCGCGGTTTATACCGGCGACAGC
>Ga0302310_10002605_pt1 | contig 14311 bp, 10 predicted proteins | sample III_Palsa_N1_2_FD_200451 | JGI IMG/M metagenome (GOLD analysis project Ga0302310, IMG submission 200451) | Peat permafrost microbial communities from Stordalen Mire near Abisko, Sweden - III_Palsa_N1_2 | ecosystem: Environmental > Terrestrial > Soil > Palsa > Peat permafrost | place: Sweden...
TGGCGCGGAGGTAGTAGAGGCCGAGATCGGAGTCGTACTGTTCGGCGCGATAGTACGATCGGCTGCGCAAGACTTCACCGGTTGCACATGTCGCCGAGAACGTCATAATTGTAGGCCTCACATCGTAAGCGTAATCCCAGGTCTGAAAATCCAGACCTGGGGCACCCGGCAAGCATGCCGCTTTGCTGAGGATAGTCGGGGAGACAACGACGGGATGAAAACGACGACGGCGAAGACGGGCGCTACTCCGGCTGGCCGGGTTCCGCTGGATTCGAGGAGGACTGATCGGGTGGGACAGCCATATCCTTCTCAAGGTACTCCAGCTCTTTCATTATCAGGGCATCGAGGCGTGGCCCATTCTCTGCAATCCACCGTTCGCGTGCAGCCAACTGCTCGGCAGGAGACTTCGGCGGAACTCTCTTCAAGGCAGAGGAAACAGGTCCCTCGGCAAGGGAGCATGCATTCATCCACTGCATTCTTAGTCGATGGGAAGGCCTTTCTGGCACTCTCAGATTGCCGGTCGCCAGAAAGTCCGGTTTTTCTCCGTTGTTGATGGCATGAATCCAGCCATCGATCTGAGGCTGAAGGGATTCCCATATCTTCTTGCAATTCAAAAGGTGTCTCAGCACTTCAACCCGTTCGCCGCTTTCAAGGAGCTTCTCGGCAAGCTCAAGATTGGGAGCACGGACGCAGCATTGGAGACGTGCATTTTCATATGCCAGACAGGCGCTAATTGAATGATCCAAGCACTGGACCGCTTCATCGAGCCTCCGCTCATTCAGGGCAATCAGGCCTTCCACCACGAATATGTTGTATAGTTCCCACGAAGTCGGATCAAAAGTGCGGGCTTTTTGAATGTATTTGCCTGCACGCTCATACTCTCCAGCATTGGCTGCAAAACACGATAGTTCAACAAGAAAAACCTGTTGCGCATGTCCGACTACACGTTCTGTAACTCGTTCCATCCTGGAGAAAGGACGTTCAGTCGTTGGGCACAGAGCTGAAACACCCATCTCTTTGATCGCGCCTAAAACTGCGGCCTTGTCGCCTAAGGCGACCGCAGCAAGCAGTACTCGCCCTGCTTTTTGAATGATTTCACATTTTGGCAACACGTCTCGTAGCCCGAAATCATCCTCATTCTCTTCCTTGGCGGGAACGATCTCAATATCATTGCACGAGCCGATGCACGCACGTATCTGGTACGCGCCCATTACTGCGTACAATTCACATAGAGCGATAGCCAGACGATCATCTGGGACATAGAATTTTGCACGATCCTTCAAGAGTGATTCAAAGGTTCTGAAAAGCGCCTCATACTCTGATAGTTCTTTCCTCAACACAAGCTCATCCATAGTCGCTCAATTCTGGCGGGAAACTGAGGTTCGCGTATTTTCATGCAAACGTCTTTGGTTATTTGGGTGTCGGCTTGATTCTCCGCAGCCTACCGAAGAAAAATCCCCGACATCAGTTCTTTTTTCCTTCACACAGGCTCAGTTTGCCCGCATCATTCCCAGCAATACGTGTCAATAAAACTCTGCGGATACCCAATTATTAACATTATTGAAATGCATTCGAGAATCTTATTCACCACATGTGCCGTCGCGCGTAATTCCAGTTGGGTTTTCCAATCTTCATTGCCAATAATTGAAGTGTAGTCCGCCGCATCGTCACGCCCCGTCGGATCGATGCCGTTGACCGGTTCACCATCCGCATACAAGTACTTGTGCAGCGTCTTGGGATCGATGGGCTTGCCGCCTTCAGGATCGCGGCTGAGGAAGCGTCCAGTGACAGGATTGTAGTACCTGGCGCGGAGGTAGTAGAGGCCGAGATCGGAGTCGTACTGTTCGCCGCGGTACAGGTAATTGTTAGGCGTTGAGCCTGTATGGTTCACCTCATTACCAAACGCATCGTAGTCGTAGGTGTCGGTGACAGTTCCCGCAGAATTTGTCAGTTGGCGAACGCTTCCACCGCCGTCATAGCCATAGAAGCTCGGCGTCCAGGTACTGCTGATTAACTGATCTTGCGTGATTCGCTGCAATCCGTAGGTGTAGGTGCGCTGCACCGAGCCGCTGACGACCTCTTCCATTACCTGCGGGTAGCCGGTGGGGTTGACGTCATCTTCGACTAAATACTTGGTCGTGACCCCATTGACCGTCTTGGAGACGCGATTGCCGAAGGCGTCGTAGACGATGCTCACTGTGGTGCCGCTTGCGCTCATACTGGTCAGGTGATTTTCAGCATCGTAAGTAAACGTCTTGCCACCAGTCGACAGAGTGTTGCCGTTGCTGTCGTAGGTTTCGCTGGAAAGCTCGTCATCCGCGTTGAAGCTGGCTGTTTCTGGAGTGACCCCGCTGAGCGAAGATGTATCGGAAAGCCGATTCCCGACCGGATCTAGACTGTAGGTGACAGTTCCGTTCTTGCTGCCAGGAGCATCGGCGATGGTCTCTTGTGTCAGCCGATTGATGCCGTCGTAGCTCCAGTTGATGGTGCGTCCAGTGACCTCTACGGCCTGGGTCCGCTTACCGGTTGAGTCCAGCTGATACGAGTAACCGGAGACAGGAGTGACCAACGAAGTGACCCGGTTCAGCGAGTCATAAGTGAAGGCGGATTGCAGGCCGTTGGGATACGTCGCTGTAGCCAGGTTATTGGCAGGATCGTAGGCATAGGTGGTCGTATTCGCTCCCGAAGCCAAACGATCGTCTACAACCGTGCTCAACCGGTTCAAATCGTCGTAGGTGTAGGAGACTGAGGCCCCGTTCGTGTTGGAGGAAGCAATCGTAGCTACATGACCCGCCGCATCGAAGGTGTAGTTCAGAGTACCCTCTGGAGTGGCCTTTGTCACCAGCCTATCCATGCTGTCGTAGGAATAGGTCGTGGTGCCGCTCGCGTCGGTCGACGTGGCGTATTTTCCAGTTGCGGTATAGGTGAAGCTCACAGTTGTTTCGCCAGGGGTGGCGCGAGACAGGAGACGATTGAGGGAGTCGTAAGTGAACGTGGTGGTTACGCCGTTGAAGTGAGTCAGAGAGACGAGATTCCCAGCCGCGTCATAGCTGCGAGTCTCGGTCAGCGAACCATCGGGAAGTGTTTTGCTGGTTAGGTTGTAGAGCAGGTCGAAGGCATTCAGGGTTGTGTGACCATTCTCGTCTGCCAGGCTGTTGAGGTTGCCACCGTTGTCGTAGCCATAGGCATTGGTGTTTTTTGGGGAATTCGGGCTATTCGTTTGGACGACCGTCTTCAACTGGTTGGCGGCGTCGTACGTGTACTGGATGAGATGCCCTGCCTCATCGGTGACACGGGTTCCCTCAATGCGACGACCGTCTCAAAATCGACTACAGTCGAGCAGCATGAAAAAGCAGATGCGTGGGCCAAAACGCAAACATCATATGTATTATCTACGATTTACATTGGTCGGGGCGGAGGGATTCGAACCCCCGACCCTCTGCTCCCAAAGCAGATGCGCTACCAGACTGCGCTACGCCCCGATATGCCCGACTTCTGGCCAGTTCTTGTCTGTTCTAAGACCACAGGCCCGATGGGTCGGATCTCTTTACGATTGTAACCCGTCTCGGATTCTATTTTGCTCCATGGTCTCGTTTTGTGGATGGCTGAGCCGGCGCGTCGGGCAGATGCTTGAGCTGCCTTGACTCTGGATTGGACCGCCGGTTCCTAGCGGATCGGTTGCCACATCGCAAGTTTAGCGACAAGCCAGATGAAGAGGGCCAACGGTATTGCAAAAATGATTGCGATGCAAGCGCCCAAAACGAGCAGGAATACCCAGTCTCGCCAAGTGTGCCTGTGCGGCTCGGCTATGGAGCGCGTCAGCAGCCGGTAGTTGCGACGGTTGGCTTTCCAGTAAATGTCGAAAGCATCGCCGAGGATTGGGATGGCCCCGACCAGGAGTCCGATAGAAACGTTGGTCAGCATGCGGACCAGGGTTATGTATGGAACACCACGAATCCAGGCGGCGAGCGGGATGAGCAGTGAGAGGAGGCCAGCAAGCACATCGCCCAGGCCGGGAACCAGGCCAATGATACCGTCAAGGCCAAAACGAATGCCGGTTCCGGGGATGACGAAGGCTTCGTCGAGCAGGATCTGGAGCGAGTGCAACCGTTCATCGCCCAGAAATCGCCCACCTTTATCCCACCGGTCTCTTTGTTTGGCGGGGAGTTCGACAATTCCTTGCGGTTGGTAGGTTGGCATTGGTTTCCTCGGTTCCTTCCGGTCCGTCGCGCTGAGTTGTGCCGCGGCGCTGCATTCTAACTTCGATGCTACAATCAGAGTTGCGGATGGCGGCTATAGTTCAGCGGCAGAACGCCTGACTGTGGCTCAGGATGTCGTGGGTTCGATCCCCACTAGCCGCCCCAATTTCTGCGAAAACACCCAAGATCAAAGCATGCCCTCCCTCTGGCGAGCCGATTCCTCAGGATGCCTCCTCCGATGATGAGCTTCATGGCCAGACCGCTGGATGGACAGGGCCACTCTACCGAAAATTTGAGGTCGAATATCCTGGCTAAAGGCTGGTTTCAGCCTTTTGAGCCGATTCCATGGTTGCACGGCGGACACGCACAGACCTTAGCCGGAAACTACTGGCGGCGTCCACCTTTCAGAATTCCCGTTGAATCCGTGGCGGTTGAGGTCGATCCGGCAGATCGCAGCCGAGTTCTTTGCCATTGCCACTGGCAGCCGGAGGCGGTTCGTGCCAGTCGTTTGACCATTCTGCTGGTGCATGGGCTGGAAGGGTCTTCGGATTCCAGATACATGAAGGGAATCACAATACGTGCCTGGGAGCATGGCTGCAACGTCATTCGCATGAATATGCGCAACTGCGGGGGCACCGATAGCTGGACACCGACACTCTACCACTCTGGCCTCTCGAAAGACGTGGGAATTGTGCTGAGGCACTTTGTGGATCTCTTCGCCCTTGAGAGGGTAGCGATGGCCGGCTACTCCATGGGCGGAAACCTGGTGCTGAAGCTTGCTGGCGAATTTGCCGAGGAAGCTCCCGAATGGCTGCTTGCGGCGGTCGGGGTGAGCCCGGCGATGGACCTGGCCGCAAGCGCCGATGCCTTACACGATCCCTCGAATCGTATGTATGAATGGCATTTTCTAGGCAACCTGATGCGCCGATTCCGCCGTAAAGCGGAGCTGTTTCCGCAGATTTACTCCGTGAATGGCATCGGACCGATCAGGACGATCCGCGAATTCGACGACAAGATCACGGCTCACTACAGCGGCTTCAGCGGTGCGGACGATTACTACTTCCGCGCGGCCAGCGCCAGGGTCGCTTCTCAGATTGCGATTCCAGCTCTCGTTATGCATGCGCTTGACGATCCATTCATTCGAATGTTGCCGCAGACTCGAGCCGACCTGTTGGCGAATCCGGCGGTCGAACTGGTTGAGACGCCGCATGGCGGCCACTGCGCATTCCTGGCGGCAAAGGTACATGGTTACGGTGGAAACGGCTTGCCGGACTTCGGACATGCCCGTCACTGGGCGGAAGCGACGCTGGTTCGTTTTTTGATGGCGACTGCTGGACACTCCGATGGAGGCTGATTGGGAGGTCGAGATCGGCCCGGATGCGCCCGTCATCGATGCCTGTTGGTCTGGACTTGTAGATTTACGATCTGCTCCTGAGCTAGCGCAGACGTTGCCCGAGGCTCGCGATCTCCCCGATTTGGCGGATACGCTGGCCAGCCTAAACGGCGCGAGATCTCCGGTTTGGACTGCAAAATGCGACGTTTGGCGGGTAATCGATTCCAGCCAGTTCGACCCCTACGAATTGGATGCCGATCCAGCGAGCGCAGCATGTGCCTGGGCCTGTTACATCGATCTGTTGCCCAAGGGCGATCATCAACGGGTTGGGCAATGGGTTGAGCCAGGAGTGGCAACCGCCTGGTGCGCGGAGATCTGCAAACGCTTGCGGTCCATTCCACTGCGAGGCTGTCGCGCGGACCTGGTAGTCCGTCGCGCAATCATCCCAGAGGCCACTGAAACCGCCTCTGATATCGGGATCACGGCGTATTTCACTGCCTGTGGCTTGACTTCAGATGAGGCCGTCGTTGCTCTCGGCAACGCGCTCGGTAAGTTCGCTGATGCGGTGTGCGGCCTTGAACGGTAAAATGGACATAATGCGGGCGAGTAGCTCAATTGGATAGAGCACCGGCCTTCTAAGCCGGGGGTTACAGGTTCAATCCCTGTCTCGCCTACCATTTAAAATCAATCGCTTAAGTCAAGAATGGCCGGATTGCATTTTTCACCGTTAGGGAAATTGTGGGGACACTCGCTGCGGCTCTTCTTTGCCGCGGTCAGCAGCCTATGAAGTTCATCTGGGCTTAGCTGTGGAGGCTCGAAATGAGCCGCTCAGCCTTTCCGATGGATCGCGGTCCGTTGACGCGCGTAGGGTGGTGCTTCCCCTGCTTTGCGTGGAGCAGCTTTCGGAAGATCCAGTCTATGCCATTGAGCGGTGCCCAACGCTCCCCATTGCGAAGATTACGGCTCGGGTTCGGGCGAGAGTAGGACGCCCAAAAGTCCTCCTCACTGAGCGAATCAGGCCCGGATGATTGCTGCGGGTAATGGATTCCGGAAACAAACGATTAAAAATGACGGTTCCAAAAAGCAGCAACTGGCGTATAAGGTCTATACTGCCGGTCAACTTGAGGCGCGCGCAATCAGGCCCCGTTCGTTGTTGCTTCCAATACCCCTTGCGTACCGGCGAGCCATCTTTGAATGGAGCCCCCATGACCCGTTCCTCGCTCGCTCGGCTGAGAAGCGTTTCCGCTTTCGCCCTTGCCATTTGGATGCAGACTGCCTTGTCGTTTGGGCAGGGATATTTCGGCACTGTCAGTGGATTGATTACCGATCCTTCGGGGGCTTTGATTCCGAACGCTAAGGTGACTCTTGTCGACCAGAACAAGGGCTTTCACTTCGATGGCAAGAGCGACGAGGGCGGTCGCTATCTCTTTCGTGCCGTGCCACCGGGGGTATATACCGTGTCCGCTGTGGCGCCCGGCTTCAACAAAGAGGAAAAGACCAACATTCGTGTCAATATCAGCGAGAATCCGGCGGCCAACCTGCGATTGAAGATTGGTTCCACGCAATCGGTGGAGGTGAATGCGACCGATCAGCACCTGGATGTGGATGATGCGACGACAGGTGTGGTGGTGGGCCGGAACCTCATTAACAGCCTGCCGCTGATCGATCGTTACGTGCTGGATCTTACGGCCCTGGCACCGGGCGTGACTTCGGCCGACGATCAATGCGCCACCAACTGCACTGGTACCAACTTCGTCTCCAACGGCAGCCGCAACTCGACGGCCGACGTGCTGATGGATGGCGCGACAATCACCAACTTCGAGCCCAACGGCGGCGTGACGCAGGTGACCTATGTGCCCTCATCGGAAGCCGTGGATGAGATGCGTGTGGAGCAGTCGAACTTCAGCGCGGAATATGGCTTCTCCGGCGGTTCGGTCGTCAACATGGTTACCCGTTCGGGCACCAATCAGTTCCATGGTGAAGTTTATGATTTCGCCCGCAATACGATCACCGATGCCAATTTCTGGTTCAATAACGCCTACGGCATCCCGCTGCCACCCGTACATCGTCAGAACTTCGGCGGCGTCATTGGCGGTCCGATCTGGCGCAATAAGGCCTTCTTCTTTTTCGATTACGACGGCACGCGGCAGAGCAACGCCTCCAGCTATCAGGCCGGTGTGCCTTCCGACGCCGAGCGCAACAGCGGTGACTTCGGCTCGGTCTGTTCGAACGCCGGCGGCACCTTCAATTCGGCCGGTCAGTGCTCGGTGGCATCGGGCCAGATCTGGGATCCGTACGTCGCCACCTATGTCTCGACGGACAGCGGCGCCGGCCCGCTCCGCAGCAGCTTCATCCCGTTCAACAATGTGGGCGCCTATACCAGCCCCGGTAACGCAGTGGCGAATCTACCCGCCGGTCCCGGCAATCTGATCGACCCAGTCGCGCAGAGGATGATGAAGCTCTTTCCGGAGCCGCTGGACAGTGTGGAGGCGCAGAGCGGGACGATCTACCATAACTGGAACGGCTCCGGTGCAACCGCCAATCCCAACGATCAGTACGATATCAAGATCGACTACCGCTTCAACGACAAGAACCTTCTCAGCGGTAAGTATTCCGATCAGTGGACGAGCACGGTCGCCTATAACTGCTTCAAAAATTTTGCTGATCCGTGCGCCGGCGGCCCAAATAAATCGACCTCGCATCTGCTCTCGATCAACGACACTCATACCTTCAGCCCGACACTGCAGCTGACCACGATCTTCGGCTTTACCCGCGGCACCGAGCGCATCAGCGCCTACAACGGCGACGGCGGCGTCACCGATCCGCTGGGCAAGCTCGGCTTCCCGGAATACCTCAACTCCAACGGCTTCGTCGGCGTTCCGGCAATCTTGATCAACACGTACTACTCGGCCGGTTATACCAGCATTGGCGGGGATCCCTACGGCAACTACAAGCAGGGCCAGGATACCGGGCAGATCACGGTAGCGTTAGACAAGGTGATCGGACCGCACGACTTCAAGATCGGTTTTGAAGGCCGCCTGCACCAGATGAATTACATTCAGACGAATGCGCCGGAAGGCATCTTCAATTTCGACAACACCGGAACGGCGGGCTGCCCCTATACCTACGACGCATGCGGCGGCGACGCGATGGCCAGCTTCATGATGGGGCAGAGTTCCCTCAACAACGTGGGCTACTACGAGATCCAGGATCAGCCGGCGACCGAAGACCACCAGTTTGCTGTCTACGGGCAGGAGAACTGGAAGGTGAACCGCAAGCTGACCCTGAATCTCGGCCTGCGCTACGACGCATCCATCCCGCGCACGGACCGCCACAACCGGCAGAACTGGTTCGATCCGACGGCAAGCTACACCATCGGAGGTATACCGGCGGTGGGCGGCGAGATGTTTGCCAGTTCCCACGAGCGCCACATGGTCAACACCGACTGGCGCGACATCCAGCCGCGTTTCGGATTCGCATACCTGATGTCGCCGACGATGGTGTTGCGCGGCGGCTACGGCATCTACTATTCGCAGTCGCGCAATGGCGCAAGCGGCGTCACTCCGTACGGCTCGCAGGGCTTTAACGAGTCGACGAACATGATCCCGACGTACAACAACGATGGCGCCACGGCGTACCTGCACCTGAACAATCCGTTTCCGAGTGGCTTGAACCAGCCGCCCGGCAACTCGCTGGGACTGCTGAACGACGTTGGCCTGGGCGCGACTGGCCCCTTGCGCAACATGGTGGCTACGCCCTATGAGCAGAGCTGGAGCTTTGGTTTCGAGCAGCAACTCCCTTCCAATATGAAGTTCAGCCTTTCCTACATTGGCAAGAAGGGAGTGCATCTCTACTTCTCGGGCGCCAACTACATCGACCATCTCGGGGCACAGGTTGAGGGCTATTCCGCGGACCAGGTCAGCGACCTCTTCAACTACGTCAACAACCCCTACTCCGGCGCCATAACAAATCCCAACAGCTGTCTTTCTTCTCCGGCCGTACCGCTGTTTCAATTGCAGGAGCCCTATCCGCAGTTCTCCTGCGGCGGCGTCTCCACCGAGGCATGGCCAATTGCGTGGTCGATCTACCACGCTATGCAAGTGGTCTTCGAAAAGAGCTACTCCAACGGGATGCAGATCCTTGCCACCTATACCTGGTCGAAATCGATGGACGACTCTTCGGTTCCGGACGATAACACGACCTGGCTGGGCAGCTTCACCAGCCTCCAGGATCCGAACAAGCCGTGGCTCGAAAAGAGCCTCTCCACTTTCGATATTCCACAGGTTTTTCAGGTGAGCTATACCTATGAGCTGCCAGTCGGACGTAAGAGGCTTGTAGGAGGAAATATGCCTCGATGGGCAGATGCGCTGGTCGGCGGCTGGAAGACGAATGGAATCTGGCGCGCCAGCGATGGGCGTCCGCTCAACTTCGGCACCTACGACGGCACATCGCTCCCAACCTACGGAGGGCAGCGGCCAAACCGTGTGGCCAGGCCACTGCGTACGCCGGGCAAGGACTCTGTATGGATCAACCAATATATCGAGAATCCAGGTTCGATGGTGTTGCCGGCACCGTACACTCTCGGCGATGTTCCGCGGGCCGATGGAGAGATCCGCACGCCGGGCGCCTTCAATGTCTCCGCGAGCGTGAACAAGGTCTTCTCCCTCTCCAAGACCCGCGAAGGTCTGACGATGGAGCTGCGTCTCGAAGCGCAGAATGCGTTTAATCATCCAGTCTTCGGAACGCCGGACCAATCGATCGATGATCCGAACTTCGGGGTCATCTCTTACACTCAAAACTCGCCGCGGCAGATGCAGTTAGCGGCAAAGATCAACTTCTAACAGGGCTGCGCAATTGCGAAAACGCCAGAGGCCCGGAGCGATCCGCGCCTGCTGGCGTTGTGGTGATCGCGATTTGTGCCATATCGTGCTGGATGTGCGCGACGATTTTCAAATACAACAATCTCGAGTGATTTCGTTCTTACAGGTAGCTGGGCTCCAACGTCTGTTTCAATTGAGCGACGGTCGACACGAACACACCTCCGAGCGACCGGAGGAAAGACAGTATCTCCTGGTATTCGTGCGGGGTCGATGAACACCAGTGCCCCCGTTGTGACCAACCACAATCGGTTGCCGCTATCCTTCACTGCTGTCGAAAAAGCATCAATCATGCCGGCGTCTCCCGGTATTCCGATCGAGTCGAGTCTAGATAGGTCGCTGCAGTAAGCTGGCGCGGCTTGCTGCTGGTTAGATTCTAAGATCACGTTACCGTCCAGCTCTGACGCACGAATCCTTCAGTTCATCGCATTTCCAAATCGTCCAGCAGATGAGCTTAGGCTTGGCATTCTGCGTCGATCTATCCTCTGGAAGACGGTCCATATACGTTGATATCAACCCATGTGGATGCGCTGCGAATGGCAAGCCATTCGCCGGGGGTAGACTTTGCCGATCACAGCGGACATGCACAGATCGCCATTGATGAAACGAGTGCGACACCCGATGCTTTCCAGGAGATCCCGATGAGCGGAAATACGTCGGCTGCAGCCGCTGTTCTGATGCTCGCCTTCGGTTCTTTCTCTGAAGCTCCGCGACGTTGTCGAAGGACGAATAATTTTGCTGGTGCGTCGAACAGTGGTGCCCGCACTTTGTTTTCAATGTTCCCAAGGCAGACGAAACGAGTTGGAGGGCAGGTTTCAAAAACTCACTGGTGCCTTTTGATGACGAGGATCACGATATCCCAGTGACCTGCCCCGTTTTCTCATCCATTCATAACTAGAGATTCTGTTTTTGGTGTTGGCTTTGAGATTGACTCGCGGCCGCCGTTTTTTGCTGTGGAAATGTGGGAAGCGTTCTTTGCTTGCACATTTCCAAAGCCTGCGATGCGTCCGAACTCCGCTGGTGTTCGATAGGCCAGCGAACTGTACGGGCGTTCCCAGTTATACTCCTGCCGCCAGGTTTCGAGTGTGTTCCGCACGTCGTTGAGCTTGCGGACCGCTGGGCACGAGGCAGTCAAACTGCGAATCGGAGGCCGGTTCCACACGTGGAACTCCGACAAGTTCGACGAGGAAACTGCTGAGCGCGCGGACCAATTACTGAAGTTTCTCTCGTCTAGCGGTTCTGGCAGCGCTCGGCGGTGGGTCAAGAAGTCTGGGCCGGGAAGTGTTCTCTTCCGGTAAGCGATCCTGGAGAAACACGTTGAGTAGTAATTTGTTCACGCGAATTCGACCCTTGTATTCGATATAGCCGAGTTTGCGAAAGCGATTCATGAAGTAGCTCACCCTGGATCGTGTCGTTCCGATCATCGCCGCAAGAGTCTCCTGAGTGATCTTTGGGATCTGTTGCTCCGGCATTCCGGCCTTGTCAAAATCAGCCATCAACAGAAGTGTGCGAGCCAAACGCCTTTCACTGGAATTGAATAACTGGTCGATCAAATCAGCTGGAGTGCGCATCGCCCTGACTAACATGAATTTCAGGAAGAAATCAGAGAAAGTACGCTCATCGTGGAGGGCGCGGATCATTTCCTGCCTATCAATCCTCACGGCGATGCAGGACGTGCTTGCGGAAGCCGTGGCTTTGCGAATCTCGTCTGCTCCGACAAGCGACTCCTCGCCCACAAAGTCCCCGGGCGCCAAGAGAGTCACTGTGGCTTCCTTGCCTCCCTTAGACACGACAGTGAGTCTGGCGCGGCCCGACTTGATATAAAACACCGAATCAGCCGCACTGCCCTGCGTGTAGAAAGCCTGCTTTGGCTTACAAAGAACGATTTGTCGTCCCGAGCCTGGTGTTGAAAGATAAGTTACGGGATTGAACTCGATGTTTGTTATGGGGCCCATTTGGACGTCCTCTTCCTCTAGGTAAAACCGGTGAGGATGATTCGCTGGACTGTCGCAAACAGTAGAAATGCGTCACCGTTGTGCTCCAGAGCGTGCGAATATTCGCACACAACTAGATCAGCTTTACATTACTCCTTTAGATGGAATCGATCTGAGTCGTTTTGCTCGTCTAATACCGGCAGAGTTCGGTGCCGGAAGAAGTTACTAACCCCTCCGAATCTATGTAGTGATCTGTCGGAAACTTTCCACGGGAGCGCGCAGCTAATCCCGTTTTGTACAGATGTGTGCAAAATGTTACAGATTCAAGCGGCGCGCCTATCGATATTGGACACATCATGCTCTAAGGACTCGTCCTCACTGGATTCCGGTGGGGACATTTTTTGCTCGGAACAGGCTGCGGGAACAGCAGTGACGATGTCCGTCTCTCCAGGTGTTTTCAGCAAGAATGATCAATACCGCACATACACGCAATTCGCCAGACTAATAACGTCGAATTCAGGCAGCCCTCCCCCACAGGTTTCAGGTCGCTCAAGGCTGAAAAATACGCAGGGGTGACAACATGACGAGCTTCATCTCCTTCGCGCAGAGACGAAACAACGATTCGACCGTGGATTCCATTTGCACGAGATGTTATCAGATGATAGCGAGCGGCCACGACGATCGCACTCTAACTGGCGCAGAAACCAGTCATCTATGCGATCCGAAGGCGGAATTGGATAGGCAGGAGTCGCTCTCACGCGTCCACCCTTGGAACGGGGGTACCTTGTGAATCGTTTGGGAATTGCATGGCGCCGGGTTTCTAAGACCAGCAAGCAGCCATTTGCCGAATACCGCATACTTAACCGAGAGCGGACTTATGATTCACTGTGCCTCAGGTGCTTTTGGACCGTAGCAAGCGGGATGAAGGAAGCCGAACTTGCTGAATCTCAGGGGAAGCACGTCTGCGGACAAGTCCCAGCCCTGCTTGGCTTGCCTCGGCAAAGCAGCCCTATTTCCACGTGGGTCTGAGACCACTTCCAGTCGGGAATATGAGAGCTCGGAAGGTTGGTCCCAACGCCGTCGACGGGAACGGGCGGGAACCTACATTTGTAACCGGCACATTTTTGTAATCTCTTGATATTTCGACATAGATCGCCACGGACATTTAGTTGGAAATGAACTTAGTTACCACCCTGCAATGCCCGAATCTCCCATAAATGAAAGGAAATGGTTTCGGTCTATGTGATACTCTTTGCTCAAATTCAAAATACTAATCGGCAGTACCCAGGCGGGAATATCGACACAGTTGCATGGGAATGACGATACAAAGAAGCTGCGAACTATCCTATGAGTGGGCCGTCTTCATCTGAAATCACTCAACTCCTGCTCGCTTGGCGAGGAGGAGACCAACTCGCTTTGGAGAAGCTCACAGCCGTCGTTTACCACGAACTTCATCGCATGGCCCAGCACTACATGGCTCGCGAGAGAGATGGCCATACTCTTCAGACGACGGCGCTCATCGGTGAAGTGTATCTTCGCCTCGTAAGAGCGAGCGAAGTGGAGTGGCAGGACAGAGCCCATTTTTTCGCAGTGTGCGCGCAGTTGATGCGACGAATACTCACCGATTTTGCCCGTTCGCATGGCTATCAGAAACGAGGCTCCGGGGCTCCGCATATTCCTCTGAACGAAGCGATGGTCATATCTCCTGAGCCGACCATCGATCTGGTTGCTCTCGAACAAGCGCTCACCCGCCTCGGTGAAAATGATCTGCGAAAAAGCAAGGTTGTCGAATTGCGATTCTTTGGTGGGCTGACCATCGAGCAAACCGCCGAGGTGCTGCAAATCTCCCCGGAAACGGTGATGCGCGACTGGAGCGTGGCGCGGGCGTGGCTGTTGCGCGAACTCGATGGGGGGACGCATGGAGGTGCGGTCCATGGAGCCTGAGCGATGGCAGCTTGTTGAACGAAT
>Ga0302310_10002606_pt1 | contig 14310 bp, 10 predicted proteins | sample III_Palsa_N1_2_FD_200451 | JGI IMG/M metagenome (GOLD analysis project Ga0302310, IMG submission 200451) | Peat permafrost microbial communities from Stordalen Mire near Abisko, Sweden - III_Palsa_N1_2 | ecosystem: Environmental > Terrestrial > Soil > Palsa > Peat permafrost | place: Sweden...
CGGCGAGCGGTTGCTCCAGAAGTTTAATTCGCCCGCGCCGTACACCTCGGGGTGTGATGCCAGGATCTGCTCGGCGAGCGAAGTGCCCGAGCGTGGCATGCCCACGATGAATACGGGCCGCGCCGGGCGCTGCCCGGTGCTGCGCATCCGCTCGAACCACTCGGGATTGAAAATACCAATGGCCCGGTCCACGGCGTGCGTCAGCCCTGCTCGATCGTGGCGCGGCCTGAACTGCTTTGTGAGTTCATTGGCGCGCTGAAAATTTTCAAAGGCGCTGGGATACTCCTGCAAGTCATCGAAATACTTGCCCATGGCATAGCGCAGGTAGGCCTCCCTGCGCATCGGCAGACCCTGTCTTAGCAGGCGCTGCGCCTCAACCAGCCAGGATGCATCATCGGCGCTCATGCGTCGCAGGTGCGCCAGGTCGGCCAGCGGTTGCGGGGAGTTGGGATCCAGCGCGAGTGCCTGCCGGCACAGCGATTCGGCCTCGGCAAATTGTCCGTTATCCGCGTGCAATGCCGCCAGCAGCGCGGTGGCCGCAGCCGAGCGTGGGTTCAGCTGCAGTGCCCGTCGACAGCTGTCTTCGGCGGCACGCGCCTGACCTTGTTGCCGGTAGAGCGTGCCCAGATTGTTATGCACGTCAGCAAAACCGGGGGCGATCGCGATCGCGCGCCGGTAGCTGCCGATGGCCTCCTCGTGACGATCGAAGTTCTGCAGGGCATTGCCGAGATTGAGGTGCACCTCAGGATCATTGGGGCGCAGCGCTGCCGCTCTCTCCAGCGCCGCCAGGGCATCCTTGTCCTGCATCATCAGCGCGAGGCCCAGGGCCTTCCAGGCCAGTCCGGAATGGCTGCGCTGGGCGGCCAGCGCCCTGGCTTCTTGCTCCAACGCGGCAAATTCTCCGGCCGCAATGCGCGCGCTAATCCGAGCGCCTTCTGCAGCAGTCAGTTCTTCATGTGCCGCGCGTAGTGGCAGCGTGGTAGCAGCGAGTGTGGGCCTTGCGGGCGCGATCCCTGGCGCCGCGAGCTGAACCTGACCGCAGCATTTCTTGTACTTGGCTCCGCTGCCGCAGGGGCATGGATCGTTTCTTCCGCTTGCCATTGGCAGCTTCCCCAACCAGCGACCGCAAAGACCCAAAAACCGAATGGCACAGCAGCCCTTGAGGAGAGTTTACCTGTTCCAAGCGCAACTCGGCCGCCGAGCATTCTTTTGAGGTGCTGTTCCTCGCCCGCTCGGGCTACCATGGTGCAGCTGGCTGGCCATGCGGCCAGTGGTGGGGAAGCTTTCGAATGCCAAGACCTATCGCTACAAATACTGGCAAATCGTTCCGGCGCTCCTGGCACCACGACCGATGGGCGCGCGCGCCGCAGGCGCTCATCGCATGAGCCGCTATATCCTGGCGCTCGATCAGGGGACGACCAGCTCGCGATCGGTACTCTTCGATCACGCCGGCAGCATCGTCGCGATGGCGCAGCAGGAGTTTGCGCAGCATTTTCCCCAACCGGGCTGGGTCGAGCACGATCCCGAGCAGTTGTGGCAGTCGCAGGCCGCGACGATTCGCGAGGTCATGACACATGCCGGGGCGCGCTACTCGGAGCTTGCAGCGGTCGGCATCACCAACCAGCGCGAGACCACCTTGCTGTGGGATCGGATCAGCGGCCAGCCGCTGGCGCGCGCCATCGTCTGGCAGGATCGACGCACGGCGCCGCTGTGCCAGCAGCTGCGCGCGGCGGGGCATGAGGCCGATATCAGCCAGCGTACCGGGCTGCTGCTGGATCCGTATTTCTGCGCCACCAAGCTTGCGTGGCTCCTGGAGCACCTGCCCGGAGCGCGGGTGCGCGCCGAGCGCGGCGAGCTTGCCTTCGGTACCGTGGATGCGTGGCTGATCTGGAAGCTCTCTCGCGGCCGGCTGCACCTGACGGATGCGAGCAACGCGAGCCGGACGCTGCTCTACAACCTGCACAGCGGGGACTGGGATGACACACTGCTCGAGCTATTTGGCATTCCGCGCGCCTGCCTGCCGCGGATCGTACCGTCGCTGCTCGACGCCGAACGCCCGAGCGTGACGATCGAGGATCAGGAGGTCGTGCTGGGCGGCATCGCCGGCGACCAACAGGCAGCGCTGTTTGGGCAGGCCTGCTTCAGCGCGGGCCTGGCGAAGAACACCTATGGGACTGGCTGCTTCCTGCTGATGAACACAGGCACCGAGGCCACGCCCTCACGCCATCGGCTGCTGACAACCCGCGCCTGCGGTTCCGGTGCGGCCCAGTTCGCGCTCGAGGGGGCGGTGTTCGTCGGCGGTGCCGTCGTGCAGTGGCTGCGCGATGGCCTCGGACTGATCCGAGATTCTTCTGAAATCGAAGCGCTGGCCGCGAGCGTGCCCGACAGTGGCGGCGTGCTGTTCGTGCCGGCCTTCACCGGGCTTGGCAGCCCGCACTGGGATCCCAACGCGCGGGGCACGTTGCTCGGACTGACGCGGGGCACGAATCGCGGGCACATCGCGCGCGCGGCGCTGGAGTCCATTGCCTTCCAGAGCGCTGAACTGCTGGGCGCGATGCGCCAGGATGCACCGGGGCTGTTGAACGAACTGCGCGTGGATGGCGGCGCGAGTCGCAACGACCTGTTGCTGCAATTCCAGGCCGATCTGCTCGGGGTTCCGGTGCAGCGGCCACAGATTACTGAGACAACCGCGCTTGGGGCTGCATGGCTCGCCGGGCTCGCGGTGGGGTTCTGGTCTTCAGAGGCCGAGCTTGCCCAGCAATGGCGGCCAGCGGCGCGCTTCGAACCGGCGATAGGCAAGTCGCAGGCGGCCGAGCGGCTGGCCGAATGGTCCCGCGCCGTAGCGCGGGCGCGCGATTGGGCCCGCTCGTCCTGATTCGCCTGCGCGCAGATCATTCCGCGATCGTCAGTTCATTGACTACGGCGCGGGCGCAGCTAGCGCCGCGAAACTACGCACACCGCGACGCGCCCGCTCCGTCTGCGCAACGAGCAGCGCACTTCGGCGTTACACTCAGTGCATGGATAGCGGTCAGAATGTATTGGTGATCAATGCCATGGAAGCGTGGTTTCATGCCTTCAGGCCGCTGGTGCTCCTTGTCCTGCACATTGCTCTTTCGGGCGCTGTCACGGTTCATCTGTTGCGAACACCGCGCGTCAACAGATCCGCCGCCGCCTGGGTAGGACTGGTATGGCTGGCGCCATTTATCGGCACCGCACTCTATCTGTTTCTGGGCATCAATCGGGTACGTAGGCGCGCCGCTGCGTTCAGGGGCGTGAACCGGCCTGCGCCGCCGTGGCTGAGCACTACAAAACGCGATGATCATTTGACGGCGTTAAATCTTGCGGGCGATCGAATCGCCAAACGGCCGGTTCTTGAGGGAAACGCAATCACCGCCCTGCACAACGGCGATGAGGGCTATCCACCGATGCTGGCTGCGATAGCGGCTGCAAAGGAGAGCCTGGCACTGTCGAGTTACCTGTTCCGGGCCGACGGCATCGGTCGAAAGTTCATCGAGGCCCTGACGGCGGCCTCGGGTCGGGGAGTCAGCGTCTGCGTCATCGTCGATGGCATCGGTAGCGGTTACTTCAGCTCCGCCGCCTATCGGCACCTGCGGCACAACGGGGTGCCCGCTGCCCGATTCATGCATTCTTCGCTGCCGTGGCGGATGCCCTTCATCAATCTTCGAAGCCACAAAAAACTCTTGATTGCCGATGGCTGCGTGGCCTTTACCGGCGGCCTGAACATAGGAGATGAAAACCTCACCGCTGGCCGAGCCTCCGGCGCCGTGCTTGATACGCATTTCAGGGTCGAAGGCCCGATCGTGTCACACCTGGCCCGCTCGTTTGCGGATGACTGGTATTTCTGCACTGGCAAGGAACTGAGTGGTAGCGCCTGGTACCCAGCACTGCATGCCGCCGGCACCAGCACTGCCCGCGTGGTCACCTCGGGGCCGGACCAGGATCTTGAGAAAATCGAGTTCCTCATGCTGGAAGCAATCGGATGCGCCAAGCTATCCATACGGGTCATGACGCCCTACTTCGCTCCTGATGATCGGCTGATCACTGCGTTATGCCTGGCTGCACTGCGGGGTGTAAGCGTGGAGCTCATCCTGCCCAAGCGCAGCAATCACGAGTACATGGACGGTGCCGCACGGGCATCGATAGGTCCGTTGCTGGAGTCCGGCTGCAAGGTGTGGGCTCATCAACTACCCTTTGATCACTCGAAGCTGATGACCGTCGATGGCCTGTGGTGCCTGCTTGGCAGCGCAAACTGGGATATACGCAGTCTGCGTCTGAATTTTGAGCTCGACCTCGAGGTGTACTGCCCGATCATGGCCCGGCGCCTCGATGAGCACATGAACAGCCTGCAGCTTGAGCCGATCACTCCCGAGATTCTGGCGCAACGCTCGCTTGCGAGAGTATTGCGCGATGGTGTGGCCATGCTACTGATGCCATACCTCTAGGGCCTGTGTCAGGAGGCCCTCGGAAGTTGGACTATTGCGCCTCGTGAACGCCATAACCCAGGAGTAGCTGAGCCGTACACCAAGATATTCTTGATGCCTCGTACGATCAGGGCATCAGGACCGCTGCGCCGGAAAGGCGACCGCTGCGCAAATCCGCAAGCGCGACGTTGGCGTCGCTGAGTGGGTAACGCACCGTCACGATGTGCAGCGGAGTTGCGGCGGCAAAAGCCAGAAATTCCTCTGCATCGCGACGGGTAAGATTAGCCACCGAGCACAGCGTTCGCTCTTCCCACAATATAGAGTACGGAAAGGAGGGAATGTCGCTCATGTGGATACCGCCGCAGACTACTGTTCCGCCTGGACGTACTGCCTGCAAGGCGCTGGGCACCAGGTTGCCCACCGGCGCAAAAATAATCGCCGCATCCAGTGACCGCGGCGGCGATTCATCGGAGCCGCCGGCCCACACGGCGCCCATTTCCAGTGCAAACATCCGCGCCTTGTCATCGCCCGGTCGTACGAAGGCGTAGACCTGCTGACCGCGCGAGCGGGCGACCTGCGTAACAATGTGAGCCGCCGCGCCAAACCCGTACAGTCCCAAACAGGATCCCGCACCGCAGGCCTTGATCGCTCGCCAGCCAATCAATCCGGCACACATCAGTGGTGCGGCCGCCTCGTCCGTATAACCTGAAGGGAGTCTGAACACGTAGCGCGCGTCCGCAATGGTTTCGGTGGCAAATCCGCCATCGATTTGAAAGCCGGTAAAGCGCGCTGTCGGACACAGGTTTTCCTGCCCGCGTCGGCAGAACTCGCACTCACCACAACTCCACCCTAGCCACGGCACACCGACCCGATCTCCGATCGTGACCCGTGTGACGCTCTCGCCCACGGCGATCACGCGCCCGACAATCTCGTGGCCGGGCACGATGGGCAGCACCGGATTCGGAAGCTCACCGTCGATGACGTGCAGATCGGTGCGGCAGACAGCGCACGCACAGACCGCAATCCGGACCTGACCCGCCGACAGCGGCGCTGATGGACTGTCAGTCATTCTTAGCGGCTGCGCGAGTTGTTCGAGTTTCATTGCGCGCATGCAGGAGTTCTCCGCTCGTTTACTTTCTCAAAGACACAGTGCGCAGGCAATCGAAGCGAGCGGTCTTCTCGTGCCCAGGTGAGCGTCAAACGGCTCCGCTGCACGCCTAATCGTGCTCTCCAAACTCATACCACATCGCGTTCAGCACGCCGAATGCCAGTGCAAAGGAGAGTCCCAGAATCCAGCTGAAGTACCACATCACCGCTATCCTTTCAAAGATTAGTAGGGCCCTACATGCCGACGAATCGCCTCAATGGAAATCTTTCCTCGCAGCACCCGGTACACCCAGGTGGTATAGAGCAAGACAATGGGGAGGAAAACCACGACGACGATGAGCATGATGAACAGTGTCTTGGCGCTGCTCGAAGCATCCCAGACGGTAAGGCTTTCGCTTGGATTCGTGGATGACGGCATGAGAAACGGAAACAATCCGACCCCGGCGGTAAGGATCGTAGCGGCCTGGGTCAGGCCACTCGTGATGAGCGCCATGCCATGCAAACTGAGTCGCAGCAGCTGCACGGTCAGCAACGCCGATGTCAGCGCGCCGACCGGGACCGCCCATAGCCATCTGTGCTGTGAGAAATTATCGAGCCATGCGCCGGGCGCTGCCACGACGTTTTTCAGTAGTGGATTGGAAGCACCGTCACCTGCAATGAGCGAGGTGATTCGCCGGCCATCTTCCATGCAAATCCAGATCCCAGCTGCGATAAAGGCGGCGGCGAACACGAGCCCCGCAAGCTTCCCCACGGTCGCTGCACGAGCACTTAGCGGTGCTTCGACTTTGAATGCGGCATAAACGGCGCCATGCATGAGGAGCATTGAGAGGCTCACGACACCGCACAACACCGCATACGGATTCAGCAGATTGAAGAAGCCTCCGGTGTACATCGGGCGCATCATCGAATCGAAGTGAAATGGAATGCCGACGAACAGGTTGCCAAAGGCAACGCCGAACAGCAGCGCCGGTACCGCGCCTCCGACGAGCAGCGCCCAATCGCAGGCCGCACGCCAGCGGGGGTGGGCAAGTTTGCCGCGAAATGCGAATCCCACCGGCCTTACGATGAAGCCGACCAGAACCAGGAACATCGCCAGATACAATGAGGAGAAGGATGCCGCATAAAGCAGCGGCCAGGCGGCAAAGGCCGCGCCGCCGCCCAGGATGAACCAGACCTGGTTCCCCTCCCAGACCGGTTCGACCGCTTCGAGCAGCGCGCGGCGCTCCTCGTCATCGCGCCCGACGAACTTGAAGATGGCGCACACCCCCATATCGAAGCCGTCGGTGACCGCAAAGCCGATCAGCAGCACTCCCAGGATGAGCCACCAGATGAGGCGCAGCGTTTCATAGTTCAGCATGGGGGCGTCCAGCTCAGTGGGCCGAAGTAGCAGCAGTGATGCTCGGCGGTGCCGGTGGCCAGTAGCCCAGTCCGTCCGGGCCCTGGCGGATCATGCGCAGCATGAGATAGATATCGACCGTCGCCAGCGAGGTATAGAACAAGACGAATCCCAGCAGCGACATCCAGACGTTGCTGGCCGCCGTCGTCGAGACGCCCAGAAAGGTTGGCAGCAAGCCGTCGATCGCCCACGGTTGACGCCCATACTCGGCCACGATCCAGCCCAGCTCTGCCGCGATCCAGGGCAAGGGCAAGCTGTAGAGCGCAACGCGAAGAAACCAGCGATTGCGCTCGAAGCGGTGACGCGAGGCCAGGTAGAAGCTGCTCGCGAACAGTGCGATCAGGAACAGGCCGATGGCAACCATGAACCTGAAGCTCCAAAACAGCACCGGTACGTTGGGAACGGTCGACCAGGCGGCGCGCTCGATCTCATCGGGCGTTGCCGCCGCCGGATCGCGCGTATAGCGCAGGAGCAGCAGTCCGTAGCCCAGATCCGCGCGATGTGCATCAAACTGGACCCGGGCACTTTCGTTGTCGTGATCGGCGCGCAATGCCTGCAGTGCCGCGTGCGCCAGCATGCCGCTCCTGATGCGTAGCTTGGCCCGCTCCACCAGATCGAAGATACCCGGTACCTGGCCATCGAGCGAGCGGGTCGCAATGAGCCCCAGGAGCCAGGGCACCTGCAGCGCGGCATGAGTAGTGCGCTCCTGCACATCGGGCAGCCCGAATATCGTGAATGCGGCAGGCGCCGGCTCGGTCTGCCATTCCGCCTCGATGGCTGCGATCTTCATCTTCTGATTTTCGCTGGCTTCGTAGCCCGATTGATCCCCGAGGACGACGACGCACAGTGAACAGGCCAGTCCGAAGGCCGCCGCCACCGCCATCGAGCGACGCGCAATCTGGGTATTGCGCCCATGCAATAGATACCAGGCGCTGATGGCGAGCACGAATACCGAACCGACCACATAGCCGGCTGCCACCGTGTGCACAAACTTGGCCTGGGCGACGGGGTTGAACAGCACCGCACTGAAGGAGACCAGCTCCATGCGCATGGTTTCGTAGTTGAACTCCGCTCCGGTGGGGTTCTGCATCCAGGCGTTGGCGATGAGAATCCAAAGCGCCGAGAGGCTCGAGCCCAAGGCGACCAGCGCGGTAACAATCAGATGACCGGTTTTCGACAGCCGCTCCCACCCAAAGAAGAACAATCCCACGAAGGTAGATTCCAGGAAGAATGCCATCAGTCCTTCGATGGCCAGCGGCGCACCGAAAATATCGCCCACGTAGTGGGAGTAATAGGCCCAATTGGTTCCAAATTGGAACTCCATGGTGATGCCGGTGGCCACGCCCATGGCAAAGTTGATGCCAAACAGCACGCCCCAGAAACGTGTCATACGCTTCCAGATCTCCCGGCCCGTCATCACATACACCGACTCCATGATGAGTAAAATCATGGAAAGTCCCAAGGTCAGCGGCACGAACAGAAAATGGTAGAGCGCCGTGAGGGCGAACTGCAGCCGCGATAAGGTCACGACATCGAAATCAATCACAGCGAGCTTCTCCAGAATTGTCGCTTCCCGCACCGGGAACCGTCCCCGATGCTGCCAGCGCCAGGCGATGGGCGGTGGCGCCCCCATCCACGCGGCATCGATGGGAACTCGAGAAAAACAGTCCCCACAAGAGCGTGAGCAGGCACAGCTTGATGAAAAACAGCCAGCCCACATCCCATGCGAGACGGGAGCGCCAGGACCTTGGGTTTTTGGTGGCTGTCATGCTTTGGCCTTTGGCGCTCAGTAGTCCGGGTCATCCGCCGGCGCCATTGACCCGGCACTCCTTCACGGGTCAGGGCAGCAGCGCAACTTGGTAGCAGCTTGCTCCACCCTCACAGTGTCAGGGAGTAGATGACCTGCTCGGCATCGTCTGGATCGTTTCTGGTACTCATTCCAAAATCACTGGCAAGCTGGCGCATCGCTGCGTTGTCTGCGAACTCGACCGAATACAGTTGCTTCACGCCATGATCTCTGGCGAAGGCAATCAAAGGTTTCAGCAGCAGCTGGGCCAGTCCCTTGTGTTGCCACGCATCGGCAATGGTGATCGCCATTTCGAGAACATCGTCCTTTGATCCTTCTCCGTAGCGACAAACACCGATTTCGGTTTCGCGGCCGTTGCTCGGCACGGTGGCGACAAACGCCATGGAGTGGCTGCCATCGACTTCACAGAGCTGCTTGAGCTCTTCGGGCGGCAATTCCCGGACGCCACCGAGAAAGCGATAGTGCTTGGTTTCATCGGAGAGATTGCGGATGAACTCACTCTCCATCGCACTGTCGCTCGCCAGGATGGGTCTTACAGTGACCACCTGCTCAGCGAATTTGGGTACCGCGGTCTTTGTAGTCAACATGGCGATTCGAAGTGATCCATGTCGGGTTGTGCCGGACAATAAAATCTGCGTACCTTTGCCTCCGGCACTGCAATTTCGGCGAGCTGCAACTTGCACCTGCCACTCAGTGGAGTGATCTCATCAGCAGCACCGCGGCTGCCAGCACAATCGCAAAGCACAGCTCAAGCCGGAATGTACGGAACAGGATCTCGCTGTAGGCTGCACCCGGCGCGCAGCGCAGGAAATCACGCACCAGCCGCACCGCCATCGGCAGCAGCGCCAGCGGCAGCAGCAGTGAAAACGCTCCGGCCCAGAGCGCCATCGCCGGTAGCAGCAGGAATGGACCCAGCAGCAGCGCAGTGTAGAGGCGGCGCGAAGCGCCTGCGCCGGCGATAACCGCAAAGGTCCGGCGCCCGACCATCCGGTCGTGCGCGATGTCGCGGTGGTTATTCACGGCAAGTGCGGCTGCTGCCAGGCCGCCGATGGCGAGCGAACACAGCAGCCCCACGACACTGAGCTGACCGCCTAAGACCCACTCGGTGCCCATGACCGCAACCAGACCGAAGAACACGAATACTGTCAGTTCGCCGAAGGGCGTGTAGGCAATGGGCTTGGGTCCGCCCATATAGGCCAGGGCAGCCAGCAACGAGGCCGCGCCGATCGCCAATACAGGCCACCCGCGATAGAGGGTAAGGACAATGCCCAAAGCCAGGGATACCGTTGCGATCAGCGCAATGGCCGTGCGCACCTGCCAGACACTGAGCCAGCCACGAGCAGTGGCGCGCGGTAATCCGGTGCGCGTGCCGCTGCTCTCGCCACCTCGCACGGTATAGCCCACATCGTTCTGCAGGTTGGTGGTGACCTGCATCAGCACAGCCGCGCACAGCACGAGCACTCCTGCGAGCAGGCCGACAACACCTTCACGTTCAAAGCCGAGGGAAGCGCCGACCAGCACAGGGCTGATGGCGACCAGCAGAGTTCGCGGCCGCACCGCCGCCTGCCACGCGTGCAGCGAACCGGCCTGAACGACGGCAAGCGGCTCGACACCAACCACCAGCGTCGCCTCAGGATGCAAAGGTGTTAAGGAGGATCGCACGGCGCTCGCCCTCAGGCGCCTCTGACGGCGCTGTTCAGACAGCTATCGGATAGGGCACAGTCGGCGCAGCGCGCCGAGGGCATGTGATCGGGATTGAGGCGCGGCTCGGATCCGAGCCACAACAGAATATTGGCCAGCACGCAGTAGCCCGTGGCGGCGAACCAGACCATCGCGGCGCCGACGAAGCCGGTGAACAGCGCCCACCAGGCCGAGTGTCCAAGCACCAGCAGCGAGCCGATGCAGATATTGACGCCCACCGTGACATAGATGCGGCGTTCGAGGTACCACTTGTCGGTCTGCAGGAAGTACAGGTTCCAGCGCCTGGGGGTCTTGGAGGCGAGCATCGGCCGGAAGCCGATCAGTTGCAGCAGATTGCCGACCGGACAGAAGCCGGTGAAGGCCACGTTGATCGAGATCAGCCCGGTGGCCGTCACGCCCAGGATCCACAGCGGATTGACCAGCAGCGCGAGGATCGTGGCCAGCAGTAGGACCGCCCCAGCGATCAGCCACACGGTACGCTCGATATACCAGCGATGCGTGGGCACGATGTAGAAGCCACTAGTGGATGCCAACACAATCGTTCTCCAGTGCGCAGGGCGGCCGCGCCTCTCCCGCAGGGATTAGATCGGGTTTGCATCAGCCTGTACGTTCGCTAACGCACCGAACCGAAGGCTGCGCGAGGCGTGCCCCGAAGCATATCGAGGAGGCTCCAGGCGCGAGCGTTTTTGAGCGGCACTCTTGAGCGCAATACCGCGCCGTCCGCCCACTGCTGGGGTGATCGCAGGGCCAACCTCCGCTGGCGATTGCGCGCCGCCGCGAGCAGTGGCTAGGTACGGCACCGTACAGACCAGTTTCCGCACCGGCGCCTAGGCTTTGGCGTTCGCCCTGCAGCTGTTGCGCACACTGCAAGGGGTCTTCTATTGCCATTACGCCCGCTCTTCAGCAGTCGGACGCAAGTCATGTTGTCGTGGGCGTTGAGGTCACCGTCGTCTGGGGCCCGCGCAGATTCGCTCTACAGCGGCAAATTGGCGGTAACGGCTGGTGTCGCGATGAGCGCTGAGCAGGAGCTAAAATCACTCTGCCCTACCCGCAGCGCCCCTAACGGCGCGCTCGAGACTCTGCTTGCGCGAGCTGTACTCGGCTCTGCCCCAGCCGATCGCATTTACTGCCTCAGCCTTGCCGCACCGCTGGTCCCGGCGGAGCGACTGCTCACGTTGCCTGGCTATCAGGAGCAGCTGCTGTGGGCACCCTCGCCAGAGGAGGAGCACTCCGGCGTGGGCGCTGCCTGCGTGCTGGTCGGGAGCGGTGCGGGCCGCTTCGCGCAGATCCGCGCGGCGGCCGCGCACATGTACCAGCAGCTGGTGCGCCTGGAACCCGAGCGCGTGGGCGCTCCGGATCCCAGGTTGCTCGGAGGTTTCGCTTTTCAGGCGGCGCATTGCGAGAGCCGCTTGTGGCAAGAGTTCGGTGATGCGCGCTTCATCCTGCCGCGCATCGCCTACACCCGTCGGGGACGCAGCGCCTGGCTCACCCTCTCGGCCGATGAGCATGAGCTCAGGAGCCCGGCCGGACGGGAGCGCCTCATCCATGAAGGTCACGTTGCGCTGCTACTACTTCATGCCCCGCCACCGGCAACAGCGCCTGGGCTTGCTGGGCTGGAGTCGTTCGAGCAGCCCGAAGTCGAGTGGGCAGAGCTTGTAGACAAGATTCGTCGCGAAATCAGTGCCGGCCGGCTTGAGAAGGCGGTTCTGGCACGGCAGGTCACCCTGCGAGGTGCCCGCCTGCCGCCATCGGCGCGAATACTCGAACGATTGCGGACCGAGGCACCCCGCTGCACGCGCTATGCGCTCAAGGTGAACGGACACACCTTTCTTGGCGCATCGCCCGAGCGACTGATCAAGTGCGAGGGTCTTAGAGTCTGGACCGAGGCGATGGCCGGATCGATGCGCAGCGATGCTCCGGCGCACGACGAGGCCCTGCTCGGCAGCATCAAGGAAGGCCACGAGCACGACATCGTGGCCCAGCAGATCCTGGCCGTGCTCACACCGCTGTACCGGACCCTGCGCGCCGCTGGGCCCGATGTGCACCGGCTGCGCCACGTGGCGCACCTGAGAACGCGTTTCAGGGGAATTCTCAAAGAGCGCACGCACATCCTTGAGCTGGTGGCCCACCTGCATCCCACGCCTGCAGTCGGCGGCTCGCCACGCGCTGCCGCGCTCGCCTGGCTTGAAGAGCACGAGCAACTGGATCGGGGTTTCTACGCGGGCCCGTTCGGTGCGTTCGATGCTGCCGGTAACGGCGAGTTCGTGGTGGCGATCCGCTCGGCACTGCTAACGGGCGCCGAGGCGCACCTGTTTGCAGGCGCCGGCATTGTTGAAGGCTCCGAGGCCGCAAGCGAGCTTGCCGAGACTCGCCTGAAGCTGCGCAGTCTGCTCGCGGCCTTCGGAGTGAGCTGAGATGGTGCTGACTCGGGCTGCGCACGAGGAGTCAGAGTTGCTTGGCGAGTGGGCGCGACTGCTGTTTGGCACTTTGCAGGCGGCCGGGGTCAGTGATCTTTTCATCAGTCCCGGTTCCCGCTCGACCGCCTTCACGTGGCAGGCCCTGCAGACGCGTGGCCTGAGTTGTCATGCGGTCGTCGACGAGCGCTGCGCCTCCTTTGCCGCGCTCGGATACGCACGCGCTACCGGGCGCCCGGCCGCCCTGCTGTGTACTTCGGGTTCAGCACCGGCCAACTACTTTCCGGCGATCATCGAAGCATCGCTGGCATTTCTGCCGCTGCTGGTCATCACAGCCGATCGGCCTTTCGAGGCCCAGCATGCAGGCGCGGCGCAGTCTATCGATCAGCTCAAGCTCTACGGGGATCACGTGCGGCGCTATTTTGAATTGGGGTTGCCGGATCGCACGCAAGCGGCGCTGGTTGGTCTGCGCCGAGCCGTCACGCAGGCCACCGCGCTCGCGCGCGGCCCGCTGCCCGGTCCGGTGCATCTGAACGCTCGCGCACGCAAACCGCTCGAACCGCTGGCGCCTGGCACCGAACCCTCCGCGCTCGGCGCGCGGGTCAATGCGCTGCTGGCAACCCCGCTGAGCCGCTACATTTGCGCGCCGGCGCTGCCCAGCCCGCAGGCGCTGCAGGAGATGGCGGTGGCGCTGATGGCCGCTGCGGCAGGCGCCATCGTGTTGGGGCCGCTGCCGGCAGAACGCCGGAGCCTGATCGAGCCGCTGACCTTACTGGCCACCGCGCTCGGCTTCCCGATCCTGGCTGAGGCATCGAGCCAGATGCGCTTTGCCATGAGCGCTCACCCGCTTGCGTGCCCACAGTTCGGATGGCTGCTGGGCGCCGAAGCGTTTCGGCGCCGGCATGCGCCCGATCTGCTGCTCTACATCGGAGCCACACCCACCTGCCCTGAGCTTGAGCGCTGGGCACTCGAGTCGGCGGCGGCGCGCTACGTGCTGTGTGAGTACGAAAGCCCGGACCCGATGGGCAATGCGCGCCTGATCGCAGCCGGCAATGTGAGCATTGCGATCGAGCGACTGGCAAGGCACGTGAGCATGGGCGCTCACCGGCCCGGCTCCGGGCAGCACGCCTTTGCGCAGGCGCTGCTGAGCGGCGGCAGCGTTTGCCGCGTATTGCTCGAGGAGGAACTCGCCCGTGAGCCACCCGTGGCGGAGGGGGCAGCGGTCGCAGCGCTGGCCGAGGCACTACCAGAGGGCGCTCAGTGGGTGATCGGTAATAGCCTGCCGATCCGCGATGCGGATGCTTACGTGAGCCGAACCGCCGATCTAGCAGTGCTCAGCCAGCGCGGTGCCAATGGCATCGATGGGCTGGTCTCCGGAGCCGTTGGCAGTGCGCTCGGGACGCAGCGACCCACACTGCTGCTGCTCGGGGATGTGAGCCTGTT
>Ga0302310_10002616_pt1 | contig 14283 bp, 9 predicted proteins | sample III_Palsa_N1_2_FD_200451 | JGI IMG/M metagenome (GOLD analysis project Ga0302310, IMG submission 200451) | Peat permafrost microbial communities from Stordalen Mire near Abisko, Sweden - III_Palsa_N1_2 | ecosystem: Environmental > Terrestrial > Soil > Palsa > Peat permafrost | place: Sweden...
CAGTTTACGGTGATGCCGTTCACTCCCCATTCGTCGGCCAAACTCATGGTCAGTTGCTTTATGCCTCCGCGGCTGGCGCAATACGGACCGATGCCGGCATAGCCGAAGACGCTCGTCACGGAACCGATGTTGATGATTCTTCCGTATCCACGCTCGATCATGTGCGGTGCGAATGTCTGCGCCACAAAAAAGGAGCCACGGAGGTTAGTGTCCAGCACGAGATTCCAGTCGCTCCAAGTAACGTCTACTGCAGGTTTGCGAACATTGCAGCCGGCGTTATTGACAAGTATGTCGACTGTTCCGAAATGCTCGATCGCGCGCGGGGCCATCTCGCGAATACTGGATTCATCGCGTACGTCCAGTTCCAGGGCGAGCACGCGTCGGCCTAACGTTTCGATTTCATTTTGAAATTCTTTGAGGTCAGGTGCATTGCGACTGGTAATCACCAGGTCGGCGCCCGCGTTTGCGAGTGCGCGCCCCAAATACTGGCCGAGGCCGCGGCTCGCCCCGGTGATGACCGCTACACGCCCCGAAAGGTCGAACTGGTTGTCCCTGTTCATGCAAAGGGCTCCTTTACGGTTCCAGTATCACCTTGATCAGGCCTGGCTCCCGGTTATACAGCCGATCGAACCAAGCCGGTCCATCACTCAATGGAGCAACGGCGGAGACAAGTGGGTCTACATTGATCGAACCGTTTGCTATCAACTCGATACACTCACGATATTCTCCGGCGGAGGCACAGGAACCCAGCAGGCGAAGCTGCCGCGTGACAACCGATTGCAGCGGCAGCTCGACTTTAGGCGCGAGATTCCCGATTAGCGTTACCGTGCCGCCACGTCTAACGGCATCGATCGCGGTCGAGATTGAGCTCTGCATTCCAACCGCCTCGACAACAATATCGATGCCCCGCCCTCCCGCAGCCTGATTTAGCTTCTGCAACAGATCGGGATCACTGGCGAGATACGTTTCGTCCGCACCGAGTCGGCGTGCGAGGTCGAGCCTGGCCTGATCCAGATCAATTGCGAAAACCCTGCTACAGCCGAAATGGCGAAACGCCTGGACGGCAAGAACGCCGATCATCCCCGCGCCAACTACTGCGGCGCTGCTTCCGGGCTCGATCCCGGTGATTTTAGCGGCGTGCACGGCGACCGATACGGCTTCGATGAGGGCCGCCTTAGCGAAAGGGAAGTCGGCTGGCAACTTGTAAACAATATGGACAGGGACCGCAACATATTCGGCAAACGCACCGTTGCGACGATAATCACCGCAAGAAACTCCGAGGACTTCACGGTGATCACAGAGGTTCACATCTCCGGTTGCGCAGAAGCCGCACGTACCGCAGCTCACGGTGGAATCGAACGTGACCCGGTCGCCCAGGCTAACGGTCGTGACCTCGGGGCCTACTTTCACAACGACACCCGCGGCTTCGTGACCCATAATTATGGGCGGGATGCGTCGCCCCGAACTGCCATCGTATCCGTGAACGTCGCTTCCGCATATTCCGCAGGCTTTCACTTGAATGAGGACAGCGTCTCTAGCCAGCTCTGGCTCCGGCACGTCCTTCAGGCGAAGGTCACGAACATTTTCAAGCACAAGAGCTTTCATCTAGGAAAGATAATCTATAATTGCTGAATTGTCGAGGTAACCATGTCTGATTGGGCTGTTCCGGAAAAAGCTGAGCTGTATCAATTTCATCAGAATGATCCGTTCGATACTTCGCGGCCGATCGTGCTGGTTATTCCTCAGCTTATGTCTAGCAAGGAATATATGCGCTCTATACGTGAGCTACGTCCGCCATCCGGCAGTCTTGCTATCTGGTTTCTCGGCCAGAATGGATTTCTCCTCAAAGATGAGAGCGGTTTGTTGATAGGAATCGATCTGTATTTGACCAACAGTTGTGCAGATACACCCAACAGCTATTCCTATCGCGTCGATCGGCAACTCCCCATTTTCATCGAGCCCGAGGATCTTGATATCGATGTTTTCATCGCCACCCATTCCCACCGCGATCACACGGATCCACAAACCATCGGACTTATGTCGCGAATCAACGAGACGATGTTCCTCGGTCCATTTGATGCGGCAAGAATCTTCATGCAGTGCGGAGTGCCGCCGTCCAAGTGCCGTGTGCTTCATCCAGGGGAAGTGATGGCACTCGGCTCAGCCGAGCTGCAAGCAACGTTCGCCTTTCCGACGGATTCGACTGACCTCAACCATATGGGGGTTCTGCTCACCTTTGGATCAGGGATTACTTTTTACAATTCGGGCGATACGGCGTGGTCAGATCGTCTGTCCCTATTGCTTCCGCGTGATGTGGACATTTGCACCATTTGTATCAATGGCGGATACCACAATCTCTCACCTGAGAATGCTGCGCTCATCATCAGGGATATAAATCCGCGTGTAGCGATTCCCTGCCATTACGACATGATGGTGAATAACGTGGGCTCGCCAAATATGTTCCGTGCAGCACTTGCGCGCGAAGGCATGGAAGATCGCTTCCATATGCTCAGCTACTATGCGCCTTGGCTCTATAAACATATCTCTGAAAGGTAAGATTGCTATCGTGACCGGTGCCTCGTCGGGAATTGGGCTCGCAATCACGCGCGCGTATTTGGAGTGCGGGGCTGCTGGCGTCATCGCAGTTTTCCGTCGGAACGAAATCCCGAATGAGCTTATTGAGCTTCAGCGTGTGTACGGAGACAAACTCGTGGTCGTCCGTGGCGATGTAGCGGACGAAGAGACGGCGATCGAATTTACTCGGACGGCAGTTGAACGTTTCGGAAAGATCGACATCTTTGTGAGCAATGCGGCCATCAGCATAGTGAAGGCTATACACCTGCACACGGAGCAGGAATGGGACACTGTGATCAACGCCAATGTAAAGAGCCTTTATTGGGCGTCGAAACACATCATTCCCGTGATGATCGAGCAGCACACCGGTCTAATCCTCGTCAGTGGGTCCATTTCTGGCGAGGTCGGAATCCCCACACAAGGGGCTTATGCGCCTTCCAAAGGCGCGTTGCATCAGATGACCCGCCAGATGGCAATCGAGTATGCGAAACATGGTATCCGTGTGAATGCGATCGCGTGTGGCACGGTAGACACGCCCATCGTGCATGAGTCGGCGAAATCTTCTGGTGACGCTGACGGGTATTGGAAGATGCTCAAGGACGCTCATCCGAGCGGACGCATTGCCAGCGCGCAAGAGGTTGCAGCGTTCTACGCCTATATGGCCACGGATCTTGCCAGCTTCTTTACTGGCGCCATCATCATGCTGGACGGTGGGTACACCGCACAGTAAGGAGACACATGCAAACGATGCTCGCAGCTCGCTATCTCGGGCCAAACCAGATCGAAGCGTCTCGCGTTTCGCTCCCATTCATCGGGCCCGGCGAAGCGCTCATCAAAGTTGAGGCGTGCGGCTTTTGCGGCTCCGATCTGAACATCGTGGCCGGCACGCACCCGCGCGCACAAGCCCCGCTTACTATCGGGCATGAGCTATCAGGACTTATCGTCGAATTGGCTGAACCTGACTCGGCATTGTCCGTCGGCGACCGGGTCACACCCTTTCCATTGATCTCCTGCGGAGTTTGTCATGCGTGCACCAGCGGCAATGCTCACGTATGTCGCGAGCTTCGACTGTTTGGATTCGACGTAGACGGAGGCATGGCTGAATTTGTGAAGCTGCCCATCGCCTCGCTGATAAAGCTGCCTCCGGGGATGCCGCCGCGTATCGGCGCACTCATCGAGCCTCTTGCGGTCGCCGTGCACGGCGTCAATCGAGCGGGAACTCGCGACGTAAAAGTCGCCGCTGTCCTGGGGGCCGGTCCCATTGGGCTACTCACCGCCCTCGTTGCCAAGCATCGCGGCATCCCCCACGTGCTGATTAGTGATGTTCGTCCTTCAAGAGTTGAGCTCGCGTCAAGTCTTGGGCTTGAAGCCGTTGCTGCAGGACTAGAACTTCGCTCTCGCACGATGGATCTGACGGCACAGAACGGCGCGGACATAGTTTACGAATGCGCAGGGCACCCATCCTCTGCGAAGGAGATGATCGCGCTCGCACGTTCACGTGGTGTCATCGTGAACCTTGGCGTCTTCAAAGGTCCCGTCGAGATAGACATGCAAGCAGTGAACTTCAAAGAGCTGCAGATGCTTGGTTCACGGGTGTATGAACGAAAAGATTTTCAGACTGCAATCGACATCGCCATGAGCCTACCTCTTGCTCCTATCATCAGCGCCGAATTCTCTCTCCGTGATGTATCGGACGCATTCCGACTCTTCCAGGAAGGAGGAGCATGCAAAATACTAGTTCTTCCTTCCAACAGCGCACGGTGAACCCGTTCGACGTGAGCGGGAAGATTGCTTTGGTTACAGGGGCAACTCGGGGAATTGGACTCGGCGCAGCGAGGGCACTCGCTCAAGGCGGAGCTGACGTCCTGCTGCTCGGACGCGACAGAGATGAATTGGAACGCTGTGGAGAGGAGCTTCGAGGATTTGGCGGCCAAACTTCAAACTTATGCTTCGATCTCCTGGAGACAACAAAAATCCGGCCGTTCCTCGATAGCATCTTTGCCGAACGCGGAGTTCCCGATATTCTCGTCAATTCTGCGGGTATACAGCGCAGGGGCGCGGCGGTTGATATTTCTCTAAGTGACTTCAACGAGGTGCTCGGTATCAATGTCACAGCACTGTTCGAAGTAAGCCGCACATTTGCCCGCCACCGGATTGCTCTCGGAGGCGGAGGCAAAGTAATCAATTTAGCTTCCTTGATGACGTCCGCAGCGCGCCCGAATACGTCACCCTATACCGCTTCAAAGGGTGCCGTCGGTCAACTGACCAAAGCTCTTGCCGTTGAGTGGGCAAAATACGGGATTTATGTCAACGCCATTGCTCCCGGCTACATCGACACTGACCTGAATGCTGCGCTCATTTCTGATCCGGATTTCGACCAGTGGGTGAAGAGCCGGTGTCCGCTTGGTCGGTGGGGAACTCCAGAAGATATCGCGTGGCCGATCGTGTTTCTCGCGAGTTCGGCCTCTGATTTTGTGACTGGCCAGGTGATCTATGTAGACGGTGGATGGCTCGCCACGTTCTGAGCCGCCGTTAGGACCTGCGAATCATCATAGCGTTTGAATTGTGAAGGTCTGAGGCACTTCGTGCGAGTACATCTTATGATTTTGCCAACAGATGGTCCGCCTTCAAAGTCAACCCATATTGCTTGTTCCAGTAGTTGACCGTACTTTCCAAGAATATCTGTTGGGCCTGCACTGCATCTTTGGTGCGCAGGCCGCGAAGGATATTCTCGTGTTGTTTGACGGCTGCGGCGCGTTCTCCCGCCGAGCCTGGCTTATTGTCCCATCGACCGACGATCGAAAACACAAATAGCCGAAATGTAATCGTCTCCAGCATCTCGGCCAGGTAGGGGTTCCCAGCGATTTCCCAGATAGTGCGATGAAATAAAACATCGCAGTCATGAAAGTGTTTCACATCGTCTTTCGCGTCCGTGCCCCGCATTTCCCTGACGAGCTTCGCAAGCTTTCGCTCTTGCTCATTGGTCAATTGCTCGGCAGCTCTCCCTATGGCAATGGCTTCCAATGGGATGCGCACCTCTTGGATCTGCTGGTAGTCCTGAGGGCTAAGCTGAGCGACATAGGTGCCGCGCTGCGGCTGCTTTCGAAGGAGACCCTGATGCTCCAGCTCAAACATTGCTTCGCGCAATGTTGGTTGCCCGATCCCCAAACGCGTCGACCACTTCTGCTCTAAGATCCGATCACCGGGCTTGAGTTCTCCGGATATGATCGCAGTCCTCAGCGTCTGAGCCGCCAACTGGGGGGTGGTTTGTGGGCGGAGCACACCGCCGTCGCGTCTCGTCCATGAATCTTCCACTTATTTAAGTGCTCCCGGCCGTGGACTATCTTTACTCTATAGTACAGGCGAAATTTACGTCCAGAGTGCAAGCGGCGTTACTACCGCATCAGAGGAACCAGGTGGTTCGGGCTACAGAACGGCGCAGCCCGTGGTTCTTACTGCACCATCCAACTTTCGTTTGCTACGGGGTCTCGAGCTTTGCCTGGAGTTCTTCAAGTGTGTATCCCTTCGTTTCCGGGAAAAACTTTCCAACCACAATCAGCTGCACCAGCATCATGGAAGCGCAAAAGAAATACGGAGCGGATGGGGAGCGTTTTGCGACTAGTGGGAAGACATTCGCCAGACTCGCACACGCGATCCAATGCGTAAAGCTTCCTAAGCTCTGACCCTTACCTCGAACCGAATTCGGGAATATCTCACTGATGTAAACCCAGATCACTGATCCTTGAGATACGGCAAAGAAGGCAACAAATCCTATCAGTGGCCAGAGAAACAAATCCTGATGTTTACCCGTGTATTTCATCACGCTCATCGTTCCTAAGCAGAAGAACGTGCCCACTGAGCCTAACAGCAGAAGTTTTTTGCGACCGACTCGGTCAATCACCGACATTGCGACAATGGTGAACAACATGTTTGTCCCGCCCACAGCTACAGCCTGTAGATCGCTTGAAACTTTGTTGAAGCCCGCGCTCGCAAAAATGTCATTGAGGTAGTACAGAATCGGATTGATACCAGAGAATTGATTGAACAGAGCGAGCGTAACGGCGAGGATGACTGGAATGCGAAACCGACGCGAAAATAATGGCTGTCTACCAGCTTCCTGATCCAACTGAAGCGACTCCTGGATGGCTTTGTACTCGAAGGGAGCCGAGGCGCCAGCCACCTCAATCAGCACTTGTCTGGCCTCTTCGAGCTTTCCCTTTTCCATTAGCCAGCGCGGGCTGCGGGGGATACGAAAGAGCATCAGCAAGAACAGCAACGCAGGAAATGCCGACACTCCTAATTTCCAGCGCCACTCCAGGCTTCCGAGATTGAGGGTCCCAATGACATAGTTTGAGAAGTAGGCAACGACGATCCCAAAGACGATATTCAGTTGAAACAGCGCAACCATGCGGCCGCGCCAGTAGGCGGGCGCAATTTCTGCGATGTACATTGGGCCGACAACGGAGGACGCCCCGATGGCGACCCCGGCAATAAAGCGAAATACTATGAATGCGGACCAACTCCAGGCGATGGCGCATCCCACCGCGGAAGCAATAAACAGCAAGGCAAGGATCCGTAGACTGTAACGGCGACCGAACCGATCGCCTGAAAATCCACCGACAGCAGCACCAGCGAGGGTTCCCCAAAGCGCTACCGCAACTGTGAAGGCCGAGCCGAAGCTGGCTGCAGAAAGATGAAACTGGGTGTTGAGGTCCTTGGTAACACCCGAAATTACAGCGGTATCAAACCCGAATAGCAATCCTCCAAGGGCGGCCGTGATGCTGGCCGCCACAACCGTACGGTTCAGGCGTACTTTGTGAAGATTTGCCGGGGAGGAAGATGAGACGCTCGCTACCTGCATGAATGGCCTCGCGAAAAACTGAATATCGGATCAGCTAAATCCTGTAACCCTGAACCAGGCATTGTTAGGGATTTAACATCCCGAAGGTGCTGTGTAGTTGGCGCTGTCTTCTTTCCACCATAGGTTCTCTTCGCCTTCGCGAGTGCGTGTTACTTCTTGAGAGGAATTTCTAATACAGTTACGCTGGCGTTTGGGAAAACATACGACTGGTTGATAGTGAATCTTTCGGTATGTGTCACGGCAACGATGCGATTCGAATTGTATTCGTCGTTCTCGGCCAGTACCCCGTCACCGGCGATGGTCGTCACACGTCCCGGGCCCGCGTCCACCACGAAGGAACTGAGATCAATCACAGCAGATTCCGTGCGGCTTACATTGCGATTGACGCACAACAATATCAGCTTGCTCTTATCTTCGGACTGCGCTGCGACGACATCGAGATAGGGAGCAGCGACGATCTCTGGCAACTGGATTAGTCCCTTCGAGATGTTGAACGTTGGTGAAGCGGAGTCGACTCTCAGCAACGTGCGCGGATTTGCATTGGCATAACTCCGCAACACCCAGTACGCCGGGGAAGCATATACCTGCCCGCGCCTCTGCCATATTCCGCCAAACTCGAGGATCCCCGTCATATTGGCGATCGAGACCACGTCCGAGTTACGAATCATTGCGTTTAAGAATCCGCCTGCAAAGAGGGCCCCTCCCATGTTGTCGTAGTTCGGCACGGAATGCGAATGGTTTGCGATCATCAGCCACTCGGTAAAGGCAAACTTCACATCTGGCCGATGAGCATTGATTGCCTGCTGCTTCATGGCGTGGATTCGCTCTGAGAGACCCCAAGGCGCAGCGAGCATCGCCATCATGCGAAAGTCATTGGACGCGTCGGGAAGAAGCACATCTTCGTTCACGATGAAGTGGCTGGAAAGGTAATTGAAACTGCCGGCGGGATTGCTAAGCTGTTGCGCATTCCAATCAAGGAAGAGACCTCCGTCGCCGCCGGTCGCAATCAGGCGGGCACCGGGGTCAACTTTGCGAACGGCGTCACTGGTTGCCAAGGTCGCAGCTGCGGCAAGTTGCGGCGCAGGATAGCCGATCTGATAGTTTCCCCAGAGCTCATTCCCTAGTTCCCATGTGAGGCCGCCGCGATGATCAGCCCAGTGTGCGTTGACGTAGCGGACCCACTCGGCCGCTTCGTGCGGTGTTCCAGTACCCAGGTTCAACGCGATCTGTGGCTTTGCATCGATGAGCTCACAGAAGCGAAGGAGCTCGTCAGTCCCGAAGGTGTTGTACTCCGGTATGCCCCAGGCCAGGTTCAGCTCGCTAACACGAGTATCCCGAAAGCCGATACCGTCTTGCCAGTTATACCCGGAGGTGAAGTTTCCACCAAAGCGAACCACCGGAGAATGCAGTTCCCTTGCCAACGTAAGGATTTCCGGGTCCATGCCATCGACTGCGTCGTCGGGGTCCAAGCCGATGTTATCTACCAGCACTCTGGAGGCGCCTTGAAGAGAGATTACGAGATCTACAGGTTCAAGCGGCGCTACCTGGCCAGGGTGCAATTCAAAATGGAAGATAGACTTGGCCCAAACGTCTGACGATGCCTGTACGACACTCGCGGCCAGCACCTCCTCCGGATGCGCGTGGCGTCGCAAGGAGAGTTTTACCGTGGAATTCCCCTCGACATGCTTCAGCCAGACGCTGCCCGTGTACTTCAGCTCGCGATGAATAGGAAGATAAACCTGTTCCAAGATCCCCACCTCCTTGTCCGGTAGGGACATCAGGAGAATGGATTGCGCTGAATTCGCCGCGTTTCCGCGCAAGGGAGCGTAGCGACTGCCTTGAGCTGGGTAGAGAGGTTCCCATGGCATTGGTAAACCGAGAGACGACGCTGCTCTAAGTTCAGCATCGGAGTTCCACTTTGTCTCGAGATTCTCTGCCGACCACAGGCCTTCTTCAAAGGAGGGGTTCTGCACAACGTTGGCCCAGAGGCCGCCATAGGTGGATTGACCAATGGGCTCCAGAAAACTTCCAAAAAGATTGGCGGGTATTTCCTGCTGCTTGTCGGGGCGACTGACTCGAATCATGATGGGCTCGCCCTGTGGCCTCGGCGAAGACTCCGACATCTGAGGCCGAGCGATGGGCACTGCCGATCCCGTCAACAAAAGGACGCTCATCAATCTGATGAGCGCTGGTGCCGATCTATCGAGGCCCTTGATGTTCAATTGTTTCTTCTTCCCTGCAGATTGAAATCGAGAAAGCAATGACGATAACAGAGTTAGGACAACACTGAACTATTCGGTTCTTAGCGCCCGGAAGGCTCGTGCCAGGCGGAGCCAACCGCCTGACACGCCCCTTAGCGGAATTAGAAGCTGATGCGACCGGTGAATTGGATATTCCTTGGGTTTGAAACTGTTGAGGTTGGTATACCGAAAGAGGAATCCGTTGGATTCGTATCCGGTACTGCGAACTGATGCCGATTGAATGCGTTGAGCAACTCCGCCTTGAAGATAAACACCACACCTGCGTGGATGGGCGTAGTCTTCCATATGCTTATGTCTTCGTTGTAGAAATTCTGGGACCTCACCTCTCCCGTAACTCGAGGTATATTGCCAAAGGTATAAGGTCCGGTGCCGCGGACGGCGGTGCTGTTGGGATCAATGAAGGCAGCGGGGTTGAAGTAGCTATCCTGGCTCGGGATAAAGGGGTTCAACTGGCCGGCGCGATAGGCCGTGCTCGCCATGGACTGGGTTGGATTGCGGGAGTATCGAATGTTGTTATCCCAGCCCGGGATCGAGGTGGCACAGCAAAATGAAATGGGCTGTCCGGACTCGTAACGCAGAATCCCGCCAACCTCCCATCCTCCGGCGAAATAGCTCGTGGATCCATGCGTGAGATATTTCTGTCCTGGTCCGAAAGGAAGCTGATACAGAGGGGCCACCACGAATGTCTGGGGGAGATCTTCCGCGCTGAGAGCTTTTTCTTGATGGAGATTGGCGGGATTCTGTACTTGCTGTCCGGAGACGTTGCCTGGAATCGCGCTGTCGGCATCGGTCAGATTCTTTTCCCAGGTGTAGGACACCTGCAAAGATAATCCGTTCCGAAAGCGCCTGGTCAGGGAGACGAGAAGCGCGTTGTACGTTGACATGCCTACGTTCTGGATGCAGCAACCCGTGTCGATCGCGGAATACTGAGGGAAGGGGCGAAGAGCACGTTGGATCGGCGCTCCTGCACCCCACAAGGAGTAGAACCCAGGAAATGGGGCGGTCACTCCCACATCGTTCCCTGCCACTGCAGCATTCAGATCGTTGCCAAGGTTGAACGCACTCAAAGGAATGTTGTTGATGTTCTGGACACTCGATCGCAGATTCTGTGCCTTGTTCCCCAGGTAGCCGACTTCAAGGATCAAGTCCTTGGCCAACTGCTGTTGCACCTCGAAACTCCATTCGTAAAGAACTGGTGGTTTGCCGGAGCTTGCAATGTAGTTATCGCTTACCGGCTGACCGTTGAAGATACCGGAGTCAAGATTGGGTGGGTGAGCATATGCAGGGAACCCTGCGTCACTAATGAACGACGGCGAAAATCCGTCGGCACTTGTAAACTGTGGCTTAACCGCGTAGCCAGCATTCATCCCATTGCCGTCGTCGGCATATTGCAGTGGGCCGTAGATTATGGCCGCGCCGCCCCGGAACACGGTTGCTCCATTGGTATATGGAGAGAAGGCAAAGCCAACTCTTGGAGCAATGTCTTTGTAGTAGCTGTTAGCCCAACGCGTGTTTCCTTTAGTTTGGGTACCGAAAACGAGAGCGCCCGGGATATCGTACTCAGGATCTGTCGCGGTAAGGCTGAAGTTCGATGTTGCATTGTGTGCAGCCGTGCGGGGAACATCGACATCCCACCGGACACCCAGATTCAGGGTCAGCTTATCGCTTACCTTCAGGTCGTCTTGCGCAAACAAGGCATAGTAGAAAGACGTCCATCGCGATTGCGTGGAGAGAACGCCATCTCCAAAGTTGCCGCTGGAGACCTGGCCCAGGAAGAGGCTGGCCAAACTGTTGCCGTCAAGCTCCGAATTCGAAGGATCCGACGAGGTTTGCGCGCGGTCGAAAATAAGAGATGGAGTGGGATAGCTCAGCGGTGAGAATTGCTGAATACGGAAATCCATTCCGAACTTAAAGCTGTTGCGGCCTTTTGTAAGACTTAAGCTGTCGTTGAAACGGAATCCGTTATCGATCCAATCGTTGTTAAGTTGATACTGATTGCCCAGGTTGCGGTACTGGTCCCGACTGTCAAAGTTGATTTGGGGAAAGACTTTCGAAGGCGGGGAGTTAGGGATCCCGAGCTGCTGGGTGTAATCGATATTGTTCAGGGTTGAAAAGGGGAAATTGGCACTATTGGAGCGGTTGTATCCAAAGTTGAAATGATTCAACAGATTCGGTGTGATGACAAAGTCCCAACCTGCGCGACCGAAATGGGTGGTGAAGTTTTGCTGCCATGTTCCCGAGTCCTGGGGATAAGGGAGTAGGGCTGTTGCGCAGCAGGTCCGAAGGTTGTCGCGTGTCGAGTAGGAGGCAAAGAATTTCTGCCGGGGCGAAGGGTTGACATCAATCCGCACGGTGTACGTAGTGTTGAAGACCGGGAATGAGCTCGGATAAAAGTAATTGTTGAATAGTGCTGATGTCGTGGGCAGCGGGATGTAATTGAGAATGTTCTTCGCCACTGCACTGAAGTCCTGCTGCGGGATCTTGTTGCCCGGAAACGCAGACCGGCAGGGTGTTCCGTTAACTATTTGCTGGGTACTGGGGTCAAAGACCTCGCCCGGATACACGGGCAGACCATCACAGGGATTAATCGCTCCCCCTCCACCGACCGGTGGCGCCGCTGGATTGTAAAGATCGGTAAAATCTCCGCCACGTTCGGCAAGAGTAGGTACAGTGCTTACCTGCGTCCCTCCGATCGTTCGCCGAAGCTGTTCCCAAGAGAAGAAAAAGAACAGTTTGTTCTTGGCATCGAACAAGTGTGGGATGCTCAGTGGACCACCCAGGCTCACACCGTAGTCGTTCTGTTTGTCGTCGGGCCTGCTATAGGCGCTGGTGCATTGCGGCGTGTCGTTCGCGCCCGAACAATTCAGAGCGAGGTTACCGTTGTTAAACCATGTATTGGCATCGAGCGCTTCGTTGCGGAAGATGTCGAAGACGGAACCATGGTATTGGTTTGTCCCGCTCTTGGTGACGAACGACTCAATCCCACCGCTTGTGCGTCCGTACTCCGCTGCAAAGATGCCTGTAATGAGTTTGAACTCTTGCAGTGCCTCAACTGAAGGGGATTCTTCGTCAAATGAAGAGCCGTTTTCACTCCTTGTCTGGCTCGCTCCATCAAGGAGATCATCGTTGCCGAAAGCCTGGCCACCTGCGATCTTCAACGTGTAGATGCCGTTGAAGCTATTGGCCGACCCGGGGCCGGTGGTCCCCGGCAGCAGGAATATGAAGGACTCAGGGGAACGGAGCGCGCCGACGCCGCCCAAGGCGAGGGGTAATTGGATGATTTGCCGAGCCTGAATTGTTCCGCCAACATCAGAGGACTGTGTTTCTACGCTTGGCGCAGAGGCATCGACATTAACGGTTTCCGAGGCGCTGCCAGCGGTGAGTGTCACGTCCAGGGCGGAGACATTGCCGATCGTGATCTGGACGCCGTGCTGGACCGTCGTAGAAAAGCCATTCGCTGACACTGTGACGTCGTAGGAGCCAAGGTTCAATTCTGGAAAGCGATAGGAGCCTTCCGCGGTCGATACCGTGGCCCGGGTCACTCCTGTGGAGGGGTCGCTGACCGTGATCTTGGCTCCCGGGATAGCCGCTCCGGATGGGTCCAGAACGCTTCCCGCCAGAGAACCGCGCACCGATTGGGCTACGGCCACGTGGGAGGGGTAGAGGGTTCCCTCCAGAGCCAGGATCGCGCAGAGCCCAACCAGCATCGTGATCGTCGTGCTTATTTTCTTCATTGTGTTGCCTCCTGGAATGTTTTCACGTCAACCACTGCTGGGCCCCGACCATAGCTATGCACTGCCTGCCGATGGATCGAGCCCTGGTTCTCGACGATTTCATGATGGGCATTGACGAGAGAACAAGAAGGGCCAGCACAAAGAAGCGACCCCCTTGTTGTTGAGTTATTACTCACACGCCTCCAATCCATCTTTCATCTGTCGCGACATTTTATAAATAATAGATCATAGAAAAGTCAAGCAGAAACTCGATCGGGGAAAATGGTCAGGAACCAGGTGTCGTGTGGAATGTTCCGCAGCTAGCGTAACGATGGAGCGGCAAATGTCGTCGATTTGCGAATTACCAGCGAAGTTGTGATGTGATCCGAGAGATCGCTTCGCTTGCCCGAAGGATCGAATTGCCATAGCAGTGAATCAAAAGCCCTTTCAACCAATTGCCGTCGGGGCAGAACCACTGTCGTCAGAGGGGGCGAGGTCAGTTGGGCGAGTTTAATGTCGTCGAGTCCGATGACAGATATGTCACGGGGCACGTTCAATCCACTTTGCTGCAAAGTTCCCATCACGCCGATGGCAATAAGATCATTGGAACAAACAAGTCCGGTTGGACGACCTTTGAGATCGATGATTTGCCGCGCTGTTTCGCTACCACCCTCGAACGTATGGTGTTGCTCAAACAGGCATTCCGTCCTGACCACCAGCCCGAGTTCGCGCATGGCAGTGATGAAAGCATTTCGGCGAAGCATGGCCGTGTAGTTTCCGGTGTCTGCACCTGCAAAGCCAATTTCACGGTGCCGTAACGCAGCTAGATGCTGCACAGCCTGCCGAATGCCTGCAAGAAAGTCGATCTGGATGC
>Ga0302310_10002617_pt1 | contig 14277 bp, 8 predicted proteins | sample III_Palsa_N1_2_FD_200451 | JGI IMG/M metagenome (GOLD analysis project Ga0302310, IMG submission 200451) | Peat permafrost microbial communities from Stordalen Mire near Abisko, Sweden - III_Palsa_N1_2 | ecosystem: Environmental > Terrestrial > Soil > Palsa > Peat permafrost | place: Sweden...
GGTCCCCCGGCAATGGACTGCAGATAGATATGATTCTGGCCATCTCCACGGTCCCAGACGTAAGCCACCTGGCTGGCATCAGGAGAGATGGATGGGTGCATGGCTTGTCCAAACTCAGATGTGAGAGGAACTGTTTGAAAGCTTTGGGAGTGAGCGGAGGTCTGTCCCCACTTCATCGCAGCGACAGCCGCAAGGCAGAGTACGGATAAGGATGCGATGAGAAGAGTCCATCCATGTCGGTTGCGCGCGGTAACGACCGGGATATCGGATTTTGCCGAGGACTCCGTAGATTTGGGATCGTTGCCTGAGGGAAAGGCTTCGGATGCAGCATGGAGCGGGTGAAGCTCACCATCGCGTGCGGTCGGCAGCGTGGACTTGTCAAGAGTGAAGTGAGGAGAATATCCGCCCACCGGAACCTCGATGCGAACCGGCTCTCCTTGGGCCGCTGCTGATAGGTAGTACTCGTCTAGTTTTTTGCGCACGCGCCGCGCTTCAGTGCGCACCGTCGTATCCAGCTTCGGATCCCAATTAGGTTCCCGGCTGAAAACGGAAATGCCGATGGCACGCTCCTTCAATGAATCGCCGTCGTTGTTCAAAGCTTGGGCGACGATGAAACGCAGTAGCGCGGCAGCTTTTTCAGAGCGAGCAAACTCTGAACTGGCAATCACCTTCGCAAGGTGTTGCCGAACCACTCGTTTCTCGCCTTCCGTCAGCATGTCGGCCTCAGAGACATTATGAACGAAACAGTCGACATAACAATGAAGGCCCGATCATCTCTTCCTACATGACTGATGCAAAGGCGATCGTAACAAGGAGGATGAGGAGTTCCGGGATCGCAAGTGGGGACCGCATTTTTTTCATCTTGAATTAACACTCTGGAGAGCGAGTCCTCCCGATCATTCAAGCCTAGTCTTATGAGGAGCTTGCATTGGGGTAGAACAGAACTCCTACCCCCAAAAGCACCAGAACTGGCAGATGTTGGTCCCCCAAGGCACTCTGTTTGCCGCGCGGAAACAGGTCACAGTCAAGCCACACACAAACACACTGAGCCTCAGAGACTCGGATGTCCGCTGTGAGAGGAGACCGTAATGCATTTTCAAGAATTCTTCCCGCGTCCGGTGTTGGCCACTTCATTTCTACGAATCGGTCAGCGCGGCGCGGCTGCGACTCTGGCTGCGATTCTGTTCTTGAGCTTTGGAAGTGTCTGCTACGCCCAGGAGGCAGGACTAACCGGGCTCGTGACCGACGCGACCGGTGCTGCCGTCGGTAGGGCGTCCATCTCAGTGACTGCAGAGGCCACCGGTCTTCACCGCGACGCTCAGACGACGGGTTCGGGTATTTTTAACGTCTCGGGTCTCCCCGTGGGTCGATACAAAATCCGCGTCGGACACCCTGGCTTCGAAACCTCCGAACGCCTGGGAGTCGAGCTGTTCGTTGGAACACAGACACGAATCGACTTCAAACTGAAAGTCGGACAAGCAACCGAGACGGTTGTCGTCACCTCGGAAGCTCCGTTGTTGCAGACCACAAACCCTGAAGCGGCAACCGAGGTTACCGAGCAACAATTCAACGAACTGCCACTCGTCCAGCAGGGACGTATTCGGAGCCCGGCAGCCTTTATCTTCCTCGCTCCTGGAGTTCAGGGCAACATCGCGGTTAGCGGCCTTGAGAATACCTCCGCGACCAATCAGTTCGTCGTGAACGGTAGCCAAATGCAGGTAAGCGAGTTTTATCTGGATGGTGTCGAGTTCGGTCAGATGAGGACCGTCGGCAGCCTGAACGAGAGCGCCCCCCCGGTCGACGCTGTAAGAGAATTTAAGGTCACGACAACAATGCTACCGGCGGATTTTGGGCACTCCGGTCCGGCCGCCGGCTTCTTCAGCATTCGAAGCGGTGAGAATAAGATCCATGCTTCAATCTACGAATACTTCCGCAACAATTATCTCGATGGCCAACCGTGGGGAGCTGTCTCCAAGGTTTACACGCGGCAAAACGAGTTTGGTGCCACGTTTGGTGGCCCCCTCGTGATACCTCGCGTATATGACGGCAAGGACAAGACATTTTTCTTCTTCTCCTACGGAGGATCCCGCAAGAGCGGAGCCGATAGTATTCAGAATTTGCGTGTTCCAACTCTAGCCGAACAACAAGGGAACTTTAGCTCCACTGCGCTCTTTTCCGTGTACGACCCTGCAACAACCCAGTTGAACGCGACGGGCACCGGATACATCAGGACCATGTTTCCGGGTAATGTCATTCCCCAAAACCGCATCGACCCGGTGGCAGCCAACATAACGAGTTTGCTTCCGGCTCCCAACCTGCCGGCTTCTGCTGGGACAAATGACTATCAGGCTTTCAAGGGCGAACGTTTGCTGAACCCCGATGCTTTCACGGCTCGGGTCGACCAGCAGCTCACCGCTCGTCAGCAGCTAAACGCGACGTTCGTGCATACCAATATCCCGCGAGATAAGATTGGTACCGGGCTGCCGGGTATTTTGTCATCGGACAGCCATCAAGTGACTGCGGGAACGACTGCGCGCCTCGCCCACGACTGGGTAGTTGCGCCAAATCAAACGAACGAGCTAATCGCGGGCTACAACCGTTTCGCCAACACCGAAACCCCGCCAAGCGGAAACTTTGGGCTAAACGGCCTGCCGAGCTCAGCTCTGCCGTACTTTGGCTTCACTCAAAGCTACCCGGATATTGCGAATAATGGTCACTTCAAGGACTATGAAAACAACTTTCAATTGAAGGATGTTTACAGTTGGACCATCCGCAGTCATGCTCTTCGGTTTGGTGGCGAGATTCGGAGTGTTCAGTTCAATGACACGGCTATCGATCCTGCATTCACAACGATCAGCATCTCCGATCTTGAAACGCAAAATCCCGCCAGCCCGGCGAAAACTGGCGACGCGTTTGCAAGCTTTCTACTGGGCGAAGTCAACAGCGCAACGACTGGCTCGCCCTACGAAATAGGAACGCGGTACAAGTATCTTGGCTTCTTCTTACAGGACGACTGGAAAGCCACGAGCCGCTTGACCGTAAACCTGGGCCTGCGCTGGGAGTTTCAGACTTACCCCATGGAAAATCACAACCACACAAGCATTCTCAGCCTGACGACTCCAAACCCGGGTGCGGGCAATTTGCCGGGTGCGCTCATCTTCGCTGGTACAGGGGCCGGACTCTCAGGTAAATCGGCATTTGCTGCCAACGATTACTCTGCTGTTGGCCCTCGGGTGGGTTTGTCGTTCCGTGCAACCGATACTACGGTAGTCCGGGCTGGGTACGGAATCTATTACTCTGACAACGGCGAAGGCACCGCTGTTGGCATTTCGTCGGTGGGTTTTGCCGCCCAAGCGAACGTTCTTAGCCCCGACAGCGGATTGCATCCCGCCTTTATTCTTTCCAACGGGTTCCCGCAAGTTCCAAGCCTGACCCCGGTTATCTCGCCGACTCTACTCAACCCTGTAGGGAGCACGGTACAGAGCGCAACCTACCTTGACGCAAACGCAGATGCGATGCCACGGATTCAGGAATGGACCGCTGGAATTCAACAGACGTTTGGAAAAAACGTGCTCTTTGAAGTCGACTACATCGGCAACCATGGAACTCGACTCTATGACCCGAACTACGAGAACATCAATCAGGTCAACCCACAATACCTATCGCTGGGATCGCTACTCACGTTGCAGGCGACCTCCACGCAGGCGGTCGCGGCGGGGATCAAATTACCTTACCCAGGCTTCACCGGTACCGTTGCGCAAGCGCTTCGTCCCTACCCCCAATATGGAACTCTGACCTCACAGGCAGGAAAAGAGGGTTATAACGAGTTCCACTCAATGCAGGCCGTGATCCAGAAACGCTACAGCGATGGGTTGACCCTCGGTGCCAATTACACATGGTCGAAGAACCTCGGCGTCAGCAGCCCGGCGGCTTACGCAGCCGCGCCGGACAACGTTCTCGTCAACGCTTCTAACCCCCGGGCCGAGTACTCCTACCTTCCCATCGATGTACCACAGGCCTTCGTCGTTCATTACGTCTATGAGCTGCCTTTCGGCGAGGGAAAGGCGTTGCTCGCTGGGAAAGGTCTACTGTCACAGCTCGCGGGCGGGTGGAAGATCTCAGGCGTGCAGCGGTATCAGTCCGGCTACCCGATCGAGATTCTCGCCAAGAATAGTACGGGCATATTCAACCGAGTTCAACGGCCAAATAAAGTTCCAGGAGTGGATCCCTCGACCCACACATCGGCCAATGCATTTACGCCTTTAAACGGGAAGCGCTTCCTGAATCCGGCAGCCTTCACAGATCCCGCGACATATTCCTTCGGCAACGCAGCGCCGACCTACGGAGACGCCCGAAATCCTTCCGTCTTCAATGAGGATCTTTCCGTCCTGAAGACCACGCGGCTTTATGACAGGCTAACGTGGAACCTTTACTTGCAGGTCTTCAATGCGCTGAACCGGCACAGGTGGACCTCGATCGATGGCAACATCGACGATGCCGGATTCGGACAAGGTACCGTTCCAAGCGAGCCAAGGTTCATACAGATTGGCACACGTTTCGAGTTCTAATTGGTTTCGGCCGGGACGCCAAACGTGCGTCCCGGCTCATCTTCTTCGGTTTTTAAGCAAGGGTTTGTCTCGGAGATTACCTCACGTGAAACGGAAGCTTTATAGGTTGTTGTTCATCTCGACGTTGTTGTGCACCGTCGAGTTTGCCCTACGCGCTCTTGCCCAAACTGCGCCGAATTTGCCCTCAACGACCTTGTTAATGTGCGGCGGGGCAGAAGTCGTTGAGGCCCGGTTGGTCGTTGATCAAGGGAGACATAGGCTCCAGGAGACTTGGCATTGGCGGCCCGAAGAAAGCGCAGGGTTGCCGACAAAGATGATGCGAAAGTTCGTCACGACAGACGATTGCAAGACGGTCAGTGGTGGCAAAGAAGTTCTGATTACGTCTTCGGGAGATGCCGTTGCTCTGGTTTCTCATGAAACCGGAGCAACGCTCTTCTATGCCGAGGTCAAGAACGCGCATTCAGCTGACTTACTACCCGAAGGACTCATAGCCGTGGCGTCGTCGAACGATCCACTGAAGCAGGGAGACCGGATACTGCTGTTTGATCGCAGGACTTCCGAAGCACCAGTCTTTGAACTGCCGCTCGAAGCGGCACACGGTGTTGTATGGGATCGGAAACGTCAAGTTCTTTGGGCCCTCGGAGGAGCCTCCATACTCAAACTTCGGATTGATCGGTCCGGTCCAAAACCGACTTTGGTCACAGAAAACAAGCTGTCACTTCCAGCACGGGAGGGGCACGACCTGCAACTTGCTGCTGACTGCTCATCGCTCTATATAACAAATACGAAGGCAGTCTTTAAGCTTGATCCCGACCGGCTTGAGTTTAGTTCTTTTGAACCCTTCCGCGGTCGAGGGGAAATTAAGAGTCTCTCGATCCAGCCGGACACCGGCCAGATCGCCTATACGCAAGCCGACCCGGGCGTCTGGTGGACGTACACTGTGCATTTCATTGGCCCCGAGTATGAAATAAGTCTTCCTTCCATGATTTACAAGGTTCGCTGGGCTGCTCACTAACGTTCCATCATGCATGTCGGACGAGCCATTGGGAGTCCTCCGCTACGCGAGAGAGGGAAAGAGCGTAAGGAGGAGAAACTCGGCTCCTTGCCCCGCAGCCGGCGGGCGAGAGGCCGGAAGGAAGCTGGAAATGGGTGCAGGGAGAAACCGGCCGGATGTCTCCCTGCCGCCGTTTTTGCGGAGCACACGATGCGAACGAGAGCGGCGTGTTCGCGGCCCTTTGGCTGTCGCCACTAAGCAGCTTTTTTCGTGACGTTGGCGCTGCCAGATCTCCCACTCTTCGATTTCGAACGACATAGAATTCCTCGCGAGTGAGACGTGTTGGATGAAGATTAGCTAACGCATCGATCACTCGATGCCGAGCGTCTTCCAGTGCCTGAAAAACTCCTGCAAGGTGCCGTAGGCATACCGCCTCAGAGCAACGCGTTCCTCGTCAGTCCCTTCGGTCGTTTGGAATCGTGCATACTGCGCGGGACCTCGATGGTCTATGCTTTGAAAATTCTTGCGGAGAAACCCGACGGCAGTTTTTGCCTCGTCGCGTCCAAGTACCGGACTCTTGGCCATCGCTGCAACGGCGCCTTCAGGGCCGCCAGCGAAGGCGTTGAGAATCCACACGATGTCGTAGCTATCTTTATCTTTGTCTCTCTCTTCGATAGCAAAGGACTTCAGGACAAGGAATGGCAGCAGATTGGCCACTCGTGCTTCAACGCCTTCCTGGATGCCACCGTGGTCGAGAGTCTCGCCGCGGAGTACGACGACGAAATGATCCAACGCGGCAAGTTCTGCGCCGGGCATTCGCATCGCGCTGATCTTGGAGCCAACTTGCTTTCCGGGATTCCGCAGAGCGCGGCCGGCGGGACCATCACCAACCGGGCAGAAGAATTCCAAGAATACTCCTACTCCATCCACATCTCGCGCCCAGCGGAAGGTCTGCTCTTGTCCGGTTTCCGGATCAACGGCAGGTGCAAAGCCAGCCTCTTTGAGGTTGTTCTGCAAGGTCCTGTAGAGCTCTTCTTCTTCAGTCGTAACTGTGACACCGACGACGATGTCGAGGTCGGTCGTGCCAATGTGCTCCTCAACGTCGATAGGCGCCGTTCCGATGAGGAAGCGAGGCGTCATTCCTCCGATTAGAAAAATCCTGCCGCCCCAAGGTCCGATCTTCGTGAGGATGGTTCGGAGGGCCTTCTCACATGCTTCCAGGGCCTGCGGCGTATAGACGTGTTGAGGATTGTCTTCAGGCATTGGAAGCGATCATCCTTTCGCGTAAGTTCTGCGCAACGTCTGGGGTTCTGCCCGGGCTGGCGATCGATTCGATGTATGCCCGAGGCCGCGATACGATTTGTAGCAGACCTGCGTCGACTCGACCAATGCCGCCGTGCATGGAAATCCATGGGGCAACGTTGTACAAGGCAGCATTGCCCGTTGTCTGCCACAGGTGGAGATTGGCTCCCTTTTGCACGACCTCCCCGCCTAAGGCTTCGGCGGCCTGAGATGCGGGCACACTCGCGTCGAGACGGACAATAGGGTTCGGGGTGGCTGTAAGCGTAGGAGCATAGAGATTGGCTGCAGATACACCGGCGAGCGCCCATTGAACTTTCAGGTCGTTCAGAGCAGGCAACTTGTCGTAGAGCGCATCAGGAGAACGGCTCCATATATAAAGGCCAGTGACTCGCTCAACCTCCCGTTCTTCCTGAGCCCACAGATCCAAGAGAGCACCAAAATCAGTGAGCTGCCACTTCCGATTCGGGCCTCCTCCATGGTCGGTGAGAATACCCAGATCGGTCAGTCTCCTAAAGAGACGACTAGCGAGCCCACTCGAAACATTTGTCCGCTTCACAATCGACGCCAATCGAAGATCATCCGCTTTAGGCGAGGTAAGAAGGGCCTCTGCGATTAAGCCCGAACGATCTCGAAGCCGAATTTTGGTCGAATCTGCTTCCTTTTGATGTCCATGTTCCTCAATCTTCGTATCGATCAAAATGCCTGGTGCGACGAAGTGGCATACTCCGCTCTCAGCTTCGATCCACGACACGTTCGCCTGACGTAAGATTTCCCTTGTCGGAGCAGCGAGTTTTCGGGACGCAATGATCGGTCGAATCCGAGTGGACTCCATGGCCTTCAAAGTTGCGACAAGATCAACTGCCTTCTCGCGACTGAGACTCGGAAAAGATCGAATTGTGAATGTGTAGTGCTTCCCACCCGGAACGGAGACGTTGAAGGAGTCCCCACTAATTTGATCGAAGGAAATTCCGTCGACCTGATGAAGGAGTCGGGAAATCCAGTCTGGTATGTTGTGAGTCGAGAGCATGGCTAAGTTTACCAGAATCGCCATTTTTACCAAACCGGTAAACATGGCTATTTCAGTAAACTAACGCTTAGTATTCACGATTCTCGCTTCTTCCTTTGGAACGGAAAAATTGCGGGGATGTGGCGAGACTTCCGCCATCATCCAAAAATCGCCTGAACAATAACGAACGATAAGGAAACGGGTGCTGTATCATATTGATTCTAGGCGTCTCAACTGATCATCTGAGCCGCTAAATTTCGTTTAGAATCAATATTTTAGGCTCCTCATAACCCAAAGGTCGTAGGTTCAAATCCTACCCCCGCAACCAAAACATCAAATCTTTGAAAATCAAAGGCTTAGGATATCTATCCCCAAGCCTTTTTGGCTTTGCTGCTTCTCTTATCCGCTTATTGCGGCGGTAGTTGTGTGCGATCCCATCCACCGCCGAGCACCTTGATCAGCAGGACGGTTGCGTCCATTCGCCTCCGCAAAATATCGATATCGTTCCGCTCGTTATTCAGTGCCGTAGTCTGTGCCGTAATCACCTGCAAATACGTGTCAACCCCACCCACATAGCGATTATTAAATATGCGTTCCGACTCCTGCGCCGATGCTGTCGCCTGCCGTTGCTGCGTCGCTTCATCAGAAAGAACCCGCAGAGCAACAAGGTTATCCTCTACCTGCTGATAGGAAGTAAGTACCGTCTGCCGATAGTTCGCAGCCGCTTGATCGAAGCCCGCAATCGCCTGGTCCGAAACCCCGCGCCGACGTCCCGCATCGAAAAATGTCTCGCTGAGTGCAGGCCCCACGGCATAAACAAGACTCGCCGGTGTAAACAACGAAGTCAGCGATGTGCTCTCAAACCCCACCGCTCCGGAAAGCGAAAGTGTAGGAAAGAAAGCGGCCCGTGCGGTACCAACCTGTTCATTCGCCTCCGCCGTCCGCCGCTCCGCAGCCGCAATGTCAGGCCGCCGTTCCAATAACTGCGACGGCAATCCGGCCGGTATAGCCGGAGGCACCAACTCCGCAGGCAACGGCGCCGGAGACAGCGTCAACGCGGATGGCGGCTGTCCTGTCAGAATCGCAATTGCATGTTCATACTGTGCCCGGCTCACCGAAATATCCGCCGCCTGCACCTTTGCGGCCTGCAACTGTGTCTGTGCCTGCGTTACGTCGGACTTCGGCGCAATCCCACCGTTGAACCGGTTCGTCGTCACACGCAACGCTTCTCTGTACTGCCCAACTGTATCATTCAGCAATTTCTGCTGCGCATCAGCCGCCCGCAACTCGAAGTAATCCATCGCGACCTCAGCCTGCAACGAAAGCAAGACATTCTGCCGGTCCGCCGCCGTCGCCTGCGACTCTTCTTTCGCCGCAGCAATGTTCCGCCGAATGCGTCCCCACAGATCAATCTCATAATTCACCTGTAACGGCAGCAGCAAATTAGCATCGCCATTGTTGGCATTCGCGGCATTGAAGTAGGGCTGATTCGCCGAATCCCGTTCTCCACCCACCTCCGGTGCTATCCCAATTGTCGGATACCGGTCCGCATTCCGCACGCGAATAGTCGCTCGCGCCGTACGCAGATTCGCATCCGCAACCTTCAGCGATTGGTTAGCCGCCTCAACCTGAGGTTCCAGTGCGTTCAATCCATCATCGTTGAATATCGTCCACCACGCCCCGCGCGGGATCGCATCCGCGGGCTTCGCTACCTGCCAATCTGCATTCTCCTTAAAGCCGTCCGCTCCAGCCTCTTTAAACGCCGGCGGTGCGGGCGCTGTTGGCACCGTGTACTTCGGCCCAACCATGCAGCCCCCTAGGAGTAACACTACGCCGAGCGCAGCAACAGCTCGCAGCCGCAACTTCATCGTGCCACCGTCCCTTGTCCCGGGGCCTGCCCTACAACCTGCACTCGCTGTCCTTCAGCCAGCGAATCGCTAGGATCGAGAATAACCTCATCCTCCGCCGTTACCCCGGTGGCTATCTCCAGCGAGCTTCCATTGTCCTTCCCGATCGTGACGCTCTGCATATGCACACGCCCGTCACGCACTATTCCAACCTGCAATCCCTGCGCACGAAACACGAGCGTATTCGCGGGCACTGAAACCATCCGCACCTGCTCTGGGATCTTGAAGTGCACAAATACGTACGCTCCAGGCAACAGTTTGCCGTCTGCATTGTCCACATCCACTTCGACGTTCAACGTCCGCGACGTCTGGTCGATCGCATTGGAGTTCCGTGCAATCTTTCCAGCAAACTGCTGGTTCGGATACTCATCCAGCGTCAACGTCGCAGTATTGCCATCGCGAATTGCAGGAGCATAGTTCTCCGGCACCGCCACGTAGACGCGCAGCTTATCGATCGACGCAACACGGAAAAGCTCCTTCGCCGTCCCCCCGCTCGTCGGCGATCCCGAATCGATCAAATCTCCAATATCAGTATTGCGCACAGTGACCACGCCGCTATAAGGCGCATAAACCTTCTCAAACGACTGCAACTGTTGTAGCCGACGCACATTCGCCTGCGCCGCATCCACCGCTGCCTGCTTGGCCGCGGCACCGCTTACAGCAACGTCAGTCTCTTGCTTGGAAACCGAATCGCTCTTCAACAAATTCTGATACCGCTCCGACGTCGTATTCGCCAGCGCCAGGTCCGCCTGCGCACTCTTCAAATTCGCCTGCGCCACTTGCAGCTGCTCATCGAGCTCCGGAGTCTCAATCGTCGCCATCAACTGGCCCTTCGTCACATGCTGGCCAATGTCCACAAACCACTGCTTCAGATAACCACTCGTCCGCGCATAGATCGGTGTGTCGTTGTAAGCCTGCGTATTGCCCGGCAAAGATATCTCCGCGCTCACCCCCGTTACCGCCGGATGAATCACATTCACCGTCGGCACAGCGCTCTCCTTCGTCACCTGCTCAAGCTTGTGTTCCGCGGTAGACCGGGCCAGCAAACCGTACACAACCGCGCTTAAAATAAACACAACGCCAATGACCACCACAATCCACACGCCCGCCGAGGCCTGACGTGGCGCCGGCTCGAGTTCCGGTATATCCTCCGGATCGTGTTGCACCCGTACCGCGCCGGGATAATGCTCTGACGGCGTCGTCTTTTCAGTGTTCATATCGATCGGCATCATCCGTCTCCAATAATCCCATTCCTGGGTCAAGCAATAACGTGGTCCTGCGCGACATCCATCTCCGGTTCGGTGGAAACCTTGTCGCCTGCATGCAATAGCGCGAACACAGCGGGAACAAAAATCAAGGTGGCGACAGTGGCCAGCAGCAGTCCACCAATTACAGCGCGTCCCAGCGGAGCATTCTGTTCTCCGCCGTCACCTGCTCCCAGCGCCATCGGCACCATACCGATAATCATCGCCAGTGCCGTCATACACACCGGTCGGAACCGTGTCGCACCAGCCTCGATAGCGGCGTTCAAAGCATTGCCATGCTTGTTCAGTTGATCCTTCGCGAACGAAACCACCAGGATCGAGTTCGCCGTAGCTACGCCCATGCACATGATCGCGCCCATCAGCGCGGGTACCGAAAGCGTCGTCCGTGTCACAAACAGGAACAACACAATCCCCGCCAGCGCCGCGGGCAGCGCCGTAATGATGATGAACGGATCAAGCCACGATTGAAAGTTGATCACGATCAGCAGGTACACCAGCACAATCGAAAACAGAAGCCCATAAATCAGCCCTGCATAAGAGTGCCGCATCGTGTCGACCTGTCCGCGCATCTGCACGAAATTGCCCTTATTCAATGAGCCGCGGTTCTCATCGATGATCTTCTCAATCTGTTTCGCCACCGAGCCCAGATCGCGATCTTGCACATTGCCATACACATCAATCGTGCGCCGAAGGTTGTAGTGACTCACCAACGGCATCTCGCTCGATCGTGTAATGCTCGCCACATCCGCCAATATCTCCGGATCTTTCGCAGTCCCAGAGGTCATCGGAATATTCTCAAGGTCCTGCAACGATTGCACCTGGTACTGTGGCGTCTGCGCAACGATGTTGTACGACACGCCGTTCCGTGGATTCAAGAAAAACTGTGGCGTCAGTTGTGTCGAGCCCGACAAAATATTCAGCATCGACGATCCAACGTCACGCTGCGTATACCCGCCCTGCAACGCCTTCGTCCTGTCCACCTTGATATCCAGCACCGGATAGTCATCCGGCTGCTGTATGCGCAAATCCGTAAGCCCCGGCACCAACCGCATCTGAGCCAGAATCTTGCCCGCCACCTTGCGGTTTCCCGCATCATCCATACCATCGATCTGAACATCAATAGGCGCCGGCAATCCAAAATTCAAAATCTGCGTCACAATATCCGACGGCAGAAAGTAGAAAGTCACTCCCGGAAACGCTTTCGGTAGTTCCGCGCGCAGCGTGCGAATGTAATCCGCCGTAGGGCGGTGATCTTTCCTCAGCGATACCAGCACATCCGCATCCGCAGCCCCAAACAATCCACTCGTCGCGTGCTGTGTATTGATCTGCGAATACGGCAACCCAATGTTGTCGAGAATGTTATCCATATCGCCGGCCGGAACGATCTCGCGAATCTGTTGCTCCACCAGATCGCAAAGCCGTGCAGTCTCTTCAATACGAGTCCCCGTCTTCGCGCGAACATGCAGAATGAACGATCCCGTATCGCTCGACGGAAAGAAGTTCTGCCCGAGAAATGGAATCAGCAGCAGCGTCAGCAGGCAGCATCCCAGGAACGCAGGGATGAACAACTTGCGCGCCGCAACCAATCGCGTCAGCAACCCCTCATAAGCCGACCGCACAAACTCAAATCCTCGCTCGAACCAACGTTGAAACCGCGCAAACGGGTTATGCGACAACGGCGCATGATGATCGACAGGCTTCAGCAAATACATCGCCATAGTCGGCACCAGCGTGCGCGAAAGCAGATACGACGCAAGCATCGCGAATACCACTGCCTCAGCCAACGGCACAAACAAATACCTCGACACACCACTCAAAAAGAACATCGGAATAAACACGATGCAAATGCAAAGCGTAGCCACCAATGCCGGCACGGCAATCTGTGCCGCACCTTCCAGAATCGCTTCCCGAAGCTGATGCCCTTCCTCTAGATAGCGATTCGTATTCTCGATCTCCACCGTCGCATCATCCACCAGAATGCCCACCGCCAGCGCCAACCCACCCAGCGTCATAATGTTGATCGTCTGCCCCAACAAACTCAGCACAATGATCGACACCAATATCGACAACGGAATCGACACCGCAATAATCAGCGTCGACCGCCACGATCCCAAGAACAGCAGAATCATCAGCCCCGTCAGGCAAGCCGCAATCACGGCCTCACGAATCACGCCATCAATCGACGACCGCACAAAAATCGACTGATCGCCAATCGGCGTAATCTTCAACGACGGCGGCAGCCCTTCCTTGATGTGCGGCAACAACCCCAGCACCCCCTTCACCACATCCAGGGTCGAAGCGTTGCCCGACTTCAGCACCGTAATCAAAACACCGCGATGCCCATCCTGCCGCACAATGTTCGTCTGCGGAATATTCCCGTCCGAAACACTCGCCACATCGTGCAGATAGATCGTCGCGCCATTGCTCTGCTTGACCGGAAGATCCGCCAACCCCTCCAGCGTCGTCGGCGCGGAGTTCAGCTTTACGTCATACTCTGCCGTCCCAATCTTCACCGTCCCGCCCGGCTCAATCACATTCTGCGCGTTCAGTGCATTCAGCACATCCACAGGCGAGAGCCCCTTGGCCTGCATCTTCTTCGGATCAAGGTTGACCATGATTGACCGCTGCTTGCCGCCATAAACATTCGGCACCACGGCGCCACGAATCGTCACCAACTGCGGACGAATAAAGTTCAACCCAAAGTCATTCAGGCTCTGCTCGGAAAGGTCCTTGCCCGAAAGCCCAAGCTGCACAATCGGCACCGTCGACGCTGAGAAGTTAATAATCTGAGGCGGCAGAATTCCCGGCGGCAGCGACTTCAGCATGAACTCCGATGCCGCCGAAACCTGCGCATTCGCCGTGTCCAGCGAAGACCCCTGCTGCAGATACACCTTGATGATCGCCTGCCCATTCATCGTCGTGGATTCAACATGTTCAATGTTGTCCACCAGCGTTGTCAGCACCTTCTCATAAGGCGTCGTAACGCGCCCCTCAAGCTCTTCCGGGCTCAAGCCCGTATAGGTCCACGCAATCGAAACCACCGGAATATCGATATTCGGAAAGATGTCCGTAGGCGTGCGCAGAATCACCACCGGCGCCGCAATCAAAATCAGCAGTGCCAATACGATGAACGTATAAGGGCGATTCAGTGCAAGGCGGACAATCCACATGCTCGAACAGACTCCTGTCTAACTAAGGGTAACGCCTTCTCTAGAGACTGATCTCACCGCCAGAT
>Ga0302310_10002623_pt1 | contig 14256 bp, 11 predicted proteins | sample III_Palsa_N1_2_FD_200451 | JGI IMG/M metagenome (GOLD analysis project Ga0302310, IMG submission 200451) | Peat permafrost microbial communities from Stordalen Mire near Abisko, Sweden - III_Palsa_N1_2 | ecosystem: Environmental > Terrestrial > Soil > Palsa > Peat permafrost | place: Sweden...
CGACCAGTTGCAGACGTTCACGACCGACCGCTCTCGGGCGTCACAGCACGGGGCGAACGGCGTCGTCAGACCGGTTGCACATCATGGGTTGCGTGCGTCTGCGGCAGGCTGCAGCTTGACCCCGGTGAACGGCCCCATTTGGCTGAATCGCGCGCATCGCCAAGCTCTTGCCGTCTTGCTTCGTCTTGGCGGCGACATCGCAAGCCCTGGAGTCTGGACGCGCTACAACCGACGCGCGGGCAGAGCAAGGCCACGTCACTCCGCTCAAGACCAGTTAAGACCACAGGCTGCCCAGGCGATTGGATCTGAAGAATATTCATTTCCAGTCGATGCCGGCCACATTTTGGTGGATTCTCCTCTCAAGGAGCGTTGTAGGTCGTTCGACCGCCAAAGGCTCTGCTCAGCCTTGACGCGGTTGGACACACTCGCTTTGGGTAAACCTGGTTCTATAGTGGTAAGTCCGCTGCCTGGACGGGCGTGAAGCCCTCTAAGCTTGTCCGATCTGTGCCACCGGCCTCTCCTTGACTGCGAGGCGGTACCCGGATCAGCACGCTACCTGGCCTTCGCCAGTGGCGACCCATGAACAGCTCATCGTTGGAGTAGCTCATGTCCATGTCGGACAGCGACATGGCCGAGGTTGATATGGACTTTTCGACTCGCCCGATCATTCATCTGCCTCGTGGTATCCCGAGAGCGACTCTTGCCGCCTGCCTCGTCCTCAGTCAGTCAATGTTCATTGCCGGCTGCAATGACGACTCCGCAGCGACCGACAGTGCTTTGACCACACCCGATGTAGCGCCTGTCATTTCGAACCAACCCGTGGGCCAGAGCGTGCCAATGGGATTGCCGGCCACTTACGCCGTGACCGCGACGGGGTCGTCTCTGCAATTCCAGTGGAAGAGGAACGGTGCATCGATCACTGGCGCGAACAGCAGCAACTACACCACGCCGGCCACGGTGTTTGCAGACTCCGGTGCGAGCTTTTCAGTCACGGTCAGCAATTCCACGGGCACGATCGACAGCACTGCCGCAGCGCTGACAGTCACCGCCCGCGCGCCCATGGCGGGGGACCTTCGCTTTCAGCAAGTGGATGCGCCGTCGACGGTCGATGGATGGGGCAACGAGACGGGTCTCGGCACAAATCTCCCCGCAGGATTCTTCACCAGTTATTCCCAAAGCATCGGCACCCCCTTCTATGTCGGATTGACTGGGAATTGTGCGATTCCACCGAGCACGGATGGCATTGGCTGCGGTTGGTCCTATTCCGAGAATCCAACCGCTGTGTATCCCGGCAGCACGTCGCTCAACGTGAGCTACGCTTCCGACTCCTACGCCAACTTTCAGGCCGATCTGCAGAACAGTGCGTGGCCAGGTGTCCAGAGCGGGGGAACGTTGCTGACGCCGGCTTCCGACGGCTCGGTCATCACTTCGCTTGACCTCGAGTCGGCCGACGCTCTGTTCGCGCTGTCCTGGATTCAATCGACACAGGAATCCGGATTCCTTCCGAACCAGGTCACCGTGGTCCCGGCGAACGTGCAGGCAGCGGCTGTTCAGGAGGGCGCCGCCGGCAGAGTGATCACGGCCATCTCGTATGACGCCGGCCAGATGACTTTTCTCTCCTACGGATGGCAAGCAGATGCCGGCACCATCTATGAGACTCAGGTCACGACGTCCTCGGCACCAAACGCCGCTGCCGCCGCTGCCGGTCTCGCTGCGCAGGGCTACATCATCACGGCCAGCGGACGCGCTGATGATGACGGCAATCTGCTGCTTGTCGGTACGCGTATACAGGGAGACACGATGGCTCGCCCGTTCATGGCCGCGCAAGGGGCGGGCACCCTGGCGTTGATGCAGCAGGGCTATTCGATAGTGGCTGTCATTTCCGATGTGACGCAGACCAATGCAACCACTTTTATCCTCGAGCGCTGATCGATCCGTCGCCGCCCGTCAGCGTCGCCTGCGGGGCAGATTCACGCGCGTTCAAGTGCCGTCCGGGCCGGATCAAAGAATCTCTGAACCGGCCTGACCCAAGTTTCCGAAACCGGCCAAAACTCGACTCTCGCGAATGGCAGATTTCGGCGCAGGCAGGCCAATCGGCCGAATCGCAATGCTGTGAGTCGGCGGACGTCTCGACTTCGTCGGTGATTTTTGTCGCGTTCCTTGAATCCCTTCATACTTGAACGAACTACGGGATTCAAAGATGAAGATCTACACAGAAAAGCTGGTAGTTGGCGATGACGTGTCGTCTAGAGCGCGCGAGGTCGCAAATGCAGTCGAACCCTCAGCTGGCGACTTTCGAAAATCTCATCAGCAACGCCCGCCAGGGTATCCGTGGGACACGCGCCGACTGGGCGCCATTCAACCCGCTGCTGCTTGACGAAAAAATACCGCTCAACAGAGACGATCAAAGCCACCTGGCGGCCCTGCTGACGGCAACCATGGGTCGGACGCTCGCCCTCGAAAGAGATGACCAGGTCGTTTCTGTCGCCGCGAGCAAAGCACGCATGGCGGCAGCCACCGTTGCGAGCCGACGCTAGCAGCGGTAGCTGTGGCCTCTGATGACAACAGCCGGCCATGACCTGACGTTCGCCTGCGTCAGCTAACGGGAAGTCCACCGGACCGGCAGCCGCCGGGCGTTGCTACTCGCGATGGCCTGCAAATGGGACACCCCGCCAGCCGGTAGTCGCCCAACGCAAGGTGAATCACGGTCGGCTACTGCGCGAAATCGCGGTCGCCTTCGTCAAACTCGCTGTGCAGCAGGGTGCGCCGTAACCCAACATCACGACAGCCGATGCGTTGCGCGGCAAGTTGCTTGCAGCCAGGGCCATCGGTTCGGCGCTCAACCGCCTCCATCCCCCAGACGCTCCAGCAACTCGATCTTGGTGTGGATCCGGAGCTGTGCATACGTTGCCGCGATCTGGTTGCGCACGGTCGCCGGCGAGATACCGATCCGTTGCGCGATTTCCTTGTGCGACAGCCCCTTCACATACATGCCGGCCACTTGCCGCAAGCGCGGCGACAACCCGTCGCATTCCCTTGTCATTGGACTGGCCGACAGGTAGACAAGATTGGTCACGCGCTTCGCATGGAAACGCACATTCTTGCCCTCGAAGAAGATGTCGTCCCGATCGAACCACGACTGGGCCAGGCAGCGTGGAACGACGTGGCCATCGAAGTCGCCCCACTCGGAGATCAGGAAGATCTTGAAGTCGTCGTCGCTGCTCAGCAATTTCGCCGTCGCGCCCTCCGCCAGTGCGAAACAGCGTGGATTCGAGCGTTGAGTCGCGCTGTGAATCGCCGCGTTGATCCGCCAGGCCTCGGTGAGATGCGGCATGGCGGCCTCGAGCCAGCGCAGTTGGCCGTGCGTCGGACGGGCCACCGACCCTTGCCGGTACAGGGACAGCCAGATCGTTTGCTCGGATTCGAGGCCCGGGCCAGCGATGAGCGTGAACGACTCGATGCCGAATTCCCGACCAAATTCGACGAGGCCGGGGTATCGGCCATAGACCTGCGCCACCTCGATCGTGTGTGCGCAATTCGGGTATTGCACCAGCAAGGGGATGACTGGATCGTCTCCCGAGACCTCTTCGGCCCATCTGCGCAAGAACTCGTCGTCCAGTCCCTCCTTGTGCAAGGCTGTCGGAACGACTGCCGAACGATCAGGCACCAACAGTCCGTTGCCCCACATCATCGAGACGAAGGGGAACTGCGCGCGCAGCAGCGAAACGACCGTTCGCTGGAAATCGTCAGCTGCGTTGATGCGTGCGGCTCGGTAGACCTGCAAAAGGAAAGCGTCATCTTCCAATCCGGGTCTCCCGCCTTGACGCCATCGGCTTGGGTTCGGCTCTTCGCGAGCTTTCGTCCCTCAATGCATCGGCACGACCAGTGATAGTGCAAGTGCACCATGGACAGGCAGTGGCCAAGAAGCGATTCTCGTGACGTCGAATTGAAAAGCAACCGAGGCCCCACGTCTTTGGGGGGGCGATGCTGAGCGTTGGCTTGCGGCGGCTGACTTCTCTGGACGCATTCCGGGCGGCTGTGTAGCTCGTCGGGGTACCGCCGTCGTCCGATGAAATGCTTTCGACCGGAGACAGTTGTCCAGTGGAGAACATCATGAGATCCAGGTATCACCCGGCCTTCGCGGCGCTCTTGCTGGCCCTTTTCACGGGCTGGGCCGATGCGGGCGCCTCGTCGGCGCCGCCGTTGCCTGCCTACCAGGTGTTGTTGTGGAACCAGCTCGACCCGGGCACGAACACCTTGAGCGGCAATGTCGACAACGGCTACGGATATAGCTCGTGGACTGCCACGATCAGCCCGACTCAGGCGCCGTCGATGTCGAGCGCCTATGCAGGCACCCAAAGAAACGCCCCGAGCGGCAGCGCGCAATGCTTGGGAGCGTGCCTGACGTACTTCGTCGAGATCACGGCACCGAACACGGGGAACGTCCTCGTCGACTACAGAGACAGCGGTAGCGTGTACTCGAGCGACTATGCGAACGCCGGTGCAGGCGTTCTGATCTCCGACGCTGGCGGGTTTCTTTACGGCGACGGCGCATGCATCGGCGGCGGCAGTTTCACGGTGGGCACGTGCCTGGAAAGCAATGCGCCCGGCGCCATCCCGAGCGACCCATATTCGTTTTCCAACAACCAGCAGATCCTGCTCCCGACCAACACGGTCATCCAGGTACGAGTCGCGGCGCTGGCGATGGCCACCTTTGACGGCGACCAAGCCTCGGCATGGATCGATCCGACGTTTGCGATCGACCCGTCGAACGCGCAGGCCGCGTCGTTGGCGCTCGTCTATTCCCCGGGCATGCAGCCGGTCGGCAGTGTCGCAGAGCCAGGTTCGCTCGCGATGCTTGTCGCGGGCGTGTCGATGCTGGGCGGTCTGGCCCGCAGGCGATTGCCTTTTCGCACCTACTTCCCCTTCAAATTGATGATGCAGTGGTTATAGGGAAGCATCAGCATCGGCCGTGCCCAGGCGTCGGAACCACAGAGGCTCATCGAGCTTAGTTCGACACGACCCGTTCGCTCGAGCACTAGGTTCAACTTCGGCAACGTACATCCCTGGAGGTCCAATATGGGTCACGTCCTTAATCGGTCGCTGGCGGCGGTTGGAATGCTGACCATCTCTCTGAGCGGCCTCGCCGACCCCGTCACGATTGTCCAGCCCTTTATGAATCTCGAAAACGACGGGATCAACTCCCTCGGTTTTGCTGCGGGTGATTTCTTGAGAATCGGAGCGACCTCCGTTACCCCGAACTTCGACGACGGCACTTTCGGCTACGGAACGACAACGAACCTGCTCACGAACCAGCCGGTGAGTCGAACCATTTACTTCGATCCAGGACCGGCCATTCCGAACTTCTTCGCCAGATATCTCACGGACAATCCAGCACTGTATGGCCCGTGGGCCCTGACGTTCGTCAATGGTTCTCAAAGCAATCAGGCCGTAGTCTCCTTGCCGGCAGGGCAGACGCAGGCGCCCTTCGTGAACTCGATTACCCTGTCCGGCACTAGCCAGAACCCCACGTTCTCGTGGACGCCACCGTCCGGTACTGCCGTGAATGGGTATCGTATCAACATCTATGACAAGTCACTGATATCAAACACCAACAATGGCGATGTCGCGAGTGCAAACTTGCAACCATCTACGACGTCGTTTACGGTGAATGCGTCTGATTTCACGGCCCCGGGCTACAGCTTCCAACTCGGCCGTAACTATTCGATCTCGATTGATTTGATCCAGACCAAGGATGACAGCTCAAGCAATCTGGCGAATTCGAATGTTGCAGCCATATCGCGCGCCTACGCCGACTTCACGCCCAGCGCGACATCCGGGCCACCGGTCAACCTGCCCGTGACCCTGGTCAATGGTCAGTTCCAGTTCAACATCGCAGTCGTCCCCGGTCAGACGTACTACATCGATCCCGCCGTAGCCGCGGGGTACGACTACCGGATCGGCGCCGGCAATCCGGACTTCAAGTCGGTGGTGTTGCCGACAAATGTCGGCGATGGTTTGTACGATATCTACGGCATCGGCCCGGGCAACCAGACGACGCTACTCGCGCACGACTGGGCTGGCGGCACTGTGTTCGATTTCGCGGGCAACGGTGTGTCGGCCTTTCGCGTGAGCGGCATCGACCCGGCCGACGGACTTGATCCGGCGGACGTGACTGCTTTCGTGACCGGGTTGACCTTTGAGGGATCCGGGCTCTTTACCGGTACGCAAACGCCGCTGGTCGTCAATCTCACCGCCGTACCGGAACCGTGCGTCTGGTGCTTGATGTTGTTGAGCCTGCCACTGATCTTTCGCGGCCTCAGAGGACGTGTGTCGAACCGCGAAACGCATTTCGCGCGAAGCCCAAGATCAGACAAGAGGCTCATCATGCGCAGGCTGTTTGTGATGATTCCCATGTTGGCCGCACTCCCGCTAGCATTCGCTGCCCCCGGGTTCGATGGAAAGTGGGGCGTCAGCTTCGGGCAGTCGACCAGGATGTCTGGCGAAGTCACCATTAGCGATGGCACGGGGACTTGGACAGTCTATGGGGGCGGTGGTGCGAGCAAAAACAACCCTTGCCTCAACAAGCGATTTCCGGCTGTCGTCAAGTCCGTGACGGATGCCGAGGTCACGATCGACATAGACGGCAACAGTGTCCTCAAAGGCTGCCTCACCGAGACTCTCGTTCTGCACCCGGGTGCCGATGGCGCCTGGACAGGCATGCTCGGCTCCGGATTGGCTATGACCTGGGCACGGGAGTGACGAGGACTGAAGAGCACACTGCCAGTCAAAGGCGCGGTTATCAGCTACTCTAGTGTCTCGGTGACCATCCCAACTGCTGTGCTAGAACCAGGAACGGGATGGATGATTGGTTTGGGGTTGGCAGGCCTCTGGTTTTCGGCGAAGAATCGAGGAAGGTCGATGTCGAACGCCGCCGCGTGACAGTTGGCTTTCAGATCAACAAAGCTGGCGCATGCATCGGAAACATCGCCTCAGCCGTTCGGTGCGGCCCGGGCAAGCCGGCGATGCGGATGCGGGCCGGCGATAGTCGGCGGATTGGCTTCCAGATCCACGAGGAGCACTTGCATGGCCAAGCTCTACACCGCGATCGATGCGCAGCAGCATCAAGTCGAGTATCGCGACCACAAACGCGCCTGGTGGTTGCTTTCCGTGTTTTATCCCTTGCTGCCGTTCGTCGGCATGGCTGTGCATGCCGCGACCGGCCACCAGATAGCGCTCGCGTTGCCGCTGCTGATCGCCTACGGGTTGATGCCGCTGCTCGATGCCCTGATCGGGGAAGACACCAACAATCCGCCGGAGGCTGTCGTCTCCCAACTGGAGGAGGATCGCTACTATCGCTGGCTGACCTGGGTCACGATACCCTTGCACTTCGTCGCGCTCGTGGGCTGCGCCTGGTGGGTCGGGACACACGCGCTGTCCTGGTGGGCGGTACTGATGCTGGCCTACATCGCGGGCACCGATTCGGGACTGGGCATCAACACCGGGCACGAACTGGGACACAAGCATACGGCCCTCGAGCAATGCCTGGCCAGACTCGTGCTCGCGGTGCCAGCCTATGGGCACTTCACGGTCGAGCATGGGCGCGGACACCACCGCTGGGTCTCCACACCCGAAGATCATGCAAGCGCCCGCATGGGCGAAAGCATCTACCGCTTCGCGTTGCGTGAACTGCCAGGCGGCATCCGCCGCGCCTGGCAACTCGAGAAGGAGCGGTTGGCCGCGCAGAAGCGATTGGCATGGAGCGTGCACAACACGATGCTGCAGAGCTACGCGGTGACGGCGGTGCTGCAACTGGGGCTGATCGCCGCGTTCGGATGGATCATGTTGCCCTTTCTCGCCGTGCACAACGCGGTGGCGTGGTGGCAGCTGACGTCGGCCAACTACGTCGAGCATTACGGGCTGCTGCGTCTGCGCGACGCGAGCGGCCGCTACGAAGCGCCGCAGCCGCATCATTCGTGGAACACCAACCACCTGGTCACGAACCTGGCGATGTTCCACTTGCAGCGCCACTCGGATCATCACGCCTATCCGTCGCGCCGCTATCAGTCGCTCCGGCACTTCGAGGACCTGCCGCAACTTCCCAGCGGCTACTTCGGCATGTTTCCGCTGTCCTATGTGCCAGCATTGTGGTTCCGGGTCATGGATCCTCGGCTGATGGCCCTGCCGCAGGTGCGGGGCGACCTGCGTCGCGTGAATGTGGACCCGCGTCGCCTTGCGGCCTTGTCAATGCGCTATGGGGAGTTTCGCGAGTTGACTCGGACCCATTGAACGTTTGCCCTCGCAGAGAAAGGCTTGTAGCGGCCACGATTGGTTTTTCATCAAGGGTAGCTTCCGAACTGCCCACTGGGCGGCGGTGGCGCTCTTGGGTCAGGAAGCCGTCGCGACCGCGCGGCCCCCCGGCGCGGAGTGCCGGCCGAATAGCATATCCCAGAGTTCGGCGCTCAAGATTGTTGGCCCACGCCTGTGCACGGCCGATGCTGACGCTTGTCTACTACGGCCGCATCATTAATTTGAAGGAGAAGTTGGCGCGAAATGGTAGTCCCGACGTAGGGTCTGAAAGCCGGATTGGCCGCGGCCCCGCGGCCAATCCGGCACGCCCCAAGACCTTGCTGTGAATCTGGATTTCTCGATTCCCGCGATTCGTTCGATGTCTTCTTGCCGATCACTTGACGCTGTCCAGATTGACGGCGGCGAGCAGATCAGGAAACTGAAGGCAATGTCTTCGCCAGAGCGACCAACTTGGCCTGAGAATCGACGCCGGCCTTCGCAAGCAGCGATGAAATGTGTGTGCGCGCTGTCGCAATCGAAACCCCACGCCGGTTGGCGTAGTCGCTTGCGGATAGACCTTCCAGCAGCGCTTCCAGCGTTTCGGATTCGGCTTGTGTGAGTCCGAATACACCTCGCAAGACATCTCTTGCGAGATGCGGCTTGGCGGGATCGGACAATATGAAGAGGGCCAGTGGCACCGTTGCCTCACGCGACATTTCGTGAGAAGCGGAAATTGGAATTACCATGACCTGGCCTGCAACAGGCCTGTCGGGGTGCAGCACGAGGAAGCCGCTAGCCGAATTCGGCCCTCTGCAAGCGCCGCGGACGGACGCCGCCAGCCGATCGTCCAGCCGTGCGTCTGTGCCAACGATGCGGTCGGACTGGATCACCACGGGGTTTCGACCGCACAACTCCCTGCGAGCACATTGATTGGCGATCACGACTCTTCGGCGCTCGTCCACGACACAGACCGATGCTCGCAATGCGTCGAGTACCGCCATACCGATCGTGCGGCCCTCGGTCAGCTCGTGCATCCGAAGTTGAAGACGCGTTGCGCGGGCCAAGTGCGGAACGATGGCGTTGCTCAGCTGGCGTGCAGCATCGCCGAATGCCGTCGAGCCCGGTCGTCGTTGCACGCCCAGGTACACGCAGAAATCCCGATCGGAGTAGACGCGTACCCCACCAACGCGGCCGACGCCAGCAGGTAGGGCGAAGTCATAGACGTACTCCCACTGAGCTCGCGAATTGGCGTTCAACAATTGTTCGTCCGCATTCCACGTACCGATGGGCGAGCTCAGCACGACTGGCGTCGCGGGATCGATTTGCGAGTAATACTCGACGTAGCGCTGTGCGGAAGTTTGGTCGAAGCCGATCGATTGAAAATCGTAAGCGCAGCCCCGCGCGAAGTCGTATCTCCAAATCGCCGCCATTGGTGCGTCGAAGAGCACCGACAGACTACTCAGCGCGCAGTTCCATTGCCCTGGCTCGAGCAGCGCGTCATAGACGGCTGCCGCTGAAGAGGCGATGGCTTGGTCGCGCGTCATCGCTAGTCTCTCCGCTTGTCCGAGTCGTTGTCCGCCGCTCTGTCGTCGGAGCGCATGAGGTAGCCCGCTATTGCTCGTTGGCTAGGGTCGTCGCCGGAATGGCGCTTCTCTGAATGAGCACGTGACGTCAATCTTCGTGCTTTCTCTGATCGACAAGCCCTCAAAGCGCCCGGCGTGGCGACTGTCGCGATCTTCATGCAAAACAGTACCGGCATGTGACAGCCCCCGGAGTTGGCGACGACGTACCGAAGAAAGCTTTTGACGCGAACGCGTCTTCAAGTGCCGACGACGCGAGATGCTCCGACCTGAACTCGGCAGGAGTTTTGCGTCTACGCGACAGACGTAGGACAAACTCAGTCTGCCTCCAAAGCGGCGCCGGCTCAACAGGCAATCTCCTCCTGAATTGGGCCGTCCGACAGCAATCCTAGGGAGACGGTGGCTTGGTTGTGGCGGTTCGCGACGATGGCAGCCAAGAAGAGGTCTTGCTTGCCGGGTGACCGATCTTGCCCCGGCTGATTTCGGGTTTGGAGCCGAAACTTGACCGCCGCTGCTCGACAGCACGAATGTCAGCTGTCGGTCGCCCAATCTGGCGGGCCCTATGACCGGTATGGGTCGTCAGCCGACATGCAAACCTCCGCAATCACCACTCGCCCCCCGCCAGACATGATGCGATCTCACGCCCCTGCCCGCGCCTTGCGCGTCGGCACCGGTGCGCGCATGCGCTCGAGCGCCACGTCCCAATAAGGCGTCTCCCCGATCACGTCGCGCAAGTGCGCGATGAACAACCGCGCCTTGGCCTCGTAGGAGCGCCCCGGCATGCGCACTGCATGGATGGCCGGCAACGACTTCGGATCCGCGGCCTGGGAATCCGGGAACAGCGAGACGAGCCGCCCCGCGACGATGTCCTCGCTGGCGACCCAGCTGGCCAGGTGCGCGATGCCGATGCCTGCGAGCGCGGCCTGCAGCGCGCAATCCTTGTCGTCGGTACGCAGCTTGCCGCGCACGGGCAATGCGACGCCGCGGTTGATCCCGGCGAAGCGCCAGGCCGGGCCGGCGAGGGCGGGCGTGGCGACGGTGATGCAGTCGTGGGCTGTCAGTTCCTGCGGCGTGGCGGGACGCCCCTGCCTGGCCAGGTAGGCGGGGCTCGCGCAGACCAGCGGCCGCAGCGTCGCGAGACGCGTCGCCACCAGGTCGCTGTCGATCAGCACGCCGATGCGGATCGCGACGTCCACGCGCTGTTCGGCGAGATCGACCAGCGTGTCGCTGACGTGAAGGTCGACCTCGATCATCGGGTAGCGCTCGAGAAAGCTGGCGACGGCGGGCGCCAGATGCCTGCGGCCGAAGATCGTCGGCGCCGTCACGGTCAACAGGCCGCGCGGGTCGGCGTTGATGGATGCCAGCGCGTGCTTGGCCTGCGCCAGTTCGGCGAGGATGTTGCGCGCGCGGGGAAGGAACTGCTCGCCGGCGTCGGTGAGCATCACGCGGCGCGAGCTGCGATGGAACAGCCGTGTGCCGATCTCGGCCTCGAGCCAGTCGATCTTGCGCGTCACCGACGACACGGCGACGGACTGCGACTTGGCCACCTGGGAAAAGCTGTTGGAAGAGGCGACGGCAAGGAAGCTGTTGAGGGCGTCGATCATGAGTTTTTGAGTTGCGAATATCGCAATGATGCTTTGCGTTGGCCGTGATTGTTCTGCATTTCGCAAAACAACACAATCCAGCTCATCGATCACTCAGGCCGTATCCGGCCACTCGAAAAGAGACCCCCATGAACCACTTCACTCGCTTGTTCCACGTCACGGCATTGACCGCCGCGATCGCCCTCGGCAGCGCCGCGCTGGTCGTCGCGCCGACCAGCGCGTCGGCCGCCGCGCCGCAGCTGCGCACCCAGGCCCCGGGCTTCTATCGCACGATGCTGGGCGACTTCGAGATCACCGCGCTCAGCGACGGCACCATCGACCTGGACGTCGCCAAGCTGCTCGCCGAACCCGCCACGAAGACGGACGCGGCGCTCGCGAAGGCCTTCGTGCACGGCCCGCTCGAGACCTCGGTCAACGCGTACCTGGTCAACACCGGCACCAGGCTGGTGCTGATCGACGCCGGCGCCGGCACGCTGTTCGGGCCCACGCTGGGCAAGCTGCTCGCGAGCCTGAAGGCGGCCGGCTACCAACCCGAGCAGATCGACGACGTCTTCGTCACGCACATGCACCCCGACCACGTGGGCGGCCTGTCGGCCAACGGCGTGCGCGTGTTCCCCAACGCGACGCTGCACGCGGACAAGCGCGACTCCGACTTCTGGCTGTCGCAGGCCAATCTCGACAAGGCGCCGGCCGACTCCAAGGGCTTCTTCCAGGGCGCGATGGCGTCGGTCAATCCGTACGTGGCGGCGGGCAAGTACCAGCCGTTCGAGGCCGACGGCGAGCCGGTGCCCGGCATCCACACGCTGGCGAGCTACGGCCACACGGCGGGCCACACTTCCTATCTCGTCGAGAGCAAGGGACAGCAGTTGCTGGTCGTCGGCGACCTGATCCACGTGGCCGCGGTGCAGTTCGCCGACCCGGGCGTGACGATGGCGTTCGACAGCGACGCCAAGGCCGCCGCGCTGTCACGCACGGCCGTGTTCGGGATGGCGGCCAAGGACGACGCGCTGGTCGGCGCGGCGCACCTGCAGTTTCCCGGCATGGGCCATCTGCGCGCCGCGGGCAAGTCGTGGCAATGGGTGCCGGTGAACTACAGCACCGAGCTGAAGTGAGCTCGGAAGCCGTGAATCAATCCGCAGCGGATTCGTTCACGGCTTGCTCAGGGCGCGCTTGCTGCGGCGGAGGCGGCCGGTGCCGACGCTGCGGCGGCCGCGAGCGTCGGGCCGGGCGCCGTCAACGGCACGCCCGCTGCCTTCAGCTCCGCCACCGCGCCTTCGTACTCGTGGAAGTTCTTCGGGCATTCCTGCACCGCCTGCCTGAACAGCGCGATGGCGTCGCCGCGCTGGCGCAGCAGCGAATCCTCGGCCATGTAGAAGTGCGCCTCGCAGACCTGCGACAGGTCGCGCGCTTCTTGCGACTTCCTGGCCGCCGACAACAGCGTGGCCGAGTCGATGCTGCCGTGGAAGTAGTCGACGACCGGTCCCGGCCAGGGCAGGCCTGGCCCCGGCTGCGTGCCCGGACCCAGGCTGCCGCTGGCGCGCTCGACGCCGCCCAGCCGGGCCAGCGCCATGTAGCGCCACAGCCACCAGTAGATGCCGTCGGGGGCCGGCGGCGCACGCGTGGCCATCGAGGCGGCCGCGTCGCCGAACTGGTGTTGCAGGAACTGCGTGGAGCCGATCACGAACGGATCCTCGGCGCGCGGCGCGAGCGTGTGCGCGGCCTGGTAGTCGGCGAGGGCGCCGGCGTAGTCGCCGCTGTTGTTGCGCAGGATGCCGCGCAGGCGCAGCGTGGCGGCCGACTTGGGCTCGAGTCGCAGCGCCTGGTCGACGTCGGCGCGCGCGGCGTCGAAATCGGCGCGGGCCACGTTGGCGGTGGCGCGTATCTCGTAGGCCGCGACCACGCCGGGCCGTCTGGCGAGCACGCGGTCGGCGTCGGTCACGGCGGCGGCGAAATCCTTCTTGGCCATGGAGAGCTCCGCATGCATCAACGCCAGGCCGACGTCGTCGGGCGCGGCCTTGGCCGCCGCGTCGATGCCGGCGGGCGTCAGCTGGTTGGCGAGCTTCAGCGTGAGGCCGGCCCGCGCCATCGCGAAACGCGGATCCTCGGGCGAGAACTGATCGGCGCGCGCGAGCGCGGCCAGGGCAGCGTCGTTGCGCCCCGCGGCCCGCTCGGTCTCCGCGTGACGGGCCAGGCCCATCGCGCAGGCGTGGTTGGCGGTGCGATCGGTGGTCGGCGCCAGGCACTGGCCGGGCGCGCTGGAAGGTGGCATGGGCGGCGCTGCGGCGGGCGCGTCGGCGGCGCCGGCCTGCAGCGACAGGGCCATCGCGAACAGGGCGCTCGCCATTCGGAAGAAAGGATTCATGCGGACTATGCGGGGCTGGCACGGGCGTGCCGATGGCGTCGATCTTGCCATGCGCCTGTAACTCTGCCCGCGGCCCTGCGCACGCGTCGTCACGAGGAGGGCAGAGCCAGGTCCCGGGATGAGAGTAGCGCTGACTTCAGGCCTGGGCCGGATAGTCCGTGTAGCCCTTGGCACCCGGCGTGTAGAACGAGTCCATGTCCAGCTCGTTCATGATCGCGTCGGTCTTCATGCGGGCCACCAGGTCCGGATTCGCCAGGAACGGGCGACCGAACGCGACGAGATCGGCCTGCTTGTCCTGCAAGGCCTTCTCGGCGCTGCCGTGGTCGAAGCCGCCGGCCAGGATGAACGGGCCGTCGAAGGCTGCGCGCAGCGCCGTCTTGATCTCGGCCGGCACGGCCGGCGCGCCGATCGCGGAGTGGTC
>Ga0302310_10002629_pt1 | contig 14243 bp, 11 predicted proteins | sample III_Palsa_N1_2_FD_200451 | JGI IMG/M metagenome (GOLD analysis project Ga0302310, IMG submission 200451) | Peat permafrost microbial communities from Stordalen Mire near Abisko, Sweden - III_Palsa_N1_2 | ecosystem: Environmental > Terrestrial > Soil > Palsa > Peat permafrost | place: Sweden...
TCCTGCCGGTCAAATTACGCTTATAGCCCAAGGACCCCGTGACACCGGACAGGTCGTCGCCCAACGAATCGCTGCGGCGCGTGTAACCCAAGGTACCGTTGAAGCTGCTCAGCCGCGATACCGCATAGTCGGCGGCCAGGTCAAAGCTGGTTTGGTGATAATCCGGCTGCAAATAAATCGGGTCGTGGGTAAAACGGCCTGTCAGATACGTGATTTCGAATCCCGCCGACAGATTGGACACACCCAGGTAGCGCACACCCTCCAGGATCGAATCCTCGTGCAGATTCAAATCCAGTGCCAGGGGACGCGGCGAATCGAGGACGCGGTCCTTCCCCAGGTTCTCCCAAAGCCATTCTGGCGTAACCAGCACATTAGCTGACGCGGTGGCGATATTCTCGGTCTCCAAATATAAGGACTCGGAATCGATCAATTCCTGGAACTGAACCATGCGCTTTTCGTGCCGGTAGTCGAGCTCCCCGCTGACTGTGGAACCAAGCTTCCAGTCCCAACCGACATCCACCAAATTCTCATAGTGGTCAAGATAGTCGAAATTATCGTATTCGAAGCGACGCACTTCGACTATGGCATGAAACACCTGGGCGCCCAAGTCGTAGGCCGCCGTGAGGCCGCCGCGAATTTCCAAGGACTGATCCGAGAAGCTGGCGCCATTTTTACCTATCGGCTCGGGAAAGTACGATGGCAAGTAGAATAGGTTTGAATTGTGTTCGTAGTCGAGCGCCCCGTAAGGTAGGACGCCCGGTTGAGCAGGAATCCCGGGAATGGGGGCCGTTTGAGCCCAGGTCGTGCCGGCGGTCACGCACCATAATGTGGCGGCCAGACACCCGGCGAACATGCGCCGAAAATCCCTGTGGGTACGCGCTGCCCGCTGTGCCCGGGGTACGCAATGGGGCACGCGGCAGTCCTCCACAGCTCTAACCTCCTGTATTCCTGATAAAAAGCCAAATAATCCAGGGTCATTATTGTACAGGACGAGTCCCGAATCCGTTCACGTATCCACCTAACATAATCCAATCGTCACCGTGACCTCCGTAGCAGAATGGGCAAAGGATTAGGGGATATACTGAATCGCTATTAAAAACAGCGCGATACGGGGACGTGCCGGTGACCGATCAATTCGATGTCATTATCGTGGGTACGGGGTTCGCCGGGGCATTTTTCCTGAAGCGCTACCTTGAGTATGCCCCCGCTACCGCCCGCGTTCTGGTGCTGGAGCGCGGCAACACCGATTCCAAGTCCTGGCAGCTACAACACCGTGCCACCTCCAGCATCGGCCTGGATGAGGTTTACTACAACAAGAACCCGTCCAAGCTCTGGCTCACGAGCCCCGGACTCGGCGGCAACTCCAAGTGTTGGTGGGCGGGCGCCATGCGCATGATGCCCAACGATTTCAAATTGCAAAGCCGCTACGGCGTCGGCATCGACTGGCCGATCGGCTATGACGACCTCGAAACCTACTACGATGCGGCCGAGTGGATCATGCAGGTCTCGGGGCCCGACGATCTGCCCATGCGGCGCTCCCGGCCCTATCCACTGCCGCCGCACCGCTTCTCGGACCCCGATGTCCTTCTCAAGAAAAAATTCCCGGACAGCTGGTTCCATCCGGCCACCGCCCGTGCCAGCGTCCCAACCGGCACCCGCGGAGTGTGCTGCGCCAGCGGCATCTGCGACCTGTGCCCGGTGGATGCCAAGTTCACGGTCCAGAACGGCATGCCGGAAATATTCGTCGATCCGCGCGTGACCCTGCTGCTGGGGGCGACCGCCGAGACCGTGGACACCGCCGGCGGCGTGGCCCGCGGAATCAACTACCTGCACAACGGCGAAGCCAAGCGCGCCAATGCGGATCTAGTGGTGCTCGCGGCCAGCGCTTTGTTCAATCCGCATATTCTGCTGCGCTCCAACATCCTGCATCCCCTGCTCGGCAAGCGTCTGAGCGATCAATACGAAATGAACGTCTGCGTCGACCTCAACGGCGTCAAGGCCTACAACGGCAGCACCGTCATTACCGGCAACGGCTACATGTTCTATGACGGCGAGCATCGGCGCGACCGGGCCGCCTGCTTCATCGAAACCTGGAACTCGCCCTTCACCTATCAGGACGCCTCGTTCCGCTCCGAAGCAGGGCGCTGGCGCGAACGCCAGTACTTCCGGTTCATTTTCGATGAACTCCCCTTGGACGAGAACAGGGTGAGTGTCTACGGCGCGAATCCGCGCATGGCCGAAACCACGTTCAGCGGTTACTCGGAGTATGCCAAGCGCGGTGCTGCGCAAATACCGAAAATGCTGGATACCTTGGCGACCGCCCTGCCCATTGAACGCGTCGTCGTCATCGACGAGGCGCTCAGCTCCGGCCACATTCAAGGAACCGTGGTGATGGGCAACGATCCCGCGACCAGCATCGTGGACGCCAACCTGATGCATCATCAGTTCCGCAATCTCTTGGTGTTGGGTGCCGGCGCCTTCCCGACGGCAATTCCGGGTCTACCCACCCTCACCCTGTCAGCCATGTCGCTGCGTGCGGCGGACTACGTCTTCCACAAAGGAGCGTGGGCATGAAGCGTCGAGCGTTTCTCGCCGGCGCCGCAATCGCTGCGGTGGGTCTCGTAGCGTGGCGCTTCCACAGAAGCAGCCACGAACGCGCCGTCGCAGCCATTCTCCAGAAACGGCTGGAGTATCTACGGCTCGACGAGGCCGGCGTGCAGCGTTTCGCACATGACTTCGCGCAACGCAACATCCTCAACGGGCGAGCGCTCAGCACTGCCGACGCTCTCTGGCCGATATACCGCAACCTACCCGTGACATGGCACTATTCGTGGACCACCCGCGTGAATTACGCCGAAGAGCGCATCGTGTCGAACTACCTGATGTCCTCGGACTTCTTCGTCAATGGCGAGGACTACAGCAAGCCGGTCATGTATCTCGGGTTCTACGACGCCATGACTCACGCCTGCGCCAATCCGTTCAAACAACTGGTAACCACATAGCTTGAAAATCCTGTGGACGCTGCCGTACGTGCCATGGCCTACCGTGGGCGGCAACCGCGTCAGGGTTTACAACTTGTTGCGCAATTTGTCGGCGCGCGGCCACCGCATCACGCTGGTCATGCAAACGGACTGCGAATGGGACGAGGCGCGGCATGAACTGGAACCGCTGGTGGAGCGGATCATCATTCTCTGGCGCCGCCGCCGATTGTCTCCGGTGACCTTGCTCGCAGCGGCCTTTTCCCGATACCCGGTCGACGTCAGCATCTATGGTTTTTCCCGCAGCATGCGCAAGATCATGCAGGACTTGCTCAAGGAGCCCTGGGACATCGTTCAGGTGGAGCACAGTTATGGCCTCCAATCGTTTCTAAGCATATTGGAGCGCCTGGACCAACCGTTCGTGATGACGGAACACAATGTCGAGTCCACCCTGGTTCACACCAATCACTACCACCACCGCGTACCCAAAGCGCTGCTGCCGTCTTTGCATAAATTCGACCTTTGGCGCTATCGGCGCTGGGAACGTCGCGCCTTCGCCGCGCCTCGGCGTCTGATCGCTGTCACCCAACCGGATGCGGATCGCATGAGTACCATCGGCCATCGGGCGGTGGACGTCATTGCCAATGGGGCGGACACCGAGTCGGGCGCCGCAGTCCATCCCGCGCGAGATCGCCCCCACATCATGTTTATCGGCAACTTCGCCTATCCGCCCAATCAAGACGCCGTGGAATGGGCAGCATCGGAAATCATGCCGCGCATCTGGCGCACACTTCCCGCCGCCCGCTTCATCGTCTGCGGGGGTTTCGCGCGTCCGGAATGGCCGACTCGATGGCCGGACCCGCGTATCGAGTGGCGAGGTTTCGTGCCCGACATTGCTGCCGTGCAGCGCGAATGCGCGGTGTTTCTAGCACCGCTACGCAGTGGCGGCGGCTCGAAGCTCAAGGTGCTGGAGGCCATGGCGGCGGGCATGCCCGTGGTGAGCACCCAGGAAGGGGTCTCTGGACTGGCAGCGGTGCCGGAGCAGGAATATATCGCCGGCGAAGACGCCGATGCCCTGGCCGCCGGCGTGATTGATCTCCTCAATGATCCGGTAAGCTCGGAGCGTATCGGCGAAGCTGGCCGGCGCTATGTTCAGACCACCCATGGCTGGAAGGCCCTGACGGAAAACCTGGAAAAGGTCTACCGCGACGCTATGGTCCCACGCTGACTTGGAGCCCCACGGGCGTGCCTAATTGCCTTTCTCCGCCGCGAGCACGAGGAACATATAATTGGTCGCGCCGCCGCCCATCACATACTCGCTCTGCTGCCAAAAATACGGCCAGATCTTTAGTTCCGGCAGATCGGGTCGAATCAGTGCCGTGCCCGAGATGACGCCGCCCGGTATGTAGGTCCAATCGGCACGATTGCCGCCGTAGGCCACGGTTGCCGATTTCACACCGACGCCAGAGACGAATGACTGGGTATTTTCGCCGGGATGAACCCCGAGCACGAAGTTGAGCGCTTCCAATTGCAATGCCTTATCCGTGTATTGCGGCCAGGCTTTGCGAAAGAAATATTGATCGACACCGAACTCCTGGATTTGCCATCCGGCACCCCAGATATACGGCTTATAGGGCACACCATAGGGCGTCTTGGCGGCTGCCTCGGTGAGGGTCGACTGATAGACTTTGACCGCCTCACCCACCTCCTTGATGAACGCCTTGTCTTTGATGAGCGGCATGGCCCCGGCTAAAACAGCGCCCGCCTCGTCGATGTGCGCAACGATTTCCGGTCTGAGTGCCACCAACTTGGCGATCAGCGCCGCATCGTGCGTGGTCTGCGCCAACTCCGACAGGACGTAAACTCGGGGCCTCAATTGGGTGCCGCGAGCAAAGGCCTGCGTGTAGAGATCCCGTGCGGCCGCCAGCGCATTGGCAGACATGGCCGGATTGGCTGACTTCAACACCCGCGACGCGGTTGCCAGCTGCGCCGCCGTTTGCAACTCGCGATCGGGATTGTCCTCGGTAAACACCCAACGATCATCAGGATTGCCCGAGGTTGCCCCGGTCTTCTCATCTGGTTTCAGGGCGGGATCGTAGACCAGTCCGTCCGTCACGGTCGCGCTGTCACCCAGCAGTACGTACTGCGGCAACGTCGGCTCGATAATCCCGCGATAGGTGCGGCCCATCGCGTTGTAGCCGCCAAGGACGCTCAACAAGCCGTGTTCGATTTGTTGTATGGCGTCGTTGATGCCATCGGGCTTGTGGATCTGCGTCAGCTTGATCTTTTCGTCGATGGAGGTCGCATCGTAGTCGAGATTGAATTCCTCGATCATTTTGCTGAGCAGCCAGACCGTGCCCATTTGCGATTCGACGCGTAGATCGTAATCGCCCGCGTCATGCCAACCACCGGAGTTCAACTCCGGCACATGATCGCCGGGTTTGAATTTTGTCAAATTCGACGGCCCCGGTCCTTGATCGTAGCCATCGAAATGATCGCCGAACTGCGCCATGCGCGCGTCGTCCTGATGATCGAGGCCATGCCACGTGCGGTAGTTCTCGATGACTTTCATGTGGCACATTTGCACCGGCAGGAAGTATTCCAACACGGGCTGCCAGACATTCCGTGCGAATACGTCCGGCCCGATCTTGAAGGGGTGGCTCAGTTCATCGCGGTAGCCGACCACGTACATACCGGGTTCTTTGACGGCGCTGATGTCCGCGGTCAAATAGTGATAGCGCAGGAACTCGCCCCACGGCTTGGCCGGATATTCGGCCACTGCTTGACGGCCGGCTGGGGTGAGTTTGTACAAGGTCAGTGGGTCGGCCGTGAGGTCGCGCTTGTCCTGTTCGATGATGACGGTTTTGACTTGGTCCGGCAGATAGCCGATTTGCGACACCTGGATCACCGGCGGATACCGCCAGTTCGGATCGACGTTGGGCGTAATGACCCAGGACACCGCACCGGATGCAGCGCCCGGTTTGGTGATTTCGCGCACCACGTACCAACCGTTGTTGAGATTGCCGCGTTCGTCGATCAATTCGAGCGCGCCGGTGCTGCTTTCGATTTTCATGCGCTGCAAGGGACTTTCCGGCGCGACAATGAGTGTTTTGCCGGTTGCCATGGGTGCCGCTATGGTTTGCCCATGATCGACCACCACGGGTCCATTGGCCTGGCGCGGAAAGATTCCGTCGCTCTCTCGTCCATCGGCATCCATCAACCAAGTCTTGCCGAATAAGTCCGTGGGAAATAACTCGAAGTTGAATCCGACCTTACCCTCCCAATCCTTGGGCAGCGGTTTATCCAAGTCCACCGTGACCTTGAAGGCGTCGCCGTCCAACGGCGTAACCCGAACGTGGTACGTGAAATGGAGGTCGGGATAGTCGATCGGGTTGAAGCCCTTGCGGTTTTTCGACTCATCCGGGTAATGCAAGGTTTGCGACACGGTATTGGTCGCGGCGTCGACGCTAGGCGGCCCATCCCCCGCCGGCATCGGTGACCACTGACCGGGCGAGGGTTCCAAACGCAAATCGCCGTTGGCCGCCACTCGCACGCCGTGCTGAATCACCGTAACGCCGGTCTGATGACCGTCCGGATAGATGTCGGCGAAGATGGTCACATTGAGGCCCGGCGCCTCGAAATAGCCCTGATCGTTGAGCTTGAGCGCCGGTGCAGCGTCGCATGTCACCGCTGTCATTATGCCCACGAACGTTAGACACGCGGCGGTACCCGCCGATTTCCTCGAGATTTTCATTGTGTAGGCCCCAGCCAGACAGACGACATCAGCCGATCGGACGGACTCATTCTAACCAGAAGGTGGCATGCCGCGCATACATCGGCCTTAATCCGCGTAAGTCGGGCGTGGCGCGAGTCTCGCCAATATATGATATGTTTCGTACGTTCAATACGAAAAGTACGTATCGAGCCTTTTCTGACTTAATCACGGAGCACCCCATGGGCCGTACGCACCTCGATGATAGCCTTGAGGCCATAGAGTCCTTCACGATCACCGAGTTTAAGGAACGCGCGCGCGAGGTCATTGAACTCGTTGCGGAGCACAAGGCCATAGCCATCCTGCGCCACAAGATGCCAGACGCGGTGCTGATCTCCGCCAGCGACTACATCGAATTCATGAAGCTCAAGCGCGAACGCCTCAACTTCCTCAGCCAACGCTACGACGAGATGGTTGCGCGGATGCAAACGCCGGCCTCGGCCGCTGGCGTGGACGCTCTTTTCAATGCCAGTCCGGAGGAACTGGGCCGCGCCGCCGTGGCGGCGGCGACGCGTGGCTGATTCGACTCCCACAATCACCGTTCTGGCCGGCACCAACGGAGCAGGAAAGAGCAGTATCGGCGGTGCGCAACTCGAAGCAGCTCGCACTCCGCTCTACAACCCCGATGTTGAAACGCGTGAGTTGATGGCGGCCAACCCAGCGATGACTCTCGATGAGGCAAACGCCACCGCATGGGGAATCGGCAAAACACGACTGGAAACCGCGATCGAAAGCCGCTCCAACTTCAACTTCGAAACGACCCTCGGCGGCGCAACCATAGCCCGACTGCTGACGAAGGCACACGCCAACGGGCTGCGTGTACGCGTGTGGTATTGCGGACTACGCGATGCTGAGCTTCATATAGCGCGTGTGCGAGCCCGCGTACTCCAAGGTGGCCACGATATATCAGAGAAGAAGATCCGCGACCGGTTCGACGCCAGCCGCAACAACCTTTGTTCAATCTTGCCATCTATCGACGAACTCATGCTCTACGACAACAGCGACGATGCCGACCCCCACACCGGCCGAGCACCACGCCCCGTACAACTACTGCACTTTCGCGACGGCAGAATTCTGAACCTGGCAGCCACCATTCCGGCGTGGGCAAAACCGATCGTTGCAGTCGCCTTGAGTCTGGCGTTGGCCTGAAAAGACACGCCGCCCGACCGCCGCCGCGCCACGTTTAAAATTGGCGTCCCCACGGGGATTCGAACCCCGGTTCTCACCGTGAAAGGGTGGTGTCCTAGGCCTCTAGACGATGGGGACGTATGGTCGACAAAATCGCACTCGACATAAAGCTGGTGGAGCCAGGCGGGATCGAACCGCCGACCTCTTGCATGCCATGCAAGCGCTCTCCCAGCTGAGCTATGGCCCCACACGAAGGGGCGGCACGGTACCTGACTCAGCGAATTTCGTCAAGAAAATGAACCGCCTAGGGTTACGAAGGCCGCCTAGGAGTCCACCCAGGGCCCCGCGTTGGCTCGTTGGCCTTTAGGCCGGAGACGTGATCTAGGTCGAAATCGCTACGATGACCACCAGGAGGCCGAATACGGTAAGGCTCCGCCAGTCCTTCAGTGCGAAAACAATGGGATCGTCATGCATGTGGCCGCGCGTAGCGAGCAGCCAGACCCGGCTTATCCAGTAAAGCAGCAACGGGCAAATCAGCCATAGCAGCCGGTTGTGGTGATAGAGCAGCTGGGAATCGGCGCTATTGACGTACAGCGCGACCACCACGATGGCGCTATATCCCGCCGCGATGCCCAAATTCACGATGAGCGCCAGATCGGCGTCGAAGTAGCCGCGCTCACTGCCCATGAATCGGCCGGTCTTACGCGCCGTATCCAGCTCCTCATAGCGCTTGACGAAGCCCAAGCTCAAGAAAATGAATATGGAAAACGCCAGCAGCCAGAACGAAGGGGCTATTTGGTTGGCTGCCGTGCCGGCGATAATGCGCAAGGTGTATAGCCCGGCGAGCGTCATGACATCGACCAGTGCCGCCTGCTTCAAGCGCACGGAATACGCCCAAGTCATCACGTAGTACCCGCCCAGGACCGCGGCGAACTCCCAGCCGATGGCCAGCGCCAGGCCGACGGCACTCGCAATCAACAGAACGGCGGCGATGATGCCGCTGCGCACCGACAGCGTGCCCGCGGCAAAAGGCCTGAAGCGCTTACGCGGATGAGCTCTATCGGCCTCGAGATCGAACAAATCATTGGTGATGTACACGCTCGAGGCGCACAGACCGAAGGCGACGAAAGCGCCCACGCAGGTCAGAAACACCTCGGGCTTCAGGATCCCATGGGACATGACGGCGGGTACGAATATCAGGATATTCTTGACCCACTGGTACAAGCGGATCGCCGAAATCCATCGCAGGATTATGTTCGGTTGGGCCGCAAGAGGGACCGCGGCCAATCCCTCGGCAACAGCCCGGATGGCGAATCTGCGACTTATAGCCACGGCATCCTCGCTCTTGGTAGTTCTTATATCAGCGTGTAATTGTTACGATCCTATCAGACCGAACGACGGACGAGAAATTCTGGCGTTGCAATTTTTAAAAAAACACACCGTAAGATGCTGTACGGCGGAATAAGACCAAAACCTCCGCGCCGGCATACAAATATGTCAAAGAAATTACGAATTCCGGCACTCCGCCGCCGAGGAACAGGCTTTACGTGCTAGCGACCCTGACCAATCGACTGCCGCCCGCCTCCAACCGTAACGTCTTCTGGATGTTGCTGCTGGCCATGGCGCTGCTGTACGCGCTGTGCTGGCCGCAGGAGCGTTCGCTGGATCTGTGGGTGTTTAAGGACCGCGGCAGCCTGCTCAATCTCGACGCGATGCTGGATGAGCATCTACGCCTCGGCGTGGATACTTTTTACTGCTACGGACTGCTCCCCGTCCTGGTGCAGCGCATGTTGTTCCAGATCTTCGGCCGCGGCGCGTGGCCCCTGATCGGATTTCACATGGTCTACATGCTGCTCATGGCGGCCGTGTGGACCCTGGTCGTGCGGCAATTACGCCAGCCGTTGCTCTGGGTCGTTGTCATCATACCGGCGATACCCATTATTCTTTGGGTCAACCCGAATCTGCCCTACGTATTCGTGCAGCTCTCCATGATGTTCGGCCTGGCATTCGCCCTGCAGGGCCGGCTGCGCACGGCACTCGCCGTGTCGGCTATCGGCTGTTGGAGCGTACCCACCGTCACGCTGCTGTTCTCCGCAGCGCTGCTCGCCGCGCTTTGCCTGCAATGGTGGGCCACTCCGAATCGTTCCTTGCAATCCCTGGTGCGCGCACTCGCGCCCGGCGCTGCGGCTTATCTGGGCATCGGCCTGATTTTGGCCGCCTGCTTCGGTTGGCGGTCGGTCATCGCCACGGCCCTGCCCCTCCAAGGCATGGCGTTTTACAAATCCGTGCACTACGGCATGTTCACGTCGTTGAAGATTTTCTTGCATCCGGGCTATGCACCGTTCTGGAAATGGTCGCCGGTCCGCTACTATTTATGCGATCGGGCGACTTGGTGGATGCTGGGAACCCTCATGTTGTTTGGGTTCACGGCTTCGGCCATATATCGCTCCATCAAACAAAGAACCCTCCCCACGGGCAACGATTTGGTCGTCCTGCTATGCGCCGTCATCCACGTGGCCTTCATTACCCTGGCCTACGGAAATCCCACCCAACACGTCATCTATGACCTCATCATCGTCGCCGGCGTGGTGGTGGGCCTCGCGCGCTTGGGCGCGGGACCGCTGCGCAATACTCTGCTGGGCGTGTTCATGGTAGTCACATTGATGAGCCACCTGAACCAGATCGGCTATATGAATTGGCTGTGGCATAGCACGCGTCCCGCACCGGACATGGCGAACTTCTATGTCCACGATGACTTCAAAAGCGAGTGGTCGGATGTTTTGGCGTTGTCGGCGGAGCATAAAGTGTTCATGCTGTCGTATGGCACCGGCATGCAAAATTACTTCCCCACCGTGAAGGTCCCGCCGATCTGGACCGTGCAGCTGGGCGAAGTCCTCGACAGCGATAAGGCGCGTCTGCTCGACGGGATGCGCAATGCCGACATCGTGGTCGAGGATCTCACCGGCCCCATGAGCCTGTTCGACACGGACGACGACATCAAGCACGAATTGGGTTCCATGTGCCTCCTCTCCATGAAGAGCTACTTCATCATCTGGTCACGGACGCCCACGACGCCGGACGGCGCGTGCAAGTCGTTCCACCGCGAACTGCCGCCGGACATACGGCAGCGCGGTGAATTCAACAGCATCTAGGCGCCGCCCAATCCCATGGCGCATAGTCGATGTGTAAACGTCGTCGTCCCCTGTTACCGGGAGGCGGATAACATTCCGCACTTGCTCGAGCGTTTGAGCGCGGTGCGCGGCAGTTCGGGGCTGGACCTGCGCGTGCTGCTCATGGACGATGATAGCCAGGACGGCAGCGATGAGGTGGTGCGCTCAATGGCGCTGCCGTGGGTCGCGCTCGTCACACGCAAAACGAATCGGGGTTTGAGCGCGGCCGTACTCGACGGCATAGCGCGCGCAAGCTGCGACGTGCTCGTCGTCATGGACGCCGACTTGAGCCACCCGCCGGAGACCATCCCGGAATTGGTTGCAGCATTGGATGCCGGCGCCGATATCGCCGTAGGCTCACGCTTCACCGAAGGCGGATCCACGGCCGACGATTGGGGGCTCTTTCGCTGGTTCAACAGCCGGGTGGCGACGATTTTGGCACTCCCTCTGACCACCATTCACGACCCGATGAGCGGCTTCTTCGCCGTGCGGCGCCACACTGTCACCGCCGCTCGCGACTTGAATCCGGTGGGATACAAAATACTGCTGGAGATCATCGTCAAATGCCGCTGCCGGGAGGTGGTGGAAATCCCCATACATTTCGCGAATCGGCACTTCGGCTCGAGCAAGCTGAGCCTGCGCGAGCAGCTGAAGTACTTCCGGCACCTGCGACGGCTCTATACTCATCGCTACGGAACCTGGTCACACCTCGCGCAGTTCCTGGTCGTCGGCGCCTCGGGTCTTTTCATCAACCTCTCCCTGCTCACCCTATTTCTCAAGTGGCAGCTTTCGGAAAAGCTCGCGGTGGGATTGGCCATCGGCATTTCGCTGGTGTGGAATTTCGCGCTCAACCGCCGCTTCAGCTTCTCCTACGCCCGCGATAGATCCATGGCGAGCCAATTCTTGGGCTTCGCTGCCGCGTGCTCCATCGGCGCGGTCGTCAACTATTTCACGACTCTGTACGTGTGGGATTTGCTGCGACTGAAGCAACTCGCCGCCAGCAGCGGCGTTCTCGCGGGTACGGCGTTCAACTTCATCGCCACCCGTTTCGTGGTATTTCGCGCCAAGCACATCAGACGCTGAAAGCCGGGCGAGGTGATGCTACCCCTCGGATGCCGATGACGCTCAGTTTGGCCATGCTAATACCCTCGCGCTGAAGGCTTGGACGCAGTTTTGCTGCGCGACGTATTCGTATGGGCCTACGAGCGGTCATGCCGCAGATACAAAACGGTGCGCGATTCGCTCCCAGATCCGGATCCATTTCGTCTCAAGTACCGCGACGCGCTCATCGAAGTCGTGGGTGAGATTATTCGCCGCGCCTTGAAGCCCACAGCCGAAGAGATCGATGCGCTGGCCGTTCCACTCGTCCTCCCTGAAGATCTGGAGCAGTTTCGGGACTTAGTCCTAGTCGAGATCGCGCGGTTGCACGAGGGCAATATCGCACGATTTCGGCTGCGCCGGCGCTGCACCTGGTACCTATATAAACGGCCCCAAAAAGTCCCTTAAAACTGATAAAAGGCCGTATATGACCTTTAACGATGAGCAAACTTGTCGCAATTCATCATTTATTGCATAATAGGCCGTATAGGGCTGCTTAACTATAATAAACGGCCATGCAAGAGATATTAATGAGCAACCTACCTCTTCCGCCACCGGTTATACGCGCGCTCACGAAGCTAGGACGGGATATCTCCCTGGCTCGCCGGCGCCGCCACATGACACAAGAATCGCTTGCCGAGCGCATCGGGTCTTCGCTCCGGACCGTGCGGCGGTTGGAACAAGGCGACCCGCATATCTCCTTGCACCACATTGCGAGGGCCCTACACGTGTTCGGCGAGATCGAACGGTTTAACCAGCTGATGGATACCGGTGGGGACATCATTGGTCTGACGCTCATGGATGAACAACTGCCTCGGCGTGTGCGGACTCGCAAGCAGACCAAGGAGTCGGGGGCGATATGACGACTCGAGTCCTTAAGCGCCAGGTGAGTGTATGCCTCGGCAAGGCCGAACTGCCAATAGGACAACTCACGTACATCAAAGATGGCGCGAGGGAGTACTCGTCGTTCGCATACGACAACCCGTGGCTGGCCAGTCCCGACCGCTTCGAAGTGTCACCCGACCTCCCACTGGTCGAAGGACACCTGGTTAGGCGCGCGGCCACCAAGGACGACTCGTGCTTCCATTCCGCGCTCGCCGATACTGAGCCCGACGCCTGGGGTTGCCGAGTTATCGCACGGGCACACGCCAGGGAAAGGAAGAAGAACCCGTCCCTGCCGGCGCTCACCGCCTTCGACTACTTGAGCGCGGTTGATGACTTCAGCCGCGTCGGCGCATTGCGCTTGCGGGATGGTACCGGAAAATTCCTGCGCACCGCCGAGAAAGGCCAGAGAGCAATCCCACCTCTGGTTGAGCTGCAGCGTATGTACGATGCCAGTCGAGCCGTGGAGCTCGGCAATGAAACCGCCGAAGACCTGAAGTACCTCCTGGGCAAGGGCACCTCGCTGGGAGGCATGCGGCCCAAATGCACAGTGCTCGAAGAAGATAGCTCTTTAGCGCTGGGAAAGTTCCCAAGTGTAAACGACGCGCGCAACGTCACTCGAGCCGAGGTGCTGGCCCTGCGCCTTGCCCAGCGCGCCGGCATCGACGCTTCACACGCAAGAATTGTCCAGATCGGCGACGTAGCGGTCGCCGTCATCCGTCGGTTCGACCGCACCGACGACAATGCTCGCATTCCTTATCTTTCCGCCGCCTCGATGTTGCAGGCTGCTCGCAACGAAGAGCGCGCGTACACCGAGGTTGCCGATATCATCCGCGCGAAGTGCGCAAGACCTACCGAAGACGCGCAACAACTATGGCGGCGACTGGTGTTCAATCTTCTGATTACCAACGTCGATGATCATTTGCAGAATCTCGGCTTCTTGTACGTCGGCCAAGGCAGGTGGCGACTCGCGCCCGCATTCGATTTGAACCCGTTCCCGGACAAAGATCGCGAATCTAAGACCTGGCTCAGCGAAGACATGGGGCCTGTCACCTCGTTGAGTATGCTCATGGATCGTGCGGATTATTTTGGTCTGCAACCTGCGGAGGCTTTGAAGTCGCTGTCCGCGGTTTACGCCACCGTGTGCGATTGGCGAACTGTCGCTTTGAGCCCCGACGTGGGCCTACTCGAAACGGAGCTTGATGACTTCGCGCC
>Ga0302310_10002641_pt1 | contig 14200 bp, 10 predicted proteins | sample III_Palsa_N1_2_FD_200451 | JGI IMG/M metagenome (GOLD analysis project Ga0302310, IMG submission 200451) | Peat permafrost microbial communities from Stordalen Mire near Abisko, Sweden - III_Palsa_N1_2 | ecosystem: Environmental > Terrestrial > Soil > Palsa > Peat permafrost | place: Sweden...
CCGGTGGAGAGGACACGGTCGCAGAGTTTCAGCCACAATGACCAATCGCCGGGCGAATCGGTCATACGCGCGCCGACCGCTTCCGGGCCTACGCCCAGGAGGCGCTGAAGAGCCGGGTTGATTTCAACGACGGTGTAGTCGATGAGGCGCCCGTCGTTGTCCCGGATGGCCTCACAGACGGCGAATCCTTCGGGAATCGTGTCGAACAGCGTGGCGTAGTGAAGGTTGCGGCGATTGAGGGCGTCGCGGCTGTCGCGCAGGCGATCCAGCAGCAAGCGCACATAGGCGCCCAGTGTGATGATCACCGCCGCCGCCAGAACGAACACCGTCAGATTGGCAAGGTTGAGCGCATCGCCGCTGAAGAGGGGATCGAGCCTCGGGCGGGTGAAGAAAAACCGCGCCCCGATGCTCAGGACGCCGGCGGCGACGCCCGCTCGCCAGCCGCCGATCAGGCTGACGAGCAGCACGGCTGGAAACAGAAGCCCGCCCGGCAGGAGGTCGGGCCAGATCAGCCGAGAGACCCAGCCGAGCGCGGTCGCGGCGCCCACCACCATGACCGCCAGCGCCAGCTGGCCGGGAAGGTCGGTCACGCGCAACGCGAATACGCCGTCAGGGGCGAAGCGACCCGTCGCTGACGATATCTTGGGGGTCGCCATCGGATTTTCCACCAACCCTGAGCGTGGCCTAATCCGATAGAGCCTTGGTCGCCTGTTCGATCTTGGCGTTGGCCGCGTCGAGCACGGCGGCGGTGCGGCCAACATACTGGCGGGCCAGGTCCCACTGCTGGTTCTCGATGGCTTCGCGAACGCCAGGCAGGGTTTTGGAGCCATAGCCGGTCAGGAGCCCCGGCGCGTAAAGCAGGTGGCGGTACCATGGCCGCCCCGGCAGGCCGTCGTCGCTGGTGAGCGTCTGCTCGACGCCTTGCAGGATGGCGTTGGCCTTGGCCGCCTGGGCCTGGCTGACGGGGCGCGCGGCGGCGGCGTCATAGGCGCGCGCGGTGGCGCGCAGGCGTTCCGTGGCCTGCTCCAGCGGCGTCAGGTCGATCTCGGGGGCTATGTCTTCCCGGTCGGGCGGACCTGACGAAAGGGTTGGATCGGCCGCCAGCGCATAGGCCTTGGCGTCCAGCAAGCGGTCGACCTGGCGCGCGTGCTCGCGCCGGCTGGCCACCAGCTTCTTCAACTCGTCGACCTCGGCGCCGACGGTTTCGGCCAGATTGTCGAAGCGAAGCGGCGCGACCTCCGCATCCGCCGCCCGCAAGACCATGCGTCCGGCCGTTTTGGCCAGGACGACGCCATAGACGAAGCCGGGGTCCCCGAAGCGAGCGTAGTGTTCGAAGGTGTCGTAGGCCGAGTGATAGACACCGCCCGACTGGCCTTCGCCTCCGAAGCCGAGGTTGATCGCGGCGATGCCGAGGTGTTCGACGAACGGACTGTAGTCGGAGCCCGAGCCGAGGTCGCCCACGGGAATCTGGCCGGTGCGCTCTGTTTCCGCCGCGCGGGCCTTGAGCTCGGGACTCGCGCCGGGGTCGGTCGCGTCGACCTCCAACAGCGCCAGGGCCCGATCGCGGACGTTGGCGGTGGTTTCCGGATCGGGCACGTCCGCCGCCGCCTGATCGACCAGGCCGCGCAGGCTGTAGCTCGCCTCCACGCCCAGGAAGCCGCGGTCGTTGGTGTCGGAGTTGATGTAGACCACGGCCTTGGCTTGAAGTTCCTTGGCGTGGGTTTCCGCCCACTCCGTGGACCCCAGGAGGCCCGGCTCCTCGCCGTCCCAGCTCGCGTAGACGATGGTCCGCGCCGGTCGCCAGCCGCCCTTGGCGAGGGCGCCCAGCGACCTGGCCTCTTCCATCATGGCGGTCTGGCCAGCCAGGGGATCCTGGGCGCCGAAGACCCAACCGTCGCGGTGATTGCCGCGGACGATCCACTGGTCGGGTTCGCTCGCACCCTTCATGACCGCAATGACGTCGTAGAGCGGCTTCTGATCCCAGTTGGCCTGGATGACGAGGTGGGCTGCGGGGCCGTCGCCGCCGACGTGGTAGGTGATCGGCAAAGCGCCGCGCCACGTCTTGGGCGCGACCGGTCCGCCGAGTGGGCCGAGGAAGTGGACGGCCTCGCCCCAGGAGATCGGTATCACCGGGATGTGCAGAATGGTCTTGGCGTCGGCCAAGGCGATCCGCGGCGCGCCCTCGACGGCGCCATAGCCGGGCGTCAGGGGATCGCCGGCTTCCACAGGCATGTCCTGCACCGAGCCGCGCTGGATCCCATGCTCAGGCCGCGCGGGCCCCTTAGGGTAGGCGTCGGCGGCGCCATAGCCGTCGTCGGCCGGGTCGGAATAGATGATGCAGCCGACCGCGCCGTGCTCATAGGCGAGCTTGGGTTTGAGGCCGCGCCAGCCCGCGCCGTAGCGGGCGATCACAATCTTGCCCTTGACCGACACGCCCATGCGCTGGAGCGCCGCATAGTCCGCCGGCATGCCGTAGTTGACGTAGACCAGGGGCGCGGTGACGTCCCCGTCTCCGCCATAGGCGTTCCAGGCGGGCAGGCCGCCGGCCTGGCGCGCGCTGGTTTCGTCGCCCGGGATCGGCGGTTCGGTGAGGTTGGCGGTGTAGGCGGTGGGGCTGACCAGTTGGAGAAGCTCCACCTTGGGCGTCGGGTACAGGACGCTGAAGGTTTCGATGTGGGCGTCCCAGCCCCAGGCCTTGAACTGAGCCAGGGTATATTCGGCGTTGGCCTTGTCGTGCGGCGACCCCACCTGATTGGGCTCGGCGGCCATCAGCTTCATCCGGTCACGGATGGCGTCCGCCGACAGATTGGCGTCGAACCGCGCCTCCAACGCCCGCTCGGCGGCGCTGTCCTGAGTCGAAAAGCCAATCAGATCCTGCTGTTGGCCGGCCGCTCCGCCAGCCCAGACAATGGCGAGCGCCGCGCTCGCGGCAAGCTTAACCCCAACCCTACTCATGTCTTCGCCTGTTCCTGTCTCGTCCCTTGGGCCCACCTAACATTCGCCGGCGAGCCCATCAAAGCGTTGATGACGCGTCTCACGCCGGCATGACGATGTAGCCGACGCGGGGAAAGTGATTGTGCAAACGCCCGAGGTCCGGTTCCTCGCGGGCGATCACGACCCGCTCGCGGTTGGCGGCCACCAGACGTCCAACGATGGGGTCGCGCCCATAGTCGTCGGCGCTGACGCTCACCCGCGCGCCGACCGCGAGCGAATCAGCGGGATCGTGAGCCACGCTCTCCGCCGGTTCCGCCTCACGAGCCACCGCGAGGGCGTCCGCCGTCGACATCTCGCTGCGCGAGCCATGGCCGATGGCCTTCATCCGCTCGCGCCAGGCCGCCAGGTGATCGAAGCCATCCAGAAGGGGCGCGGCCAGGTGTGGCGCGAAGTTGGTCAAGAACCAGACGTTCATATAGGCGGCGATGTCGGCCAGGCCCGGCTCATCGCCGGCCAGATAGGGCGCGCCGGCGGACAGGGCCGTCTCGATCCAGCCGGCCTGAGAGCGCCATTGTGCGCGCATGGGTCCGGCCGCGGCCTTCATGGCGGCGACGTCGAACGATCGTCCCATGAGCTTCTCGCGATCCTCTATGAAGGCGCGCGGAACGGAGTCGCCCAGTTCGCCGAAGATCACCGCCACCGAGGACTGGAAGAACAGGCGATCGGACCACAGATTGACCGCCCAGCCGAGGCCATCGGCGGCGGCGCCGGTTCCGGTGCGCCGGCCGATCTCGGCCATGATCACCTGGCTGTCGCAATAGATGTCGGCCCCGATCTGCATGACCGGCGCCCGGCGGTAGCCCCCGGTGAGCGGCGTCAAGTCGGGTTTGGGCATGATGGTGGGCTGGATCACCGACCGCCAGGCGAGGCCGCGCAGGCCGAACAGCAGCCGCGCCTTCTCGGAGAACGGCGAGGTGTCATAGTGGTGCAGGATGATGTCCATCCCGGCTCCTTTTCCGGCGCCCATCCTCAGCGCGCCGCTTCGTAGGGTGTGAGATCGATGCCCGGATAGCGCAGGGCCACGTCGCGAAGGGTCTGCTCGTTCCAATAGTCGGAATCGGGCGGGGGCCAGCCGAACAGGTCGCGCTCGCGCGGGTTCATGCGGATCATGGCGTCGGTCATTGCGTTTCTTCCCGCGTGATCGGGCCAGCTCATCTTGCCGTTCCAGCGCCAGCCACGCTGTTGGAAATCCACCAGCATGACGAATCGCGATCGGCCGGGCGCGAGAAAGTTCGAACCGCGGTGCAGGATGTCGGTCTTATAGATGAACAGGCTGCCGGCCGGCGCCTCGACACTGACCTCCTGGTCGGTGAGCGCGCCCATGGGCAATTCGCGCGGCGTGATCGGAATGTCGCGGCCGATGTCCAGCGGCACGACCTTGGTGGGTCCGTCCAGAGCGGTGACATCCGACAACAGGATGAAGGTGGTCATCTGCACATGGCGTCCATCCGCCCGCGGCACGACCAGGGTGTGGTTGCCGTAATCCCGATGGTGCATCTGGTCGTAGTCGATGGCGCCGGCGTATTTGGCCCACAGCTCGACCTTGTAGATCTCGATGTCGCGGCTCGTGAGGAACCGCTCGGCGGTGTTCACCAGATCGGGATAGACCGCGACGCGATTGAGCGCCCAGGAGTCGTAGGGAAAGTACCTCAGGCCGGCGAACTGGCTGCGCGCGAATTTGGCATGGGCGGTGGGATCGGCGAAGTAGTCATCCGGGCGCGGGTATTCGGTCCACAGCGCCTCGCGCGCGTCCGCCAGCGTCGCCTTGTCGAGAAAGCCCTCGACCACGGTGAAGCCGCGGTCCCAGACCTCGGCCAGTTGCGCATCGTTCACACGCATAGGGTTCGGCTCCTGCATCCCCCGCGGTTGCCGCTTGGGCTTAAGTTGGCCATAGGGGCCTGACAAGTGCTTCAGGAACAGCCGATGAGACTACCCGCCTTCGCCATCGCCTTTGCCCTGGCCGCAACCTCCGCCGTCGCCGGCGATCCCGCCGCCGCGCGGATCGAAGGGTTCGACACCGCCCTGACAAGCGTCATGAAACAGGGGCCGGCGCTGGGCCCCAAAGGTCGCTTTCGTCGGCTGGAGCCCGTGGTCGAGGACGCCTTCGACCTGCCTTTGATGACGCGGTTCGCGGTCGGGGCGGGGTGGGCGCAGATGTCGGATGCCGATCATCAGGCGCTTGTCCGGGCGTTCGGCCGTCTGACGGCGGCCAGCTACGCCCACAACTTCGACCGCTTCGCGGGCGAGCGGTTCGAGATCGACCCGACGGTGCAGACGCGCGGAGCGGACAAGATTGTCCAGTCGCACCTCATTCCCACCGACCGAGCACCGGTCAACCTGACCTATCGGATGCGTCTGTCCGGCGGACAGTGGAAGATCGTCGACGTCTACTATGACGCCATCAGCCAGCTCACCACCCGCCGCTCGGATTTCGCCGCGCCGCTCGCCACGGGGGGCGCCAAGGGCCTCCTGGCCCATCTCGACCAGGCAAGCGCCAAACTGCTGCAATAGCCGCGGATCAGTCCGACGCTGGCGGAGCCCCCATCAGGGCCGGCTGGAAGAGCAGGGCCGACACCAGCGTCCACACCAGTGAGATCATCAACAGCTCGCCCATGCTGGCGGTGCCCGGATGATGCGACGCCCACAGGCTGCCGAAACCCGTCGCCGTGGCCAGGGCGCTGAAGAAGATCGCCCGGGTCAGGCTCGACTGCAGCAGGTGAGCATTTCCATGCCGCCAGGCCATCACGAAGTAGATGTGAAAGGCGACGCCGATCCCGAACAGCAGGGGCAGGGCGATGATGTTGGCGTAGTTGAGGGGTTGGCCGAGCACGACGCAACTGCCGAGGGTCAGCAGCCCGGTGAGCACGATCGGCGCCATGGTGATCGCCACATAGCGCGCGCGGCGAAGGACCAGGAACAGCAGCAGGGTGATGGCGATAAACGACAGGACGCCGGCTTCGATGAACGCACCGGCGATGGTTCGCCCGCCCTCCAATATGCCGACCGGATCTCCGGTGACATTCGGGTCGACCTTGCGCACGGCGGCGATGAAGCGCTCGAGCACAGCGTTATCGTTGGAATCGCCCCGCGGAATGATCGAAACGCGCGCGCGGCCGTCCGGCGCCAGCCACGCGCGCGCCAGCTTGGGCGGTAGGCTCTGCAGCGTGATCGGCTGGGCCTGCAGCGCATCGCGGACCTGCGTCAGCAGGGTGCTGAGGCCGGGGATCAAGGCGCGATCCGCGCGGGCGCGGGCCTCGGGCGGCGCCTGGGCCAGCCAGGTGAGGTCGTCCGCCAGGCGGCGCGCCGCCACCGCTGCTGGGCCGGCGTGGCCGACCTGCGCCGCCGTGAGGTCGGCGGACGTCTGCTTCAGGCTGGCCACGACCTCGGCGTCGCTCGGCGCGGGATCGACCATGATCGGATCGAGGCTGAGGCCCAGAAGTTCCGAGGCGTCGGCGATGGCCGCCAGCTTGGGCGCCTGGTCGGTCGGCACGAAGCTCGAAAGGGTGCGTGCGTCGGAAACCTCCGGCAGGCCGCGCGCCCTCGCAGCCAGGGCGTCGGCGCCGGCGAGGGAGGGGGCGATCGCCTCGACCGAATTGGGCGACGTGTCGGGATCGCGCATCAGGTCGATGGACGTCGACACGGCTTCAGAACGCGTGTCCTCGAGGTGAAAAGGATTGAAGTCGAAATGCAGCAGCGGCAGCAGGGCCGCGGAGGCAGCGGCGGCGGCGAACGCTATGCCAAGCACCCATCTACGCTTCGACAGGATGAAGCCGTCCAGCCGTTCGAGGGACGCCTCCATAGCGCCGACCGAGCCCGCCGGCGGCCTCAGCAATGAAATCAATGCGGGCAGGAAGGTCAGGTTGAGGGCTACGGCCAGGACCATGCCCGCGCCGGCGATGGCGCCTAGCTGCGACACGCCGAGATAGGCTGTGGGCGCAAAGGCGAGGAACCCGACCGCAATGGCCGCGGCCGCCAGGACGAGCGAGCGGCCCATGCCCGAAGCCGTGGCCGCCAGCGCGGCGCGAATCTCGCCGCCTGGTCGGTGTTCGGACCGGAACCGCACCGAGAACTGGATGCCGAAGTCGATCCCCAAGCCGACGAACAGGGGAATGAAGGCGACCGAGATCACGTTGAACCGTTGGAAGATCAACAGCCCGAAGGCCATCGCCGCCACCAGCCCGATGAGCATGGTCGCCAGAATTGCGGCCATCAAGCGAGGCGAACGCACGGCCATCCACAGCATCAGAAGGATGGCCCCCAGGGCCATGGCCGCGATCAGACCGGCGCCATGGGCGATGGAGCCGAACTGTTCGTCCTGAAGCGGGATCGGCCCGGTGAGACGGACGGTGACTCCACCGCCCGGATCCAATCCCAGCTGGCGAGCGCTTTTGCGCACGAAGTCGCTGGGTTCGGCGCCGGATTCCAAGGCGCTGAAATCGAGGACGGGAGTCACCAGGACGATGCGACGCAAAGCGGACGGCGCCGCCGCTCCGCCGGACACGAGCCCGCTCCAGGAGAAATAGGCCGGCCGGCCGGCGCGCACATTGTCCATGGCCGCGGCGAGCGCGGCGATCGGAGTCTGGAGGTCGGCGAGCTTGGCTTGACCGGACGCGACGCCTTTGAGCGTCGTGGACAGCGTCGTCATCAACCCGCGCAGGCTCGGGTCCTCCGCCAAAGGACCCAGGAATGGCTGTGCCTGGATGAGCTGGCTCATCTGCCGCTGGACCTGGGCGGTGGGCAGATAGAGCAGACCTTCGCGGGCGAAGAAGCCGCTGTCCGGCCGCTCGACCGCGTGGAAAAGGTCAGGTCTCTGGCTGAGCCGCGCGGCCAGGGCCGCGGCCCCCGACTCGGCGAGTTCGGGAGTCTTGCCGTCGATGACGACAACGATCTGATCGCCGCCCGGCGAAAACAGGGTGTCGAAGGCCGCCGCCCGTTCGCGATAGGGCAGTTTGGTCGACAGCAGCCCCTCGGTGTCGCTGTTGAGCGAGAAGTGAGTAGCGACGTAGGCGACGGCCAGCAGGGCGAGCGCAGTAACCCCGAGGACCACCGGCCAGGCGTGGTCGCAGCAGGCCATCGCCCAGCGTTCGATGAGCGAGTCGCGGGCCGCAGGCGTGCTCTGCAACTGCGTCAAATGAAGCCCCCGGACGGCAACCTATGCTCTGTGGCGGCGCGGCCGGCCGCCGGACTCGGTTGATTCACGGGGGCGATGCACAATATCCGACGTTCAGGCAACGATTCGTAGCGGCCGATTGTTTCCATTGGTTTGCGGATCAATCTGGCCTCTGGCCTGAATCCTTTGAGTTGTGGAGCAAGCCGTGCGCGCAAGGCGCCTCACCGCCAGCCTAGCGTTCACGATCGGCGCCCTTAGCATCGGTCAAGCAGCGGCCGCCACCCCCGGCGATCCGTTCGAACGATTCAATCGCAAGGGATTCGCCATCCAGGAGGTGCTCGACCGATATTTGGTGGGGCCCGCCGGACGGGTTTACCGCGTGCTTACCCCTGGACCGATCGGCAAGGCGATCCACCACATCCTGGTCAACCTGACCGAGCCGGTGGTGGTCATCAACGACATGCTGCAGCTTCGGCCCGCGCGCGCGGGGGCCGCGACCATAAGGTTCGTGGTCAATTCAACCGCGGGCCTGGGCGGCATGATCGACATCACCGGCCAGACGGGCTTGCCACATCATCCGAGCTCCTTCGGCGACACCTTGGGGCGCTATGGGGTACGGTCCGGCCCCTATCTGTTCCTTCCCCTGGTCGGCCCCTCGACCATCAGAGATCTGTTCGGCAATCTCGTGGACGCGGCCATCGACCCGCTCCATTTCACCCAGTATCGCTACCGCCAGCAAGCAAGCATCGCCGCGGCGGTCGCCGGTGGCCTCGACCAGTGGTCCAGTTCGCAAGACGACCTGCGCACCCTGCTCAGCAACGCCGCCGACCCCTACGCCACGCTGCGTTCGACCTATCTCCAGCATCGCGAAGCCGAAATCAGCGGCGCGACGTCCGCGCCCGCGACATTGCCGGACCTGGATGCGCCCGACACCACGCCGCCGACGCCCTCGGCCGCGCTAGATTCGGGGCAGGCCGGCCTCGTCGCCGCGCCCGCGCCCGATCAATCGCCGGCCCTCCATGGTCTGCCAGATGGCCAGGACCGGCAGGCCGACGGTCAGCTCGCGGGCGCGCTTGATCAGCGAGAGCGCCAGGGCGAGGTCGGGGCCCAGACCGAACAGGGGGCCGAGCAAGGCGTAGCTGGCCTCCTGAACGCCGACTCCCATGGGGGCCACGAAGACGGCGCTGCGCACGGCCATGACCAAGGCCTCCAACCCCAGGATATTGAACGGATCGATCGGGACGCCGGCGATACGCAGCGCCAGCCAGGCGCCGAGGGCGCTGGCGATCCAGGCGGCCAGATGAATCAACACCGCCAGGGCGAAGCGAGCGGGGCGACGGTGGAGACCGACGATCATATCGCCGGCTTCGGCGGCGACGTCCGCGGCGGCTGGAACCGCCTTGCCGATCAGGCCGGTGATCAGCCCCATTCCACGACGCTGCACGACGATGAAGCCGGCCACGCCGGCGGCGGTTAGGGCGACACCCGCCACGGCCGGCCCGGCCAGCCCCGATCGGGGGTCGAGGCGGACGAAAAGGAGGGCGAGCCCCACCAGGGTGAAGATAACCTGCGCAACCAGCTCGGCGCTGACATCGACCGTGGTGGTGGCGAAGGCCCACGCCGGCGCCAGTCCCTGCAGGACCGCGACGCGCGCGCCGAACACCAATCCCCCCAGGTGCGAGAAGGGCAACAGCTCGCCGCTCGCATCGCGCACCATCCGCGCCCAGGCGAAGATCGGCCAGCGGCGCGCGCGCCACGGCTTCTCCAGGCAGAACCACGCTGTTCCCAAGAGGGCGTAGGGCAGGGCGGAATAGACCACCAGAACCGCCAGGCCACGCCAGCCGATCCTGGCCAAGGCCTGGAAAACCTGGCCGAAGCCGATGTAGCCGGCCACGACCGTGGCCCCGACGAGTCCCAGGATGGCCGCGACGATGGCGCCGCGCTTGAGGCCGGTCATGGCGCGAAATCGGCGAAACCGCCGAGGCGCGCGCCGCTTTCAGACAACGCTCTGGAAACCGCCGAGGATGTCAGGGCCGCCAGCTCCTCGGCGTAGCGATAGCCCGGCGCCGCCCCTTCGAAGTCGTTGCGCGTGGCCGGATGCAGATAGATTTCGCTGAGACCGGGTGGCAGCGCGCGAATGACGCCCGCGAGACGCGGCTCGGTCATGGCCCCACTCCAGCGCAGGCCGAACACCTGATCGGGCGCCAGAAGGCCGGCTGCGCGTAACCGGGCGCGCAGGGTCCGTGCGAACAGCGCGGCCGGGTCGCCGCCCACCCGGGTCTCCGGGTCGGTCCGTCTCAAGGGCGCCCCGGGTTCCAGCGGCGCGCGCACGGCGCGCAAGCCGAAGCGCGGGCCGACCTTAAGGATCAGGCCGGCGATGGTCGGATGCAGATGGAAATGCTTGTGCGCATTGACGTGGTCGAGCGGCAGGCCGGTGGCGGCGAAGGCGGCGAACTGGGCTTCGATCTCGGCGGCGAGTTCGGCCCTGGCCGAGGGATTGAAAAACATCGTCGCGCCGCTCGCGGCCATGTTGTCGCGGAAGGTCCCGTCCGCGCCCGTCAGGTGAGGTAACCGGTCGGCAGGCAGGCAGGGGCGCCCGTCGACCAGCACCAGGTGCAGACCGACCCTGAGCGAAGGGATTTCGCGCGCACGCCGCACGGCGTCGCCGGCCGCGGCGCCGGTGACCATGAGACTGGCGGCGGACAGCACGCCCTCACGGTGGGCGATCTCCACCGCTTCATTGACGGCCTCGGCCGCGCCGAAATCGTCGGCGGTGACGACCAGCCGCCGCTCGCTCATGCCCACCGCCCTGGAGCGAACGTCTTCAGGCTGCGGCGGCCCGGCGTTCCTTGAGGAATTCGAAGAACTCCACGCCCTCGCGCAGGCGTCGCTTCATCATCTCCGGGCTGCGGACCATCTCGCCGACGATGTCGCCGATCTTCCGGGGCCGGAAGTAGAAGCTCTTGTAGAAGGTCTCGACGCTCTCGAAGATTTCGGCGTGGCTGAGGTGCGGATAGTGCAGCGGCGCGATCTGCACGCCGTGCTCGTCGACCAGTTCGGCGTTGGCGGCGTCGAGCCAGCCGTTCTTCAGCGCCTGATCGTAGAGGAAGGTGCCGGGATAGGGCGCGGCCAGAGACACCTGGATGGTGTGCGGATTGATCCGGGCCGCCCAGCGCCGGGTCTCCTCCATGGTCTCCAGGGTTTCGCCTGGCAGGCCGACAATGAAGGTGCCGTGGATGGCGATGCCGAGGGTATGGCAGTCCTTGGTGAACTGCTCGGCGACTTCGACGCGCATGCCCTTCTTGATGTTGTGCAGGATCTGCTGATTGCCGCTCTCATAGCCGACCAGCAGCAGGCGGAGGCCGCCTTCCTTGAGGATTTTCAGGCTCTTGTAGGGAACATTGGCCTTGGCGTTGCAAGACCAGGTGACGCCCAGCTTGCCGAGTTCCTTGGCGATGACCTCGGCGCGCGGCAAGTCGTCGGTGAAGGTGTCGTCGTCGAAGAAGAATTCCTTCACCTCGGGAAAGGCCTTCTTCGCCCAGGCGATCTCCTCGATCACGTGGCCGACGCTGCGGGTCCGGTAGCGATGACCGCCGACGGTCTGGGGCCACAGGCAGAAGGTGCAGCGCGATTTGCAGCCGCGCCCCGTGTAGATCGAGATGTAGGGGTGCTTGAGATAGCCGATGAAGTAGTTGTCGATCTGCAGATCGCGCTTGTAGACCGGGGTCACGAACGGCAGGGAATCCATGTTTTCCAGGATCGCCCGGTCGGTGTTGTGCACAATCACCCCGGAGTCGTTGCGATAGCTCAGGCCCTCGATGTCGGCGAAGGGCTTGTCGTCGGCGACGTCCTTGATCGTGAAGTCGAATTCATTGCGCGCGACGAAGTCCACCGCGGGGGCGGAGCGCAGACTGCCCTCGGCGTCGACGGCCACCTTGGCGCCGATCAGGCCGGCCTTGAGGTTCGGATTGACCGCCTTGAGGGCCTCGACCGTCTTGACGTCGGAGGCGAACGAGGGGGTCGAAGTGTGCAGGACGACGAGATCATAGTCCTTGGCCAGGGGCGCCACGTCGGCCAGGGACTGGCGGTGCGGCGGCGCGTCGATCAAGCGGCTGCCTTCCACCATGGCCGCCGGTTGCGCCAGCCAGGTGGGATACCAGAACGACTTGATCTCGCGCTTGGCCTGGTAGCGCGATCCGGCCCCGCCATCGAATCCTTCGAAGGAAGGCGCTTGCAGGAATAAAGTACGACGCATTCTAACCTCAGAACTGGAGCAGGGCGCCCTCGCGGGTCACTCGGAATCTGTTTCCGTGCCATCCCACGCTGTTGACGCCAAAACTGGCGATGAAAAGACCAAATGCCAAGATGTCGCTGACCGGAACCAGCCACCAACGGCCCGCGCTGGCCCCCGTGGCGGCGTCCACGCACAGCTTGAAGGCGATGCGCATCGCCAGCGCGGAGAGGGCGAGGGCCAGGATGAGCGGTGACGGACCGAGCAAGGCGGCGGCGATCAGGGTGAGCGGCAAGGGATAGGTGATCAGGCTGCCGGCGTAGCCCACCGGGTTGATCTGGCGGACGGTGCGGCCCCAGCGCAGCTCGCGCCCGATGAGCTGACCCGCGCGGGTCTCGTCGCAGATATGCGAAACGATCATCGGCGGCATGGCGATCCTGAGGCCCAGGCCGCGGACCGCGCGACCGATTTCATAGTCGTCGGCCAGATGATCGGCGAAGGCCGTGAAGCCGCCCACCCGGGCGAGAACATCGGCGCGGATGGCGATCGTAGACCCGAAACAGGGCTGGGCGAGGCCCACGGCCTTGCCGAGGATGGCGCCCGGGATGAACTGATAGTTGATCGCCATGGCCGAAAGCCTCGACCACAGTCCGGCGCGGGCGTTGCCCACATAGAGACAGCTGACCAGGCCAACGCCCGGTTCGGCCAGGGCGTCGACCACGGTGCGGATGTAACCGCGATCGACGACGATGTCTGAATCGCTGAGGACCAGCATGTCGTGCTTCGCCGCCGCGGCGATATTGATCAGGTTCGACGCCTTGAGATTGGCGCCGTGGATTCGCGCGTCGATGAGGAGGTCGATGTCCAGGCCGGGATAGGCCTTCTGGAGATCGCGCACGACGGCGATGGCCGGGTCGGCGGCGTCATGGACGCCGAAGAGGATCTGGATACGTCCCGGATAGTCCTGCCGGCAGAAGCGCTCGAGTGTCTCGCCCAGTCCCTCGTGCACGCCTCGCAGCGGCTTGATGATGGTGACATCGGGCGTGAGCCCCTGCGCGCGCTTGGCGCGCTTGAGCGACCCGACCGCCGCGAGCGCCGCCAGCAGGGTGTAGAGCGCGCCCAGCTGCGAAAGGGCGACAGCAATCCAGCCCAGGGCATGGATGATCGGAAACAATGCGCTCATCTAGATCTGTCCAACACTTCGACTATCCCCTCCGGGGGCGGATACCCGGCCCGACCCTCAAGGCCATCAGCTGGCAGGCGGCGCCACCTGGCATGTCGTCGCCCTGAGGCCGTATTCAAGCTCGCGGGTCCTTGTCCGCGCTTCAAATGTCCTTTTCGCGCCCGCCGCGCGACGATTTCGCGCGGTCCTGAACACTATTCGAATTCTGGGCGGCGGCGATTTCCACATCCCCTTCGACCCTGCACGGACGTCGTACAGCATCGATCTTTCCGCCAGGTTGATGGACCCGTCGGCGAGCGACGAACCCGGTTTGCGGCCCCAAGTCCGTTCACCCCAGGGGCGCTTCGCAAAAGACTCGCTGGATTTCAAGCCTGACACAAGCCTGCGCAATTGGATAGCTAAGGACCCCCAGGCGCGGCCGCTACCCGGGAATCCCTGGCGCACCGTTGCCGGTTCGCCACGAGGCTTCCGGCAGGCTGCGCGCCACTGAACGAGGCTTCATCCATGGCGTCGCGCCGCCGATTCCGCTGGCAATTCCTGGTGTTGGGCGTGGTGGCCGTCGCGCTGGTCCTTGTCGTGTTGTTCTGGAAGCCGGCCAAGAAGCCCACGCCGCCGCATGCGGTGCCGGTGACCATCGCGGTGGCGGCGACGACCGACCTGCCGGTCTCTATCACCGCCCTCG
>Ga0302310_10002649_pt1 | contig 14181 bp, 10 predicted proteins | sample III_Palsa_N1_2_FD_200451 | JGI IMG/M metagenome (GOLD analysis project Ga0302310, IMG submission 200451) | Peat permafrost microbial communities from Stordalen Mire near Abisko, Sweden - III_Palsa_N1_2 | ecosystem: Environmental > Terrestrial > Soil > Palsa > Peat permafrost | place: Sweden...
TAACAGGCCGATGGCCTTGAGCAGCACGAGCTCGAATGCGCGCAGGCCGATCTGTTCTCCGAATTCGTCCGACGTGGCCAGGCTGCGCAGCGTGGCGGCGTAGGCGTCGAACAGCATCGGATGCGCGTCGCCGCGCGCGAGCAGCTTCATCAGCAGCTCGTTGAGATAGAACCCGGCGAACAGGCGCGCCGGCGGCAGCACCGGCGTGGCATCCAGGCCGGCCCACTCCGCGCTGCGCAGCGTGACGACGTCGGCCTGCGCGTCGTCGGCCTGGCGGCCGATCGTGGCGGCGATGCGCTGGAACGGCAGCAGCACGCTGCGCAACTGCGAATACGGGCGCTTGGCGCCCTTCGCGGCCACGGTGACCCGGCCCTTGCTGCGCGTGAACAGGTCCAGGATCAGGCTCGTCTCGCTCCAGTCGTAGCGATGGAGCACATACGCGTCGAGCGGGGTGGTGACGCGACGGGCGGTGGCCATCTGTCTAACCGAGCCGCCGACGGGCCGCCCCTAGGCGGCGAGCGCCCCCTCGGGGGGCAGCGACCGCAGGGAGCGTGGGGGCAGTCATTTCGTTATTCGTAGCCGTAGGAACGCAGATGTTCTTCGGAGTCGGCCCAGCCGGAGCGCACCTTCACCCACACCTCGAGGAACACCTTGGCCTCGAGCAGGCGTTCGAGTTCCTGGCGCGACTCCGAGGCGATCCGCTTGAGCTGCAGGCCCTTGGCGCCGATGACCATGCCCTTGTGCGCGTCGCGCTCGACGATGATCGTGGCCGCGATGCGGCGCATCGTGCCCTCCTCGGCGAAGCTGTCGATCACCACCGTCACGTTGTACGGCAGTTCGTCGCCGGTGAGCCGGAACAGCTTCTCGCGGATCACCTCGCTGACCAGGAAGCGCTCGCTGCGATCGGTGAGGGTGTCGGCGTCGTAGAACCAGGGCTGCTCGGGCAGGTAGGGCTTGAGCACGCCGACCAGGCGGGCGATGTCGCTGGTGGAGTACGCGGACATCGGGAAGAACTCGGCGAACGGATGTTTCTCCTGCATGCCCTTGAGCCACGGCAGGATGTCGCTGCGGCGCTGGACGGAGTCGAGCTTGTTCGGGATCAGGATCACCGGCTTGTGCTTGGGCATCAGCGCCAGCGCCTTGGCGTCATCGGCGCCGAACTTGCCGGCTTCCACCATGAACAGCACGATGTCGACGTCCGACAGCACGGACACGACGGTCTTGTTCAGCGACTTGTTGAGCGCCGCGGAATGCTTGGTCTGGTAGCCGGGCGTGTCGACGAACACGAACTGCGCGGGGCCGTCGCTGCGCACGCCCGTGATGCGGTGGCGCGTGGTCTGCGCCTTGTTGGACGTGATGCTGATCTTCTGGCCCACCAGCGCGTTCAGCAGCGTGGACTTGCCCACGTTGGGGCGGCCGACGATGGCCACGAGGCCGCAGCGCTTCTTCTCGCCGTTCTCGTCTACCGAGGCCGTCAGCAGCGCGGCCATGGCCGCTTCGCTCAGCTCGTGCGACATCTCGTCGTCGCCGTCCTCGGCGAAGCCTTCCGGCGGCAGATCGTCGTCGTCGATCTCGCTGCCCTCCGTGGATTCGTCCGGAAGCTCGTCGGACGAGTCGTGGGGGGTATTGGCTTCAGGCACTGGTATTTCCTTTGCGGGTCGGCACGTCGAGTTCGCCGGCCTTGATTCGATCGAGCAATTGCTGCGCGGAGGCCTGCTCGGCCTGGCGGCGCGAGCGGCCGACGCCGGTGGCGCGCCATTGCAGCGCGGGCACGTCGCACTCCACCTCGAAGGTCTGGGCGTGTGCCTGTCCGTGCGTGGCGGAGATGCGATAAGCCGGTACCGGCACGTGCCGGGCCTGCAGCCACTCCTGCAACTCCGTCTTGGCGTCCTTGCCCCAGTTGTCCGTGGTGGTGGACGCGATGGTCTCGCCAAAAAGCCGCTTGACCAGCGCCTGGGCGGCGTCGAAGCCGCCGTCGATGCTGACCGCGCCGATCAGCGCCTCCACCGCGTCGGCCAGGATGGACGGCCGCGCGGCGCCGCCGCCGCGGGCCTCGCCTTCGGACAGCTTCAGCGCCTCGGGGAGCCGCAGCGCCAGCGCGACACGGTGCAGGCTGTCCTCGCGCACGAGGTGGGCGCGTACGCGCGTGAGGTCGCCTTCGTCCGAGCCCGAGAAGCGGTCGAACAGCAACCGGGAAACGGCCAGGTTCAGCACGGCGTCGCCCAGGAACTCGAGACGCTCGTTGTGGTCGGCGCCGAAGCTGCGATGTGTGAGGGCGCGCTCGAACAGCGCCCGTTCGACGAACTGGTAGCCGAGCCGTTGCTCGACCAGCGCCGCCCCGCGGACGGGCACAGACGGCGCGTTGCCCATTTACGGACCCTTGGCCCCACCGGACGTCGCGCTGCCTTCGTACTTGACGAGCAGGAACACCGGTTCGACGATGGGGATCTCGACGTTGTACGCAAACGAGGTGCGCAGGCCGGAGTCGCCCACTGGCACGATCGTCAGATCCTTGGCGGTGATCGTCTTGATGGAGTACTCGACCTCGGTCGTCTTCTCGAACGCGGTGCGGATGTCGGACGGGCTGGCGGGACTCGACTTCATGATCTGGTTGACGGCCTTGCGGATCGTCAGGTACTCGTTGACCGACGGAAACACCCGCGCCCCCATCAGCATGACGAACGCGACGATGATCGCCAGGATCAGCATGCTGAACAGCGACGCGCCGCGCTGGCGGGAGAGACGACGAGACGGGATCATGTAGGGTGCCCTTGTTTCATCGCGCCGATGATTGGCCGCGGTTCAATGGAACGAGCCGATGCGGCTCAGGTCGTTGAAATTCATCCAGACGAAGAACGCACGTCCGACGATGTTCTCGTCCGGCACGAAGCCCCAGTAGCGGGAATCCTGCGAGTCGTCGCGGTGGTCGCCCATCATGAAGTAGCTGTGCGGTGGAACCTTGCAGACCACGCCCTCGACACTGTACTGACAGTTGTCCTTGAACGGGAAGCCGTTGAACGGGGTCACGCCGGCCGGCGAATCGGACTTGGTCAGGATCTGGTGCTTCACACCCGTCAGGTCTTCCTCGAAAGCCTGTTCGTAGGCGCGGCGCTCGTCCACATAGTAGTCTGGCTCGGGCTTCTCGGGAATCAGCTGGCCGTTGATGCGCAACTGCTTGTTCAGGTACGACACCTCGTCACCGGGCAGGCCCACCACGCGCTTGATGTAGTCGATGCTGGGGTCCATCGGGTAATGGAACACCATCACGTCACCGCGCGCGGGATCGTGGTTCTGGATGATCTTCTTGTTGATCACCGGCAGGCGGATGCCGTAGTGGAACTTGTTGACCAGGATCAGGTCGCCGATCTGCAGCGTCGGGATCATCGACCCGGACGGGATCTTGAACGGCTCGAACAGGAAGCTGCGCAGGACGAAGACGACCGCGATGACCGGGAACAGGCCGGCAGTCCAGTCCAGCCACCACGGTTGCTGCAGCAGGCGGCCCTTGACGTCCTCGACGTCGCCGTCGACCTTGGCGATGCCCTGGCGCGCCAGTTCGGCGCGGCGAGCGGCGTCCTGCGACTCGTACAAGGCCGCCACCTTCTGGCGCCTGGGCGCGAAGTACAGGCGCTCGGCGAGCCAGTACGCGAAGGTGAACAGCGTCAGGAGCAGCAGCAGCAACGCGAAGTTGCCGACCCACTTGTCCATCATCCAGCCACCCAGATAGATCACCAAGGCTGCATATAGCGCGCCGGTCAATGCACTCATCAGTTCAATCGTCCACTTGGAGGATGGCGAGGAAAGCTTCCTGAGGCACTTCGACGGAGCCGATCTGCTTCATGCGCTTCTTGCCTGCCTTTTGTTTTTCGAGCAGCTTCTTCTTGCGGGAAACGTCCCCGCCATAGCATTTTGCCAGCACGTTCTTGCGCAGGGCCTTGATGTTCTCGCGCGAGATGATGTTGGCACCGATCGCGGCCTGGATCGCCACGTCGTACATCTGGCGCGGAATCTGTTCGCGCATCTTCGCCGCAACGGCCCGGCCGCGGTACTGGCTCTGCGCGCGGTGGACGATGATGGACAGCGCATCGATGCGGTCGCCATTGATCAGCAGGTCCACCTTGACCACGTCCGACGCCCGGTATTCCTTGAACTCGTAGTCCATCGACGCGTAGCCGCGCGAGATGCTCTTGAGCTTGTCGAAGAAATCCAGCACGATCTCGGCCAGCGGGATCTCGTACGTGAGCATCACCTGGCGGCCGTGGTACGCCATGTTCAGCTGCACGCCGCGCTTGGAGTTGGCCAGCGTCATCACCGGGCCGACGTAGTCCTGCGGCATGTACAGGTGCACCGTGACGATGGGCTCGCGAATTTCCTTGGTGCGGCCCGGGTCGGGCATCTTCGACGGGTTCTCCACCAGCAGCACGGTGCCGTCGTTCAATTCGACTTCGTAGACGACGCTGGGCGCGGTGGTGATCAGGTCCTGGTCGAACTCGCGCTCCAGGCGTTCCTGCACGATCTCCATGTGCAGCAGGCCCAGGAAGCCGCAACGGAAGCCGAAGCCGAGCGCCTGGCTCACTTCGGGCTCGTAGTGCAGCGAGCTGTCGTTCAACTTGAGCTTCTCGAGCGCATCGCGCAGCTGGTCGTACTCGCTGGCCTCCGTCGGGTACAGGCCGGCGAACACCTGCGGCTGGATTTCCTTGAAGCCGGGCAGCGGCTCGGTGGACGGGCCGGCGTTGTTGGGCAGCTTCTTCTCGAGCGTGATGGTGTCGCCGACCTTGGCGGCCTGCAACTCCTTGATGCCGCCGATGATGAAGCCCACCTCGCCGGCCTTCAGATGGTCGCGCGGCACCGACTTGGGCGTGAACACGCCCATCTGCTCGATCGGGTAGACCGCGTTGCTCGCGATCATGCGCATGCGCTCGTTCTTGCGCAGCACGCCGTCGACCACGCGCACCAGCATCACGACGCCGACGTAGTTGTCGAACCAGCTGTCGATGATCATCGCGCGCGGCGGGCCATCCGGGTTGCCCCTGGGCGGCGGCATGCGGGCGATCACGGCCTCGAGGATCTCGTCGATGCCCATGCCCGTCTTGGCCGAGCACGGGATGGCGTCGGTCGCGTCGATGCCGATCACGTCCTCGATCTCGCGCTTGGCGTTCTCCGGATCGGCGTTGGGCAGATCCATCTTGTTCAGGACGGGCACCACTTCCACGCCGAGCTCCAGCGCGGTGTAGCAATTGGCCACCGTCTGCGCCTCGACGCCCTGGCTCGCATCGACGACCAGCAACGCCCCTTCACAGGCCGACAACGAGCGGCTGACTTCGTACGAGAAGTCGACGTGGCCCGGTGTGTCGATCAGGTTGAGGTTGTAGACCTTGCCGTCCTGCGCGGTGTATTCCAGCGCCGCGGTCTGGGCCTTGATCGTGATGCCGCGTTCGCGTTCGATGTCCATCGAATCGAGAACCTGGGCATCCATCTCGCGGTCGGACAGTCCGCCGCAACGTTGGATGATCCGGTCGGCCAGCGTGCTCTTGCCGTGGTCGATATGGGCAATGATCGAGAAATTTCTGATGTGATCCATGAGGGTCGTTCGAACGGTCAAGCGTCTGGTCGTGGGTGACGCGCTTGCCGTTTCGGCGCGAGGCATCGAGTGACGATGCATGTGGGCGTTGAAGCTGGAGATTTGCCCGGCGTCGAGACTAAAAAAAAGGCACGTCCAAAGAGAGACGCGCCTTCCAACAAAATCGTATGGCAACTGCTTGTTGGGCCTTCATTGTAGCCAAAAGCACCTCGGTGGAAACCGCGTCTTTGCTGGGTTTTTGTGGCGTTGCACGTCTCCAACATGAAAATTCATCCACAAGTTATGCACAGCATGAGGTGCATCGATTGTGGACAAGTTGGAGGCCTGCAGAAGTCAGCGGGAACACCGCGCCAACCCAGCGATTTCAACGTCAATTGTACCGTTTCGGCGCCCATGGCCAGAGACAATTGTTGCGGAAGTGGGCGCATGCACACTTATTGATTATTCGACCCGTGGCGCTCATGTCGGTTGACTTGTTCGCCAGGCGCACAAGGCTCCTGCCAGATGAAAAGACCCGTCGGCCCACTCGGCTGTCAGGTCATTTCTTGAACCATCCCGAGGGAACTTGTAACCGACCGATGGAGTCGGAACAGGAAGATACCGATAGACAGGCAAGCTGGTGCGGCTGGCAGGAATCGAACCTGCGACCCTCTCCTTAGGAGGGAGATGCTCTATCCACTGAGCTACAGCCGCGCAGCAGGTCAGTGTATCAAGGGCGCAGGCACGCGGCCGGCCAGGGATCGCAAGGTCCATGGCTTGCCGCAAGCCTGCCAATTGCACAAGGCTCAGGCATGCGAGGGCACGCTCTACAGGAGCGGCCGTCCTATACTCTCAGCAGTACGGACATCGCCATGGTGGCGATGCCGGTACGCCGTTCTCACTGATTCGGGGCGCAGACAGACATGGGTTCGAAATTCAAGGTTGCAGGGCTGCTGGCCCTCGGCGCAGTCGCCGGTGCATTGACCACGATGCAACTGCAGGCCAGCGCGCGCAACTCGCTGGCCTCGCTGCCCCTGGAAGACATCCAGCGCCTGACTGACGTCTTCGAGCGCATCAAGGCCGACTATGTCGAGCCGGTGGACGAGAAGAAGCTGATCTCCGACGCGATCACCGGCATGGTGGCCGGCCTGGATCCGCATTCCCAGTACTTCGACAAGAAGTCATACAAGGAATTCCGCGAAGGCACGTCCGGCCGCTTCGTCGGCGTGGGCATCGAGATCGGCATGGAGGACGGCCTGGTCAAGATCGTCTCGCCGATCGAAGGCTCACCCGCGTTCCGCGCCGGCTTGAAGCCCAACGACCTGATCACCCGCATCGACGACACGCAGGTCAAGGGACTGACGATGGACCAGGCGGTCAAGAAGATGCGCGGCGACCCGGGCTCGAAGGTGCTGCTCACCATCTTCCGCAAGGACGACGGCCGCACGTTCCCGGTGACGATCACGCGCGAAGAAATTCACGTGCAGAGCGTCAAGGCCAAGGACATCGACGGCTACGCCTGGGTGCGGGTCAACCAGTTCCAGGATCGCACCGTCGAGGATTTCGCTGCCAAGGTCGAGGATCTGTACAAGAAGGATCCGAAGATCAAGGGCTTCGTGCTCGACCTGCGCAACGACCCGGGTGGCCTGCTCGAAGGCGCCGTGGGCATCGCGTCCGCGTTCCTGCCCACCGACTCGGTGGTCGTGAAGACCAACGGCCAGATCAACGAATCGAAGCAGACCTTCAAGGCCTCGCCCGACGACTACCTGCGTCGCGGCGGCAGCGATCCGCTCAGGCTCCTGCCGGCGGCCATGAAGACGGTGCCGCTGGTGGTGCTGATCAACGAAGGCTCGGCCTCGGCCAGCGAGATCGTCGCCGGCGCGCTGCAGGACTACCACCGCGGCACGCTGATGGGCGCGCAATCGTTCGGCAAGGGCTCGGTCCAGACCGTGATGCCGCTGCCGGGCGACACCGCCGTCAAGATCACCACTGCGCGCTACTACACGCCCAGCGGCCGATCGATCCAGGCCAAGGGCATCGTGCCCGAGGTGTGGCTCGACGAGACCGCCGAAGGCAACGTCTACGCCGCGTTGCGCACGCGCGAGGCCGACCTGGACAAGCACCTGGTCAACGGCGACGAGAAGAAGGACGCCGCACGCGAGAAGGAACGCGACGAAGCGCGCACCAAGCTCGAGGAAGAACTGTCCAGGAGCAACAACAAGCCGCTGAAGCCGTTGCCCGAGTTCGGCTCGCCGGAAGACTTCCAGCTGAACCAGGCACTGAACCGCCTGCGCGGCCAGCCGGTGATGGTCAGCAAGACGGCCACCGAGCGCAAGGCCGAAGACACCACCACCCAGTGATCGTGTGTCGACGCCGGCCAAGGGGCGCGTCCGCGCGCACCTCGCCGGCGTTGTCGTTTCCGGAATCGACGTGACCGACGACGAGCTCCTGCGCTACTCGCGCCACATCCTGCTCGACGAGCTGGGCATCGAAGGCCAGCAGCGCATTCGCGCCGCTCGCGCGCTGGTGATCGGTGCCGGCGGGCTCGGCTCGCCGGTGGCGCTGTACCTGGGCAGCGCCGGCATCGGGCGGCTGACGCTGGTCGACGACGACGCGGTCGACCTGACCAACCTGCAGCGCCAGATCGCTCATACCCATGACCGTATCGGGCAAGCCAAGGTCGACTCCGCCCGCGCGGCCGTGCTGGCAATCGCGCCGGCACTGGATGTCGTCGCGCTGGCGACCCGTGTCGATGCGCAATCGCTGCTTTCACTGGTCGCCGACGCTGATGTCGTGCTCGATTGCAGCGACAACTTCGCCACCCGCCAGGCCGTCAACGCCGCCTGCGTCGCCGCGGGCGTGCCATTGGTCTCCGGTGCCGCGATCTCGTTCGACGGGCAACTGTCCACCTGGGACACGCGAGATGCCGACGCGCCCTGCTACGCCTGCGTGTTCCCGGCCACGAGCGCGCCGCCCGAGGCACGCTGCGCCACGATGGGCGTGTTCGCGCCGCTGGTGGGCATCATCGGCGCGATGCAGGCCGCGGAAGCGCTCAAGCTCGTCGCCGGCATCGGCACGTCGCTGGCCGGCAAGCTGCAGATGCTCGACGCGCGCGACATGAGCTGGACGCAGATCCGCGTGCCGCGCGATCCTGCGTGCGCCGTGTGCAGTCATCGAGCCCCACGGTCGCTGGCGCTCCCTTGAACTTCCCTCGAGACGAACGAGCGGCAGCGCCGGCCTTCGCGGGCCATGCAGTGCGGGCGGACGCGGGGCTGCGGTAAGCTGTCCGGATGAAGCATCGCCCCCTGAAATCCCGCAATTTCCGCAGTGCCGGCGAAGACGCCGCCAAGGCCAAGCCGCCCTCCCTCTACGACGGCCCCGGCAGCGCATACCACCTCGCGTTCACCGATCTCGATTTCCTGCTGCAGGACGAACTGCGCCCGGTGCGTGTGCAGCTCGAGCTGATGAAGCCGGAGATGGTGCAGGCCAGGCACGGCATCGAGTCCACCATCGTGCTGTTCGGCAGCGCGCGCATCAAGCCGCCCGAAGTGGCCCTGGCTGCGCTCGACGCCGCTCGCCGCGGCACCGACACCCTGGCCATCAAGCGTGCGGAAAGCGCCGTCGCGATGAGCCACCACTACGTGGAAGCGCGCCGCTTCGCGGCAATGGTCACCACCGGCACGCGCCACCTGGCCACGCCGATCCACGTGGTCACCGGCGGCGGCCCGGGCATCATGGAGGCGGGCAACCGCGGCGCGTTCGAGTCGGGCGGCAAGAGCATCGGCCTGAACATCGTGCTCCCGCACGAGCAGCAGCCCAACCCGTACATCACGCCGGAGCTGTGCTTCCAGTTCCACTACTTCGCGCTGCGCAAGATGCACTTCCTGATGCGCGCCGTGGCGCTGGCGTGCTTCCCGGGCGGCTTCGGCACGCTCGACGAGCTGTTCGAGGTCATGACGCTGATCCAGACAGGCAAGTCGCGCCCGCGCCCGATCCTGCTGTTCGGCGCCGCGTTCTGGAAGCGCCTGATCGACTTCGACCTGCTGATCGAGACCGGCATGATCTCGCCCGACGACGTGCACCTGTTCAAATTCGTGGAAACCGCCGAGGAAGGCTGGGCCGCGCTCAAGGGCGCCTACGGTTTCGAAGGCATCGCGGACAGTCCCGCCGTCGCCGCCGGCGAACTTTGATCGGCGAAACGATCGTCATCACGAATCATTCGCACCCCGCCACCGCGGACAATACGCCATGACCAAAGTTTCCCTGATCGGCGCGCCGACCGACATCGGCGCAGGCGCTCGCGGCGCCAGCATGGGCCCTGAAGCGATGCGCGTCGCGCAGATCGGGCCGACGCTCGAAGCCCACGGCATCGAGGTGTTCGACCGCGGCAACCTCCTGGGCCCGGCCAATCCCTGGCTGCCGCCGGTAGCGGGTTTTCGTCATCTTCACGAAGTTGCCGCCTGGAACCGCTCGGTGCACGACGCCGTCCACGCGGAGCTGGGCCTGGGCCACCTGCCCATCCTGCTGGGCGGCGACCACTGCCTGGGCATCGGCTCGATCAGCGCCGTGGCGCGCCACTGCCGCGACACCGGCAAGAAGCTGCGCATCCTGTGGCTCGACGCACACGCCGACTTCAACACCCACGTGCTCACGCCCAGCGGCAACATCCACGGCATGCCGGTGGCCTGCCTGTGCGGCCACGGTCCGCAGGAGCTGATCGAGATCGGCGGCCAGGTGCCGGCCATCAACCCGAAGTGGATGCGCCAGATCGGCATCCGCAGCGTCGACGCGGGCGAGAAGAAGTTCGTCCACGAGATGGGCCTCGAGGTGTTCGACATGCGCTACATCGACGAGATGGGCATGCGCCACACGATGGAGCTGGCGCTCGCCACGCTCGACGACAACACGCACCTGCACGTCAGCTTCGACGTCGATTTCCTCGACCCGCAGATCGCGCCCGGCGTCGGCACCGTCATTCCCGGCGGCCCCACCTACCGCGAAGCGCAGCTGTGCATGGAGATGATCGCCGACACCGGCCGCCTGGCCTCGCTGGACGTGATGGAGTTGAACCCGGCGCTGGACGTGCGCAACCAGACCGCGATGCTGGCCGTCGACCTGATCGAGAGCCTGTTCGGCAAAAGCACCCTGATGCGCAAATAAGGCCGCAAACGCGGCGCGCGCAAGCGCGTGTCCGGCTGATTTCCTGGCGCATACTCGTGTCAGGACTTTGCCGGGGGCTTGCCGACATGACTCTGACGCGTGGGCTGACGACACTTGCCGCGAAGGCATCGTGGTCGCTCGCGTTGGTGCTGGGCCTCGCGCTGTGGGGCACCGCGCCTGGCGTCCGGGCCGCCACGCTGCGCGTCGCGAGTGCGTTCGATCCGCAGACCATGGATCCGCACAGCCTCGCGCTGGAGTACCACACGCGGGTCGTCTTCACGATCTACGAGTCGCTGGTGGGCCGCGACCAGAACTACCGCCTCGTGCCGGTGCTCGCCACGAGCTGGTCGCAGACCGATCCGACGACGTGGCGCTTCAAGCTGCGGCCCGACGTGCATTTCCACGACGGCAGCCTGTTCACCGCCGAGGACGCCGTGTTCTCCTTCGAGCGGGCCCTGGCGCCGCCGTCGCAGCGCCAGTTCGTGCTCAAGGGCGTCAAGCGCGTGCGCATGGTCGATCCGCTGACGATCGATGTCGAGCTGTCCGCCCCCGACGCCGTGCTGCCGCAGAAGCTGGTGCTGGTGGCGATGATGAGCAAGCACTGGGCGCAGCTGCATCACGTCGAACGCGCGCAGGACTTCAACGCGCGCCAGGAGACCTTCTCCGTGCGCAACGCCAACGGCACCGGCGCCTACCAGCTCGAGCGCTACGAGCCCGACATCCGCACCACGCTGAAGGCCTTCCCGCAGTGGTGGAACCGAAAGAACGCCGACAACGGCAACGTCGACAGCCTGAGCTTCATCACGATCCGTTCCGACGCGACGCGCCTGGCGGCGCTGCATTCCGGCGAGATCGACCTGGTGCTGGATCCGCCGTACCAGGACGTCGAGCAACTGCGCCACGATCCCGATCTCGCCGTGGCCCAGGTGGGCGACATCGCCACCGACTACCTCTCCTTCGACCAGGCCAGTGCGGCGCTGCCGGGCGTCGCTCCGGGCCCCGACGGCCAGCCGCGCAACCCGTTCAAGGACCCGCGCGTGCGGCGCGCCGTCTACCAGGCGATCAACATCGACCTCGTGATCCAGAAGGTGCTCAAGGGCCTGGCCACGCCCACCGGCGACCTGCTGGCGCCGGAGTTCGGCGCGCCACCCGGACTCAACGGCCCGCGCCTGCGCTTCGACCCGGTGCATGCACGCGAGCTGCTGCGCGATGCGGGCTACCCGCGCGGCTTCGACCTGACGATGGATTGCGTGAACGTCGCATTCCGAGAGCACGTCTGCCAGGCCATCGCGGCGATGCTGACGCAGGTGGGCATACGCACCGCGCTGCACACCTCGCCCAGCACGCAGTTCTTCCCGATGATCACGCAAGGCAAGGTGAGCCTGGCGGAGTTCGGCTTCACGGGCACGTCCGAAGACCCCTGGCAAAGCCTCAACGCGCTGCTGCATAGCTGGGACAAGGACGGCGGCGGCACGTTCAACGCCGGCCGCTATTCCAACCCCCGGCTCGACGCGCTGATCGACGCGGTACGCACCGAGCGCGACCCCGACAAACGCCGCACGCTGGTGTCCACCGCGCTCAAGCTGGCCGGCGACGACATCGCCTACATCCCGCTCTACCGACGCTCGCTCACCTGGGTGATGCAGAAAAAAGTACATGTCGTGATGTCGCCCGACGACACCCTCGCGGCACGCTGGGTGGTCGTCAAATAGCCCGTCCGCGCCTCGACAGGTGGTTAGCGCCCTCTTGTCGTGACGAATTCCACACTCAGGTGTGACATGACGTACGAACCACCCGTTCGGGTACGTCGCCTGCCCTTTCAGCTGGACCGTGGGACGTCTCCTGCGACACTGAAAAGGCCCATGTCAGGCATCGCGCACCGTCGCTCGCTCAGCACCAAGCTGCGTATAGTCATCCTGGGCTCGACGCTGCTGGCGCTGGTGCTCGCACTGGGGGCGACGATAGTCACGGTCTACGTGCGTGCACACGACGAGCTCGACGAACGCATCGTCAGCTACAGCGTGCTCGCGCTGGTGTTGATCCTGCTCGCACTCGCAGTCACGTGGGCCGTGTCATCCTGGCTGCAGGCGATCGTGACGCGTCCGCTCGCAGCCATGGCCGACATCGCGCGCGATGCGACGCAGCACGGCGTACTTTCGCGCCGCGCCACCAAGCTGGGCGACGACGAAGTCGGCGAACTGGTCGATGCGTTCAACGGCCTGCTGGCGGAGATCGAGCGCCGCAAGTCCGAGCAGGAAGCCGCGGCGGCGGACAAGGACCGCGAGGTGGTCGAGCGAATGCGCCTCAACGAGGAGCTCGAGCGCCGCGTGCAGATGCGCACCGCGCAACTGCAGGAATCGAACAACGACCTGATCGCGGCCACGCGCGAGGCCGAGAACGCCAATCGCGCCAAGTCGGAGTTCCTGTCCAACATGAGCCACGAGCTGCGCACGCCGCTCAACGCCATCATCGGCTTCGGCCAGTTGCTGGGCCACGACGACGCGGGGAGCGTGTCGCCCGAGCGCAGCCGCGGCTTCGTCAAGCACATCGTCGATGCCGGCAACCATTTGCTCACGCTGATCAACGAGATCCTGAACCTGGCGCAGATCGAGTCGGGCAAGCTGTCGATCAGCCTCGAGCCGGTGCAGCTGCGCGAGGTGCTGGAGGAATGCCACGCGCTCACGCGCACGGCGTCGGCGCAACGCGGCATCCGGCTGCTGTTCCCGATGGAGACGCCCTTGAGCGTCAATGCCGACCGCACGCGCCTGAAGCAGGTCCTTCTGAACCTGCTGTCGAACGCGGTGAAGTACAACCGCGAGCATGGCGCCGTGATCGTCGAATGCACTGCAGGCGACGAAGGCCGGGTCCGCATCTCGATCCAGGACACCGGCGCCGGCCTCACGGTGGACCACCTGCGATCGCTGTTCCAGCCCTTCAACCGTCTCGGCCGCGACGGCACGGGCATCGAGGGCAGCGGCATCGGCCTGGTGCTGACGAAGCGGCTGGTGGAGCTGATGGGCGGCACGATCGGTGTGCACAGCACGCCGGGCACCGGCAGCACGTTCTGGATCGACCTGCGCAGCGCCGAGCGCGTGCGGGTCGACCTGGCCAGCGTGGCGCCGCGCCTGCCCACGCCCACCGAGCTGGTGGGCGGCGATCCGCAGGTGGCGACGATCCTGTGCGTGGACGACAACCGCGCCAACCTGGCGCTGCTCACCGAAGCGCTGTCGTTGCGCAGCGACTGCCTGGTGTTGACTGCCACGGATGGCCAAGCGGGTGTCGAGATGGCGCGCAGCCACAGCCCGGACGTGATCCTGATGGACAACAACATGCCGGTGATGAGTGGACGCGATGCGATGCGCATCCTGCGCGCCGACCCGGCGACGGCGGGCATCCCGGTCATTGCCGTCAGCGCCGCGGCGATGCCGGCGATGGTGTCCTCGGGGCTGGAGCAAGGCTAC
>Ga0302310_10002659_pt1 | contig 14159 bp, 10 predicted proteins | sample III_Palsa_N1_2_FD_200451 | JGI IMG/M metagenome (GOLD analysis project Ga0302310, IMG submission 200451) | Peat permafrost microbial communities from Stordalen Mire near Abisko, Sweden - III_Palsa_N1_2 | ecosystem: Environmental > Terrestrial > Soil > Palsa > Peat permafrost | place: Sweden...
CGCGCGCGCTTGGCGGGGTCCTCATCTTTGGCGGCGCCAGCTTCATCGCCAAGAACTTTTTAGTCGTCCTCGCGCCGCGGTACGACCTGCCCTACGTGATTGTGCCCATGTTCCTGGCGCTGGCGTCCCTAATGCTCTGGCTGCTGATCAAGGGTGTGGATCGCGCGCGATGGGATGCGATACAGACGGCGCGTCATAGGGCCGCGCTCTATCGATTGGTGCGATATCGTCAAGTATCCATTTGATCCGTTTTCGGCTGGAAACGCGCTAAGGCCTGTTATCGCCAGTCGAAGAGCCAACTTTCGATGCGCTCGGTACTAGCTCAGAATCATCCACGGTTACGCGACAAGTCATGCAGCTCTTCCTCAAGGCACCTCTATAAACGCGTGCCATTGGCCATGGAACCGCCTAATCACTTAATTTTAAAGTCACTCACAATCAGTCGCGTATCCACTGTCACATGCGGTGAAATTGCGTGATACGCCCATACATGCACCCACGCGTTCCCCGTCCGACAGGTCAAAAAAGACTTCATCAACCCAGCCGGAGTAAACAATAAGTAGACGAACGTCAGCGACAGCGCAGTCGCTAAAATCGAGTCGTACCGCGTGCCCGACTCAAAAATATGCATTGTCGGATAACTCACCGCCCCCAACAGATAAGCGGTCATCGGCGAAAACAGCTTGAAGTATCTCGGCATCAAGATCGAGTAGATAACAATCATGACTGGCAGATCGGTCCCGAACAGATGGAGCCAAAAGGACAACAGTCCGCCGACAAGCTGCTGATGCCGCGTGAGCTGGAAGATATTCGGTCCCATCATGTCCATACCCGCGCTGAAGGCAAGCACAACCGCGATCACCAGCACGTCACTCTTCAGGTTCGCGGATTTCAAGTTGAGTTGCTGGTTTGAATATCCTCGCATCCGAAACACAACATAGGGAATGAGTGCCAGCAGGATCCCGTTGTAGGCCGCCCATGTATACACCTCAGTTGGTGACTGCACCCGCGTCGCTCCGACCAGCGACCCATTCAGATGCATGGCAATCCCTTCGCCAAACAAGTGCTGCCCGATCAGACGGCCGGCTACCATCACAACCGCGACATAGGCCCACATCGCCAACGTCTCGCGCCGCGCAATAGAACCTTCTGGAGCGCGCAGTGCCAGATCAGGCACGGGCCGCTTTCGTGTCAGCAGCGCAACCAAGCCGAACATCAGCACTACCAAAACGAGGTATCGCGACGATCCCACAACCAGGCCTCTATAGCTCGGCGTATGTCGAGAAATTAGGAGTCCTGCTCCGCACAGAAGTAGCCAAAGAAGGATCGCCACGTACAAAGCTCGCTGTCGAACCAACCATCCGATTCCGCCGAAACGCTCGCTCATAGCCATACTCTACGCCTGATGAGTGCCTCGGCCTGCTCTCGTCAACCCAGGATTGAGTACCAGTCGAGGCGTACTCCCGACGACCTGAGCGTTTCAAGACCCTGGTCGGCAGACGTACCGAGGGGAATGTGACTGCTTGCGGTATTTTTTTGTATTTGACAAATAATTCGACCGGTCAGTATATTTTATTCCATCGTGCCAAGTGGTTCTGGTGCCTCGGCTTCTTCGAAACAACAGCCGGAAGGTAGAACAGTAACCGACACTGATCCACCCTGAGGAGAATCAGGCCTTGGTGTAATTTCGTACAGATTCAAATTGAAAATGATCAAACGGAAGCGGCGTGGCTCATGAGCATACAAACAGTCAAGGAACTGAAACCTAACAAAAATGGTCTGCGGTCGAAACAGACGAGAGAGTTGCTGCTGAATTCCGCCGAAATTGTTTTCGTGCGAGATGGCTTTCTGGGAGCCGAGCTGGGGGAGATCGCGGCGATGGCAGGGCGCTCAAAAGGCGCCATCTATGGCCATTTCAAGAGCAAGGAGGATCTCTACTTTGCGCTCTTGGAAGAGCGGATAAGCAGGTACCGCGGACGCGTCGAGGAAGTACTTCTCGGATGCACCAGCCAGAAGGAGATTGGCCGCGCGCTGACGGATCATTTCTTTTCGGCCGTCAAACAGGACAAAGCGTGGTGCCGTTTACTTCTTGAATTCAAACTATTCGCGGTCCGGAACCATCCCGCGAAGAAGCGGCTGCAAAAGATCCATAAGAATCTCTATTTCAAGGAGCATTTGAAGGACCTCCCTGAGATTTGGGCGAGGTTGGGGCAGAGAAAGCTGGATAGCCGGATTGGTCTGGGAGCTCAAGCTGCTCTAGCGTCCATGGCGGCAATCGTGCCTGCTTTGATTCTTGAAGAAGAGTTTGCGCCCGCGGTGCTGAGTGAGGCGAAACTGAAAGACGTTGTGACGCAACTCGTCGAAGCTCTTCTCATGAACTGAGAATGAATGCGAAGGATTTACACGCGCGAAACCGGAGGGGACATGGGATTGACGACAAAACAAGGATCGAGAAGGCGCATTGCATTCGCAGTCGCACTGATTTCCGCTCTCGTGACCGGTTCGTGGGCCGACGCCCAGCTTGCGGGCAGGCCTGAGCCAAAGCACTATCCCTGGTCCGATGCGAGCCTCTCTCCGGATGAGCGCGCCAGCATGGTCCTGAAGGAGATGACGCTCGACGAAAAGTTACTGCTACTGCACGGCCAGGGTATCTCGTTCTTCTCCGAGGGCCCTACGGAATCGAATGGCGGGGCTGGGTACACAAAGTCCATTCCGCGGCTGGGGATTCCGTCAATTCAGATGGCGGACTCGGCCTCCGGCGTCACGTTAGGCGCTCTGCGGGGACGCTATTCAACTGCATTGCCCAACAATCTTGGCGCGGCCTCCTCGTGGGATCCGCAGTTGGCATTTGAATACGGGGCATTGATTGGGCGGGAACTGCGCAACGAGGGCTACAGCATGTCCCTGGGCGGTGGTGTGAACATTGCTCGCGAGCCGCGCTGTGGCCGCACGTTTGAATATCAGGGCGAAGACCCATTGCTGGCTGGCACACTGGCCGGGAACGTGGTGAGAGGAGTGCAGTCGCAGAACGTCATCGGCGATTTGAAACACTTCGCGATGAACGACCAGGAGAGCGGACGCAGCGCGTTGAACGCGAATGTGGACAAGCGCGCGATGCGGGAGACGGATCTGCTGGCGTTTCAGATTGCGCTGGGAATCTCCGACGCAGGCGCTGTCATGTGCTCGTACAACCGGGTGAATGGCGATTACGCATGTGAGAACCAGTACCTGCTAAGAGATGTTCTTAAGAGAGATTTCAAGTTCAAGGGGTTCGTTCTCTCGGATTGGGGAGGGACGCACTCCACAACAAAGGCGTCCCATGCGGGCCTCGATCAGGAGGAGCCTGGCACATTCTTCTTTGGAGACGATCTGAAAAAGGCAGTGGAAAGCGGCGAAGTATCGCAGGAAGAGTTGAACGATCATGTCCACCGCGTTCTGCGTACGCTCTTTGCGGCCGGGCTGTTCGACCATCCTGTGCAGATGCAGGTTCCCGATGTGGATCGCGGCCTGGCGCTGGCTCAGAGCATCGCGGAGAAGAGCATCGTTCTCCTGAAGAATCAGGGCGGCGTTCTGCCGCTCAGCGGCGTTCGTACGATTGCTCTGATTGGCGGTCATGCGGACGTTGGCATGCTTACCGGCGGCGGCTCGGCGCAGACGGACCCGCCAGGCGGCTCGGTAGTTCCGCCGCCCCCCGCGACGGATGCTCTGTCGGCCGTAATTCGCCCGGCATGGATGCCGGGTTCCCCCCTTCGTGCTCTGACAGCGAAACTGCCGAATGCCAAAGTTACCTATACCTCGGGAGACGACCTTGCCGCAGCCGCAGCCGCCGCAAAGCACGCGGACGTTGCGATCGTCTTTGCATACCAGTGGGAGGCGGAGGGTTCCGATCTGCCCACTCTTAACCTTACTCCCGAGCAAAACAAGCTGATCGAAACGGTAGCGGCAGCCAATCCCAGGACCATTGTCGTACTGGAGACAGGAAGCCCAGCGACTATGCCCTGGATCGACAGGGTGCCTGGAGTTGTCGAGGTGTGGTATCCGGGAATCCGCGGCAGCGAGGCGCTAGCCAACATCCTTGTCGGTGAGGTGAATCCGAGCGCGAAACTCGCGATTACATTTCCTCGGAGCGATGCCGATCTGCCGCATCCCAAGCTGGTTTTGCCTCCGCCAGAGTCCGAGTTCCATTATGCGGAAGTCAAAGAGTTCTCTGATTTCATGAAGCTGGCCGCAAAAGGGCTGCCCCCGTTCCAGATCCACTACGACGAGGGCTTGAAGGTGGGATACAAGTGGTATGACGCCGAGAAGAAGCCTGTGCTCTTCCCATTTGGGTTCGGCCTCTCTTATACCAGCTATGCGTACTCCGGTATCTTCTTGACACCCAGTGATCCAACAACCGTCTCGTTCACGGTAAAGAACACGGGCAATCGCGCCGGTACTGAGATCGCTCAGGCATACGCCTCGCTGCCCGACTCAGCCGGAGAGCCGCCAAAGCGGCTGGTGGGTTGGGCCCGGGTCGAACTTGCGCCCGGCGAGTCTAAGCAAGTTTCGGTCCCGGTGATCCGCGACCGGCTCCTTATCTACGACGAGGCTTCCGATTCCTGGAAACTTGTCCCCGGAAATTACGTCATTTGGGTTGGCAAATCATCGCAGGATCTTCCGTTGCGGCAGTCAGTTTCGTTCTGAAAGAGCCGCCCGTCTCGCCAGCCAAGGTTCGTCCCGCTCGATGGATGCATAATCGCCAATGCATGATTCGAGGCTCTTCGGTGCTGGAAACGCGCGTTGGCCTGAAGTCGCCAACCGAGACGGGAGTACGCACCCTCAAGGGCTCAACTCCATTTTGTCCGAAGGGCAGCCGGCCTTAATTCAAGATCTATCTCCCTGCCAATCTGCAAAGCCAGCGGGGGCAATTCTCTAATGTCGCTTTGCGATGTCCGAAAGTTCACGATGCAAGCACGAATTGCAAATTTTCCGTTTACGATCGCGTTTGAGAGATAGACTTTTCCGCTGTTATTCAGTCTCGAAAGGATTTCGCGATTTAAGCGGTCCAGATAGGCTTCTGTGTCCGCATGGGTACGGTCAAGGCCAAGTGGCACAAAACGAAATGTTGTGATGCTCAGTGAACAGCTCAGTGCGTCAAAATCCGGACGCTGCGAGACCTGCAAATAGAGTTCTTTAGCCAAAGAGATGTCATCCGAGATCATTTGCGCGTAGCCCTCTTGGCCGGCCTGCTGGAGCGCAAGCCATACTTTCAACGCTCGAAATCCACGTGAATTCTGCGGCCCCATGTCGAAGTAATTGATGGCTTCCGTCCCGAAAAGATAATAGGGAGGATGATAGGCAAAGGCATTGCGCAAGTGCGCAGGCCTGCGCACAAAAGCGCAGCCAGCCTCCAGTGGCGCGTACAGCCACTTGTGAGGATCAACTGCTATGGAGTCGGCCTCTCGCATTCCCGCCAGTTCCGGCGGTGGGTCTTTGGCCATCACAGCCAGCGCGCCGTAGGCACCGTCGATATGAAACCACAGGTTGAACTCGCGACAGATCATCGCCATCTCGCGCAAAGGATCAAAGGTTCCCGTGCTGACTGTTCCGGCAGTGCCAATTACTAGAAATGGGCGATCGCCAGCTGCGAGGTCCAGCACAATCTGGTCTCGCAATGCTGAAAGATCCATCTGCATCTGGCTATTCGCAGCAATCCAGCGAATAGCATCCGTGCCCAATCCGGCAACATCGGCAGCTTTCTGAACCCATGTGTGTGTCTCAGAAGAACAATAGATGCGCAAAGGGGTCCCCTTGAGCCCCTCTTTTCGCAAATCCCAACCAGCCTTGGCTTGTCGAGCTGCGAGGACGCAGACCAGGTTTGCCATATTGCCGCCACTGACAAACAGGCCTCCACAATCTGTCGGGAAGCCCAGCATCTCGGCGATCCATCGTATTGTCTGTGCTTCGATCTCACTTGCCATGGGAGAAAGCGCCCAGGCTCCCACATTTGGATTCACTGCGGCCGCAAGCAAATCTCCGAGGGCCCCAATTGGCGCGGCGGAGGATGTGATGTATCCCCAAAAGCGTGGATGCCCATTCAGAAGAGAGTGCTCCATGAGAAGATCGGTCGTCCGATCCAGGATTGTGCCCGCGTCTTCGCCTTTTTTGGGAAGCGCACGATCTGCCTGCAGGGCATGGCGAACTTCCATCGGCGCTTCGCTTGGAGTCACTTTCCGCTCGGGAAGCGACTCCAGAAAATGCGCGATCTGATCGACGAGTCGATGGCCCAAGGCCCTGAACTCAGGAGCGTTCATCGAGAGTGCTGATTCTCGATTTCGCACACCGGTATCCTTCTCTTCAGCAATTCTCATGGAAACTCCTTCGTCTATTTCTTCATTTCTTGGGCATGGCGCGGATCGTCGGCTGGGTTCACATACTTGAATTCCACGGGGCCCTGGCCGTAAAGAATGATGGTAGTCTCTTCGTTTGAGGTGTAGGCATAGTGATTCATTTGCGCCGGCATGAGAGCGAAGCCTCCTGCGGCGAGCGTCTTGTTTGCCTTGTCTTTTGACAGCTTGGCACCCATTCCAAAGGTCAGCGAACCGGATACCACCACGACATGCTCATCGGTCGGATGGGAATGAGCGGGTATTTCGTATTGGGCTGGGAACTTCAGGCGAATCGTGTACGGAACCGCCTTGGTGGGATCGCCGGCGAGTACTGCAATCTGTGCTCCGGCAGGGAGCAGCGGGGGAGCTGGTCCCCACTGCGCCTCGGCCGGGGTCTGTATGACGTGGGTAGGAGTTTGCGCGAATAGGACGCTGTGCGAGCCAACAATCAGGGCTACGCCCGTCGCCAATGTGAACCAAACTGCTTTCATCGTTGTCTTGCCTCCTCGGGCCTGGCCTGGATCACCAACGCCGCACGATTACCATGCGTGAGCGACAATCCAGTACGCATCGCACCGACGGGTCATTTTAGTTACCAAACATAGAATGGCCCGAACGGGCCAGAGGCGTCAGGCGAACAGTCCGCGCCGCGTACCCTGCGCGACGGCGGCAGCGCGCGTTGAGACATTCAGCTTGTTCAAGATGTTGGCCAAGTGCCTGTGCACTGTGTGTTCGCTGACGAATAGCTGTTTGGCGATGGCTTGATTGTTCAGGCCTTCGGCTACGAGGTGCAGCACCTCGATCTCCCGCCGCGTCAGTTGCTGACACTCGGCTTTCGACACAGGTTCGGGACTGGTGTGCTCCAAAGTTTCGAGCGCCGCCAGGACATCCTGAGCTCGCGCCACCTCCAACTCGGCCTTCAGTTCCGACAGCGACAACTTCGCTCGTATAGCTTCCGCCGTCGCAGAGTCCTTGCGCCCTAGTCTAGCGAGTGTGCGAGCCAGCTCAATACGAGCCCGCCCCACTTCAAATGGGGCACCACTGCGAAGGTAGAGATCCACAGCATCCTCGAAGCATTTGCGCGCCTCGTTCGCCCTATCTTGTCCCAGGGCCAGATATCCGGTAGCGTAGCTCGCAGCCGCCTGAAGAGGGCCCGTCTCGACCAGCGTTGCGATCTCGCGCAGCTCCGACAGCGAGATTTGAGCAGCCTGATAGTTGCCGAGAGTCACATATGCCCGCACCAGAGTTTCCAGTCCGGACGCTCGATTGGTCCGGTTTAGCAGTGGCACGTGGCGCAGATACTGCTCTGCCCGCTCGACAGCGGCGCCGGGATCGCCGCTGTCGAAAGCCAGTTCCGCGCGTTCCAGCAAACCCGACCCATGCGGAGGCACCTGTTCGATCAGCGCTGCAGATTCCACAAGCCGCCCCTGACGACGCCGAAGCTCCGCCAGTCGTACGAGCGCTTCGCCGACCATCGCCGGTCGGCTTGCGGCCAATTCCTCGCTGGCCGCATATAACTCCTGCTCCGCTTCAGCCCATGTGCCGCGCCACAAGCAGATCGAGGCGTACTGTGTGCGACACACTGCGAAAAGTGGCCTCAATCCCCACTTCGCGCAGAACTCCTTCAACCGCCGGCACCATTGCATCGCTCGGTCATAGTCGCGCACTCGCTCGCAGGCTGCAATCAGGTAACACCCTGACAATCCGATCGCGACCCGGTCCGTCAATTCCCCAGCGATAACTGCTGTGTTCACCTCGTCGAGGTTACGCATTCCCTCTGCCACATTGCCTTGCGCAACCAACGAGAGCCCTTGCACTGCGCGGCCCAACATCTCAAGGTCAATGCTTCCGCATTCCTGCGCGATGCGAATCCCTTCCAACGCGAAAGCAAGAGCACGTACCGGATCGCCTTCTTCGAGCAAACATAGTGATCCTTCCCGCGCCTCAAGCCAGGCGCGCTCCGGGCACGATGGCTGGCCTTCCAGCAGTCGGCGCGCCCGTTGCAGCCATCCATTTGCGACGGCATTCTCTCCACGAAAGGCCCAGGTATCCCACGCCAGCCAAACTGCGACTCGCGCGGCACCCTTAGGATCGCAAGCGGCCAGATACAAACGATACGCACGCTCACGGGAATCAAACACCAGGTCAGCTCGGTCGAGCCACCAGGCCGCAGTCCCCAAACCTTCGAGCGCTTCCGGAGAATCACAATTCGCAGACGCCTCTTCGAAGGCCTGACGAGCTTCCTCCCAAGCACCGCGAGAGAGAGCTTCATCGCCGTTCTGACACCTGGATGGTCTTGATGCGGTCATTAGGCAGGGTTTGATTATAGAGGGACGAGAAACCATTAGTTCAAAAACGATCGAGCACCCGCGAACAGGCAGCCGCAGCCTTGGCTCGGTCTCCTTTTCAATCTGGATAGTCTGGCCGATCGCGAAGTTCAACGAGTGCATAATCGCCAACGCACTCAGCGAGAAAGGCTCTTGGATGTTCGATGTAAAGACCCCTTCCCAACGTCTAGGCGTTCAACCATTCAAGTGCTTTGTGGAGCTGGCCGTCTACGCCGGTTCTCCGTTCCTGCCATGAATAATCCGCCACGACGTCAGGCACGATAGGACTCCCTTCGAGCGTCGTGCCGTGCCAGGTGTAATAAGCTCCCGTGGGAAGCGCCAATCGAAAGCCGTGTCCCACTTTGACAGATGTTGCCGAGAGTAGCCGTCCGGCCGTTTTTTCCCCAACAATCGTAGCGAGCTTATTTTCCTTTGCAAAAACCGCAACCATCTCAGCAGCGCTTGCCGTGTGGCGATCCACGAGCAGGGCAATATGGCCGTCATAAGGCTTCGGCCCTAACCCCTCAGACTGCAAAACAATGGGAGATCTCGTAATAAACGCCGGCAAATATCGCAGACCCAGCAGCCAGAGAAACCGAGTTGATGAAGGGATTCTTCCAAGGCGAGGAAAGGACTCTCGAAGTTTGGACAGATCACGCGTCGCCCAGCGTCTGTCGGCGGCATAACCGACCGGCACTCGGTTAGGAGTCAGCAGGCTCATCAGCCGTAGCGATCCAGCACCACCGCCAGTATTGCCGCGTAGATCTACGATGAGCCGTTCGACATTGCCCAACTCCGCAACCGCGCTCGACATTGCATTTGAGACATCGACGCCCAGCATTCCTGGGAACATCGCAACCTTGAGATAGCCTACACGGTCGCTGAGCTTCTTTGATTGAACAAGGGTAGGCTCAACGAAGTGGAGTTTTTTACCTTTTGGCCGGGCGACATCGACGGCGACACTCTTCTCCGTTCCGTCGTTCGCAATGAAGTCCAGCGTTGATTTCTTTCCCATCGGGAAGACCGGGTGTTCAGGCGGCACAATTTCCTTTCCGTCAACCCGGAGAAGGATGTTGCCCGGTTCAACGCCTGCCAGGGCCGCAGCTCCTCCGTCATGCACATCTTGAAAGATCCACCGGAAACCGAAGGCTGTTTCGTCGGAAAGGTAGGTCGCGCTCAATGCTGCCCGGCTTGAGGCCCGCCGGGCGGCCCCATGAAAGAACCCCAGATGAGATGTTTTGAGCGTCTGCAGCAACGCCATCATTGCTTGCTCGAAAGCGTCAGCCGTCGCGGCCGATTCAATCTTGGCGCGATGGTCAGCGATCGCGTTCTGCCAGTCTCGCCCGAGGAGTTCCGGTTTGTAAAATTTGGATTCGAGGGCCTTCAGAACACGTTCAAGGACTTCGTGTTTAGCTTCCGTCGTCATGCCCGTTTCGGTGGTAGGGGGAGTATTTGTATCCACATCTCTATTTTGCCGCAAGAGACCTCAATTGATTTTCAGAGGATAGTAGTACGTACCGTTATCGGTTCCGCGCACCGTCCCAAGGAAATAGGCTCCCGGCTTGGCGGCGCGAAGATCGAGCGTTACATTCACCGAGACCTTTTCTCCGTTTCCTTCGACTGCGTTCCCAGTTCCTGATGCGACGAGCTGGCTACCAGTTTTGTCGGTGGACACATTTACTCTGTAACCGCCAACTTCACTAAACCGAGGCAGAACCACTGAGAGATGGACGATTGCCGCTGGCAACGTCACCTCTCGCAAAGGCGTCGCTTCATCGTCGGCCCCCCGCAAGGTTCCGCTGTTGAACAGATCCACAGTGGCATTCACTGGTTGGGCCGATGCAACCTGTAAGCTCGGAACACCCGCAGAATGGAAATACCTGAATGCAATATAGCCGCCGCTCAACATCACAATCAGTGACGCAGCCACAGGGACAGCACCGAACCGCCAAGTCTTCTTCGCTCGCGGTGCGACCGCAATCGGACCCCTCGCACTGGATCGAGTACCGGCGCCAACCTTCAACTCTTCCCAGTCCAAGCGGTAATGCCGGTATTCGGCGTAACACTCGGAGCAAGACCCTACATGGAGCCGCGTCGAATCGTCTGCTGGCAACCTATCCTCAGCGAGTGCTTGGATCGTTTTGTCGTCCAGACAGCCTTTTCGTTCGGGATTCGGAAATGTCTCAAGAAGGAAGTCCTTCATCAGATCTTGGTTCAATGGATCAGGGTTCAATGACGATTTACCCTTTCGTCTCGCAAAATTGCGGTGATCCTTGCCCTGGATCACCCACTTTGCGAGCCCCGTTCAGTTTGGAAGCGATTCGTTCTTTGACGCGCTGAATTGCTTTCGCGGCTGCAGGGTAAGAAGTACCCAATGCCTTTGCGACGGTCGCGGGACTCGTATTGTCTTGCAGGAGCAGAACGAGAATATACCTATCTCGCTCATTCAGCGTTGCCTTTAGTTGTTCAAAGAGTATTTTACGGTCTACAGCGCCCTCGAATGACCCATTCAGGCCGCCGATGCGTTCGAGGTCGCGCCCCAGCCCGGCAACGTCCTCCTTGGCCTGCGCACTCCTCATCCAGTCGTGGACTTTCCCTTTGAGAGCGGCGTAGGCGTAACGTTGCGGGGAAACGATGGTCGTCACCCGCGCTTGCATGCTGAGCGCCACTTCCTCAGCCCAATTCGCAATCATCGCGGAATCGAGCTGCGGAAAGTCGCGCAGCACCCAGTGAAATGACCGTTCGACAGCCGTTTCAACCTCTGAACAGACAGCCCTTCCAGAAGTGTCCACGAGATGCAACTGTGCCCGAGTCATTGGCAATTCATCTCTGCGTAAAAAATTGCGCAATGGTGTCAAAAACCTTCCCTCTCATCTCGCTTAGAGATTAGAAGCAGCTCTTTGAGATGCCTCTAACCGACCGCCAAAGCAACCAACCAAGGAAGGGAATTACTTCTTTGAACTTTTTGACCGCGACTCGTCACTTTCGATCAAGCCGAGACCTTCAACCAGTTCTTCGACTGGTATTTGAAACACCTCGGCAATCCTCAGCAGCGTCGGCACAGAGACCCCATCGCCTTTTTCTATGCGCTGAATCTGCGTCAGGTGAAAACCGTGCTGGACAACCAGGGCGCGCAAGGTCAACCCGCGTTCCTTGCGCAACTGCTTCACTCGCTTACCTAAAGCAGCAGAGAACTCTTTGTAATCGTACCGCAGCATGGAGTCGTTGTTGATGTGGACCTCGCTCAAGAAGATAAGAGCACAGCGCAAACTCCCGGCATAGCGTTCTCTGCGAAATCTTAGCAATCTCCACTGCACACACACAAATGTGAACTGGTCGTTCGTGTGGTCAACACAAAATTGTGAGTATCAAAAGTGTGTTGACACGGTGCGACGAACTCGCTATAAGTTGTGCATGGAAACACAAGTTTGTGGTAACACAATAACGTGTACGTGGCGGCGAAACGGTTCCGCATGGACGTAGGGTTGTGGACCACAAATCCCAACGAGAAAGGAGGAAAAACTCATTTACGCAGACGTTCCGTGAGGGCACAGAACATCGGCCGGCGGGCGAAAACGCATACATGAAACCGCAGTCTCCAAAGTCAACCAATCTCCCTAACCCTCGAAAGAAAAGGAGCTTACTTTGAGCAAACGAATGACTTCCCGCCTCGCGACCGTGGTCGCGGCAACCTTCACCAAACAGCGTCTTGCAACGGCAGGCCGCACTCTCGGACCCCTCCTTATCGCCCTGGCGGTTTCTCCTCTGGCAGCTCACGCACAGGGCACCGTCGATCTGAGCGGCGTGACTACGGCAATGTCTTCTGTCGAGAAAACGGCAATGCTCGGCGGTGCTATCGCCGTCATTATCGGCATCGTTTTTGGCGTGTTCCAGTTCATGGGCCGCAACATCGCTGGAGGCTTCATGGCCATCGGCGGCGGTCTGTTTGCCGGTATCGTCATTGGCTTTGCTCCTCAGTGGGTCGCATCCCTCACTGGCCAGAGCGTTTCGATGGTGCTCATGCACGCTGCGAAGGTGATGGCCTAACCATGCAAACGACGAAGCGAGGAGAGCCACTAGCGATCAATCAGGCACTCAACAAGCCTCGGGAAAAACTGGGGCTCAGCTTGCCCATCTGGATGGGCATCGTCATTGTTTCGGCTCTGGTTCTCCTCCTTCGGTTTTACCTGCTCTCCCTTGCGATTTTCATCGTGGTCGCCGGTGCCTGCTGGCTGATCGTACGCAAACACCCAAAGATGTTCCAACTGTGGGGCCTGAGCTTCACGCAAGAGAGCTACTATGACCCGCGCAAACGCTAATCAGTGGTTCACCGCGGCTAAGGCTGCGAACAGCATCGTGCCCATCGCCCGATTCGTCAGTCCGACGATCTTCGCGACCAAGACCAGCGGATACGGATGCCTCTTCTCAGTCGCCGGAGTGGACGAGGAGGGCCTAACCGACCAGGAGCTGGACGCCAGAGTCCGTGCCGTTGAGGGAGGTCTTAGAGGGCTCCCCGAAGGTGCATGCCTCTACCAGTACATGCGTATCAAATCCGGTTTCGACATTCCACGGCGGCCTCAATATGACGACCCGATTACACAGTCCTTTGTAGACGACCGGCTGGCTTTTCTCGACAAGACGGCCAACTTCCGCCGTATCGACCTTAATTGGTGCCTCACCTTCGAGCCGGAACTGTCCAATCCTTTCGCGTCGAAGCCGAACGATAAGGCGAATGAAAATGCCCGGCTGCTGGCGGACCTACAGAAGGCCGCCTCCATCCTCGAAACGCACTTGAACGCCCACATCGGCATTCAGCTTCTACAGAAGGAACAGGCGTTCAAGTTCTTTTGCGAACTCTTCAACCTTGAGGAGTGGGCGGGGGACACCAAGCTCATCTCAGATACCGGCGTTGATATTCAGATCGCGAGTAGCCCAGTGTCATGGGAGCCGGACCACCTTCGCATCGGCAAACGGTTCGTGCAGATGTTCAGCATGTCGAGCACACCCGCTGCTTCGCAGCCGTGCTTATTCAACGGGCTGACAAGCCTCAACTGCGACAGCGTTCTGTGCACCACTTGGCGACCGAAGTCCGGGGCTTCGGTGCGGAAAGAGATTTCGGCTCAAGAGAAGTGGATCGACTTCTTCAAAGTCGGCATTTTTCAGCGCGTCATGGCAGGCCGGAACTTCGCCGCACTCGACAAGGGTGCGGGAGCAAAGGCGGCTTCCGAAGGCGTTGACGACCTGGGGCTGGTTATCACCGAGCTGGGAAAGAAGGCACAAGGCGAATACACGGCACGGCTTCTGCTCTCTGCCCGCAGCGCGCACGAGCTGCGCGACAACACGCCTCTGGTCCATCGGCTTTTCGTAGACGCGCAGGCCGGCATCATCGAGGAGACGCTCGGCAACCTCTCCGCTTTCTATGCGCTGTTTCCGTGCAACCACAGATATAGCATCTTCCCGCTGT
>Ga0302310_10002660_pt1 | contig 14157 bp, 11 predicted proteins | sample III_Palsa_N1_2_FD_200451 | JGI IMG/M metagenome (GOLD analysis project Ga0302310, IMG submission 200451) | Peat permafrost microbial communities from Stordalen Mire near Abisko, Sweden - III_Palsa_N1_2 | ecosystem: Environmental > Terrestrial > Soil > Palsa > Peat permafrost | place: Sweden...
CTTGGATGGCCAGTCGATCGGGCCGTTTCCCGAAACCTTTCGGAATTTGTCGTCGGGTTACATTCCGGAGCTGTTTCCCGGCGGCGGCACGCTGCATCCCACCTCGTTGTTGATCGGCGCCGTGCTGGCGCTGGGGATGATCTATTCCAGCGCCAAGGGCCGCGCGCGCGAGCAGTCGCACGGCATCGACGTCGAACCTTACGCGGTGTTTGTCGCGAAGAACTTCCTGCTGTCGGGCTTGCTGTTCTACTCCACCTATCTGATGGCCTCGCTTCACGGCCTGCCGAACGTGCTCGTGATCTTGATGGCGCTGATCGCGCTCTACGGCTTTGTGACGCGGCGAACCGTGCTCGGCCGGCAGATCTACGCCGTCGGTGGCAATGCCAGGGCGGCGAAACTGTCCGGCGTCAAGACCGATCGGCTTACCTTTCTGACATTCGTCAATATGGGGGTGCTCGCGGCGCTTGGTGGGCTGGTTATCACCGCGCGCCTCAACTCGGCGACGCCCGGTGCGGGCACCGGTTTCGAGCTTGACGTCATTGCGGCCTGCTTTATCGGCGGCGCGTCCGCCTATGGTGGTGTCGGCCGGGTCGGAGGTGCCGTGGTTGGCGCAATGATCATGGGTGTGATGAACAACGGCCTGTCCATCCTTGGCATCGGTATCGACTGGCAGCTGGTGATCAAGGGCCTTGTGCTGCTCGGCGCTGTCGCGGTCGACGTCTACAACCAGCGCAGATAGCGGACGTCGCCACGGTGGCCTCAGGCGTAAGACACGATCGCGGCCTCACGTCCACGGCATTCAGTGGATTGCCGCATACATGATTTTCTCCTCCGTGGCTTCGAGCCCGGAGAACTCCTCGACGACCTTGCCTTGTCGAGAAACCAGGATCCGATCCGACAGAGCCATAATTTCCGGCAGATAAGACGAGATCACGACCACCGCCTTGCCTTCGTCGGCAAGCTTGTTGATCAATTCGTGAATTTCGACAATGGCTCCGACGTCGACGCCTCGCGTGGGTTCGTCGAAAATGATCAGCTCCGGGTCCTGGATCAACGATTTGGCGATCACGACCTTCTGCTGGTTGCCGCCCGAGAGCTCGACGACTTTGATCTCGTCGCCGGTGGCGCGGACCTTGAGACGCTCGATCCACGTCTTGCCTGCCGAATTGATTTCGCGTCGCGACAACCAGGTGCGCCCCGAGGGAAATTTGGCGAGCAGACCCAGATAGATGTTGCGCGCGATCGAGGCCGTCTCGAAGAAGCCCTCAACCTTGCGGTCCTCGGTGACGTAGGCGATGCCGGCCTTCACGGCCGGTCCGGGCACCCGGTAGCGCACCGGCTTTTCATTGAGGAGGATCTCTCCGCCGTGGAAGAAATCACGTTTCAACACGCCGGATACGATTTTGAATGTCTCGGTGCGGCCGGCGCCGACGAGACCGAACACACCTGTGATCTGGCCGGCGAACACCGATAGGGAATTGTTCTTAACCATCGGGGCCATCTTCAGATTCTGCACCGTCAGTACCCGCCTGCCGGACGGACGAACGCTGTCCTTGCGTGCTCCGTAGAGTGTGTTGGAGAGGTCTCGCCCCACCATCGCTTGAATGATGCGCGCCCGATCGAACTTCGATGCATCGTCGGTCACGACATGTTTGCCGTCGCGCAGGACTGTGATGCGGTCGGCGAGCAGCAGCGCTTCCTCAAGCGCATGCGAGATGAAGATGATCGACACGCCGCGCTTCTTCAGATCCCGCACCAAATCGAAGAAGTATTTCTTCTCCTCCGGGGTGAGGCTCGCCGTCGGTTCGTCAAAGATGATGACCTTTGCCTTGTGCAGAACCGCGCGGGCGATTTCGACCATCTGTTTCTTGGCTGCCCCGAGCCCGCCGACGGTGGCCGTCGGCGTTACATCGAAGTTGAGCGATTGAAGGAATTGTTGGGCCGCGATGTAGATTCCGCGCAGGCGGTTGTAGAACTTCTCCTGCCCCAGAAATAGGTTCTGCGCCACGGTCATGGTGGGCACCAGGCTGTTTTCCTGGAACACCATCGCGATACCGAGCTGGCGTGCCTCCAGCGGCGTCTTCGGAGCGAAACTGACGCCGCCGACCGTCATTTGTCCTGATGTCAACGTGACGACGCCGGCCATGACCTTCGTCAGCGTCGATTTGCCGGCACCATTCTCGCCGACCAATGCGTGGATCTCGCCACGTCGGAGCTCGAAATCGACGTTCTCGATTGCCGGCACACCGGCATAAAGTTTGGTTGCCTGCGACAGTGACAGGATAATGTCGGTCATAGGCGGGCCTCCTTGTCGAGTACCGCGAGTGGCAGCTTGAGTACACGTCCTGGCCCCTTTGCGATCACGACGAGGTCGCCGCCGACCTCGACGGCGGCGACGATGCCGTGATTGAGGCCATCGGCTCGGCTGTGCAGCGAGTAGCGTGGCGATCCGTCGGCGCCCAGCCGGATGATGAGGCCGTATGAGCGGGGAGGAGCCCACGGCTTCATCACCCCCATGGTCTTGATGTGTGCCCCCTGGAGCGGCTCCTTGAAAGAGCTTCCGGACCTGAGCCGCGGGACGATCCAATATTCCGGATCGATTTCAGCGATCATTCGGCGACGGTAGGCCGGTTCGCGAAGCACAAACTCGATCAGCTGCGTGCGCGCGATGAACGCCGTGAGCCAGAAGCCGCCGCCGGTCGCTGGGACAAGCCGGGAAGGATAGACCGGCAAATGACGCAGGATGACCTTGCGTGCTCCGTCGGGGGCAATCGAAACCAGGCGATGCCGCCAGCTCTCGCTGACGAGTATGTCGCTGCCGCTTGCGACAGCACCGAAGGCATAGCCGAGCCCCCCGGCAAGTTGCGTTGCCGTTTGGGTCTTTGGATCGAGCCGAAAAACCCGGCCAGTCTCGCCGAGCTCCATCAAATCCCTCGCCCAATCGCCGACGTCACGTTCGCAAGAGCCGTCGGTAGCGATCAGCGTGCCGTCAGGCGCCGCAACGAGCGCATTTACAGCATGCAGCTCGCCGGTGAAGACCGCTCCCGGGGTCTCGGCCGTGATGCTGTCGTAGATGTGCACCTCACGTCCGCCGAGCGCGACAGCCAGTCCACCTGATGGCAAGACGGCGAGGGCGGAGATCGGCCGTTCGAATGTTCGGATCAATGTCGGCGACGATCCGGCAAAGCGCAGTAGCCGCGTTCCGTCGGCAATGAAGAGCGAATGGCCATCGGTCGCAAGATCTTCCGGCGCCTCGCATTCGAACAGGGTTTCGGCCTGTTCGAGTATTTGATTTGGCTTCAATGCCCCATCGAACGACGGCACGGTGATGGTCGCGTCTCCGCGACCGAGAAAACGGTTGGCGATTTCACGGATGATGGCGATCACGACTGCCCCCTCCAGCGCCGGTCATACTGCACAAAGTCAGGATCGGCATTCTGCAGCTTGAATCGTCCTATCCGATTGTTGGCGATGCCGCCGAGATAAAGGTAGCCGCGGTGCTCCCGCATCGAAGTGATCATCGGATGATTGACACCCTTGAGGTCCCAGAACGACTCCAGAATCTTGCCTTGCTCGTTGAATTTGACGACGCAGCCGGTGTTGATATTTGGAAATAGCCATTCGTCGACCGGAACCCGTTTGGCCATGCGCCGGCGGAAGCCGGGCATTTTCCAGGCCAGATCGAGCGAGGGGCTGCGCATGCCGACCAGCGCCAGCCAGTAGTTGCCGTCCGATGCAAGGTTGATGTTGTCAGGATATCCCGGCAGGTTGTCCATCACGACCTCGACGGCCCCTTTCTTCGGCCCGGCGAACCAGTATCGCTTGACCGAACAACCGAAGGTCTCCGCGAACAATATCGACTGCCCATCGCTTGCCACGGCGACGCCGTTCGGGAATTTGAGCCCGCGCAGCGCCGTATGCGTCGCGCCGGTCTTGGTGTCGTAGCAGATGATGCGGCCGTTGCCGCGCGCTTCAAGTCCATCGACCGGCCACTCGTCCATCTCATAGCGGACGGTCGCTTCGGAGAAGAAAATCAACCCGTCATCGGTGATGTCGAGGTCGTCCGCGAGCCGGAGACGGCTGTCATCGTTCACGGAGTACAGGCTGCGGTTCGTCTCATCGGTGGCCTTTTCCACGGTTCCGTCGGGCTTGATGCGATAGAGCCCCATGCCGCCGATGCAGACGTAAAGGTTGTCCTGCCGGTCGAACGCCATGCCGAGAGGTTGACCGCCAATATGCGCGAACACTTCCATTCGTTCATAGTTGGGCGGAAAGAAGCGGATGATGTCACCGTGACGTGACCCGGCATAGAGCACGTCGTTACGGTCTAGGATGACATCCTCGGGGGCTTCGATCATCCCCAGTCCAATCAGCGATACGTCCCGCAGTTTATCATTCTGCTCGAACGGTCCGCCCTTGCCGATTTCGGTCGACGGAGCGGGCGGCAGCGCATGGTATGTCGGTGCGACGTAGACCTTGCTGATGATGCGCGTGCGATTCTTCTGCCAGCGGATGTCGATCATCGCGGCGCCCAGCAGAATCGTCGCGAGCGCCATGCGGTTGACGCCGCCCCGGGCATTCATCGCGGTCAAACCGTTGGTGACCAGAAGAACGACCAGCACGCCGACAAGCGATTTGACGACCGATCCCTTACCGCCACCCAAAGTGATCCCGCCAAGAACCGTGGCCGTCAGTACGATCACCTCTAATCCGACCCCGATATCGCCGCCCACCGTACCGAGGCGGGCGGCAAAGAAGAGGCCGGCGACGCTGGTCAGCACGCCACTTGCGACATAGCAAAGCGCGATGGTCCGCCGCACGGGAATACCCGAATTGTAGGCCGAACGGCGCGATCCGCCGATCGCCGTGATGTGCCAGCCTGGCCGCAATCGCGTCAGGAAAATGTGTCCAAATATTGCGACGGCGATGTAGACCAAGGCGACGCTCGGAATACCAAAGACGTTTCCGTCGCCGATGAAGTTCCAGGACGGAATATCCGGAAATGCCGAGGCGATGGCGTTCGAATAGCGTTGAATCAGCAGATCGAATGCCGAGCGATAGATGATCAGGGTGATGAGCGTGGTGATGAAGGCGCGAAGCCTGAGATAGCCGATCAGGAACCCATTGACCGCGCCGAGCAGTCCGCCGAACACCATGGTCGCGATGATCACCGCCGGAACGGGCCAACCCAGCACGTCCAGCAGAAAAAGCGCGCAGAAGTCCGTCAGCGCAAACATCGATCCCACCGAAAGGTCGATGCCGCCGACGATGACGACCAGCCCCATTCCGAGACCGATGAAGCCGATCTCTCCTGCCTCGCGCGCGGTGTCAGCGAGACTTGCGGGGGACAGAAAATGTTCGAGCGACTGACTTAATGCGAACCCGACGATCAAGAGCAAGATCACCGGAATGGCAGTTTCGGTCCACCTCTTGGAGAGGATTTCGCCCAGGAGGTGGTCCGGCCAGTAACGATAACGCAGCCGAGTCAGTGTCTCGCGCATCTAGCTTCCGTGGATGTTGCTGATGGAGAACGGCGTGGGACGCGTTCCGGACCGCCGGCCCGGAACGCTCGCTTCAGGCGGCGATCACTTCTTGAGATCGGACAGGTTCCAGCACGTTGTCTGGCTGTCGGCGTTTTCCTTGGTGATCGGAATCAGCGTCGTGTATTCCGAGCCCTTGACCGATCCGGGCTTGACCCCGGAAGACAGCAGCCACTTGATCGTTCCAGCCATTTGCGCGGCCTGCGTCGGCACGTCGTAACTCATGTCGAGATCGAACGATCCGTTCTTGACGAGTTCGCATGCGCCTTTCCGCTCTCCGCCCCCGGACGTCGCCAAAAACACCTTGCCCGTGAGTCCGGCCTCCTTGACTGCCGCCGCGGTACCGATGTCCATGCCATCCCAGAAGCCCACGATGCCGCACAGATCCGGATTCTGCTTCAAGACCGTCTGCGTGATCGCCTTGGCCTTGGCCGCATCCCAGTCGGCTGCCTGGCTGGAGACGACCTTGATCTCGGGGTGCTTGGCGAGGATGTTTTCGACGCCCTTGAGCGTATAAGCGCTGGCGGCAGCGGAAAGCGCTCCCTGTATGATGGCGATCTTGTTCGACTTGCCTTCGCAGGCCTTCACCACGCCTTCGGTCTGGCGTTCACCAATCTCGATCCAGTTTGCGCCGACGAAGGCCGAGCTGCGATAGGCGGACCCCATGTTGATCTGGATGACATAGATCCCCTCGTTTTCCGCGCGCTGCAACAGCTTGGCATAGGTCTGAACGTCGGGGTTGTGAATCACCATCACCGCCGGCTTCTCGGAAATCAGCGAGGTGACGGCCTGCGCGCCGGCATTGGTATTCCAGTTGGGATCGCGAATCTCGAACTTGACGCCGTACGGCTCGAGTTCCTTTTTCAGGCCGGCGTACCAGCCCTCCGTAAGATCGAAATTCATCGCGACCGGCACATAGGCAACTGTCTTGCCGGCAAGAGCCTCGCGAAAGGTTTTCTGGAACGGCTCATCGAGCCCTTGTTGCGCGAGCGCCGGAACCGCTGCGCTCGCAAATGTCAACGCGGCAATAGTTCCAAGCGCGAACCTGTGAACACGGACCATTGTTTCCTCCTTGGTTGATGTTTTTTTCGATGTTTGGGCAGATTAGATGTCGCCTTGTTGGGCCGTTTCTTCATTTCGTGGATTCAAGAACGTGTCCGTGATGACCGCGATCAACAGGACGATTCCCTTGATCAGGTTCTGACCGGCATAAGGTACGTCCAGAATGGTCATCCCGTTCAACATTGTCCCGATCAGTAGCGTGCCGATGATGACGTTCACGACGCCACCTCGTCCACCCGACAGACCGATGCCACCCAGCACCACGACGAGGATGACATCGTAGATCAGCGTCGAATTGAAGACCCGGGTCGGCATCGAGTTGACGGACGCCGCCATCACGAGGCCGGCAAAACAGCCGATCAGCGCTGCCAGGACATATTGCAGCACGATGATCGGTCTGGACGGAATGCCGGTGACGCGCGCTGCGAACGGATTGTCACCGACGGCGTAGATGTAGGCGCCCCAGCGGGTGAACCGCAGCAGGATGAACACCACGACGCACGCAATCGCGAACATCACGATCGCGGTCGGAATACCGAGGATGCTGCCTTGCCCAAGCCGCTCGAACCCGGCCATGCCATCGCTCCATTGAACGACGTCGAGCTGGAACAGGGCCGCCTGACCAAGTCCTGCAATAAAGAGACCGCTGGCGAGCGTTGCAAACAACGGGGGGACTTCCGCATAGGCAATGAGCCATCCATTGACGAGGCCGATCGCGACCGACAAGAGGGAGGCGGCCAACAAGGACGCAGGCAACGAGTGGCCGTTCTGCACCATTTGCAGCACGAGGCCGGCTGGAACCGCGAGCGTTGCGATCAGCGAGAGATCGATCCCCCGGCCGATCACCACGATCGCCATTGCCAGGCCAAGGATGCCGAGGACCGCCACGTTCTGCAGCAGCGTCAGCATGTTGTCGGCGGTGAGAAAGCCTTTGAGCAGAATCGAAAATACCAGAAACAGCGCCGCGAAAACCGCGAACACGATTTCTTGCTGATTGAGCCGAAAGCGCTTCATCGTCTTGCCCTCATAGGTTCGCTGCTCGGGACATCTCCACAAGCCATTCACGATGCGTGAAGCTGATTTCGCCGGATTTCCGGAAGTTCTTCGTCAAAACCGGCGGCGCTGAGCTCTCGGGACGCAATCGCGTTCCAGCTTCGAAGAGATGATGGACGTTGCGTACGGACACGAGAGAGCCGCGGGGCAGTTGCAGCACTGCCTCGATATCGGCGACGGTTTTGACAGGTCTCGCGAACCCTGTTGTCACTGGTGATGGCAGACCGCCACGCATTCCCGCAGTCCCTGGATCGGCACTTTGTGGCCACCTGTGCCGCAGTGGCGCGTGCAATGCGTCCTCCCATGTGTGAGCCGTTTTTATTTTTGCATAGCTTAGTACACCAGACGACGCTTGCTCCGGAGCGCAAAGGTTTTGCCCTGGCGCGCAAAGTTACCTTGCGGAGCGCTGATGTACATCTAGAATCGCGCCGTTCGGCATTTTGTGCGATGCACAAAGGTCTCGAGCCTGCAGGCAAGGGCAACTGATGGATCTGGTGTTCACGACGGAAGATCTGGAGCCTTCCAAGCGTTATGCAGCCTGGCAAGGCGCCATTTGCGACGTCTATGTCCATGTCGACGTGAATGCCGAAAAGCGTTCCGACTATCAGGGCTTCATCCGCGAAGCGCGGTTCGGCTCCGTCACGATGACGGACGTCTTGGTGTCGGAGCAGCGGATAACGCGACGCGAGCGGCATATCGCGAAGCTCGACAAGGATTGTTACTACGTCGAGTTTGTCCATCAGGGAAAAGTCAACATCCTCCAGGCAGGTCAGACGCTGCTCTCACATCCCGGGGTAGGCGCGATTTTCTCCGCTTCCGAAGCCTATGATCTGGAGTGCGTAGGCAGGGTCCGGTCACTCTATTTGGAGATACCGCGCAAGGAATTTTCGTCGCGGTTTAACGAAAGCGGGATTCCGGTCGCCGCGACCATAGCAACAGGGCGCGGTCTCGGTCGGATTGCCGCCGAATTCTGCGCGATGCTTGCATCGGAGGGCTCCTCCTTGGAAGAGACCGTAAGAACCCGGCTGGGTGACGAACTGATGGACGTCCTGGCGCTCGCACTGGATATGGGTGACAAGGATGACTTTTCGGAAGATGCGACAGCGCAGAAAGCTCGCCTCCGTTCTGTAAAAGCCTGGATCGAGGAGCATCTCGCCGATCCAGACCTTTCGCTGGAAAAAATCGCCAAGAGCAATGGTGTCTCGCTAAGGCATTTGCATTATCTTTTCAGGCTCACGGACTTATCCGTCTCCGAGTGGATTTTGGATCGACGGCTGTTGCGCTGCCATGACGCGCTGATTCGCCCTGAGTTGCGCTCGTTGTCAGTGACTGAAGTGGCGTATCGGTTCGGATTTCGCAGTTCTTCGCATTTCAGCACCGTTTTCCGGAGAAAGTTCGGACATAGCCCGTCGGAGCTACGCAGGCGGTGAAGCCGTAATCGCCTGGAGCAGGGCTGGCCGTGGCTGCGACCCAAAGCGCGCCCGACAGCTCATCCGCGCGTAACGATCGCAGTAACTGTCACAGGCTCTAGTTTTTCGGCGAGGGTGGATTTAGGTCGGGGAATCTGCTCAACACCGCCGCCTTTAAAAATTTGAAATGTGTGAGCGTGGTCGCGAGCTCCTTGAGGCGACGTTGACCGTTGGAAATTTCGGTGCCGAACAAGTCCTGGTGATGACTATCGAGGGCGTCGCGCTCCAAATATTCGTCGGTTCCGTTGCCTATGGTAACGGCGGCGCGCGCCAGAGCATCCTCGACCCGTCGATCAAGGCCTGATCGTTCCTGCTCGGTCGCGCGCAAGGCATTTTCGATCGCTTCCAGAATGGAGTTGACGCGCGACCGATCGGTGTTGGCGTCGCGGTCGCTGGAGCGTGCCCTGAAGTCGCGATTGCCAAGGCTGGTCCGCTTGTGCGTACGAGGTCGCCAAAGAAGTTGAAACATCGATTCATGTCCTGGCCAAGGTCTACGGGCGCAAGCTACCTCAAAACGGGCTATCGACAAATACATACGGATACCGCTCACCTTGAGATCGGGCGGTTCCTGGCCGTGGAATCATCGTCGAAGACTTGCGATACCGGCGATACGCAACCAGCCGTGTGTAACGAAAGATATACAGGAATGGAAAAATTTGAATCTAGCCTTTATGAAATTGTCAAGGGGTAACAAGAACGAAGCGTTGGAAATAACGAACCCGCGTCGAGAAACTTAGATACCTGTAATAATCGAGCTAGGAAGCGGCTTGCTGCATCATGATTTTGAGCATTTCTGCGAGCACGCTGGCGATCGCGCTGCTGCCGCGTTCGTGGCCGATCAGCATCAATGCCTGGTTCTCCTGGGATAGTTCGCGAACGGCAACATAGACCAGCCTCCCGGCGCGCCGCTCGAACTCGATGTCGAACGGCGTCAGGAAGGTGATGCCATTTTCCAAAATCGCGGCGTGCCGCATGATTTCGATGGCGTTGGTTTCGATGATGGGTTGCAGGTCGAGCGAGACGCGGGTGAAGGCGGCATCCAGATAGGGCCTGATCGCACTACTGGTATCGGCCACGACGAGCGGATAGTCCATGCAATCGCTGAGCCGGATGCTGGCGCGCTTGGCAAGGGGATGGCTCGGCGCCATGACGGCGCCCAGCTTGCCCACGGCGCGTGCAAGAACTTTCAGATTGCTATCCTTGGTGAAATCGAACCCAATTCCCAGATCGGCCTCGCCGCCCGCGACTGCATTCTGAATTTCTTCGCCGGTCGTATAAAGCGTCAGGATCAGCTTTACCCGCGGGTTGGCGAGACGAAATTGCTTCACGGTTCCCGGAACGAGATTCGAGGCCAGCCCGCTCATCATCGCCACGGTAATCTCGCCGCGTCGCAGCCCCTTCAATTCCTCGATCTTGGTCTGCGCGCGGGTCAGCTCCTTCAGGGTCTGGCGGATGTGACCGATCAGCACTTCGCCGGCCGCCGTCAGGATCAGCTTTTTCGGCAGGCGTTGAAAAAGCGGCGTCCCCAACTGGGTTTCCAGCGCAAGAATTTGCCTGCTGATGGCGGATGCAGCGACGTTGAGATGGATCGCGGCCTTTCGGATCGATCCGGTACGCGCGACCTCGTCCACGTAATTGAGCAGTCGACTGTGCAGCATGATCAGAACCTGTCGCGAGAAATCCGAGCTGTCAGCATGGATCCTCGTTGCCTAAAAGGCAACGCATATGCCGAATTAAAGCGCTTTGAAGTGTCGGCCCGACGTGCTGAATCGTAACTGGTGGATAAGAGCTGCCGGAGCTGCTCAGCTTTGGCTCGCTCTACCACAGCCGGAGATGCATGACGCATGGCCCTCAAATCGCACTGCTGGTGGGACCTGACGACACAAGATTTTGCTGGTCTGGACCCGGAGCGCGTAGTCGCAATCCTGCCCGTAGCTGCGGTCGAGCAGCATGGCCCGCATCTGCCGGTCCGGGTCGATGCCGCGATCAACGCCGGCATCGTCGCGCGCGCGATGGAATTGATGCCACCTGACTGTCCAGCGCTGGTGCTGCCGATGATGCCGTTCGGAAAGTCCGACGAGCATCTGGCCTTTCCGGGCACGCTGACCTTGTCGCACGAGACTTTGGGCCGGGTCTGGTACGAACTCGGCGAGAGCGTGCATCGCGCCGGCCTCCGCAAGATCCTGTTCCTGAACTCGCATGGCGGCCAGCCGCAATTGCTGGAGATCGTCTGCCGCGATTTGCGCGTCAAGCTCGGCATGTTCGCGGCAAGCGTGATGTGGCCGCGTCTGATCGACATGGATGATCTTTATCCGGCTGCGGAAAACCGCCACGGCATTCACGGCGGCCAGAGCGAGACCAGCGTGATGCTGCATCTGCACCCTGATCTCGTCGACATGAATAGCGCCGAAAATTTCGTGCCGGTGACGGTCGAAATCGAGCGCGAGTCCGGCATGCTGGGGCCGGAAGGCGCCGTGAGGTTCGGCTGGCAAGCCCAGGATCTTCATCCCAAGGGCGTCTGCGGCGACGCCACCAAGGCGACCGCCGATCTCGGCCGCACGACCGTGGATCGGGTCGCGGCGCGGCTGTTGCAACTGATCGAAGAGATCAGCCGCTATCCGTTGTCGCGGATTGCGGCACGCACGGCCTTTGATGTGTCCTAACGAAACGAGAGGGAATGATCGCATGGCGTTCAGTGTCGCGGATCTTGCAAAGGCAGAGGCGTTCCGGATTTCGCCCAAGGACACCAATTATTTCGTGATGCTGTTCGACAAGGAAAGCGACAAGATCGACAACATCTTCGTCATCGAGATTTTCAGGGCAGGCGGCGCGACGCCTCCGAACGAACATGCTGCCGCGCATGAATTCTTCCATGTGCTGCATGGCGAGGGGGTCGCCCGCTGTGACGGCAAGACCCTGCCGATCAAGAAGGGCGATTCGCTATTGCTGCATCCTGGTTCCGAGCACGTGATCGAGAACACTGGGATCGGCAAACTCTACACGCTCACGGTGATGACCCCGAACGAGGGGTTCGCCGAACTGATCCGCAGCGGCGAGCGTGTCGAGCTTGATGCCGACGATATTCGCATCCTGCAGGGAGCGTGATCGATGAACGTGGCGCCGCCAGCCAACAGCGACAATGAAGGCTTGCGGCCGCTGGGCTCAAGCGTGCGTAATCGCTGGTCGGTTTCGGAAACCCGCGCCAATCTGGTGCGACAACCAACGCCGCCGCGGCCGGTCACGGTGCAGGCGGAAGGTAAACGCGTCACCTTCGACCTCGCGCGGACAGCGATCGTCGTCATCGACATGCAGAATGATTTCTGCCATCCCGCCGGCTGGCTCGGCCATCTCGGCGTCGAGGTCGCGCCGGCGCGAACCCCAATTGCGCCGCTGCAACGTCTGCTGCCCGCGCTGCGCGGCCATGATGTTCCGGTGATTTGGGTCAACTGGGGCAACCGGCCCGACCGGCTCAATCTCAGCCCAGCGCTGCTGCACGTCTACAAGCCCAGCGGCACCGGAATCGGCCTCGGCGATCCGCTGCCGGATTCGGGCGCCAGGGTGCTGGAGCGCGGCAGTTGGTCCGCGGCGATCGTGGACGAACTCACGGCTGACCCGTCGGACATTCACGTCGCCAAATACCGGATGTCGGGTTTCCAGGATACCGAGCTCGACAGCATCCTGCGCAATCTCGGCGTCACGACCTTGATGTTTGCCGGCGTCAATGCCGATCAGTGCGTCATGTGCACGCTGCAGGATGCCAACTTTCGCGGCTATGATTGCCTGCTCGTGGAAGACTGCGCCGCCACGACTTCGCCGGATTATTGTCTGGCGGCGACGCTTTACAATGTGCGCCAGTGCTTCGGCTTTGTCGTCAGGTCCGAGGCGGTCGTGGCCGAGCTGATGGACCACGCACCACGGGCGACCACGCCATGAACGATACGCTGTCCGGCACCCTCTCATCACTGGTTGCCGATCTCGGCGACATTCCCGTCGTGACCGATCCCAAGATCGTGCGCCGGCGCTCGCGCGATTTCTTCTGGTATAGCCCTGTCCTGAACGAGCAACTGAACGGCAAGTCGGCCGATCTGATCGTGGCGCCGCGCGATGAGCAAGAGGTCGTTCGGATCGCCGCCGCGTGCGCGCGGCACCGGGTGCCGGTCACGGTGCGGGCCGGCGGCACCGGAAATTACGGGCAGGCGGTACCGTTGCAGGGCGGCGTGCTGCTCGACATCACCGCGCTGTCGGCGACCGAATGGGTCAGGCCGGGGATCGTCCGCGTCGGCGTCGGTGCGAAGATGAACGCGCTGGATGCCGAGCTTCAGCCCCAGGGCTGGGAATTGCGGATGCATCCCTCGACCAAGCGGACTGCCACGATCGGTGGGTTTGTGGCGGGCGGCTCGGGCGGCATCGGCTCGGTCAATTACGGCGGATTGCGCGAGCCCGGCAACATCCTGGCTGCCCGCATCGTCACGGTCGAAGAGGAGCCGCGCATCATCGAGCTACGCGGCGACGCGGCGCAAAAGATCAATCGCGCCTATGGCACCACCGGTATCATCACCGCGCTCGAAATGCCGTTGGCGCCCGCCTGGAAATGGATCGATGTCGTCGTCGCGTTCGACGATTTTATCGAGGCCGCGGCGTTCGGCTATGAAGCAGCCCTTGCCGATGGCATCGTCAAGAAAGTGCTGGCGCCGATCACCGCGCCGCTGCCGTCTTATTTCGGCGCGCTGACGCCGTATTGTCCCGATGGCAAGAGCATCCTGATCGCGATGATCGCCGAGCCCTCGCTGGAAAGCTTCAAGTCCCTGCTGGGTACGCGTGGCACGATCACGCTGGAGACGCCGACCGACGATAGTCCGGGCCAGGTCCCGCTCTATGAATACACCTGGAACCACACCACGTTGCAGGTGCTGAAATCCGATCGTTCCGTCACCTATCTGCAATGCCTCTATCCGCATGATCGCCTGATGGAAAAGGTTGCGGAGATGCGGGAGCTGTTTCCCGACGAGGTGTTGCAGCACCTCGAATTCATC
>Ga0302310_10002661_pt1 | contig 14149 bp, 9 predicted proteins | sample III_Palsa_N1_2_FD_200451 | JGI IMG/M metagenome (GOLD analysis project Ga0302310, IMG submission 200451) | Peat permafrost microbial communities from Stordalen Mire near Abisko, Sweden - III_Palsa_N1_2 | ecosystem: Environmental > Terrestrial > Soil > Palsa > Peat permafrost | place: Sweden...
GACCCGCTACGACTGGAGGCACTACATACCGCTCGTGCAGCGCAAGCCCGGCGCATTGCGCAATGGCGCGCCGTTCGCTGACTTGCCAGAGACGCTGCAGCGACTGCGCCGAGCCCTGCTGCGTGAGCCTGGCGGAGACCGGCTTATGGCCAAGGTTCTGGCCCTGGTGCCCGGAGCCGGATTGGATGCTGTGTTGGTCTCGGTCGATCTAGCGTTGGAGGCAGCGCCGCCTTCAGGTCGCATCAGCGAGCAGCACGTGATCAACGTGCTGGCCAGGCTCAACGCGCAACCCCGACCGGCCAACGTCGCGACGACGCTGCAGGTGTCTACGCCGCCGACCGCGGACACGGCGCGCTACGACCGACTCCGCGACATCCCGGAGGCCGATCATGCATGACGTCATCGCCGAACTCAAAGCGCTGCGTCTGCACGGCATGGCGTCGACGTGGGCCGATCTGATCGAGCAGAACAACGCCGAAACGGACGGCGCGCGCTCGCTGATCGAACAGATGCTGCGTGCCGAGATGACCGACCGAGCCACGCGCTCCGTGGGGCATCAGATGAGCGCCGCCAAGTTCCCTGTCCACCGCGATCTCGCGGGCTTCGACTTCGAGGTGTCGCAGGTCGACCGCAAGCTGGTCACCCAGTTGGCCGAAACGTCCTTCACCGAAGTGGCGCACAACGTGGTTCTCGTGGGTGGCCCAGGAACGGGCAAAAGCCACCTGGCGACGGCCATTGGTGTGGCCGGCATCGTCAAGCACGGCAAGCGGGTGCGGTTCTATTCGACGGTCGATCTTGTCAACGCGCTCGAGCAGGAGAAGGCGCAAGGCAAGGCCGGACGCATTGCGAACGCCATGCTACGACTCGACGTGGTCATACTCGATGAGATGGGCTACTTGCCCTTCAGCCAGGCCGGCGGCGCGTTGCTCTTCCATCTGCTGAGCAAGCTCTACGAACACACGAGCGTGGTGATCACGACCAACCTGGACTTCGCCGAGTGGTCGACCGTGTTCGTGGATCCAAAGATGACGACTGCGCTGCTGGATCGGCTCACGCACCACTGCCACATCGTCGAGACCGGCAACGAGAGCTACCGCGTCACCCAGGCCACTGCAAACTCGAAGAAGCGTATCAAGGCCCGAGAGACCGAACGCAAGGCAAACTCGCCGCCGGCCGAACCAGGCCCGACTCCTTGACACACGCGGCGGGAAGCCTCTCCGGGCTTCGCCCTCCGAGCCTTCCCGCCGCGCGACAAACCATCACGACAAGACGAGCAAGGAGGTAGAGTTATCCACAGCCGGCAGCCAACGCGCCGGCCCCATCCCTGGGTCACTTTTCAGTCGGCAGGGTGGGTCAGTTTTCAATCGGCGCCGACAGGCGAGCGATCAGCTGGCGGGCGGTGGGCCAAGCCAGGGCAAAAAAGGAAAGACATGAGCGGCGACGACAGGATGATCGAAACCATGCACGGCACCCTGGACAGAAGGGCCTTGGAACTGGTGCGCGATAGCTACGACACCACGTGCCTGCTGCGCACGGTCGACGAACTGGCCGAAATGCTCAGGGACGTACTGGGGGAGGACGGCTGGCGCGACCGGTTGCTGCGCCTGCACGCGATGGCGCATACCGTCGTCAACGATGCAGGGTACACCGGCGCGACGTCGGAAACGCTGCCGGAACTGGCCACCGGGATCACCGGGCAGATGGGCGAGGCGATCGAGCGGCTTCAGACGTGGATTCGACGCATTGCGCCGCTGGAAGGGTTGCTGGCAGACGATGCCGACGCGGAATAACGATCCTCTCTCTTATGTCCTAAACGCTTAAGTATCATTTTTGCCCGTATCCCGGCACGCCCCCTTGTGGCCTTGGGGTTGGGTCCGATTGCCGAGGCCTTGTCAAAACTTCAGACTGCCCCAAGTCGACCTCCGCGATCAAGGAAGCGGCAGCCAAAATGGAAGCCCCCGGTTACAGCTTGATCTCGCCGATCGGACAGTCAGACGGCATGCGCCTGTTTCGCGCCACGCGAATCCGGGACGGCGCGCCCGTCCTGCTCAAGGTTCAGGACGGAACGGGCGATCAGCCCCACTTGCAGGGTCGCCTCGCGCACGAGTACGACGTGGCGTGCGGCTTGGAGTCGGGACGAATCGCCCGGGCACTGGCCCTCGAACGTCACGAGGGGAAGCTCGCCCTGGTCCTAGCGCCGGGTCCTGACCGCACACTGGCCAGCCGGCTGGGAAGCTCCATGAGCGTTGGCGCATTCCTGCAGGTCGCCATCGGCATCACCGCCGCCTTGAACGATGTGCATCGCCACGGGCTGGTTCACAAGGACATCAAGCCCGACCACGTCTTGCTCGATGCGGAGGATCGCGTCTGGCTGACCGGCCTCGGCATCGCGTCCCGGTTGCCACGGGATCGCCAGACGCTGGAGCCGCCCAAGATCGTCGCCGGCACCCTGGCGTACATGGCACCGGAGCAGACCGGCCGGATGAATCGATCGATCGATTCCCGCAGCGATCTGTACGCCCTGGGCGTGAGCTTCTATCAGATGCTCACGGGGGCGCTGCCTTTCGCGGCGAGCGATCCGATGGAATGGGTGCATTGCCATGTCGCTCGCCAGCCTGTTCCGCCAGGCCAGCGCGTGCCCGCTCATCCCCAGATTCTCTCTTCGATGGTCATGAAGCTCCTGGCCAAGTCGGCCGAGGACCGATACCAGAGCGCCGCAGGACTCGAGGCTGATCTGCGCCGCGGCCTGTCGCAATGGGAGTTGAACGGCCGCATCGATCCCTTCCCGCTGGGCGAGAACGATGTGTCGGACCGGCTGCGCATCCCGGAAACCTTGTACGGGCGGCAGACGGAGATTGCCGTCCTGCTGGCTGCGTTCGAGCGGATAGTGGCGCACGGCTCGCCGGCACTCTTGCTCATGTCGGGACATTCGGGCATCGGCAAGACATCGGTGGTGCGTGAGCTGCACAAGGCGCAGGCCGCGTCGCGCGGCTTCTACGCGGCGGGAAAGTTCGACCAGCGCCAGCGTGACGTTCCCTATGCCACGCTGGTCCAGGCGCTGCGGTCGCTGATGCACCAGGTACTCGGGCAAGACGAGGCCGAGGTCAGGGCGTGGCGGCAAGCACTGGACCGGGCCGTCAGCCCGAACGGGCAACTGATCGTCGACCTGGTCCCCGAGGCGGAACTCGTCATCGGCAAGCAGTTGCCCGTGCCGGCGCTCCTTGCGGAGGAGGCGCGCAACCGCATGCAGGTCGTGTTGCGACGGTTGCTCGGCGCGCTCGCCGGGCCAGTGCATCCGCTGGTCCTCTTCCTCGACGATCTGCAGTGGGCGGACGCGGCCACGCTCGAAATGATCGAGCAGCTGGTCACCGGAGGGGACGTGCGGCACCTGCTCCTGATCGGCGCCTACCGGAGCAACGAAGTCGGCCCCACGCATCCGCTCATGCGGGTTCGCGAGACGCTGCGCAAAAGCGGCGCCGAGGTGCAGGAGATCGCGTTGGGACCGCTGTCCATTGACGACATGGGCGCGCTGGTCGCCGACTCGCTCCACTGCGGACGTGCGCGGGCAGGCACCCTGGCGCAGCTGGTGCATGAGAAGACGGGCGGCAATCCCTTCTTTTCCAATCAATTCCTGACCGCGTTGGCCGACGACAAGTTGCTTGCCTTCGATGCCCGCGCCGGATGCTGGACCTGGGATCTGGAGCGGATCCACGCCCGGCGCTACACGGACAACGTGGTCGATCTGCTGATCCAGAAGCTCGTTCAGCTGCCCGCCGAGACCCTCGCCGGGCTGCAGGACATGGCTTGCCTGGGCAACGTCGCCGAGATCAGTACATTGAGCACGGCCGGCGGGAAGTCCGAGCAAGCACTTCACTCGGCCCTCTGGGAGGCCGTCCGGGCGGGTCTGGTGCTTCGGCAAGTCGACTCCTACGCATTCCAGCACGACCGGATACAGGAAGCCTGCTATGCGCTGGCGCCGCGAGCACAGCGACAAGCGCTGCACCTGAAGATCGGCCGTCTGCTTCTCGCTCGGGCTCCTGAACAATCGCCGGGCGAGAGAATCTTCGAGGTCGTCGATCAATTCAACCGCAGCGTCGACCTCATCGCCGACGCCGATGAAAGAGCGATGTTGTGCAGGCTCAATGCGGCAGCTGCAAGGAAGGCACGCGCGTCGGCGGCCCATGCATCGACGCGGAGCTATCTGAAGCAGGCGATGGCGCTGCTGCCTGCGGACCCTTGGGTCGGCTGCTATGCGCAGAGTCTGGCCCTGCACCTGGAACTGGCCGAGAGCGAGTGCATCGGCGGTGACTTTCAACGTGCCGACGAGTTGCTGGGCCTGGTGCTCGACCGCGCAATCCGCCTCCATGATCGGATCCAGGCGTGTCGCCAGCGCATGCGGCTGTATCAACTCTGCGGCCGATTCAACGATGCGATGGCGGTGGCCCTCGACGCCTTGCTGCTCTTGGGGATCTCGTTTCCAGAGACCGATGCGGACCTCCAGGCTGCAGTCGAGGCCGAGATCGCGCAGGTAGCGGGCAACCTGCGTGGACGCCGGATCGCCGATCTGGCGCACGTCCCGCTCTCCGATGACCCCGAGCTGCTGACCCTGCTCGGCCTGCTGACCGAAGCGATGCCGCTGGCGTTCTCCGTGCGCCCGCTGCTGTGGGTGCTGATCAATACGAGAGGCGTCAACCTCAGCCTTCGATCCGGGCACGCCGATGAGTCCTCGTTTGTATACAGCGGCTACGCCATGATCCTGGTTGGGGTGGTGCGCGATATTGCCTTGGCCATCCAGTTCTCGGAGATGTCCATCCAGTTGAATGAACGCCTTCCCAGAGCGAACGTCTGGAGGGGGAAATTGCTGTTTCATCACGCAGCGCTCGTCCACGTCTGGGGCAGCCCCTTCGCCACCAACCTGCCCCTTCTGGACAAGGCGTTTCAGGCCAGCCTGGATGCCGGCGACTTCACGAATGCCAGCTACCTGACCTACAACGCCATCTGGCTGCACTTCGAAAACGGCGAACCGCTCGACCAGGTCGTTGAAGTTGCCGGTCGCTACGCAGCATTCGCGCGGCAGAACCGCAATGAAATCATCCACGGCATTGACCGCCTCGAAGAGCAATTCGCCTTGGCCTTGCAGGGCAAGACACGATCGCTGACCGTTTTCAGCGATCCGGCTTTCGAAGAGTCGGCCTGCCTGGTTGCCATCCAGCAGTCGGGCTTCAGCCTTGGGACGGCCTATCACCACATCATGAAGCTGGTTGCCGCCTATCTCGGCGAGGATTTCGACCAGGCACTGGAGTGGGCCGACCGTGCGGCGCCGATGTTGCTTCAGGTTGCCTCCATGGTCATAGAGGCGACGTATTACTTCTATCGCGCGCTCACCCTTGCGGCGCTGCATGCCCAAGAGCCGGACGATCGGCAACGGCAAGTCGGGCAGACGATCCGTGAAATCCTGGACAAGCTGAAATACTGGGCGGAGCACTGTCCCGAGAACTTCGCCAACCGCCTCGCCCTCGTCCGTGCCGAACTCGCCCGCGTTGAAGGTCATGATCTCGATGCCATGCGGCTCTACGATCAGGCGCTCCGTTTGGCGCGGAACCACAACTTCGTTCATCAAGAAGCCCTGGCCTCCGAACTCGCCTCGCGGTTCCATCGCGCCCGAGGATTCGACAGGATCGCCGAAGCCTACCTTGGCGACGCCTACGGCTGTTATGCGCGCTGGGGCGCCTTTGGCAAGGTGAGCCAGCTCGAACATCGCCACCCGCATCTGCGGGCCGGGTCCGCAGGCGGCGCTGTGGGCACGTTTTCGGCGGGAGTCCAGCATTTCGACATGCTGGCTGTGGCGCTCGCTTCGCAGGCCATCTCCGGCGAGATTGTGTCCAGCGATCTGCTCAAGACGTTGTTGCGGATCGTGCTGGAGCACGCCGGTGCACAGAAAGGTCATCTGCTGTTGCTTCGCGACGAGGCGCTCGAACTGGCCGCCAACGCGCGTGTCGAACAACAGGCCATCGCCGTGTGCATTCGCGGCGAACCGGGGTTCGAGGAGGCGCTGTTGCCTGCCTCCATTGTCAACGTCGTCCGTCGAACCCGGGACTCAGTGCTGCTCGACGACGCCACCGGAGCCCACGCCTATTCTTCGGATAGCTACTTTACGCATTCCTGCCCGAAGTCCGTGCTGTGCCTGCCCATCGTCAAGCAGGCCCGACTCATAGGCTTGCTCCACCTCGAAAACGATCTCGCGACCTATACCTTCACGCCCGATCGCATCGCCGTCCTCGGGCTGCTGGCGGCCCAGGCTGCGATCTCGCTGGAGAACGCCCTCAGCTACGAAACGCTGCGCGAAAGCGAGGCCCTGTCCCGGTCGTTGATCGAGGCCATCCCCAACCCGTTCCACTACAAGGACTTCGAGGGCCGCTACCTGGGCTGCAACGCCGCCTTCGAGAGGCAGATCGGCAGGAGGCGCGAAGAGATCATCGGGCGAACCGCATACGACATCGTGGCCAAGGAACAGGCCGATACGTTCGTCGCTGCCGACCAGGCACTGATCGAAAATCCTGGAACCGTCGTGAGCGAAGTCCAGACGGTGGCGCCGGACGGTTCGATTCGCGACCTCGTCTCGCACAAGGCGATGGTGACCCGAGCCGACGGTACTCCCATCGGTATCACCGGCATCAGCTTCGACGTCACGGAGCGAAACCGAGCCGACAAGATCATGGCGGAGTACGCGCTGATCGTCGAATCCACGGCCGATGCCATCATCGGCATGACATTGGACGGCCAAATTACCAGTTGGAACAGCGGCGCGGAGCGAATGCTCGGCTATCGCGCCGACGAGATCCTGGGCCGCTCGGGCGCTTTCCTGCTTCCCGATTCGCACCGCGACGAGGAATCTGCAATATTCGAGCAGATCCGGCGTGGAGAGCCTCTCAGGCACTTCGAAACCTTGCGCCGCTGCCAGGATGGGCGATCGATCGACGTCTCGCTCACGGTCTCGCCGTTGCGCAATCGGCAGGGAGACATCGTCGGCGCCTCGAAGATCTTTCGCGACATCACCGAGCGCAAGGCTGCTGAATTGGCCTTGCGTCGCTACAACGATCAGCTGGAAGACACGGTGCGACAGCGCACGGCGGAACTTCTGCTGGCCAGAGATGTCGCCCAGGCGGCGAATCAGACGAAAAGTGCCTTCCTGGCCAACATGAGCCACGAGATCCGCACGCCGATGAACGCCATTATCGGCCTGACCCATCTGCTGCGCCGCGCCGAGCCAACGCCCCAGCAGAGCGAGCGGCTCGAGAAGATCGGCGTCGCCGCCAACCACCTGCTGTCGGTGATCAATGACATCCTCGACCTGTCCAAGATCGAGGCCGGCAAGCTCGAGATCGAGCACGAGAACTTCGAGTTGGGCTCTGTGCTGGATCACGTGCGCTCGCTGGTGAGCGATGCCGCTCAGGCCAAGGGCCTGGCCATCGACGTGGATCCGGACGGTGTTCCGCTTTGGCTGCGCGGCGACGCAACCCGCTTGCGCCAGGCCCTGCTCAACTACGCCGGCAATGCCGTCAAGTTCACGGAACGCGGCCGGATCGTCTTGCGCGCTGTTCTGCTCGAGGAGGGTGCCAACAGGCTGCGTGTTCGCTTCGAGGTGGAGGACACGGGCATCGGCGTCGCAGCCGACAAGTTACCCAATCTCTTCAAGGACTTCGAGCAGGCGGATGCCTCGACCACTCGCAAGTACGGCGGCACGGGCCTCGGACTGGCGATTGCCAAACGACTGGCGATCTTGATGGGCGGCGATGCCGGAGCCGACAGCGTTTCGGGTAAGGGGAGCGTGTTCTGGTTGACCGCCGTTCTGCAGCGGGGTCGCGGGGTGATGCCGGTTCCCGTCGAACGCAACGAGCCAGCCGAAACGAAGCTGCGCCACGAATTCGCCGGTGCCCGGCTGCTGCTGGCAGAGGATGATCCGATCAACCAGGAGGTGGCCCTCGAGTTGCTGCATGCGGCCGGCCTGGCGGTGGATGTCGCTGGCAACGGCCTCGATGCGGTCGAAATGGCGGGACGCGGCGTCTACCATCTGATCTTGATGGACATGCAAATGCCGCAGATGAACGGGCTTGACGCGACCCGGTCGATCCGTTTGCTGCCCGGCCTGACAGCAACCCCGATCCTGGCCATGACGGCCAACGCGTTCAGCGACGATCGCGTGGCCTGCCAGGACGCAGGCATGAACGACTTCATCGCCAAGCCGGTGAATCCGGAGGCCCTGTATGGTTCGCTGCTGAAGTGGTTGCGCGCTGCAGTTGCCGCGCCGCCGTCGACAGATCAAGGGCGGCAGGCGGGTCCGGTGGCGAAGCCGGACGAACCTTCCGAAGTCCTGCGGCGCCTGGGAGTCGTTTCGGGGCTGGACGTCCCACAAGGACTGGAGCGAATGGGGGGGCACAGTGCCGGCTACGTGCGCGTGATCCGGCTGTTTGTCGGCCTGGCGAGCGGCAAGCTGCGTGATCTCGGACGCGCCATCGCTGCACTGGACCTGGTGTCGCTGGACAGGATCGCACACGACTTGAAGGGCTCGGCCGGCAATCTGGGGGCGGCGGCTGTCGCGGAAAGAGCCGCTGCGCTGGAAGTCGCCCTGAGAAGTCAATCCAGCGAGAATGATGTCGTCGTGTCGAGCGAGGCTCTGGCCGCAGCCTTGCGTCAGCTTGTCAACGATGTCGACGACGTGCTTGGATAGCGACCGCAGGGCAAGCGGTCTGCCACCGGCTACTCCTGGCTGGCGGCGGATGCGAACAGCAGGTGCGAGCAGCCGGGCGTGATCGCATTCGACAAGCAATCCGTGCCGAGGCAGCCGTGAACGCCCATCAACGCGACGGGCGTGTCCTTACGCCGGCACAGTTGTGCAACCCGGCAAGACAGACGCTCAACGATCGGGACTCCGACCATGAGGCAACATCGTCAGCAACACGTTGTCGCGCTTGATGAAGTGATGGTGGATCGCAGCAAGAGCATGTGCCCCGACCAACGCAGCCATCGCAATACCGCACACTTCGTGCACGGACTCGAACCGGCTCATCAACGACGGATCGCGTTCCATGAGTGCCGGCACCCGGCAGCCCATGAGTACAAACGACCTGCCGATGGCCAGGCTGAAGCCGAGCCCCGATGCCGGTTGGGCCAGGAGCAAACCGTATAGCAGCCACTCGTTCAACCTGGCCACCAGGCGCTGCGACGGCGGTATCGAGCTCGGAAGCGGGGGCTGCGTGGCGCGCGCAAGCTTCCAGGCCAGCCGTGCCAGGGTGAGCGTCCACAGCAGCACGCCGGTCGACCGGTGGATGGTCAGAACCAGCAGCGCAGTCGACGCGCTCGAGGCCAGGCTGCGCATCCAGCCGGTCGCGAACATCGACAGTACGATCAGGGCCGAGACCCAGTGCAGCGTCATGGAGGTCGCGTCGTAGCGCAGCGCGATGGCTTCTTCGCGAACGAAGGGCGTGGGAATGTCCACGACGGCATCACCGCCAAGAGACTCGTCGAAGAGCGCCTCGACGCGATGCGGCAGGCGCAGGTCGGAGCTCTCGAGGAATTCCCGCCGGGGAAGCTCGGTTTCGGAAAGGTCAACGGGCGACATGGCCATCCGTCCTGAAGACCTTCATCATTTCCAGCAGTCTCATGGACTGGTCGCGCATGCTCTGCGCCGCTGCCGAACTCTGCTCCACGAGGGCGGAATTTTGCTGGGTCATCTCGTCCAACTGGCAAACGGTGTCGTTGACCCGGCCGAGGTCGACGCTCTGCTCATCGGACGCGGTGCTGATGCACGCGATGATGCCGGTGACGCTCTGGGCGCCGCTCACGACCTCGTTCATCGTGCCGCCCGCGGTCTGAACGAGCTTGCAGCCGGAATCGATTTTCTCGACATTCGTCGCGATCAGCGCCTTGATTTCTCGCGAAGCGGCCGCAGCACGTTGCGCCAGGCTGCGCACCTCGGCTGCGACGACTGCGAATCCGCGACCGTGTTCGCCCGCGCGCGCTGCTTCGACCGCCGCGTTTAGTGCGAGGATGTTCGTCTGAAACGAGATGCCGTCGATCACCGTCGTGATGTCGGCAATGCGCCGGCTCGCCTCCGAGATGTCCGCCATGTTGCGCACGACCTGCGATACGACATCGCCGCCGCGCAGCGCGACCTCAGCGGTGCCCCTGGCCATCGCATCGGCATTGCGCGCCGACTCCGCGTTGCCGCGCACTCGGCTCGTCAGTTCGGCCATCGAGCCGGCGGTGGCCTGCAGCGTGCTGGCGGCTTGTTCAGTGCGCTGGCTCAGGTCGTTGCTGCCGCTGGCGACCTCGGCACTCACCAGCGTCATCTGGCCTGCGACGTCGCGGATGTCGCCGACGAGTTCACCCAGGTTCTGCTGCATGGTCGAAAGCGCCTGCTGCAGGCGTCCGAGTTCGTCGGCGCGCGTGACGACCAGAGATTCGCGGAGGTCTCCCCTTGCGATACGTTCGGCAAGTCGCACTGCGTCGTGGACCGGACGAGTCACCCCGCGCGCGATTCGCCAGGCGAGCGCTCCGGCGAGCGCTACGGCACAGGCCAGAGCCACTGCGATTTCAACGAAGGCGAGCCGGGACGAACGTTCGCCGTCCTGGCGCGCCTGCGCCAGCAACTGCAACTGCAATGCGAGGGCCTTGTCGACAGATTGGCTGAGTGCGTCGATGCGAGGCTGTACCGTGCCGGACAACAGGCTGCGCGCCATGTCCATGTTGTGCGATTTGACGACTCGACCGAACTTGACGAGCGAGACGAGGATTCCTGAGCTCTTGTCGCCGAGATCCGTCGCGACCTGCGCTCCGCTCGGCCCGAAAGTTCTGATGCCTTGCTGAAGATCTTCGATCTGCTGGCCAACCACCGCTCGACCCGCTTCAATGCGTGCGACCGCCCCGCTGGCGCCTGTTTCGTCGGTCGCGACAACGGCGTCGCGAGCCGCAAGTCCCAGTCCGTCCACCAGCCTCGCCAGCGCTTGCACCTTGATCATGCGCGGCACCTGCGCATTGACGACGGCGTCGAGCTGCCGTTCGATGAGGGTCACCTGCCAGGCGGCCACGCCGACGACGCCCGTCATGATCAGAATGAGCAGGCCGAAGCCTATCGTCAGCCGACGGGCGATGCCGGAATTGCTCGTGAGGCGTTGCAGCCAGTGGGGCAGGGGAGGGAATTTCATCGAGAGACCCCAGGGTTGTCGGACGCGACGCGATCAAGGTCGGATGCGAGTTGGACGGCCGTCGTCTCCGAACCATAGACTCGCACGAGTCGGCCCGAGGGATTCAGCAGGTACCACTTGGCGCTGTGGCCAACGGCGGTCGACGTGCGCTCGACGCCGACCCCGTAGCGTTCCGCGACGCTCATCACGGCCCCGGGTGTTCCCGTCAGCCCGACGATGCGATCGTCGAACGCGTGGAGGTAGTCGCGCAGCGCAGCAGGGGGGTCGTTCAGCGGGTCGAGTGTCACGAAAACGACCGCGGGCTTGGCGCGACTCGCCGCGAGCACCTGATGCGCGGTGACAAGCAAGGTGGGGCAGGTGGTGCCGCAACGCGTCAGGCCGAAGAGGACGAGCGTGCTGCGGCCCGAGAGTTGCGAGAGGTGGAATGCGTGTCCGGCCTGGTCGACGAGGTCGATCGGCCCTCCCAGGTCGGGTGGGGCCGACTCCCCGAAGCGGGGGGGCCCGCCCGCGTGCCCAAGGATTGGCAGTGCCACCGTGGCAATACAAGCCAGAAGCGACCGAACCCGGCCAAGGCGGGCGTGGATTCCCACGGTGACGGCCGGGCGCTTCGCTTTCATGGCGTGACCACGATCTGCAATTTCATTTCGGGATGGATCGCGCATTCGATGTCGTACATTCCCGGCTTCGTGAATGTCACCGACTTGGCCTGTCCCTGCGGATAAGTGCCCAGATCGAAGGAGCCTGGCTCGGTCAGGCTGAAGACGTTGTGCACGAAGCTGTCGTCGTTGCGGAAGGTGACCTTGTCGCCAGAGTGAATGGTCAGCTTCGCGGTCGAGAAGGCCTTGCCTTTCTGGCTCACGACCACTTCCGCCGATTGGGCGGCCGAGCAGGCAAGGGTGAAGGCGGCCAGGAAGGCCGCGGAGCGGTAGACAGTGTTCATCGGAAGACTCCTGTTCGAGAGGATTCGGAGCCGGCGCGTCAGCTGGCGGGCAGGCGGGGAACGACCACGACCATCGGCGCGCCGGTCAGCGATCTCATGAAGGCAACCAGATCCGCCTTCTCCTGGGCCGTCAGGCCGAGCGGCTGGATGTTGGGACTCAGGTTGGATTTGTCGTCGCCGCCGCGGTCATAGTGTTCGACGACCTCTTCGAGCGTGCGGTACTGGCCGTTGTGCATGTACGGCGCAGTGAGCGCCACGTCGCGAAGGGTCGGCGTCTTGAAGGCGCCCTTGAGCACCTTGATCTTGCGGTGCGCGAAGCGGCCGTCGTCTTCCGCCTCGCCGGGCAGCGCACGCAGACCGATGTTGTGGAATCCGTTGTCGGTGAAGTTCCAGCCCTGGTGGCACATGGCGCAGCGGGCCTTCGAGTTGAACAGCGCAAAGCCGCGCTTGACGTCGTCGCCGACGGCCTGCGGATCACCGTTTCTCCAGTGATCGAAAGGCGATTCCGTCGAGACGATGGTCCGCTCGTAACTCGCGATCGCCTTGGCGACGGTCGCCGGTCCGACGCCCTCGCCCGGGTAAGCATGCTCGAACATCGGCGCGTAGCCGGGAATTGCGCGCAAGTGCGCGGTCATCTTCTCGAGCGGCATGTTCATCTCGACTGGAGAACCGATCGGCCCGAGCGCCTGGTCTTCCAGGCTGGTCTTGCGTCCGTCCCACATCTGCAGGGGCTGGTAGGCGGTGTTGAGAACGGTCGGCGTCTTTCGAGACAGGCGCTTTGCGCCGTCCCCAACAGCGGTCGGCTGACCGTCGGCCCACGCGAGTGCGGGGTTGTGGCACGTGGCGCAGCTGATCATCGCGGAGCCCGACAGACGCGGATCGAAGAAGAGCGCGCGCCCCAGTTCGACGCGTGCTTCATTCGGGATGTTGTCCGGAGGAGCCGGGACGGCAAGAGGACGCAGCATCGCATCGGTGGCCGCCCCGGTCGGAGTGACCGGCGACGGCCGGGTACCTTGGAACAAGGCACAACCGGCGAGGAACAGCGCCGCCAGGCTCGTCAGATGAAAGGAATAGCGCATCGTGATGACCTCCAAGGAAAACTGATTCTTGAATCGACGCTTGGCCGTGATCATTGAGCGTCAGGTTCATTCCAAAACTTCGAAAAGACGGGCTTTTTGGGGATGTTTACGAGATCTGTCGCTTAGATGACAGACAAACGCTTCCGGGCTCGAATTCGAATTGTTCAATTCGAGCAGCGACGAGCTTCATTCGCCCAAGAGCAGCATTGCCTGCGCAACCAGCGCCGGCCGTGTCTCGCCCTCAATCTCGACGGTGTTCCAGGTCGAGACGAGGATGCGTGCGTCCGCGCGCCGCTTGACGCTGATCAGCTCGATGCGCGTGCGCACGCGCGAGCCGGCCCGCATGGGCGAGAGCAGCCGCACGCAGTCGAGGCCATAGTTGATGACCTCGCGCACGCGGGCCGGCCCCAGGAACACCTCGAAGGAGCCCGGTACGAGCATCGGTGAGCGAGTCGTGATGGTTCACGGCGGCGCTCAAGGTAGCGAGGTTGACGGCGCGAAGCATTTCGCAACCCAGGAGGGACTGGCTGAACGCGGCTGGCAAGTGCTGGTTCCCGACCGGCCTGGTCATGGTCGCTCACCGTCGCCAGGGCGTCCTGACGATGCTCAACTGGACGCCGCATGGGTTGCAGAATTGCTCGGAGAGGGCGCGCATCTGGTTGGCCATTCTTTCGGAGGCGCTGTCGCGCTCGCCGCTGAGGCTCGACGTCCGGGTGCAGTTCGATCGCTGACGCTGATCGAGCCGGCGTTGCAGAAGCTGGCCACGGACAACGCCAACGTCCGTCGCTTCGGGATCAGCGTCTTGTTGTCGCGCGTCTTCTCGTCGTCGATGGCCTCGCGTGCACGGAAGTTCGCAAAGCTCGTCCGCATCCCTGACGAAATTCGTGGTGGCCGCTCGCCAGAAGAGTTGCGGCGCATGGGCGAGG
>Ga0302310_10002662_pt1 | contig 14149 bp, 13 predicted proteins | sample III_Palsa_N1_2_FD_200451 | JGI IMG/M metagenome (GOLD analysis project Ga0302310, IMG submission 200451) | Peat permafrost microbial communities from Stordalen Mire near Abisko, Sweden - III_Palsa_N1_2 | ecosystem: Environmental > Terrestrial > Soil > Palsa > Peat permafrost | place: Sweden...
CCGCGACTACCTCGGCATCGAGAAGGTCATCTGGCTCAACCGCGGCTGCGCCGGCGACGACACGCACGGCCACGTAGACGACATCACCCGCTTCGTCGCCCCGAACACCATCCTCACCGCCGTCGAGCCCAACACCGCCGACGAAAACCACCTCCCGCTAGCCGAGAACCTCGAACGCCTCCACGCCGCCCGCAACCTCAGGAAGCGTCCCTTCGAGATCAAGACCCTCCCGATGCCCGCACCGGTAGTCTTCGAAGGCCAACGCCTCCCTGCCAGCTACGCCAACTTCTACATCGCCAACAACCTCGTCCTAGTCCCCACCTTCAACGACCCCAACGACCGCATCGCCCTCAACACCCTCGCCGAGTGCTTCCCCACCCGCACCATCACCGGCATCCACTGCACCGACTTCATCTGGGGTCTCGGCGCACTCCACTGCATGACCCAGCAGGAACCCGCATGAGCTTCCGCCAGGCCATCGAGCAATACATCCAGGAGCAAGCCGCTCCCGCGTACAAGTACGGCCACCAGCCGCGCCTCTACGCTCTCACCCGCGAGATCGCTGCCCTCACCACACCGCCGCCCGAGTACGACGACGACATCGTCTTCGCCGCCACCTTCCTTCACGACCTCGGCGTCTTCGTCGGCCATCGTCCCGAAGACCCCGAAGCCCTCAAGCAGTGGGACCACGTAGCCTACACCAGCGAGCACGCCCCTGGCCTGCTCGCCTTCCTGGGCTTCCCGACAGAGAAAATCCACGCCGTCATCCACTGCATCAATGAGCATCAGCCGCACGACGAACCCACAACCTTCGAGGCCACGCTCCTCCGCGACGCCGACATCCTCGAGCAACTCGGCGCCATCGGCATCCTCCGCACCGCCGCCAAGCTCGGCAGCGACACCCGCTTCCTCCTCTTCACAAACGTCCAGCAATCGCTCCAGCACACCCTCGAAACGCTCCCGCCAAAGATCAAGCTCGACGCCACGCGCGAACTGGCCGTCCCTCGGATGATCGCGCTCCACAGCTTCTTACAGAGCCTCGCCGCCGAAGCTGGCGAGCACCTCGGCTAGACTTAGGTCATGCCCACTGACGAAGACTTCATGCGCCTCGCGATCGCCGAAGCACACGCCGCGGAAGCCGCCGGCGAAGTCCCCGTCGGCGCCATCGTCGTCGCACCCTCCGGCAAGATCGTCAGCCGTGGCAACAACCAGGTCCTCCGCACCAACGACCCAACCGCTCATGCCGAGATCGTCGCGCTCCGCGCCGCCGGCCTCGCCCTCTCGAACTACCGCCTCCTCACTCCCGAAGGCGGCTGCACCCTCTACTGCACCCTCGAACCCTGCGCCATGTGCGCCGGGGCCATCCTCCACGCCCGCATCGCCCGCCTGGTCTTTGCCGCCCGCGACCCCAAAGCCGGTGCCTGCGGCTCGGTCCTTAGCGTAATAAACCACCCCGCCCTCAACCATCGAGTCGAAGTCACCGAAGGTACTCTCGCCGAAGAGTGCAGCACAATGCTCAGCGGCTTCTTCCGCGCCCGCCGCGCCGCACAGTCCTTGCAAACCACAGCCGCCCTCTCCGCATCAGACACCTTGACGGAGGAATAACCTATGGCAACCACGAAAAAGCCAGCAAAGAAATCAGCCGCAAAGAAGTACCCTACGAAGTCCGGCAAGAAGTCCACCACACCACCCTCAAAGCGCTGGTCCGCAAAAGTCACAACCGATTCCACCAAGCCCGGCCCCGGCCTTTTCAAGAAGAGTGCAAAAGCCATCGCCAAGGGCCTAGCTAAAAAGAGTGTCTCTCCCAAAGGTCCCGGCCAAGCCATGCAGATGTTGAGCTTCTACGAAAATCGCGGCGGTAAGAATCTTCCCCACGAACGCAAGAGAGTTCTCGAAAACGCGAAGGATATTCTCCGCGAAAAAGAGGGCAAGAAGCCTGCTAAGAAGTCCAGCAGTAAGAAGTCTGCGGCGAAAAAGTCAACCTCGCACTGATGTACCTTACAGCGCGATAGGCTCCCATTTGCTCTAGCTAACTACGCCAATGATGTTACTTGCTATTTGAGCAGCCCGAAAACAGCGACAGCGTTTGGTGTCCCAACAAACACATAGCCATTTGCGATCATCGGGGTAATGAATTTATTGCCCAGCCCGAAACTATCGCGTCCATTCGTCGCCTGAGTGCTGTTGTAAAGTTCATGTCCAAGGTTCGTGGCGTCATAAGCATGTAGTACCGCCTGAGAGGTGGTCGCACTTTGAACAACCCAGACGATGCCGTTCAGTATGCCATTCGCCGAAATGCTTGGTGTCGCGCCCGGGTAAGCAAAATTCGCCTGGCTCGTCGGTGTGACAACATTTAGCCGAGCATTATTGATTGCGAAAGCCCGCAGCACATCGCCCACGCCCGCATAGTAAACGGTGTTGTTGAAGTAGGCCGGTCCCGACCACGCTCCACTCGGCACGGCATTTGGGATTACCTGGTAAATATTGCCGTTCGTCTTGGTAGTTTGGTTGAACTTGCCCAGGTTGTCGCGGTCGCCGACGAAGAGATTGCTATCCTTCCCCATGCCCACAACCAGATGACGAGTCGTGCCAGTACCGTCTACGACGTCCGGTAACAGCATCGCTCCTCCAGACCCTAGGTCGATGTCCGCTGCGGATTCCGCAATTGTGTTATCTGCCTCGAAGTAATCACTTACGGCAAGACCATTGGCCGTACTTAGTTTCAACATCGCATTCCCGTAGTCGCTGCCGGCAGGAAAGCCGCTTGCATTGAAGGTCGGATCAAGCGTGCCATTGGCGTCAAGCAGATAGATATTGCCTATAGTGTCGGCAGCGAGCCCAAAACCGGCCATCCACACCGAGCCCTCGGCACCGTTTGGAGTCAGGTTCAACACGGTCGTCTGTTTTAGCGTGCTCTCGCTATATCCCATCACCCAGCCCGTATAAGGCTCTATGTCACAATGGCTTGTCCAAGCCATATAAATGGTCTCATTAAGTAGCAGCAGGCCAACGCGTTCAGCATATTGCCCGGGAGCAAACGTGTTCGTCCCATTCTGGCTGTTCGGTCCATTGCCCGGATACGTCGCCGCAATCTCCGTCGGACTGCCAGGAAGTTCAGCTCCAGTCGTGAGGTCAAGTGCATGTAGACGTTGATGATAACCACCTGTCGAATCCTTGCTCATACCCACAACGAAGATCGCGCCATTGGTCCCGCGTGACCGGTCTATCACGGGTGTCGATGTAATGCCGATTTCAGGAGAGATTTGGCTGCAGTTGCGAGGGTCGCTTGTTGTCTCGCCGGCGCCCAGCACGGAAGTCTTCCACACCTGCGCGCCTGTCGCCACGTTCAGTGCATAGACGCTGTCATGCTCTGTTGCTACATAAACCACATTCACGGCGCTGGTTGCATTGGCGGGCTTCAAGCCACCCAGATAGAGCGGCTGCGCATCCACCCTACCATCGACTCCATACACTCCAAGGAGCCCAAAGGATGTTGAAGGTACAGTAGACGGGGTTAGGAGAGTTTCCTGCGCATTAAGCCCGTCACGCGCGTTGTCGTAGTGGTAGGTCGTCACATCCGGTCCGGTCGATGTCGAAACTGGCGGCGTTGTCGTTGTCGATATTGGGGCGCTCGAATTGCTGCAACTGACTAAACCAAAAACAATCGAGAGCGATGAGACCCCAAGAAGCGCTTTTTTCGGAATTTTCAAGTGGCGATCTCCGAACTGCCGCTTTGTTAGTGAAAGTGGACATATCATTGGATGCAACCTCGCTCCTTGCATCATAAGAAAACTAAGTTTATTAAGGAGACCTTCATGTCCAAGTTGCAAGGAAAAGTAGCCGTCGTCACAGGATCAGGCTCCGGCATCGGCCAGGCCATCGCCGAGCGGCTCGCGCAAGAAGGCGCCGATCTCGTCGTGGATTACGTCACCCACCCCGAAGAAGCGCAGGCCACGGTCGACAAGATCACTGTCGCTGGCGGCAAGGCCGTCATGGTCCAGGCCGACGTCACCAATATCCCCGACACCACCCGCCTCATCGACACCGCATGGCAGCAACTCGGCTCCTGCGACATCCTCGTCAATAACGCCGGCGTCGAAAAAGGCGCTGACTTTTGGGACGTCACCGAAGCCGACTTCGACTTCGTCATGAACGTCAACTTCAAGGGAGCCTTCTTCCTCACACAGGCCTTCGTCCGCAAGCTGCGCGACGCCAAAAAGCCCGGCCGCGTCATCAACATCTCCTCGGTGCACGAGGACATGGTCTTCCCACACTTCTCCACCTACTGTGCCAGCAAAGGCGCTATGCGGATGCTCATGCGCGATCTCTGCGTCGAGCTCGGCCCGCTTGGCATCACCGTCAACAACATCGCCCCCGGTGCCATCAACACCCCGATCAACACATCGCTGTTAGCCGACAAACCCAAGCTGGACGCGCTCCTCGCCAACATCCCCCTGGGCCGCCTGGGCAAGCCCGAAGAGGTCGCCGGCGTAGCCGCCTTCCTCGCCTCAGACGATGGTGCCTATGTCACCGGCAGTACCTACTTCCTCGATGGCGGCCTCATTCGCAACTACCACGAGCAGTAAATTTGGTCGTCTGCGTGACCAGATATATTCCTGATAGTGTTTGCGTGTACCACTCGTGAGGCGATGTGTTTGACTTTCTAAAAAAGCCAGTCCCAAAGACTCGACAGATCAGAGATACACTCTTCGGCGATGCTCCTCTTGATGATTGGATCAAGATTGCCCCTGCTTCTATCGCATCGGAACCGTGGATCTCGTTTTTACGCGCAAAAGAGTACGTAGATTCCAGCGACTCACAACGCGCCATGGAAGTGCTGAAGAATATTACAGAGATGCCCAATCTTGAATCGCGGCAATCTCTTCAGGCATGGCAGTTTCTTCGAGATCTCGGTGCGAATCCGTCCCCTGCGGATGCTAAAACGCTTTTGGGCGTAGTTGTCGAGGTAGGCATGCCGAAAGGCGTTGACCTTGTGGCCGCATACGCCGACTACCGTGCCCGCTATTACAACTACAGTAGCGCAGCGGTCATTTGGGAGTTGCCCAATGCGTCACTCAATCAACGCATCGACGACCTATTGCGGGCTGGGGCCATAGCGGTGCAAGCCATCGGCCTCTGGGAGGGGACACGGCCCGCCGCACCAACGAATGGAATCGCAAGGATCAATCTACTTACGCCATCGGGCCTTCACGTTGGTGAAGGCCCGATGGACGCGCTTGCCAAGGATAGGCTAGGCGGGCCTGTGATCAACGCCGCCCTTCAGCTCATGCTGGGATTGATGCAAGCGACCAAGAAATAGTCATCATTAACACTTACGGCACCACCGGCAGACTGATGAAGCTTGCCTCACCCGGTTCATGCCAAACCTTCTGCGTCGCCTTCACATAATCCTCCGGCTTCGCATCGAAGATATTCGGCACAAACGTCTGCGGATTGCGGTCATACAGCGGATACAGCGTCGACTGCACCTGCACCATCACACGATGCCCGGGCAAGAAGACGTGGTTTACCGTTGGCAAGCCAAACTTGTAAGCAAGCGGCTTATCTGCCTCCATAGCCTCCGGATGCTCAAAGCTGGTTCTATACCGTCCGCGGAAGATATCTAGCGAGATCGGCAGCTCATATCCACCCATCGCCGGCTGACTCGGCACCGTATCCGGATACACATCGATCAACTTCACCACCCAGTCGCTATCTGTCCCGCTGGTTGAAGCCACCAGGTTCACAATCGGCGCCCCGCTCACACGCAGTGGCTTCATCAGCACCGGCATCTCATATGTCAGCACATCCGGCCGCCCATCCACAAAACGCTGGTCCGTCACCAGCCACGTCGTCCACGCATCATGGTCCGCTCCAACCACCGGACGCGGGCGATACGGCACAGGCTTCGCCGGGTCCGACACATACTCATCGAACTTCGCATCGTCTGCCTTCGGAGCCTCAAACGACAGCCCACCACCAGCCGTCAGATACATCGCTTTCGACGTATCCCCGCAACCCGAATCACAGCTAAGCGGCCACTTCTTAAACTTGTCCCAGTGGTTCTCACCCGTGTTGTAAATGAACACCGGCGGCGTATCAGCCTTCGGCGCTCCATCCAGTAAATACTGATTGAAGAACGGCAGCAGCACATCCCGCCGGAACTGCAGGTCTGTATCGCCATTCCACTTCAGCGGTCCCAGATTGAACGCCTCATAGTTCACCTGGCTATGCCGCCACGGCCCCATCACCAGGAAGTTCTTATCGTTCGCCTTGTCCTTCGGCTCCACAGCCTCATACGCATGGATTGCGCCCCACATATCTTCCTGGTCCCACAGCCCCTGTAGCCACATCACAGGAACCTTGAGCGGCAGCGAAGCCATTATCTTATCCAGCGCCTGCCCCTGCCAGAACGCGTCATACGCCGGATGCTCCTCCACCTTCTTCCAGTACGGAAGTTGCTCCAGCCCACCATACCGCGCAAAATCTCCCGCCGAGCCCTTACTCAGAAAGTTCGTATAGTCATCCAGTCCCTCGCGCGGAATCGTAGGCCCACCACCGCGCGCCGCCGTCTGCCCCGCAAAGTAATCGAGGTTCACCTCACGAAATGCCCCGTAGTGAAACCAGTCATCGCCCATCCATCCATCGACCATCGGGCTCTCCGGGCAAGCCACCTTCAGCGCCGGATGCGGATTGATCAGCGCCATCACCACCGTAAAGCCTTCATACGAAGACCCCAACATCCCCACCTTGCCGTTCGACTCGTGAACATTCTTCACCAGCCAGTCGATCGTGTCATACGCATCGGTCGTATCGTCGACACCACTCGTATTCAGCGGCCCCAACGGCGGCGGCGTCATCAGATACTTCCCCTCCGACCCATACTTTCCGCGCACGTCCTGAAACACGCGAATATATCCCGCGCCCACAAAAACATCGTCGCCCTGCGGCACCTCATCCAGCATGTGCGGCGAAGGATCATTCCGCGAAACGCGCCCTGCAGCGTTATATGGCGTCCTCGTCAGCAGTATCGGCGCATGGATCGCCGCCTTCGGAATCACAATCACCGTATACAGCTTCACGCCATCCCGCATCGGGACCATCTCCACGCGCTTCACATAGTCATAGCCGGTATGCGGCGCGGTAAACGACGACGGAATATCCGGCGTAGAGATCGGCGTCTGTGCCATCAATCCCACTGCGCTGCCTACTGCCATAACCCCAATGCTCAAAGCTCTCAAACCAAGCGTCATCGTTCTTCCTCTCACGCAACTCGTAAAAGCGGCAAAGTAATACTGCTGGCTGTCACAGTTGCCCTGAAGTATATCAATCGTTTACGACATCTACATGGTCAAAACAGACCAGTTATGAGGTGCAGGCAAGCCATGCGAACAAAAAAATCACCACTACCGAATATCGGCTGTCACACGAAAACCCCTGTCAATCATGGCGATTCAAGAACAACGTTTCGAAAAATCCATGCATCTAGAAATTGCATAGGAGGCTTTATAAATGAAATTTTTACGCTGCTTCGCCATGGTAGTTAGCGTCACAGCTGTCGTGTGCCTGGGCGCGCGGGCTCAGGTATATAAAGTTCACACCGCCGATGTCGCAGTCGGCGGAACAGGCCAGTTCACTTCCTCTATTACCGATCAAACCAACACGCCTCACCAGGCAACTACGGACTCAGCGGGTTTCCTGTTGAGCTTCCGGGAGCATCCCGTCTCGTGGGCCGGCATCGAACTCAACTACGGATACAGCAGCTTCTCTGAGAGGTTCACCTCTCTCGCCAGCGTTCCACTTGAGTCTGTTCCTCTAAGCTTTCACGAAGCCACGGCCGCCTATGTGCTCCATTCGCATCGGCATGGCATTCAACCCTTCGCAACAGTTGGCGGCGGCGCGCTTTATTTCAATCCTTCGCCGGTGCATGTCCATACACAGCTGCGCGGTACAGGCCTCGTTGACATAGGAGCCGACATGCTCACCTCGAACCCGCACTTCGGCTTCCGTGTGCAGGGCAGAAGCCTTTACTACCGCGCACCAAACTTCAACAATCCCGGTATTGCGACATCCCGTTGGGTTGCCACTGTCGAACCCTCAGCCAGCGTCTTCATGCGTTTCTAAAGCCGCAATTCAAAGAATCGAAACGTCACTCCCTGTCTGGCTCTCAACCAGTACAGGAAGTGACGTTTCGCACTCAGTCCGCAACGCCTTCCACAACACAACCCCCACCACTGGCAAACAAGCCACCAGCCAGAATCCCTTCGCATACTCACGAGCATCGAAAAAGTGCCCCAGCACCGGCGTCAACACGCCTGTCACTCCAGCCCAGCAGGAGATCGCGATGCCGGCCAGAAACCCCGAGTTCTCCGCCCGCTGAGCCTCCATTCCATCCGCCAGCGCCAGCACCACAAACCCGCCCGCCACAAACATCTGCAGATAGAACAGCACCATCGTCGCCAGCACCGGATGCGCACTCCGCGCCGCCAACGGCGCCAGCGCAATCAAGAATCCCGCAACACCAAACCCCGCGAACAACGCTCCCGGCCGCTCTGCTCCGCGCAAATGCCGCTTATCCGCGATCCATCCCCAAACCAGATATCCCGTCTCCCAACCTGCTGGCGGAATCCACAACAGATGCCCCAGCGAAGTCTGGCTCACATGCAGCACCCGCGAAAGATATAGCGGCGCCGCATACAGCCCAAATGCCAGCGGCGCAGCACCCAGCCCATAAACCGAGATCGTCGCAAACAGATTGCGATTCCAACGCCCTGCAACCTTCTCTCCCACCACGCGTTGTGCCGCCACATGCACGCGATACATCCCACTCGACCGCAGCGCAACCCACAACATCACCCACAACAGTCCCAGCACCGCGGTAAACACAAACGTCGCCCGCCAGCCGTAACGCAACGCAATCGGCGTAATCGCCAGCGGTGCCAGCATCATTCCCAGCGCCCCGCCGCTGTAGGCGAGCCCCAGCGCAAACGACCGCCTCTCCGGTGGCATCGTCTCCGCCACCGTAGCCAATCCCGCGGGAAACGTTGCTCCCTCGCCAAAACCCAGCGCGCCACGCGCCACGCACATGCCTACCAGCCCGATCATCAACGCATGGGCACCCGAAGCCAACGACCAGATCACCACCGCCACCAGGATCGTGATCCACACGCCCTTGCGGTCGATAAAGTAGCCCCACACCGGATTCGCCACCATATAGCAAACACTGAACGCCGACACCGCATAGCCATACTGCGTCGCGCTCATGTGCAGATCGCCCAGGATCGTCGGGCTCAATATCGCCAGCACGCTGCGGTCGGCATAGCTCAGCAGCGACAGCAGCAACATTCCCACGCACGGCGCCCACAGGCGCACACTTGCTCTCATTGAACTCACAGTCTCAACATTGTCGCAGCATGAGAGCCTTCACGCACACATCACTTGTCGTGCAGAAAATTCTGTCCCACCTTGTAGTGTCCCGGACTCCCCGACACCGCAATCGGAATCACCGCGCCCGCACTTTTCTTTTTTGTGAACGGCACCAGCGGCTTCAGCAGAAACGACTTGAACCCGATCGTCACATGAGTAATGTCTTTATCCATCGTCAACTGCCCCACCAGGTTCACTTTGCGGTTCTTGAAGTTGAACGTGCCATTCATGTTCGCCTCTGCACCCGCTACATCAAACGTAATCCGCGAAGCCGACAGCACACCATCCTGCACCGTCACATCACCGCTCAACGACGACAACACATCCTCCTCTTCATCCTGTTTCGCCCCCTGCGCACGCTCGCTGAAATCCGACAACTTCTGCTCCGTTGCCGCATCGGTCAACCTCTCCTGCGGCACGTTGAAACCGCCAACCACATGCAGCCGCTCCAAAAACTTCTCATCACCTCTCGCGCCATCAACTCGCACGTGACCATGCAAAGCCACTGCCCCTGCTACTGGAATCTTTCCCTTGAAAAATGGTCGCAGCACATCCTGCACACGTCCCCTCTTCACCGACACATCCAGCGTCGTCACCTTCGGCCCTTTATCGCTAGCAATCGAACCCTCCGCATGAACATCGCTCGAACCGATCTTCACATCCACGCGATGCAGCACGACGTTCCCGTTTAGCCCATTCACTGTTGCCTGCATGTTCACACTCATCGCTGTCGGCTGGCCCTTCCCGACCGCAAAATCAGGCACCTTCGAATCCGACTCCACCTCCGTCGCCGCCAAAGATCCAGAGAACTTCCCCGAAGCCGCAAGCGTCCCACCAATCCCGTGAATGTCACCGAGATTCACAGGCGCAAACGTAAAACTCCCCGACATCGGCGTTGCACCCAGGTCCTTAGGATTCAACGGCCCGAAGTTACCCTTCGACAAAATCCGACCTGATGGCATCGCGTTCTGCATGTCCACCGCATACGAAATGGCATGACCCTTCTCCAGGTTCCGAATCACCAGATCATGGATCGGAAGAACAAACTCGCCGCCATGCACACGCTGAATATCTACCTCCGCATCACGCAGGTGCAGCTTCTCCACCGCCGTCGTCGGCCCTGCAAAATCCGCGCTGCTACCCGCCGGAAAGTCACCCTTCCTTCCCGCACTTCCCGACGGTGGAATCACCACCTTCAACCCCACGATGTCCACCAGTTGCACCCGGCTGCGCAACAGCAGCAGATCGATCCAGCTTCCCTCCACAATCAGATCCTTCGCCGTTCCCACCGGCACACTGTTTGGCGAGGCATCGCGTGTCATCGTCAGCCCCGAAGCCACAAAACCCGGCCGCGGGAAATACGTCCGGTGATACTTGTCGATCTTCAGCTTGCTCGCCAGCACGTTCTGCAGCATCGGCTTTACGTTCTTATAGCGATACGGCCAGTGCTCATTTACCACCGGCAAACCCACGGCCAGCAACAACACCAACACAAGCCCGCACCCACCCACCCACCAAACCGCCTTGCGGCTCATCGCGAACCTGCTCTTCGGACCTCTCGGCTTCCCACTTCGTTTCGCCACGAAGAACCTCAAGTCTGATTCAAAGACAAGCTCTTCCCATGAGATGCGTATTCTCCACACATGTGCAATATCACCGCATATCGGCGAGAATATAGGTATGGAGCTTCTCGTCTACTCAGCAAACTGGTGCCGCGACTGCCGCGAGGCAAAGCGTTTCCTCACCACTCATTCCATTCCCTTCACCGAGATCGATATCGAACGCACCCCCGGTGCCGCCGACGCCGTCATCGCCAACACCGGCAAGCGCGCCATCCCGCAGTTCGTCCTGAACGGCAAGTGGATTCAGCCCTATAAGCCCGGCGAAGGCTTCCTCTACGACGAGATGGCCGAACTCTTCGGCGTCACCGTCGCCTAAAAATCCTCAACGTTCTCCGTCACTTCGGCCATCTCTTGCGTTGTAGGCAAGTTCCGCGCCGCGCTACTGCTGAACGGCCACCGCAAGCGCAGCACGCGCTCGCGATCCTGCTCGCGATGCGCCTGCTCACTGCGCCCCTTCAGTAGGTCGTCGATCGTCAGCACGCCGACGAGCTTGCCTCCGTCCACCACCGGAAACGACGTCAGCTTGCTCTTTGCCATCAACGCTGCGCAGGCACGCAGCGTCGTTCCCGGTGTCACCGCGGTTGGCGTCTTTGTCCCATCCTCGGCCAGCGGCTGCGAAAGGTCCCCCTGCTTCGCCGCAACCATCATCTGCGACCGCGTCAGAATGCCATGCAGCCTGCCATTGCTATCCACCAGCGGAAAGATCCGCTGCCAGTGCGACCACGCCTCCGCCCCGCGCTCATTCATCTTCTGTAGCCACTCCGCTGCGTCCCTGCGCGTAGCCTTATCGTTTAGCGCAAACACGCTGGTATGCATCGCCTGATTCGCAAGCATCGTCTCAAGCGGATCGACCCCAAACTCACGGCTCAGGTGCAGCCCCCTACGACTCAACCCCTCTGTCAGCATCGACCTCGGCATCACCAGCACGCTCACCGCATAGGCAGCCACACAACTCAGCAGCACCGGCAGCATCAATCCGCCATTATGCGTCAGCTCCAGTGCCAGCATCGCCGCGGTCAACGGAGCTCCAATCGCAGCCGATAGCACCGACGTCATCCCCACCAGCACCCACGCACCGGTAGACATCACCGGCATCAGATGTCCCAGCGCTGCTCCCAGCGCGCCGCCAATCATCAGCAACGGCGCCAGGATGCCGCCCGCCGTATTCGACCCCAGCGAAAACACCCAGATCGCGCTCTTCACGATCAAAATCCCCGCCAGCAGCTTCCACCCGTTATCGCCCGAGATCATCTGCTGAATCACGCTATAACCCACGCCCAGCGCCCGCGGAAAGATCAACCCACCCAGCCCCACACCGAGCCCGCCAATCGCCGGATACCACATCCAGTGGATCGGAATCTTCTCAAACCAGTGCTCGCAGAAGTGCACCGCCTTGCTCAACCCCGCGGCCACAAACGCAGCAATAATTCCCAACACCAGCGCGCCCAGCATCGCCGAGTGATACACCGGCGCGCCTGTCGGCGCCATCTGCAGCAGGCTCTGAGGCCCCAGCATTAACCGGCGCACCGCACCTGCTGTCACGCACGCAATCGCCACCGGAACCAGCGACCGCGGCCGCCACTCGAACAGCAGAATCTCCACCGCCAGCAGCGTCGCGGACATCGGACAGTTGAACGTAGCCGCCATCCCCGCCGAGGCGCCCGCCACCATCAGCACCGTGCGCTCAGAGTCAGTCATCGGCAGCAACTGCCCCAACACCGACCCTATGGCGCCGCCTGTAATAATCACCGGCCCTTCAGCCCCGAACGGCCCACCCGATCCAATCGAGATCGCCGTCGCAACCGGCTTCAACACCGCCACCCGCGGTTGCACCTTGCCGCCGCCAAAGACGATCGTCTCCACAGCCTCCGGCATACCATGCCCCCGCACCTTAGGCGAAAGATACCGCGCAACCACCCCGACAATCAGCCCACCCAGCACCGGCATCAACGGCGACCACCAGTGAATCCCGCTCATCCAAGGATCGACTTCTTTCACACTCAGCCGATGAAAATAAAACGCATTCGTGCTGAGCGCGATCATCTCCAGCAGCGCCCACGCCGCCACAGCACTCACAGCCCCCAACCCTGCGGCCAACACACTCACGTAAAGAATTCGGCTATCCGCCGAGTAGTCCCGCAACTTGCCGGCCAGAGGCTCAGTCATTATTTCTCGTCTTCTCCACTATCGTTCTTACGCCGGCTTCCCGGCACAGGCGTCTGCAACTTGCGTAGCGACCGTATCAGCCCATCGCTCTGCCGTTGGACTTCCTCCAGATGCAGCGCCACCAGCTTTTGCAGAATCCCCCACCCCTGCGCCGTAAGCTGCACCAGCGACCGCCGCAGGTCGTTCTCATCATGCTTCCGTTCAACCAGTCCGGCCCGCTCCGCCCGGTCTACCAGCTCCACCGTGCTGTTATGCCGCAGAATCATCCGCTCCGCAATGTAGCTGATCGAAGCCTGCTGCTCCGGTGGCACCGCTCCAATCACCTGCATCAGTTGGTACTGCTGAGCGGCAATCCCGCACGTCTCCGACGCGCTCTCACTAAAGCTCAGGAACGTCCGCAACTGGTAGCGAAAATCCGCAAGCTCATTCAGCCGAGGAATATTTTCGATCGCGCCAACTTCTTCTTCCATAACGTCCATTCGCTTACCTTTCAATTATATCGCTTCGCGATACTTCTAATCAGCCTCTCGAAGCTGCATAGCAACACTCCGTCCGCGACCGCACGATTACACTGGAGTAGAACCATCGTTAGGAGCCACCTTGATCGACCGTTACACCCGTCCGCAAATGGCCAGCATCTGGTCCGAGGAAAGCAAGTACCGCAACTGGCTGCAGGTCGAGCTCGCCGCAACCGACGCCCTTGCCCGCGCCGGCATCGTGCCCGTGGAAGCCGCCGCTGAGCTCCGTGAGCGCGCCGGCTTCACCGTCCAGCGCATCCATGAAATTGAAGCCGATACCCGCCACGACGTCCTCGCGTTCACCACCGCCGTCGCTGAAACAGCCGGTCCTTCCGCTCGTTGGCTCCATTACGGTCTCACTTCCACAGACGTAGTCGATACCGCTCAGGCCCTGGCAATCACGCAAGCCTCTGATTT
>Ga0302310_10002663_pt1 | contig 14147 bp, 7 predicted proteins | sample III_Palsa_N1_2_FD_200451 | JGI IMG/M metagenome (GOLD analysis project Ga0302310, IMG submission 200451) | Peat permafrost microbial communities from Stordalen Mire near Abisko, Sweden - III_Palsa_N1_2 | ecosystem: Environmental > Terrestrial > Soil > Palsa > Peat permafrost | place: Sweden...
GTCGTCGACGAATTGGAATTCGACCTGTTACAACGCCGATGGCAATACCGTGCTGAATGGATCCAACCTGTGCGCAGGCGCAGGGGAGGGAAGCGTCGCGCCCACCACAACGGGTCCGTACTCGGTGAGCAATCCATTCCCCCAGGGCGTGGTGCCACTGATCACGAACCCAACTGGCCTGAACAACAATCTTGGCACTACGCTGAACACCGTTCTGCATAGCCAGAAAACCGTGACGACCTACAACTTCAATTTGGGCTTTGAGTATCAGCTGCCGGGGCAATATGTTGTGAGCATCGGCTATGTTGGCAGCAGGGGTCTGTACCTTCCGTTTGCCAGCGTGGATTTGAACCAGCTCACCCTGAATACGATTGGGCAGTACCAGTCGGACTTGATGAATACGATGGTCCCGAATCAGTGGGCCAACATCCAGCCGGCCACTAACGCGAACTATGGATCCTCCACCGTGCCGTTGTTTGTGTCGTTGCAGGAGTTCCCCCAGTTTGGTAGCGGGGGCTACGGCACCGGGAACGGTGTGATCGTGCATGGCTATCCCGCTGGCGATTCAGAATACAGCTCATTGCAGATGAAGGTGCAGAAGCAGCTTACTCACCACTTCACCGCACTTGCATCGTATACCTGGGCCAAGCTGATGACGGACGACGGAAACCCTCCACTAGACTTCGTCGGTTCGCACGCCGGTGTGCCTCAGGATTGGAAGAACCTGAGTCTCGAACACTCCGTGAGCCCGCAGGACGTCAAGTATCAATTCACGGTCCAGGCATCCTATGATCTACCGATCGGAAAAGATCGAGCCATCTCGCTCAACCGGGCGGGGAATGCCATCCTGGGTGCATGGACGGTGAATGGGATTGCGTATGTGAGTAGCGGCATCCCGATCGCATCACCGATTTCGGGGTATCAGCCTTCGTACTTCAACCAGCGCGCAGACGTGACCTGCGATCCGGGCAAGGGTGCACCGCATACGGCCCTACAATGGTTAAGCCCGAACTGCTTTGCGTTGCCTGCGAGTGCGTTCGTCGCTGGCAACGCTCCGGCGTATCTCGATCATGCTCGTACGATGGGAGCACGGGATATGGACCTCACACTGGTCAAGAACATTGCACTGAAGAGACAAATGAATCTTCGCTTCGAAGTTTCTTCGTACAATGTCTTCAACAAGGCGCAGTTTGCTGCACCGAGCTTTCCTGACATCCAGGACCTCATCAGCAATCCGGACACGTATGCGTCGCAGTTTGGCGTGATCACGGCTGATGCAAACACGCCGCGTCAATTCCAGTTCGGTTCGAAGTTTACCTTCTAACTCGCATCGCCGTTACGCACTCGATTGGAAGAGGGTATGGGCTGGTCCGCTATGGTTTCTTATCGCGCAGTCCTGCTATCCGTGGTCTCCAGCGTAATTATGAGTTCGATTCCGCTAGGGGCTCAAATGCAGTTGCCGAACCTGCCGTTGCCCGAACACGTTACTCCGGGCAACGGTAGCCTGGTGATCGATCAAGGGCTGAAGATCTCGTTCGAGGGGTTCCAAGAGCCTCGCCTGGAGAGGGCGCGGGATCGATTCCTGATGCAGTTGAGCCGCGAGACGGGGATTAGTCACTGGCCTGAGGCTACGGCAGCTCAGCCTCGCTTTGTGATTCAGACAGGGCACGCCAGTGATCCGGTTGAGGGCCTGGGCGAGGATGAATCTTACCATCTCGAAGTCACACCTGAGCAAGTGGTGCTGCGCGCGCCGAACCCGCTTGGTGTCCTGCACGGATTGCAGACCTTTGTGCAGTTGGTCAAGGTGACCGATCACGGCTTTGTCGTTCCGTCCGTGACCATCGACGATAAGCCGCGTTTTCCCTGGCGTGGCTTGATGATCGACACCGGCCGGCACTTCATCCCGATCGAGGTTCTGCGGCAGAACATCGATCTGATGGAGGCGTCGAAGCTGAACGTATTTCACTGGCATCTGTCGGAAGACCAGGGATTTCGGATGGAGAGCAAGATCTATCCTCTGCTCCAGGGCAAGGGATCGGACGGCCTCTATTACACGCAGGATCAGGCTCGAGAGTTGGTTGCGTACGCGCGCGATCGCGGCATCCGTGTGGTGCCCGAGTTCGATATGCCGGGCCATGCGGCTTCATGGTTTGTCGGCTATCCTGATCTCGCGAGCGGATCGGGTCCATACTCCGTCATTCGCAAGTGGGGCGTCTTTGACCCTGCGATGGACCCGACACGCGAGAGTACGTACCAGTTTCTCGACCGCTTCTTCGGAGAGATGACGGCGATCTTTCCTGACGCTTACTTTCACATCGGCGGCGACGAGTGCAATGGCAAGGAGTGGGATGCGAATCCTCGCATCCAGACGTTCATGCACGAGCACCAGTTGAAAGACGATGCAGCACTGCAGGCGTATTTCACCCGTCGTGTTGAGAAGTTGGTGACGAAATACCACAAGATCATCGTGGGTTGGGATGAAGTGCTGCAGCCAGACACTCCGCGCGATGTGGTGATTCAATCTTGGCGAGGGCAGGAGTCGCTGGCTGTGGCGGCGCGGCAGGGCAATCGCGGTATTCTCTCGTGGGGCTATTATCTCGATCTGAATCAGCCAGCTTCGCAACACTACGGCGTTGACCCGTTGGCGGGCGCGGCGGCCAGCCTTACTCCTGAACAAAAGAAGCTCATCCTAGGCGGTGAGGCCGCGATGTGGAGCGAGTTCATGACGCCCGAGATCATCAGCGGCCGCATCTGGCCGCGGGCTGCAACGGTGGCCGAGCGATTATGGTCGCCGGAGAGCGTGACCGACACTGCATCGATGTACCGCCGGCTCGCCATTTTCTCGCAGCGTCTGCCCTGGTATGGTTTGCCCTCAGGCGCAGTCAACCGTGCTCTCGTGCAACGCGTGATCGGCAACGCAGATCCGTCATCCCTGCTCGTACTAGCCAGCGTCGTCGAGCCGCCCAAGGAGTACACGCGTGAGTCCCTCGCTACCTACGGGAGCTACACGCCGCTCAATAAGCTGGTGGACGCTGTGCCTGCGGAGAGCCAGACGGCCCGCGAGTTCAACGAACTCGCTGCGCAGATCGCGAGAGGGAACGCCTCTGCCGCGGACTTCGCGCAGGCGCGGCAGTGGCTCACCGTGTGGCGCGACAATGATGCTGCGTTGCAGCCGCTGTTGGCAGGCTCCTCGCTAACGCAGGAACTTGCTCCGATGTCGTTCAACCTCAAGCAAGCCGCAGAGATCGGCCTCGACGCTCTGTCGAGCCTGGAAAGTCACAAGCCTGTTTCGTTATCGGTGCAAGCCCAGCAACTCGACACGCTCAAGAAGCTGAAAGCTCCGGAGGCCGTGCTGCTCGATGCGATCGTGCCCGGTGTTGAACAACTGGTGCAGGCGTCCAGCCACTGATACACCCGCCGGCATATCGCTTGACGCCTATCGCGCTCTTTCCCCCGTCAAATTTACTGAATCCACTCGGTCCTGCCGCGAGACACAAACCGCCCCGCACGTTCCTGCGTGGCTCCCTGTGTGGTGTAGGAGAGGACACCGTTCACCCATACACGCTCGATGCCCTCTGCGGTGCGCACGGGGTCGGCGTACGTGGCCGTGTCCATAATTGTCTCTGGATTGAACAATGTCAGATCAGCGCAGAAGCCTTTTCGGATCAGGCCGCGCCCCGCAATCCCAAACCGCTGAGCAGGCATACCTGTCATCTTGTGTACTGCCTCGGCCAGCGAAAACAGCTTCCCTTCGCGGCTATAGCGACCCAGCACGCGCGGAAATGTTCCCCACAAGCGCGGATGCGGCAACGGGTCATTCGGCAGGCCATCCGAGCCGATCATGGTCGCAGGATGCCGCAGGATTTGACGCATATCTTCTTCGGAGATACTGTGATAAACAGCTCCAGCCGGTTGAATCCGCCGGGCCGCTTCCATCTGCGTGATATTCCAACCCGCAGCAATCCGCGCCAAGGACCGCCCTGCAATCTCTGGATGAGGCGTGCTCCACGTAATCGTAATCTCGACGCGCTCATCCACTTGGCGCAAATCGAGAGTGCTGGATCCGGCCGAATATGGATAGCAATCGCAACCGATATTTTGCGTCGCGCGCACGGTCTCCAGGAGATGCAGGACCTCACCGCTGCGTCCCCAGTTCACGATGCCGGCGCACTTCAGGTGCGACACAATGACCGGCACATGAGCCCTCGAGCCTATTTCGAACGCTTCGTTCATCGCGTCGAGAATCGCATCGGTTTCAGTGCGCAGATGCGTAGTGTAGACGGCGCCTGCAAGGGCGAGCGGCTCAGCGAGTGCAAGCAGTTCATCCGTGCTTGCGGCATTGGCGGAGAGGTAGGCGAGGCCCGAACTCAGGCCCAGCGCTCCATCTTCGAGCGCCTCCTGCAACTGCGTGCGCATCGATTCGATCTCAGCGTCGGTGGCGGTGCGGTCGAGTCGGTCCATGTGATTGTTGCGCAGAGCCGTATGGCCAATCAGCGCCGCAACGTTCACCGCGGGTTGCGCCTTAGTGAGCGCCGCCTTGTATGCCGAAAACGATGGGTAGCGAAAATCTTCCGCGCCGCCAAGCAGATTCATCGGGTCAGGCGGTTCGCCGCGCAACCGAACTGGAGAGGCGCTGATACCGCAATTGCCAACGATGACTGTCGTTACCCCTTGCGAGAGTTTTGGCAGCATCGCTGGAGCTTTGATGACAGCGATGTCGTCATGCGTGTGAACATCGATAAAGCCGGGGACCAGCGTCAGCCCTTGTGCCTCTACTACAATCTGCGTGTGGTAATCGAGGCCCGAACCAATGTCGCAAATGAGGCCATCTCGCACGGCAACATCCAGGACTTTGGAGGCGCAACCGCTGCCGTCCAGCACGCTCGCATTCCGAATCAGGGTGTCACACCTGGACATACGAGCTAAGTATATCTAGTCGCAAAGGGACAGGGTTAAGAGTGCGTCACCTTGAGTTATTACCAATCGGAGAAAGATAGATTGAAGGACCAACGTTTAACACACACGAACTCGTTTGCTCTCATCTCTCCGCTCAACAAGGGGCTGGGATTTTTAGAATGCGCGATGGGGCGCGACGAGATTGTCTCTCTTGGATGGAACCTGCTGCGGGAGGATCTCAGCCTGCCATCAGCCGTTCTGTATGAAGACAGGTTGTTGCACAACCTCAACTGGATGCAGCAATTCATCGGAGCCTACGGGACCGGGCTCGCGCCCCACGGCAAAACTACAATGGCACCGCGATTGTTTGAAATGCAATTGCAGGCAGGAGCTTGGGGCATAACGCTGGCGACGGCCCAACAGACACTGGTTGCCCACGCGCACGGCGTGCGTCGCGTCCTGATGGCGAACCAACTCATCGGCAAAGAAAATATGGCCGTCATCGGAGGTCTTCTGCGCGATCCGGAATTTGAATACTACTGCCTCGTTGATTCGGCGGCGCAAATCGATCAGCTAGGCGCGTTCTACTCCAAGGCGGGGCAGCGTCTTCAGGTGCTGCTCGAATTGGGCATTGCGGGCGGTCGCGCCGGCGTTCGTAACGAGGAACAACTGCAGTCCGTTCTCGCCGCGTTGTCCCGCTGGAGCGACTCCATCGCACTATGCGGTATCGAGATGTACGAAGGCGTTCTCGATGATGAAGCCTCCATTCGTACGTTTTTGCAACATGCGGTGGCGGTCACACGCAGGCTCGCTGCAGACAAGCGATTCGAACGCGAGCCCATTCTGCTTTCAGGGGCTGGCTCGGCGTGGTACGACGTCGTCTCCGAAGTCTTTTCCTCTGCGAAGTTCGGCGAGAGCGTTGAAATCGTTCTGCGCCCAGGCTGCTACCTAACGCACGATGTCGGTGCGTATCACCAAGCGCAGACCAATATTCTGGAACGCAATCCAATCGCGCGCCGGATGAGGTCAGGTCTCTTGCCGGCCCTCCAGGTCTGGGCGTATGTGCAATCGGTGCCGGAGCCAGAGAAGGCGATTGTGGGCATGGGCAAACGCGATGCGGCTTTCGACGCTGGTCTGCCTCTGCCCGCGCTTCATTTTAGGCCTGGCGATGATGCTCCGCGCCCTGCCTCCAAACACTGGACCGTTACCAAAATGATGGATCAGCATGCTTATTTGCACATCAATGCGCAGGACGATCTTCGCGTAGGCGATATGATCGGATTCGATATCTCGCACCCATGCCTTACCTTCGACAAGTGGCGCACATTGCCCGTACTGAACACTCGGTACGATGTTGTAGATATCGTCGATACCTTCTTCTGATCAGCACGCACCTGGCCTCCGCGCGAATTTCTGTTGCTGCGCTAGTAACAAGGTGGCGCGTGTTGGACTGGTGCCCATGTGCCGGAAGTTGAAGTGTAAGAGTGCGGTCCTATCACTTATGTAATCAGTGTGTCCTCTATCGCCGTCAGACTAACGGATATGGCTCCGTACAATTGCGCCTGGGTTCCAAGCGAACTAGAAAGAATCCTTGGGCGGGCAAACTCATTCTGAATCAGCATCTTCTCCGTGCCTTTACGAAGTGCACTATGGCAGCCGATGCCACCACCAAGAACAATCACCTCGGGATCTAAAGCAAGGGAAAGATCTGAGAGGCAATCTGCAAGGATCCTCGCTGTATAAACTACAACCTGCGCAGCCAAGGCATGTCCGTCAACAGCCAGATCGAAGATCTCGGTGGCTCGCAGTCCGACCAGACTGGTGTGCGCCTTTCGTTGTGCACGAAGAAGCCGCCGCCATTCAGCCTCGATCCCTGCGCCACCGATCGCGCGATCTAATTCCCCCGTGGAACGGACCCGCAGTGGTTGGCGTCTTTTGCCCTTCAGTCCCAAATAGCCGATCTCACCTGCACACCAGTTTGCTCCGTGATAGGCTCGGCCACGCAAGAAAATCCCAGCGCCTATACCTGTGCCAAGAGCGACGAAAATAAAGCTCTCGATATCCTCAGCCGCACCTCGCCATTGCTCACCAATCGCAGCAAGATTCGTATCGTTCTCAACGAGAGCAGGCACGCCCATCAACTTGGCGATCATGGCGCGTAGCGGTACTTCATTCCATCCGCTAAGGTTCGGAGCAGACACGACCACACCTGTATCGACGTTCGTTATGCCAGGTGCTCCTGCCGTGATGTGCAAGATCTTTTTCATCGGGATCTTCGCCTGCTCGGACAGGAGGGAAAGGCCCTTGCGCATGAGAGCGCATACGGTTCGCGGTGTTCGTTGGTTTGCAGCAAACTGCGTCGACCATTGCGCGACCACGGCGCCGTTCAAATCCGCAAGCATCATCCGCAGATTGGTCCCACCGATATCGACGCCAGCGACAAACCCATGATGAGCATGAAAGCGCAGAAGCCCCGGAGGGCGCCCACCTTTGGATTCTCCGTCGCCAATGTTCTTGATCAGACCTCGCGCTTCCAGAAGAGCGACCGAACTTGAGACCGTAGGTGCGCTCAATCCTGAAAGGCGTACCAGATCTGCCTTTGAGCAGGGCTCGTGCTTTCGTAGCAGACGCAGCAACACCCGAGCGTTCCTCTGACGCAGATGTTCCGGTCGAGATGGGTTTGTCTGTGATTCATGTGGGTAGTGCACCGGGAGCGATTGTGAAGAGTTCATCAGAGTGGAGGAAAATCCAACTTCAGCATAACATGGTTACTTAGGGACCCTTACAAAGTGTACGGACGCCAACGATCTTGCCTTCCTGCAACGTCGACGGGCGAACCAGGCAGAACCACGGCTGAATCTCCATCTTCAAAGGGATGCCTGAGGTGCCGACGCCGCACCTCGACTACATCCTTCGATCACTTATCTAGAGGTCGCTCGTCTTCCTCTGACTGGGATCTCTTGCGTAGAGTCTCGCTCTACCAATTCTGGCGGCATCATGTGCAACAGGTTGGTGACCGGATGGCCGTCCTTGGGGCTCGCCATGGCTTCGAGAACGAGCCGTGTAGCTAGCTTTCCCATATCCATCATGGGCTGCCGAATGGTGGTGATGCCGGGTGTGGTAACGCCTGCCAGCGGGATGTCGTCAAAACCGATCACGGAGCAATCATCCGGAACACGTCGACCCGCCTTCCACAGTGCGCGGATGGCTCCGAGCGCGGTGTAATCGTCGAAGGCGAGGATCGCGGTAAACTTCAGGCCTGTTTCGATGAACTCATTTGTAAGGCGAAGGCCACCGTCAAAGCTAGAGTCTGGATCCATGGCAGAAAGTAGTTGTGATGTCAGTCGAGGCTCGAGCCGCAAGCCGACTTCAGACGCAAATCTCTGGATGCCCGCCCAGCGTCGTGTGCTGTCGTTCATCTCCTCCGGTCCGCGCAGGACGGCGATGCGTCGATGCCCCAGTGCATAGAGGTGTTGCATCGCAGCGTAGCCGCCCTCTTCGTTGTTCACCACGACCGATTGAATGGAATTCTGTGTGAGGTCGCGTCCCACAACGACAGTTGGAATAATGTTGTTCGCAATCCTGGAGAGCGGATTGATCTCGGCAAAGAGCCAGTTGGCGACCACGACCAGGCCTTCTACTCGACGTTCAATCAACATCTCGAGATAGCGTTCAAACTGATCACGACGATTATCTGCGTCGATGATGATCGGCAGATACGCCGTGGGATAGAGGGTGTGCTCTATCCCGCGCAGCAGAGAAATGCAAAACGGATCGGAGATATCAAAGACCAGAACTCCAATCGTGTCGCTGCGACGACGACGAAGCGAGCGTGCGAACGCATCGGGATGGTAGCCCAACTCCTGCGCAGTCTTCCGAATGTGGTCCTTGGTCTTCAGCGCTACGTAGCGTGAAAGCGGTGCGTCGTTCAAGACGATGGATACGGACGAAGTTGAAAATCCGCTGGCCCGCGCGACGTCCTGTAGGGTTACGCGCGTGAACGGTGAAGTTTTCTTTGCCACGATATTGCCTCAATGTGGATCTGAAGCCGCCCTTATTATCATCGCCTCCGATGAAGCATTCCAGCGAAGGCATTTGCACGAATTTGATCAGCGACTCTGTTAATTCTTCCCGCGAGGGAGGAACTCTTGCCTGGGTTGAACTGCATTGTGGAAGCAAAGCGTACTGTGTTGCGATTGCGAGTCTTCAGAGCCGGATCCTTACAGCGTTTTCACCGAGCTGTCTAGATAGGTTCAATTTGAGGAAGGCTATCTGATCTTCCAATTGGCCGAGGCATGAGGAAGTGCAGAACGAGGCCGATCAAAATCCAGATCGCTCCAAGGAGTTGCGCCTTGTGATTTAAGTTAAGCCAGATAAAGGCACTCACGGCAAATCCGAGGAACGGAATGGTCGCCGCGAGAAACACTTTGTTGTCCGAACGGAATTTGTAGTGGATCAATGCTGCGGCATTGACCCCCATAAATGCGACAAAGGCGCCAAAGTTGAGCAATTCCGCCCCACTCTGGTAGGTCAGGCAAAAGACGCCTGCGAGCGTACACACGCCCACTATGATGACATTGTTGCGTGGGATTCCGTTGCGCGGATCGACCGCGCCAAAGATGCGCTCAGGTAACGCCTTCGCGCGCCCCATACCGTACAGCAAGCGTGCGGCACCGAATTGAGCCGCCATGCCCGAACCAAAGTTAGCGACCAGCAGGGTCGCGTTGAGCACGTGAAACAGGACGACTCCGCCAATTCTTCTTGCCACGAAGACATACGCCGTATCGATCATCGATTCAGGAAACGGTGTGTGCGCTGGCCACACCAACTGTGCGACGTACACCTCGATTGCAGAAAGGATGCCAATGACAAGGCAGGTGAATACCGTCGCCAGCATGATGTTGCGACGAGGATTCTCGACCTCTTCTGACATGGTTGAGATACCGTCAAAGCCGATATAGGTGAGTACCGCAATGGATGTTCCACGAAACACGCGAGAGGGCGTAAACGTGGTTGGGTCATAAAAGGGCAGCAGCCATTGGCCCGCGACAGGGCGCACGACCAGTGCGATGTAGCGGATGGCCTCCGCCAGGAAGACCAGCACGACGAGGCTCATGACGAGGGCCAACACTGCATTCATGCGGCTGGAACTCTTAACCCCGCGAAGGTTCAGGGCGGTGAAGAGGATGACAAACGACAACGCCCACGCCGCATACGGCACACTGGGCAGAACATTCTGCGCCGCCGCACTGCACCATATGGCGCAAATTATGGGGTTGAGCAGATAGTCCATCAGCATGGACCAGCCGACAACATAGCCGGCCAGTGGATGGAGTTCCTTTCCCACGTAGGTATAGGCGGATCCTGCGCTCGGGTACACGCGTGCCATCCGGCCATAGCTGACGGCGGTGAACAGCATTGCGACCATGGCAATCAAGATGGTCGTCACCACGTGACCGCCAGCAACGTTGCTGACTACACCGTAGATACCCATGGGTGCCGTTGGCTGGATGATGATGATGCCATAAACGATCAGGTGCCAAAGCTTGAGGGAACGTTTTAAGCCAACTCTTCCGTCGTCCGTCACAGAGGTCGTTTCTGGGTGCTTCCCTTCGTGTGACACGAATCTCTTCCACCTTTCCCGGGCTTGCGGCAACTGCATCGACTTTGTAAAGAGTGTTCGGTATGCCATGGGTGCTGGTGTCTCACGATGAGACTCGTCTACAGCACTGAGTCTTTGTATCGTCTTGTTAACTTGTTAATTTGTTAATGCCCGCAACGGCAGGAGTGTTCGGTATGAAACCCAGCGAGTTGGACGATCGGCTAGCTTATGCGGAAGTCTACTGGTACTTGGTGGGTCCATGTCGAGATCTTTGCCTCCGCTACACTCGAGATGCACGCCAACCCTGCTGAACTTACGGGTTGACTTTGGCTTTCTGAATCAATATCGTATTCCAACGATTGAATAGTATCAAGGAAGCACATTGTAGGTACACCATGCATCTGATCCGTTCAACGGAAATACCTCATTTGCGCGCGCCTCGCGCCTGGTGTTCGTCTGCGCAGCCTTGGGGTCCTGTCGTGCCGCGGGTGCTCCTGCCATGAAAAATTCATACCCCTCCCTCAGCGCTTCGCGTGTGGAAGCCGCTCCTTATCGATCGGCCCCGGTGCCAGTCCGTTGCCATTTCGTCAAGCGCAGCAAGGCGCGCTACGCCGCTCTATTGGCGTCAGCCGCGCTCATGCTTCCAGCGCTTAGGGCGCAGACCATAATCGTCGACATTACTCCCTCCCACGCCACGAACAGTTTCGTTCCGAGGGAGTCGCTTGGCGCAGGTATCGACCGCATTCCGGTTGCGGCAATCGATCATGATTTGACGCGCGCCACTCTCGATCGTGTCTTTGCCGCGGGCTGGCAGCCCGTAACCTATCGCCAGAACACGGACCTGGCCGTCGAAGCGTGGCACTGGAACTCTGAAGGCACATGGAGTGGCTCCGGCAGTCAAGGCTACTTCACTGGATCAACGGATTCGACGCAGCCGATTCGTTACTCGTACGGCTTCGCGTTGCCTCATCGTGGGGTGACGCACAACGATGGCACCGGCAACACTGGCTATTCTCGTCTGACTGACGGCGATGAGAGCACGTACTGGAAGAGCAATCCATATCTTACGAGCCGGTTTACTGGCGAAGACGACGCACTGCATCCGCAGTGGGTGGTTCTCGATCTGAACGACGAAGAACTTGTGGACACGATCAAGATTGCATGGGCGGCTCCCTATGCGGCAAAGTACCTCGTGCAGTATTGGAATGGCCCCGTTGATCCCGACGGCAAGATCTTTGGCGACCCCATCCATTCGCCGACAAAAGGTACGTGGAGCACTTTCGCGCACGGTGCTATCTCCGCAGGCAGCGGCGGGAGCGGTCCACTCCGGCTGTCCGATTTCGCCATACACGCGCGCTACATCCGCATCTGGATGACACAGTCATCCAACACCTGCGACACGCATGATGCTTCCGACCCGCGCAATTGCGTCGGCTATGCCATTCGCGAAATCTATATTGGCACCACATCTTCTGATGGCGTGTTCCATGATTTGCTGCGCCACACTCCTGACCAGGAACAGGCGCCGACCTACACGTCTTCTACCGATCCGTGGCACGACGCGAAGAGTCCCGTCAATGAAAGAGAAGCGCAGATAGGCTTCGATTCATTTTTCCAGAGCGGCGTCACTCAAGAGTTGCCAGCGGTGATTCCTGTGGCCATGCTCTACGACAATCCCGAGAACGCGGCTGCTGAGATACGCTATCTCGAAAAGCATAAATACCCGATCGCCTATGTTGAGATGGGAGAGGAGGCCGACGGGCAGTACATGCTGCCCGAAGACTATGGCACGCTGTATCTGCAATATGCGGACGCGATCCATCGTGTCGACCCGACATTGAAGCTCGGTGGCCCGTCGTTCCAGGGCGTGAACCAGGACATCGAGGCGTGGCCGGACAGCCTTGGGCGAACCTCCTGGGTCGTTCGCTTTCTGGACTACCTGAAGAGTCATGGCCGCATGCAGGACCTTCAATTCTTCTCCTTCGAGCACTATCCGTTTGAGCCCTGCAGGACCAGTTGGGGCACACTCTACGAGGAGCCGGAGCTAGTCGGCCACATCATGGACGTCTGGCACAACGACGGTGTGCCCAAGAACATTCCGATGTTTATCACGGAGACGAATCTATCGTCCGCCAGCTCAGAACCTTATATGGATACATTCGGCGGCCTGTGGCTTGCTGACTTCGTTGGTTCGTTTCTCAGCGCAGGCGGTAATGCGGTCTACTACTTTCACTATTTGCCGCTACAGGTGGAGCGCGGCTGTAACGGATCTCCGGGTACCTTTGGCATGTTTACCGTCGATCGGGACTACAAGATCAAGCAGCCTCTTGCACAATTTTTTGCGAGCCAAATGATTAATCGCGATTGGCTCGACATGACTGGGGGCACGCATCATACCTTTCCTGTGATTTCCGATATACGCGACGGCGCAGGCCACACCCTGGTCACTGCGTATGCGGTGAAGCGGCCCGATGGGGCTTGGTCTGTTCTGCTGATCAACAAGTCGCAGAAGACCAGTCAAACCGTGCAGCTTGTCTTTGCGAATCAAGAAAGCAAGAACAGCAGATTCTTTTCAGGCGACCTGCAGGAAGCTATCTTTGGCAGCCAGCAGTACCAATGGCACCCGGGACAGCAGAACTTCAACGCGCATCCACCCCTGGCTCAGGGGCTCTCTGAAGAGGAGAGTGCGCAAGGCTATGCAGAGCCGGATGGCCCTATCGTCAGAAGAACATTGCACGCTGGGAAAGACACGACGTTCGAGATTCCAGCGGCGTCCATTGTGGTTCTTCGCGGAAGCATCGCGGCGCCCTGAGCCGATTGAGAATTCTTGTGATAAACGTTGGGAATCGATGGATCGTTCGAGCGGCATGTATCGCCTTGCTTGTCTGCACCGGGTTCGGTGCCCATGCACAAACTGTGGGTGGAAACACTGTCGAACTCGCAGACGGTTGGGCTCTGCAATCATCTGCTAATGTGCGTGTCGCAGGCGACGTGCTCTCTACCAGCAGCTATCAACCACAGGGCTGGACGCCGATCCATGTGCCCACGACGGTTGTCGCAGCATTGGTCATGGCGAATATATTTCCGGACCCAACCGTAGCGATGAATCTTCGCAAGCTGCCTGGAGTGGACTATCCGATCGGAGCGAATTTCGCGACGCTTGCGATGCCTGCCTCCAGCCCGTTCGCGGTCTCGTGGTGGTATCGCAAGCAGTTCGACCAACCCGTCACGACGGGTGAGCGCCATGTCGAGTTGCACTTCGAGGGCATCAACTATCGCGCGAATATCTGGCTCAACGGCCAGCGCATCGCAGGCACCTCTTTTGTTGCAGGCGCATGGCGTAGCTACGCGTTTGATATCACGCGCCTGCTTAGTTCGGACGGCAAGAACGTGGTTGCAGTCGAGGTGTTTGCGCCGACAGAGAAGGATCTCGCGTTCACGTTTGCCGATTGGAATCCCATGGCCCCTGACAAAGACATGGGCATCTACCGCAAGGTTTTCGTTACCTTCAGTGGCCCGGTCACTTTAAGCCATCCCACCGTATCGTCGCAGGTCAACTCGCCTACCAACGACCGTGCGCAGTTGAGCATCTCCGCGCTGGCAAAGAACCTGACCGACGAACGTGTTCAAGGAATAGTGCGAGGCAGCA
>Ga0302310_10002670_pt1 | contig 14135 bp, 17 predicted proteins | sample III_Palsa_N1_2_FD_200451 | JGI IMG/M metagenome (GOLD analysis project Ga0302310, IMG submission 200451) | Peat permafrost microbial communities from Stordalen Mire near Abisko, Sweden - III_Palsa_N1_2 | ecosystem: Environmental > Terrestrial > Soil > Palsa > Peat permafrost | place: Sweden...
GTTTTCCGGATCACCGCCACCCGTCGCGCCGTAGCCCGGCCGGATCGGCGCGACGACCGCGTCGCCTCGGGCCAGCCAGTAGCGGAGTTGCGCATTGCTGATGCCGACTCTCAAACGCGCGCGGTCGGCCGCGAGCGGCGCCCGGCCGTGCGAGAAGACGACCACTGGAAAAGGACCATCCCCGGGCGGACGGAAGACCTGCGCGGCCATGGCGACCTCGCCGCCAAAAAGACCCTCGGTGCCTGGTACCGGGATCGAAGCCAGGTCGCCAGAGGGCAGCGGCGGCAGCGCCTTGCGTTCGGGCTCGACCGGCCCGGACGCCGTTGAAGCAGCGGGCTCCGCATCGGCCAGTTGCGCGGACGCTGGCGTGGAAATCAGCGCAGCTAAGGTGACCGCCAGCGCGGCCGGGGGCAAATATGCACGGATCACTGCGGGGACGGCAATCGGTAGCACCCAAGGTCTCATCCGCGAAGTATGCCCGAGCGCTCAGTATTTCAGGGCAGTGCCGAGCTACGGCGCTTCCCGAGACCGGACATCCACCAACGACCGCCCCTGGCCGAGCCCGGTCAGATTTCACTTGACCGGGCTGGGCACCACTTTCAGCGCGAGTATTATCCAATCGGGGCACACCTGAGCGAAAGCCGGGGTCGCAAAGCTTCCGGCCTGTTCCATGAGAAGGCAGCGGGGCTGCAATTGGCTATGGCCGATTTATGGGTGATCGTTGAGACTCCCGCGCGACAGCAAGCCCGAAGACAAAAGGAGGCTTGTGAGCAGCTGGTTGCAATGGCCAATAAACGGCCGTGATTTTCAACGACGCATCGCGGTAGCCGGCATGCTGCTCGCAGTCTCCGCCGCGCCGCGCTGCGAGCCTGTGAGCAGGATCCAACTTCAGTACCAGGTCAATCGGCTGGTCGATCTTGGCTACGAGAACCCTCAGTCTTCTCTGGAGGCGCTCAGGGCGCTCGAGAGCGGATCGGTGCCGGGAGCTGATTCGCGTCGAATCATCGAAGCCGGAGCAGGCCTTGTAGCAGCGGACAGCGGTCTAACCGACGATGCGCACCACGCGATCGCCGAGCTGGAGCGACTCGCGCCCGTTGTCGGAGCAATCGCCCATGCCGACGCGCTACTCGTCCGCGCCGATCTTGAAACGCAGCAGGACCAGACGCAAAAGAGCATCACGGACATTGCCGCGGCCGTGTCTGCGTACGCGCCCTTCTGCGATTTCGCCATTGCGCGTGATGTTCGAGACTGCAATTCGTTCAACTGGTTCTACGCCAACATGTTCGCCGGCGTCGATGTCAGCGGGCAGGGCGCGAACGGCTCAGGCGCAGCCGCAGCCTATTTCGCCGCGGCGCAGGACATCGCCGAACGCGCCCATCGTCCTGATCTCGAGGCGCGGGCGTCGGCGTTCATGGCGAAACTTGCGCAGGACGGTGGCAATGCCGATCTGAGCAATCGTGTCCTCCAGCATGCGGAGATTCTTGCCGAGCGATCCGGCGATGCCTCCGCTCTGGAATTCGTCAAGATCTTCCGCAGCATGATCCTTACAGCACGCGGTGATTTGCCGGGAGCACTGGCCGCCTTGCGGGACGCCCAGGAGATCGCTAGGCAAGCGGGCCATCGCCGCCGAACCAACGATCTAATCATGCATGTCGTGGATCTCGAGCTGAAGCAGGGGCATCCCGATTTGGCGCTGGCTGAGATAGACCGCGCGCTTGCGGATTTCGACAACCGGCATGTCGCCTACATGAAGGAGTCGCTGGACGCGGATCGGATCATCGCGTTGTTGAACATGGGGAAGGCGAGTGAAGCACTGCGCGCGCTGCCTGCGCTGCTGGACGCGCTCGATGCCAAGGTTGACCTTGCTGAACGCAGCGATTACGTCGACCAGTTGGGTGAAGCGCTGTTCGGCGCCGGCCAATTGGACGCGGCACTTGCACTGTTCCATCGAGAACATCAGGCCATCCTTGCCGGGAGCGACAGGAAGTTCGAGCATCTCGTGCTCGATCACCAAGCGGCGATGCAAGCCGCGCAGCTTGCCCAGCGACGCAAGGAGATCCGGTGGTGGAGCTTTACGGGCGCGACGGCGCTGCTTCTCCTAGCAATCGTGGGCGCCATCCTTCCCTGGCAGCGATCTCGCAATCGCTGGCTCGCGCGCGCAAACGATGCGTTGCGTGACCAATCGGAGCGAGATCCCCTGACCGGTCTCCTCAACCGTGAAGGTCTGCTGCGAAGCTTGCGTACGTCGGCACGAATCGACGCATTCGCGGGCACTCTGCTTCTCGTCGATATCGATCACTTCAAGCGGATCAACGACACGCTCGGCCATGCGGGCGGCGATGCAGTGCTCCAGGAAGTCGCCCACAGGCTGCAGTCTTGCCTGCGCGACGAGGACTATGTCGTCCGTTGGGGTGGTGAGGAACTCGTTGTCGCGGTACTGTCGCCGCAATTCGATGCCGATGCGCTTGTCGATCGGATCATGCGGTCGATCACCACGGCCCCGGTGTCGTTCCAGCAGCGCGCGATACGAGTTTCCGCATCGATCGGTTACGGCATGTTCCCGCTCGACGAGACGCAGCGGCCCCTGTCCTTCGACGAATCACTAGCGATCGCCGATGCCGGCATGTACTACGCCAAACGGCACGGGCGTTCCTCAGCAGTACGCATCGCTGCGCTCCCCATCGAGCTGCTCGACGATTTCGGTGGCCTTCCAGCTGCCGTCGAAAGAGAAGCATTGACTGGCGCGGTCAGCCTCGGCATCAAACGTGCCGCTGGAACCGAAGAGGATTCAGTTGCTCCGTCAAGCAATGTGTCGGAGCTGCCACTGGCTTGACTGCTACCTGCCTACCCGAAAGCCGCCCTTCACCAACGGCAGCTCATGGCCGACCCCTGACATCGTCGGCCCGCTCAACGTACGGCGCCCGTCGGTCATCGTTGCACCAAGACCAGATCGGCCCCGACCAGATGAAGGAACTCGAAGGCATTCGCCTTCAGAATGAGCTCGCCCTTGGACACCTTGCATTCGCACACCAGGGACGCCCCCATGGTCACGAGAGTCTTGAGGTAGCGCCGGTGATGCTTCAGCATGCCGCCGATCCAAACAATATGATCGTTGAGGGGCGCCTCAACCGGAAGAGCGGATGCCAGTACGACCACGCCTTTGTCGACGCGCGTCATGGGCAACTGCTGCTTCACTCCTTCCGCCCGTTCAGGGACACCGCAAATTTGGAACGCGACGTGTGCGACGCTGGCCATTCAAGCCCCGGCAAGTTGTGTGGTGCTGGAGCATAGCGGACGGCGTTGATGCCGCTCCGGCTTGCTCAGGAGCGGACGTTCGCGACGGTCTGCTGGCCGTTACCTGCGATCGCCGGTCACCCAATGCTGCGCCCCTTGCCGAATGAGGACGACCTGGCGAGACTGGGCTATGTCCGATCGCTGCTGCCATCCTCGTCCTCAAACTTCGAGCGCATCTCGAAGTACGTCTTCTTGCAGTGCTCAAAATACTTGCGCTCGTCGTGTGCGTGCTGATCGGCTTGGCTGATGCCACCGGTCACTGAGTGGACGGCACGCGTTTCGACGATTTCGATAGTCACGGTGTCGCCAAGCTTCATTTCATCGATCTGAAGCCATTCGAGATGCTCGTCGGCTTGGCCGGCGGCACGAGCAGTCAGTCCGCCTAGGCGGAAGAAGAAGTCTTGTGGCTTGCCGTTTCTGTGCGGAACGCTGTCGGGGCCGAGTCGGCCGGTTCCTGTGAGGATCGCCGTCAGAACCCCAAGATCGCTCGCGCCGCCGACGACAGGCGGTTCGCCATTGACAGACACCTTGAATGCGTACATTTTGACTTGGGCCAAGAGTTCCAGTGGAATGAATGCTGACGTCGGCGAACGCCTGCTCAGGTAGGTCATCTACGTCGCTCGGAAGCTGACCGTCGCGAACGGCAGGTGATGGCCGGGAGTGTGAGTTCGGTTCCGTACCCGACCGCCGCCGAATATTCGCGCCGCCCATCGGTCATTTCGCATTGTTGGTGCCGAAAACTAGCCCCAAACTTCGATGGGAAAGCCGCCATCGTCGAATTGATTTACTTCGCAATAGCGTGTCTTCAGTCCCCAGGCTTCGATTCCGAGACGTTCGAGCCGCAGGCGCTCCGCCCGTATTGGAGTGGTGTCGAACGTCGTCATGAACATCACGACTTCGCCATCACGAACGGTTCCGTGGGGGGACAAATCCACCCTGCTGGACAGGGTGATCTCATCGACACCTTCAAAGACAAATTCAAGGCCTGGGTGCTGCTCCTCCTGTGAACAGATCACCAAGCGCAGAAGCCACTTCGAATCGGGAGCTGCAACGCCTCGTGAACTCGGAATGACGTAACTGGGACTCAGAACATGCGCCTCCCGCACAAACGAGTCGTGCCAAGGAAAGTCCGCGAGTTCCGCATCCAGTTCGATCTGATTGTTCACATACATCGAGGGCCCTCTAAAAATTGCCCGCTGGCGAAGAACAGGTTACCCGAAACCCGACGGTCGCGAACGGCGGCACCTGTGGCCGAACTGCGTCGCCGAGGCGGCCGACTTGGCCGGCCGGAGGCCCGCCGAACCGCCGCCGATTGCTATGCGCAGCATACCTGCCCATCGACGCCGACGGTCGAGCAGCAGGGCCCGACCGTGAGCGGACTTGCCGAGCCGCGAGTCAGTCGCCGGAAAGCAGTCGCTTGAGACGCCCCCAAGGACCCCGCTCGCTGGAGGTCGGCGCCGACAAGTTTCGACTGCGAGAGTCATCGAAGCACCCACCGCAGATCAGGCGGATCGAAGCGTACGCCTCCGACTCGTCATTCCATCCCCCAGCCTTCAAGCGCGCTTCCTCGCACGCAGCGCACCAGCCCTGCATCCAAGGCTCGTCCTCTGTGGGCGGAGAGTCAGGCGAGAAGAAGCCCACACCGACCCCGTGCTGCAGGTGTTGGCAAATGAAAGCAGGCTTCCCGATGCCATGCACCGGGCATTCCATGAAGCTCTCACGATTCAGAGGCATGCTACTTGGCGACTGGACTTGAGAAATGCAGCATCGTCAGCGCCCCGATAATCTAACGATTGCCGATGGCCGCCGATCAGCGCCAGTCGCTCCGAGTCTCACACCGGGTACAAGGTAGCGAGCGTCTCCATCGGATCTAGGCAGCAAAGCCACTGAGTCCCTCACTGAATTGAAGGTAGTTAAAACCGGCGTCATCAAGGCTTGCCTTGAGGGCCGGGCTGACGAAAACGTGCGAGTCCCCCATCGTCAGCAGCCGATTTCCATCCAGCGGCAAGTCGTGGATCTGATCTAGCGTGAAGAACTGGCCGACGCGAACCCGAACGAGCGATCTATCTTCTTCGTCGGTGCTCGGATCGAAGACGATGGCGGGCTCGTATCGCACTCTCTCGATCTCAGCCGCCTTCAGGAAGTCGGCAAGTGCCCGTTCGACCAGAAGATATCCGTACCCCTGGCACCAGGGCGCGAGCACCCCTGCTTCGATTTTCTGGAACCGCCCATCAGACAGTTCAAAGAGGCCAGCGCCGAGTTGTCCGCACGAGACGTAAAAGGGTAGGTGCATCGTTTGAGACTCTGGCACGGGATGACGAATTCGAGCATTCTCGCCGGGAACATCTAGCCGCACAGCGGTCATCGGTGAACGGCTGGTTGTGGCCGGCATGTGCCCCTTAGGTCGCCGACCTGGTCGGGTGATGCACCGTCGGCCTCGGCCGTCTGCTATGCGCAGCATGCCTGCCCGCTGGCGCCGGCGGTTGAGCAGCGTGGGCCGACCCGCAGCAGACTTCCAATCCAACGGATTGGGCGCCGCAAAGCAGCCATTCTTGATCGTCGAAGCTTCTGGCCCTCGAAACCAGACAGTTCGCGCTCCTTGGGCTAGCCTTCCGGGCGAAAGTGAAGTTCGAAGCCAAATTTGGCGAGCGCTTCGAGAATCTCGATCTCGTCGGCGTAGCTGTCGTAGACCGCACCAAACTCCTTGAGGCCGGCAAAGTCGATCTTTGCTTTGTCGATTTTGTGCTGATTGAAGTCCCATGGGTCACTGATCCCGAGATACGTCGCGAACTCTGTGCTGACCGACGAGCCTTCAAGAATGCCGAAGAGCCGCCGTGAAATGATTGCTCCCGTTGCTGTCTTGGCATAAAGCTCCGGGCGATAGTCAAGAACGTCGGCGACTTCCGCCGAGAAAGGGCCAATTGCAATGACCTCCGCGCACATTCCCATGCTTTCATCTCCAAGGATTCTTGAACGCCGCGGTATCTGCGGTCACCGCGGTGCTGGAACTGTAGACCGCGCGTCCATGAGAAAATGCAGATGCCCGCCTGCGTCTGTCTAACCAGCGACTTGTCCGGCCGCTGGGTTTTCAGTAGCCTACCCGACACCGGTCTCTGGCGAATGGCAGCTGATGGCCGAACTGCGACTTCCGCCCCGCGGGACAGTCCTTCAAGGGCGTCGTTCAGTGCGTTGGCGTCGGCTTAGCGCGAGGGCGCCCAGCCCGGCCAGCAACAGCGCGGCGTTGGTGGGCTCCGGGACCGGAACTGTGGACGTCGCCGTCGTCAGGAGCGAGCCGCCGAACACGCCGGTGTAGTCGTGCTGTCCGAGCCGTAGAACAGGAGATCCATCGATTGGCTGGCCGTGCCCCCGCTGCCAAAGATCTTGCCGAGACTGTCGAACTCTGTCAGTTCCAAGCTCGATGCGGCGGACTGGCTCGCGGAAGCTCCCGTGCCGTATAGCTGAAGACTAGCCACCGCGTCGGCGACTTCGAAGTCGCTCGCGGACGGCAAGGCCAGCGAGACCGAGACAGTCGCGATCGCCGATACCTCCAGCAGCGTATTCGTCCCAAGGGTGAACGACATCAGCGGGCCTCCGTCGCCAAGTAACACACCGTCGTCGCCGGAGCGCAAGTTGCCCGCTGCGTCTCCACTGACGCGAACGCCGGCCGCGATGGTGGCGCCATCGGCGCCTTCAGCGTCGCCAGATAGAAACGCGTATCCGGACAGGCCGCCTCCGTCCGTCTCGGCCATGGCCGTGGGCGCGAAGGCAGTGCCGCCAAACTGCGATCCGGACCAGATCAGCTTGCCGCTCGAGTCGAGGAAGGACACGAACGCGTCGCTGCCGCCAGATGTTGTGAACGAGGCCGACGGAGCAGGGCCCGCGGCGTCGAGCTTGAGCAGGCTGACCTTGAAGTCATCGAAGCGGGCGTCGGCAGTGGCCGCCGCGAGCACAGGTAAGGCGAAGGCGGAAAGTGCGATCGCAGCGGCAACCGCGCGGCGGTGACGTGTCATGAAATCCTCCCGGAGAGCATCGTTCGTTGAGGGGCCGACCTCGCGTCGATGTATGCCCGACTGCAAAGTGGCGAGGCGATGGTATGCGGAGAACTCCAATCAAGCCCCCCAAGTTCATGGGAGGCGGCGACTGCCCAGCGGAGCGGCGAGTCCACCGACGCCGCGACCGCGGCATTCATCGCAGATGAAGGGCGGTTTCAAGTCCCAAGCGTCCTCTGCTCGAGTCGGACCTGCCGGGCCACGACCTCGCGGATCCGTTGCCTTTCGTGCTCGGCTCCAGCGAGGACGATGTCCGGCAGTCAGCCATGACCGCATTGGCTTGACGCGCGCGGCAGCGCGCGTATTTGCCGACGGCCGGCGCGCAGCCAGCGTCCGCCACGACATTCGCAGCCTGATCGCGCAGCGTGCTTACGGCCTGTGCTGCGGCTGGGAAGACGTCGCGGATCACAACACGTTGCGCCGCGAGCCTTCTGTTTCATTGAGCACGTTGCGACGTTCGCTGCGAGTGCCCGTTGTCGCAGGGAAGCTCAAGCAACCGGCGTTTCCCGACCGCTAAGCGGCCGCTTGGCGGTCATGCTGCCCCTGAACACGAGCGACAGAGACACCCAGCGACGCCGGCAGATTGCGCAGTGCCCCCAGTGCCACGTGAACGTCACGCCCGGTCGGGTCCGCGCCCACAAAGCGCAGCACCGGTGAGAACAGCGTCGGCACTTTCGGGAAGAGCCGATGAACCAAGTACTCGCCAGGAAGGACATAGGTCACGGCGCCATCGGCGGTCGCGCCATCGACTCGAGTCCCTACTGGGACGTGAACGCGGTAGCACTCCATGATTTTCTCCCGCCAAGGGGCGACGGGCAGCCAAGGTAGTTGGCCGTCCATCGCGTTGCTCCAGGGTCAACCAGCCGTCACCTGGATGCGCCGCGGCTGAGCATGAGCCTGCTTGGGCACTCGCAGCGTCAGCACGCCATCCTTCAGGTTGGCTTCGATGCGCGTCGCATCCAGTTCGCGACTGAGCGTGAACGAGCGGCGGAAGCGCGGCACGTTCACTTCTGCCCACAGGGCGCGCATCTCGGATGGCAAGTTCATCTCGACGCTGCCTTCGATGGAGAGGTTGTCGCCGTCGAGCTTGACGTCGAGGCGGTCTTTCGCGACACCCGGCATGTCGGCGAGCAGCGTGATGCCGCCTGCGTCTTCGAAGATGTCCACCGCCGGCGAGACAGGATGTTGGTGTGACTCGGCGGCCTTCGTGGTCGTGATTTCGTTGCGGTCAGCCATGTTGGTTCTCCTTGAGGTTCAAGACACGCGATGAGTCACTTCACCGCGATGCGTTGCGGTTGGGCGGCGGCGCTCAGCGCGATGCTGATGCGCAGGATGCCGTCGCGATAGTTCGCTTCCACCTTGAGGGGGTCGACGTCGTCGGGAAGCGAGACCGCACGCGAGAAGCGGCCTTCTTGACGTTCGTTTGCGTACAGCTGCACCTTGGCGTCCCGGTTCAGGACGGCCGACGGTCGCGTCCCGGAAATCTTCAGCACGTTGCGTTCGATGGTCACGTCCAGCGACGAGGCATCGATGCCCGGCGCGAAGGCGAAGACTTCGACGCTCGAGGGCGTACGGCCCACGTTGATTTCAGGGAACGCGCCGTAAGCAACCGAACGGATGCCGCCAGGCGCGCCTTCGGCTCCTAGCGACCTCGACAGCAGGCGCTGCATGGCGTCGAGTTGGTCAAACAGGCTCTGAGGCCGCGAAAGCATGGTGTCAAGCATGTTGAAGCTCCTTCAGGGGATGGTTGGCCGGATGCTGCGAGCACCCGAGTTAGAAACACGTAGGCACGAGTTCTCCCGCGTGGCAAAGCCAAGGATGTAACGCGGCGTGCGAACGCTTAGGGAGAAGAAGGGGGCGCTGCGGGCTGGGAAGCCCGGGCTGACGACCGCGCAAGGCTGCTGACGCGCCTGAGCGTCTCGCGGGTCTGGAGATACGCGTCGAGTTGACGCTCGCTCATCCAGCGCATGTTGCCGGTCGTGGTGCGCCGCGACGTGCGGCGAGTGCACGAAATTGTCGTTGAAGTGGCCATGATTCAGTCCTCTCCGAATCGGTTGGTGGCGATTTCTACGACGCAGAAACTAGGTTCGCGGTTGACGGGTTCAAGGGCCTGATATGTCAGTACAAACCCTATGTAACGCGTGCCGGCCGAGCCTGGCAGTACAGCCTTGTCGCACCAGAGTCAAAGCTCGTCAGGAGGGTTCACGCGGACCGCCGTAGTCCAGCGTAACCTTGATGTTGTCGGGGTGTCCCTGCAGTCCGGCGAGTGGGTACCAGCGCTCGTACAGTCGCGAGCGCATCCGATTGAAGGTTCGGGTTCGGATTCCCAAGACGGGCGGGACGGCAAGAGAAGTGATCTTGGTTGCATACCCGGATGCGTGGCATCGCGGGCGGCATAGCGCACTTCCCTGCCCACCCGCGTGTTCGGTGGTGAGCACGGCTTTGATCGCTGTTGTCTTGCAACTCAGTGTCGATTTAGCCAACTCTGTGTCGACACGCACGAAGGTGCCGGTCTGCGCTTGGCAACCTATTTCCCCGACCTTTGTAGCGCTCATGAACACTGTTATAATTGATCATCGATTTAACGGCGCTTTGAAGCTCCATGATCTACGAACTCGCCAGCCCGGCCGAATTGGCCCACGAAATCGGCCGCAACACCCGCCTGGCGCGAGCCGCTCGAGGCCTGCGCCAAGAGGATCTGGCCAAGCTCAGCAATGCAAGCCTGCAGGCGATCAAGAACCTCGAAGGCGGCGGCAAGGTTGAGCTCGTGACCTTCCTGCGCGTCGCCAGCGCGCTCGGCATGACCGCCGGTATCTTGGACGCCTGCCAGCCCAAGCCGCGGAGCCTCGACGAGATCGAGCGGATCGAAGCCGCGCGCAACGACGCAGCTCGGGTGCGTACCCGCGTATGACGGCTTCGCAGAGGCTGCGGGTCAGTCTGGATTTCGGGGCGACCTCCGCCCCCATGCCCCTGGGCGAATGCCTTTGGGTGGCCAGCCAGCGGCTGGCAGCCTTCCAGTGGACGTCTGAAGCCCTGGCTTCGGGCCTGAATCTCTCGCCCCTGCACCTGCCCCTTGCCCCCGGCGTGCACATGGCTACGCCGACGCCCTTTGGCGGGCTCCACGGCATGCTTGCCGATTCGATCCCGGACGGATTCGGCCTGCGGCTCATGGACAAGTCGCTCGCCTCGGCCGGGTATGGCCACGGCATCGCCACGCCCATCCACCGCTTGGCGTGGGTGGGCTCACGCGGCATCGGAGCGCTGACCTACGCCCCCGTCATCCAAGCAGGGGAAGACCGCAAGCTGATGGAGCTATCGGAGCTTGGCGAACACGCGGCCAAGGCCGACGTGGAGGACTTCAAGGACATCCCCGAAGCGGCCATCAGGGCAGGTGGTTCCGCGCATGGCGCGCGCCCGAAATTCTGGGCTGCAGTGAGCGCCGACGGGAGCAAAGCCCTGCTCGGCGACGACACCAGGACGCCCGCCGGCTTCACGCCCTGCCTCGTGAAGTTCGCGCCGGCCCGAGGCGACCTCAACGAGCCCTTCTACGAGGCCGCCTGTCTCGATCTCGCGCGGCGGCACGGCGTCGACGCCGCCCGCGCGAGGTTGCTGAGCCATCCCAACGGAGCCGCGCTGGCGGTCGAGCGGTTCGATCGCCTTCCCGACGGCGGCCGCATCTTCGTCCAAAGCTTGGCCGCGCTGCTCAACGACGACTTCCGGGTACCCAAGCTCGACTACTTCCACCTGGCCCAAGTTTCCGCCCGGCTTTCCGGAGCTCCGGAGGCCGAGCGCATCTATCGCCAAGCGTGCTTCAATGTCGCCCTGAGCATGCGCGACGACCACAGCAAGAACTTTGCCTTCTGCATGGATCGGACGGGGCGTTGGCAGCTCTCACCAGCGTTCGACCTCTGCCCCAACAAGGGCCCCTCCGGCTGGCACACGATGACCGTATCGGACGTCGGCGTGGACATCTCGCGCGCCGACCTCCTCCGCTTCGCGGACAAGCTCGGCCTGTCCGAAGCGATCGCCATGGACGGCGTCGACCAGGCCCTCTCCGCGTCGAGTCAATTCGAATCCCTGGCGGTCTCGCTCGGGGCTCAAAAGACTGGGTCCAAGGCGTGGGGAAAGGTCTTCGCGGCGATCGCCAAGGATCTTGGCCCGGTCACGGTGGCAGCCCGTTCGACCGCGCCCTCTGGGCAAGCGGCAAAAGGCCGCTCCAAGGGCCTCACGCCCTGAGCTTCGCGGCGCGTCAACGGTTCCATATGGCTGCCGCCAAGTCGACCGATTGCCTTCGACGAACGGCGACGTCGGCGACGCAGGCGCGGCAAGAATCGAGCGGCGCCCTCGAATGAGCCGCCCCCCGAGCACGTACGCAGCAAGTGCGTCGGTCATGCCATTTGCGTGATCAGTCTGAGCAAACAGCAAAACGCCTCAATCGAGGTGCCTCCGGGCGGCAGAATCGCTTTTCCTAAGATGTTGAGCTATATGGATTGGAATCGGCTGTAGCGTTCCGGGAGCAGCTGACGTCGACTGTGGTACCGCAATTCTTTTGCGTTCGCAATGCGCACATCGGTGCCCGGAGGACGGTACCGATGGAGCAAGCCAGGTTGAGTCAATGCGTATCCGGTGCGGTAAAGATGTCCGCCGCGCCGGTGAACGCCAGGATCGTGCTGTCGGTCGTGCCGGCAAGCAGGGTCACCATGACATCGCCCGCGTAGACCTCCCGTGTGGCTTCGATCATCGCCGAGGCGCCGCCAGGGGCGAGAATGGAGGAGCCGGTCACGTCGCACGCCAGCGTGTCGTCGGTCGCAATCGAGCGCGAGGCCAGATCCACGCAGGCCGCGTAGGCGTTGCCCGCGGAGGGGTAGGCACCGGCGGTCGTCGGCATTTGCTGACCGTCTGCCGTGATGCTCAACGCCAACGTGCCGGTGCAGCTCGTGCCGGCTGTACAAGCGGCAAGTGCGCTTGGCTTCGCAGCCGCCGTGTAGCGGATGTAGCTGGTCGGCGCCGCAACGCCGGTACCGTCGGTTGACGTCGAGGGCGAACCCATCGTCGACACCAGAACGGCGACGTCCGCCGCTTCATCGATATAGCCGCGATGAAGGTCGAAGTCGCAGCTCCAGCCGTTCGAGGTCGAGAAGCAGCTGTCCGAATTGCTTCCATCGGCCGAGCCCATGCTCACGTACTCGAACGCGATCTTCGCAGCGCCGGCGGTGCCGAGGTTGGACATGTGCACGATCGCCCGGTCCGCCGCGTAACGTTGCGGGCGCTGGTCTTCCAGCGTCATCAGATCCATCGTACCCGCCGTGGCGTCCAGCTTGACCCAGACGGTGCTGCTGGTACCACCAGGGGTTGCCATCACGATCTTCTTGGCATACGCGCCGGCGCTGACGGCCGTCACCGTGCCGGAGATGCTCATGCCAGCCAATTCCGAAGGCAGGCCGCAACCGCCCGAAGAGGCGACTTGGTAGACCGCGTTGGTGGTGTCGCTCGGGAAGCTCAAGGTGAGCGCGCCGGCAGGTGGCAGTCCGTCGGTATCGAGTGTCGTCGTAAGCTGACCGAGCGCGCAGGGCACCATCAAGGCGCTCTGCAGGCGGCCGAATACGGTGATCGAGGCACCGTTGCTGTTCAGGAAATTCGGGTCGAGCGCCTGGCCCATGTAGTTCTTGAGTGACTCAAGGTTTGCGACTGTCACGCCGTCCTTGGTGCAGGTGTTGACGTCCGGCGACGAGCAGGTGAAGCCGCCGCCGATGTAGAGGTTGTTCACGGCGAAGTCGCCGCCACGCGGCGCGGCGCCGGATTCCGGATCCCAGATCCCGCTCAAGCCGAAGTCGGCGGCGACAGCTTCTGGGAAGAGGCCGCGCCAATGGAACATCGGAGCGTCGTTGAGCCCAGTGACGATGCTCGCGTTCGTTAGATGCGGCATCTCCGACATGATCTTCTTCTGCGCGTCGGCGCTGGCACTCTTGAAGGACGTCGGCGTCGCCGTCGGAGCGGGTGCGGGGGCAGGCGTCGGAGCAGGCGCCGGTGCGGGACTGCTGGAGCCGCCGCAGGCAACGAGCGCCGCGCACATGGTCAGCGAAAACAGGGAGGCCAATGTCGCCGAACGAGCGATCACGTAAATGGGCATTTGATTCTCCGAAGTGAAACAAGGAGTACGGGCGGACTGCCAGACGAGCGGCGTCGAACCGTCCGGTAGAGCATTTCGGCGCCACGCCTGCACCGCTCGCGTTGTCTTTTCGGAGCGGCTCGTGTTCAGGACACGTGCCGGCATATCGACGTCGGTTCGACCAGATTTGAGTCAGCGTGCGTTCAGACGACGCATGGCTTGCGAAACCTGCGGGCACTTGTCACGACATCGCGGAATGCGTCGCACGGCCTCACGCTCAACAGTAGATGGCGCAGGCAATCGAACTCGGAAGCTTCCATCCCGTTTTCGCCGTCGTGGTCAGCCGCCTCTGGAGTCAGGAAGCGCCGCTGAGGCACGCGTTCAGCGTGCTCACATTCACCTTCGCTCAGTGGCGCCCATCGCTTCAGCGAAGCACATCAAAGCTGCCGGTCGTGAACGACCGCTTGTGGCGTGCGCCGTGAAAAGGCGGCGCTTTCCAGTGGGTGCAAGCCCCACCCGGCAAATGCTCCAGCCGGAAGTACCCGGAGCAGGCATGGGAGGTGACGAAATGTCTGAAGCGTGCGTCCAGCGAAGGCTGGCTTGATCAGCAGGGGACAGACCTGCCGGGGCAACAGTCAGAAGCCCCGTAGCTTGGATAGCAAGTAGGAGGGAAACCGAGTATT
>Ga0302310_10002675_pt1 | contig 14121 bp, 12 predicted proteins | sample III_Palsa_N1_2_FD_200451 | JGI IMG/M metagenome (GOLD analysis project Ga0302310, IMG submission 200451) | Peat permafrost microbial communities from Stordalen Mire near Abisko, Sweden - III_Palsa_N1_2 | ecosystem: Environmental > Terrestrial > Soil > Palsa > Peat permafrost | place: Sweden...
TCGCGCGATTTCCTGACGCCAGTTGCTGCGTTTGAGGATCGCGAAACCCGGTCGCGCCTGGTGGTGAAATGGGGCGGCGCGCTGTGGGAAACCGAGATTGGTCACTCGCCGCTCGACGTGGCGGCCTGGCACGGCAATTACGCGCCCTACAAATACGATTTGCGGCATTTCTCGCCGGTGGGGCCGGTTTTATTTGATCACGCCGATCCCAGCATCTTTACCGTTCTGACCTCGGCGAGCGATACTCCCGGCACCGCGAATGTGGATTTCGTGATCTTCCCCGATCGCTGGCTGGTGGCCGAAAATACGTTCCGTCCGCCGTGGTATCATATGAACGTGATGAGCGAGTTCATGGGCCTGATCTACGGCCAATATGACGCCAAACCCGAGGGCTTCGTGCCGGGCGGATTTTCGCTGCATAATATGATGATGCCGCACGGCCCGGATCGCCAGGCTTTTGACGACGCTACCAGCGCGGAATTGGCGCCGCAGCGGCTGCGCAATACTCTGGCGTTCATGTTCGAAACCCGCCTGCCCCAGCGAGTGACGTCCTACGCCGCGGGTATCGCCCAGCTTCAATCCGACTACGACGAATACGGCGAGAAGCTGGTCAAGCGTTTCGATCGCACCAAACCGTGAGCGCGGTACAGGTACTCGACGAAACCCACGATCCGGGCCGCCGTAGTTGGGTCGCCGGGGCTGATGGCCACGCCGACTTTCCGATCCAGAATTTGCCGTTCGGGATATTCTCGTCTCCGGGCGGTGCGAAGCGGGGAGGGGTCGCGATCGGCGATTGGATTCTTGACCTTGCGGCTTTGGCTTCGACCGGACTTCTCTCTGGTGATGCGTTGATTGCTGCCGCGGCGGCCTCGGGCGAGAGTCTTAATCCGTTGCTGGCGCTTGGCGCCGGACCGCGCGTTGCATTGCGCCGGGCGCTGTCGGCGTTACTTTCGGCCGGAGGCGGCGAGCCGGCGGTATTGCAGCCGTTGCTCCACGACGCTGCGGTCTGCACGTTGCATTTGCCTTGTGTCATTGGTGACTACACGGATTTTTACGTCGGCATTCACCACGCGATGAATGTCGGCGCGCTGTTCCGGCCGGATAATCCGCTGCTGCCGAACTATAAGCACATTCCGATCGGATATCATGGGCGGGCCTCGTCGGTGCGGCCTTCGGGCACGCCGGTGCGCCGCCCGAATGGGCAGACCAAGGGACCGAACGATGAGGTTCCCAGTTTCGGTCCCAGCCGCCGGCTGGATTACGAACTCGAGCTTGGCCTGTGGATCGGGCCGGGGAGTAATCTCGGTGAGCCGATCCCGATTGGCCAGGCGGCATCGCATATCGCCGGACTTTGTCTGCTGAACGACTGGTCGGCGCGCGACGTGCAGGCGTGGGAGTATCAGCCGTTGGGTCCGTTTCTGGCGAAGAACTTTGCCAGCACGGTATCGCCGTGGATCGTCACCACCGAAGCGTTGGCTCCCTTCCGGGTTGCGCCCACTCCGCGGGCGCCGGGCGATCCGGCGGTGTTGTCCTATCTGCTCGATCCGGCCGACCAGGCGTCGGGTGGTCTGGCGTTGGAGCTTAAGGTTCTGATTTCCACCGCGGCGGCGCGTGCGGCGGGTCAGGCACCGGAACCGCTGGCTGCGAGCGACGCGCGCTACATGTATTGGAGTTTCGCTCAGATGGTGGCCCACCACACGTCGGGCGGTTGTGATCTGCGCGCGGGGGATCTGGTGGGGAGCGGCACGATCTCGGGGCCCAAGCCGGGCACTTACGGCAGTTTGTTGGAAGCCAGCGACGGCGGCAAGCGCCCGGTGACGCTCGCCACCGGCGAGGAGCGGCGATTTGTCGAAGATGGCGACGAGATATTGATGCGGGCACGTGCCGAGCGCGAAGGTTTCGTTACGATTGGTTTCGGCGAGTGCCGTGCGGTAGTGTTGCCCGTGGGCTGAAGGACTGTTCCCAAGGTAGAAGAGAAGAAAGAATCTTCTTTTTGTGAACAAAGAAGCAAAAAACTTTGTCAATTAGGAAATGGGAGGCACGGGTCTAAGGACTGTGTGCTCCGACCCAAACGATCAGAAGTTTTTTGCTTCTTTTTTTCAAAAAAGATGCTTCCCTCCTGTAACTCAACCTGCGGGGGGAATCGTCGCCAATGCCGTTACGGGTGAACAGACGGATCATCAACTCGCCGCAGACGGGGAGCTACCTGCTACTCATTGCGAATTGCGCGGTATTCGGTGCCTGTGCTGCGACCGCCCAAAATTTGTCATTCGGCAGCGGCGAGATGCTTGGTTGGGGGGCGATTTCCAACGGCACTTTGGCCAACCACGAATATTGGCGTTTGCTGACGGCGGCGTTTCTCCACGTCAATCCGTTGCACCTGCTGACCAACATGATCTGTCTGATGTTGTGGGGCGGGACTCTGGAGAAGCGCGTCGGTACCATTTACTATCTGATGATCTACTTGGTCGCGGCGATCGGTGGGAGCGTTACCAGCGTGGTCAGCCATCACGCGCCTTTCGTCGGTGCGGGGGCGTCGGGCGCGATCTTTGGTGTTGTCGGCGCCTTGGTGGGTCTCCAGTTGCTGGGTAAGCCCGCGCTGTCGGTTCAGTCTTTGATGTCCATCATTGGGATCAACCTTCTCATCGACATGTCGCGGGGCTCGAACATCGATTGGATGGCCCATGTGGGCGGCTTCGCCACCGGTGTGATTGCGTGCGTGGTGCTGGATTGGGTCGAGCGTCTCAACGGCGTGTGGCTGAGCTGCAAGTTCCCGGAATTCTTGAAGTTGAATTTGGCTGCGCTCGTGCCGGCCGCGGTCTGGCTTGGATTTAGCGAGTTGCCGGAGCCGGCCGGACCGCGCGTTCTGGCACTCGGCGTGGCGCTGGCGGCGACCGCGATCGTCGTCGTCAAGCTGTTCGACTTGCTGCTCGCGCGGAAAAAGGGCCTGGCACTTTCGGTGGTTGCGCTGGCCGCGGCGAACTTCGCGCTCATCTTCGCGGTTACCGGATCAGGGGCATCGGTTTCGATGGCCTTGTGCGCGTGGTCCCGCGGGTGGCTTGGCGGAGCGGCTGCCTGGGGTTATGCCCTGGCAAACGATGCTTGCGCGCGCGTGGGTGTGGTGCCGGCCGTTCTTGGTGTGGCCGCGGCTGCTCTGACGCTATGTCTGCTCGCTCTGCAGCTGCGGCGCGGTATTGCGGACGTCGGTTTTATCCGCGAACGGCTTCGCGCCGATCGCCGGCGCACCGTGGGCCTCTGACGGATTACTGCACTAGAGCGAGATGAAATCAGTCCGAATCACGAAGAGAAGGAAAGTCTTCTTTTTTGAAAAAGAAGAAGCAAAAAACTTTTGTCCGTTTGGTTCGGGTGCCGGACCGCGAGTTCTTGCGATGTGCCAAATTGACAAAAGTTTTTGCTTCTTTTTTCAAAAAGAAGATTCTTCCTTTTGCTTCGACTTGATATCATCAAGCCCTAATGTTTCGGCGGATCGCTTGTGTTCCGCGACCTCCGAATTGACTTCCTTGGCAGCGGGCTCAACCTGCCGGCGCCAGCAGTGCCAGCACCTTCTCTTCGGGATTCTCATATGCTCCTGCAGGATTCAAAGGCATGATGCAGACATGATCGGCTCCGGCAGCCCAGTGCGCTTGGATGCGTGCTCGGATAGCTTGCTCATCCCCCCACGCAACGATCGCATCGATTAGGCGATCCGAGCCGCCATCTGTAAAGTCGCTGTCCTCAAAGCCGAGGCGCTTCCAATTGTTTTGATAATTCGGGAAGGTCAAATTCCAGACCAGCGCAGCCCGTCCGATTGCCCGGGCTCTGGCCGGATCAGTCTCAAGCGTAACCATCTGGTTGACGCAGAGAAGCTTGTCCGGCCCAAGAATTTCGCGCGCCATCGCAGTGTGGGCAGCCGTTGTGTTGTTGGGATACGCGCCGTCGGCATGGGACGCGGCAAGCTCCAGCATCTTTGGGCCCAGTGCTGCCAAAACTGTCGGCGGCTTTTCGCTCGGTGATACCGTGCTCTCAGGCGGAAAGCGTGCCATCGCCTCACGATAGGCCTTCATCGCCGCAATTGGTTTATTGTTGTATTTGTCGCCACGAAGATCTTCCACCAGCGCCCGGTGCGACACGCCCAATCCCAGCAGGAAGCGATTGCCTGATTGCTCGGCCAAGGCCACCTGGGCTCCGGCCATCGACGTGGCATCGCGGCCATAAATATTGACAATGCCTGCCACTACTACCAGGCGCTCGGTATTCGCCAGCAACCAGGAGGAATGTACCAGACTGTCGCGCCCCGCCGACACATCCGGCACCCAGAGCGCTCCATATCCCCAGTTCTCGACCCGCTTTGCGAATTCTGCTACGTCGGCCGCCGGCATCAGATCAGTATAGGCAAAGACGCCGAGTGCCCCTATGCGCGAGGCAATGGTGGATTGGGTCATGGTTCGAGTCTCCTCACAGATCTCTCACTCTGGCCCAGACGAGCCGTAAGGTCCTTCGACGGCAGCACAGCACGCCCGGGCAGTAATGCCGATTGGTAACGACGCCCCGCAGACATGTCAATGAAACGTTTCATGAAGAATCGGCGCTCGGTCACCCTAGGGTAAATCTGCACCCCGGCGGCCAGATGCCGCCGTGAACTCGATCAGTGGAAGTGAAGGAAGGAAGCATCTTTTTTGAAAAAAAGAAGCAAAAAACTTTTATTCATATGGATTTGAATCCACCGCCGCCAGACCGGCACAAGCAATCCTTAATTGACCAAGTTTTTTTGCTTCTTTTTGTTCACAAAAAGAAGATTCTTCCTGTATTCCGAACCGGGCGCCATGCCGCGCATCACCCCTCACAAGGTCGCCGCGCCGCTCGAGTAGCTCGCCGAGGTCCCGTGGCCAGTCGATGTCGAAGGCTAGGCCCGGGCAATCACAAATTATGGCTTCCTGCCCGCTGACGCGCGCCGCCGTGATATGTTCTGCGAAGCTGTCCGCGCCGAAATGCGGTTCGAACAAACACGGCGGCGTAAGCAGGAGGGCATTGGTGCCGCGTCGCGAGCGGTCGGAGGCGAGCACGATCGACGAGGTGCGGCCCGCCGACACGAGAGACGCGATCTCGGTTGCTGTCACCAGCGGGACATCGGCGGGGATCACCAGCATCGTTGTCGCACCCCGACGTTCGAGCTCGGCGGCGGCCGAGGCTATCGCGCCGTTCAGACCTGCGCCTGGGTCGTCGATCCAAAGCACGCCGGGTGGGACGAGATGCCGCTCGGTGGTGACGAGCGCGATGCCGGAGAGGCCGCTCACCTGTCGGATTACGGCGAGGACCTCGGCGAGCATGGCCCTGGCCAGGGTGGCTCTCGCGTCGGGTGCCAGGGCTGGGCTCAGGCGCTGTTTGGCGTCCTGGAGCCGCTTCAGGGGGACGACGACCCAGCAGGCGCTCATGGGAGTTGGTAAGCCCATTCCAGGGCCGCGCGCGCGACGCGGATGCGATCGTCCAGCGTCGTCATGAGAGTATCCGCGGTTCGCGTCGGAATGGACAGCTCGGCCGCGAGCGCCACGTCACGCTCGTCGAGCAGGAAACCGTCGATCAGGCCGGCATAATGCGCCGCCACGGTTGCGGCACTGGGCTCGACCCCCAGCTCCTGCATGATTTTCGCCGTCGGCCCCTTGACCGCGGAGCCGCCGATGATCGGCGATACCGCGATGACGGGGGCAGTGGCGCCCTTCAATGCCTCGGCAAAGCCGGGAACGGCCAGGAGGGGGTCGATGCTCAGATATGGGTTCGACGGGCAGATGATGATCGCGGTGGTGTCCGGCGCCAGCAACGCCGCGCGGGCACGCGGCTGGATCGTGGCGTCGGGCGCCGTGTCGAAGCTGATGGACCGTACGCGAGGGGCACAGCGGCGGCGCACGAAATAATCCTGGAAGCCGAGCAATCCTTCGTCGGTGTCGACCAACGTGCGCACCGGTGCCTCGCTCATCGGGAGGATTTCCGCGTTCAGGCCGAGGCGGTCGGCGAAACCGGCAATGACGGCGCTCAGCGGGCGGCCCGATGCCAATTGACGCGTGCGTTCGACGTGCAGAGCCAGGTCGCGATCGCCGAGTCGGAACCACGTGTCGCCGCCGATCGACTTCAGGGCCGCCATGAAGTTCCAGCTCTCGTCGGCGCGCCCCCAACCGAGCTCCTGGTTGGCGAGACCGGACAGCGTGTAAAGGCAGGTGTCGATATCGGGCGAGACGTGCAGGCCGAGATGTTCGAAATCGTCGCCGGTGTTGACGATGAGGGTGAGCGCGCGCGGAGGCAACAGGCGATAGAGGCCCAGCGCCAGCTTGGCCCCGCCGATGCCGCCGCAAATTGCGACCACGCGTTCGGTGCTCATCGGAACATGTCTTCCGCTTTGCTGCGGACGAGTGCCGCGCCGGTCTGTTCGGGTGCCGTCCAGTTCAGGCCGCGCGCCAATACGACCGGTGTACCCTCGGCGGCTTCGCCCATGACGATACCGGCGCCGGCGGCGATCGCGTCGGCGAAAGCGATCTCCGTGCCCTCCAGCACCCGCCCGTAGCGATCGCGTTCGTTGCGGCGGTCGATGATGGCCGGCAGACCCGCGACGCCGAGCGCTACGTTGACCGTGCCTTTTCGCCAGGCACGCCCGAAGCTGTCGCTCACGATCACCCCAATATCGACGCCGAAACGCTGTCGCAGCCGCGCGCGTAAATCGGCCGCGGACGCGTCGCAATCGACCGGCAGCAAAAGGACATGATCCGCGGGCCCGACATTGGAGTGGTCGACCCCGGCCTGCGCCATCACATAGCCCTGACGGTGGGCCACCACGATGACACCCGGCTTCATCCGCACCACTTCGGTCGACTCCCTCAGGATCAGCTCGACGACACGGGCATCCTTGCCGGTCTCTGTCGCCACGGTCCGCGCCTGCGCCGATGGCATGACGGTTGTGAGATCAACCAGGCGGCGCTCCGCCTTGGAGACGGCCTTCTGCGCGACCACGAGCACGTCATGCCGTGCAAGGGTGATTGCCGCGGCCGCCAGCGCGCCGCCGATCGTGCCGGCGAGATCTTCTCCGGGAGCGATCTCCCCGATCCCGGGGACCGTGATGAACGAAGCAGGCATTCAGTCCTCCGGCACGATCAGCTTGCCCGTGATCCGGATGCCCGCGCCATCGACCCGGTAGGTCTTGTTGACAAAGATCAGCACCGATGTAAGCGCCTCTGCGGCCGCCGAATTGGCGAGCCCGCCGGCATGGATCCCGCGCAATCCGGCGGCCTCGGCCAGGCCGACGACGCGCGCACGGGCGTCCTTCTGGTCGCCGAACACGAGCACATCGCATTCGATCTCCGCGTCGGTCGCGAGCTTGTGGGCAGCGACGTTGTGGAAGGCGGATGCCAGCGTTACGTCCGCGCCGAGGATCCGCTGGGCGCACAGCGCGGCGCAGCCTTCCGGCGGCAGCTGGACGCGGGCGACCCTGGGCGGCATCAACGGGACGGTGGTGTCCACCACCAGCTTGCCCGCGACCGCCGGCCGGATGTCCTTGAGGATCGCTGCCTGAGATGCGAACGGCACGGTGACGACGACGATGTCAGCCTGCTCGGCGGCGGCTCTGTTCGCGGCCGATTGCACCGGCACGCTCAGCTCGCGCGCGAGCGCCGAGGCCGCGGTCGCCGCTCTGGCCGCGTCGCGCGAACCGAGGATCACCGGATAGCCCGCCTTTGCCCACCGCCTGCCAAGCGCCCATCCGAGGTTGCCCGTGCCACCGATGACCGCGATGGTCGGCTTGTCTGCCGTCATGAGAAACTCCCCGGGATTCAAGCGAGGGCCGGCGCGGGCCTCGTCCTGGTTTTAGGTGGCGTCAAGATTACGGCACTCAGTGCGCCGGCTTCGAAGGACCGCGCGCGGCGTTCGGCGCTCGCATTGGCGTAGAGCGTGGTGCGCAGCCGAGGGTGGCGGCCGATCGAGCGGATCGCTGCCGCCATCTGCGGTGGCGCGAATTCCTGACCATGCTGAGCGCCCGCGGCGCGCGAGATGCTCTCGTTCATCAGGGTGCCGCCGAAATCGTTGGCGCCCGCCTGCAGACAGCGCAGCGCGCCTGCGATGCCCATCTTGGCCCAGGAGACCTGGATGTTCGGCACCAGCGGATGCAGGACGAGCCGGCCCACTGCGTGCATCAGCACTGCCTCGCGGAAGGTGGGGCCGCGGCGGGACCGGCCGCGCAGGGCCATCGGCGCCTCCATCGGCACGAAGGGCAAGGGCACGAATTCTGTAATGCCGCCGGTCCTTGCCTGCAGGGCGCGGAGCGCGAGGAGATGCCGCGCCCAATGCTGGTAGCGGTCGACATGGCCGAACATGATGGTGGACGTGGTGCGCAAGCTGGTCTGGTGGGCCAGCTCGATTACCTCGAGCCATCGGGCGGTCGAGAGCTTGTCCGGGCAGATCTGCGCGCGTACTTCGTCGTCGAGGATCTCGGCCGCCGTGCCCGGCAGGCTGGCCAGTCCGGCGTCCCGCAGCTTTTCGAGGAACGCCGCGATCGAAAGGCCTAGCGTTTCAGCTCCGTGATGGATCTCCAGCGGTGAAAATGCGTGGATGTGAATTTTAGGAGCCGCCTTGCGGGCTGTGCTGCAGATGTCGAGATAGGTCTGGCCGGTGTAGTCGGGATGGATGCCTCCCTGCAGGCAGACTTCGGTCGCGCCACGATCCCACGCTTCCGCGACGCGCCGTTCGATCTCGCCGAGGTCGAGATCGTAGGCTGGGCCGCCAAGCGTTTCCAGCCGGCTCCCCTTGGAGAAAGCGCAGAAGTGGCAGTGATATAGGCAGATGTTGGTGTAGTTGATGTTGCGCGTGACGACGTAGCTGATCGCGTCGCCGTTCACCTGGCGGCGGAGTGCGTCCGCGGCTCCGCAAACCGTCATGAAGTCGTCGCCACGGGCCGCGAACAGGCGGGCGATTTCGTCCTCGGTGAGTGTACTGCCACCCTGCGCCCGCTCGGTCAGGACGACAATCGAGGGATCCGTGGGAAGACGCCGCGGGGCAGGGGCGGCGGGAGGAGAGATCAGGTCGCCTGGTGTCCAACGGTCTTCGCGGGCGAGGCCAGCGCCGTCGCTATGGGCCAGGATGGCGGGCACCAGCGCCGGATCCACCCAGCGGCCGAGGTCCCGCATGTAATCGGGATAGAGCGGAAGGCGCGGCGTGAGAATACCGCCGGCGCCGGCGGTGCGATCGCGCAGATCGGCGAGGTGCGGCCAGGGCGCTTCCGGATTGACGTGGTCGATGGTGACCGGCGAAATGCCGCCCCAGTCGTCGATGCCGGCATGGAGCAGGCGCGGATAGTCCGAGGCCGACAGATTGGGGGGCGCCTGGATGTGCATTTGGGGGCCAAAAACGAGGCGTGCGGCCGCCACGGTCCACAAGAGTTCGTCCAGGTCAGGCTCGGCGGCGGCGGCCATCCTGGTTTGCGGCTTGGCGCGGAAATTCTGAATGATGATCTCTTGGATATGGCCGTAGCGATGGTGCAGCGCTTCGAGTGCGTACAAAGCGTCCAGCCGCTCCGCCCGGGTTTCGCCGATGCCGATGAGAATGCCGGAGGTGAACGGCACCTGCAGTTCTCCAGCAAGCGCGATCGTCTCGAGCCTGCGTGCTGGGAATTTATCGGGGGAGCGGTAATGTGGGCCACCGCGTTCGCACAGCCGGTCGGAGACGCTTTCCAGCATCATTCCCTGAGAAATGGAAACCGTCCGGAGCAATGAAATTTCATCTCGCGACATCGTGCCGGGATTGACGTGCGGCAGGAGCCCTGTCTCATCGAGCACCAGCCGCGCCATCTGGGCCAAATAAGAGATCGTCGTCTCGTGGCCCAGGGCCGCAAGCGCTTGGCGCGCCGCTTCGTAACGCAGTTCCGGCCTCTCGCCGAGGGTGAACAACGCTTCGGTGCATCCGGCATCCCGCCCGGCGCGGGCGATCGCCAGCACCTCTTCGCGATCGAGATAGGCGCGCTCGCCGGTGCTTGGGGGTTTGGCGAAGGTGCAATAATGGCAGACGTCGCGGCAAAGGCGAGTTAGGGGAATGAAAACCTTCGGCGAATAGGTGCGTACTCGGCCGAAGCCACGATCGCGCAGGTCGCGCGCTTCGGCCATCAACGTCGGCAGGTCGGTTGCGAGCAACCACTCGGAAATCGCGGGCGTCGAGCCCCGTTGAGGAACAACGTTGACTAACGGCCCAGTCTCAAGCGGCCCAGTCTCAAGCGGCCCAGTCTCAAGCACCTTGCGCATCTCCAATTCCGGCGGACGACATGATATCTAGTGAAGCGGCTGAAGATGCGCAACCATCTTTTGAAACGGTTCATTGAGGCGAGGATGTGCCCGAATGATAGCAAACAAACCAATTGGTTGGGATGAAGGAAGAATCTTTTTTTTGTGAACAAAAAGAAGCAAAAAAACTTTGTCAATTAGGAAGGGGGGTGTACAGGACCAGGGACCGAGTGCTCCGAACCATTTGACAAAAGTTTTTTGCTTCTTTTTTTCAAGAAAGATGCTTCTCTCCTTTTCTGCAACCTATTGATTTCATGTTGTTGTTCCCGGGGCCCGTCATCCCCTCTCTTATTGACATCGCAGATGAACCGGTTCATTGACATTTTCGAGGCGCACTGGTAGCCTCACCAGGGCTAAGGCTCGGTAAGGGGGAACCAAGGGGCGGTGCGACCATGTAAAAATACTCAGCTTGATCTCATCCTTCGAACAACGCCCATCCTGCCGTTGAAAGGACATCCATGAATCCTAACCCTTCCACCAAATCTATTATCGTCACTGGCTCGGCACGCGGTATCGGCAGGGCCATGGCCATGGCTGTTGCTGCCGACGGTGCACAGCTGACGATTGCTGACATTAATCATGATGCTGCCACTGCAGTAGCCGCTGAAATCGAGGGCGCCGGCGGTCGCGCGATTTCAGTCAGGGTCGATGTCGCCGATCGCTCAAGCGTTCGACAGATGGTCGCGCGATCCGTCGCGGAATTCGGCAAGCTTGACGTGATCTTCAACAATGCCGGTGTTGCGCAAGGAAAGCCCTTTTTGTCCATTACGGAGGAGGATTGGCACAAAATCATGACCGTAAACGGGCTGGGAGTTCTGATCTGTATGCAGGAAGCTGTGACCCAGATGATAAAACAAGGTCACGGCGGCAAGGTGATTAACACGGCTTCGATCGCGTCAAAGCAGTGCTATGAGCCAATGGTCGCCTACGGGGCCAGCAAGTTCGCGGTTGCTGCGCTCACTCAAGGCGGCGCACGAGCATTCGGCAAGCATGGGATCACCGTAAATGCGATCGGGCCCGGCGTGGTGGAGACGGATCTCTGGCAATCCGTGGAAAAGGATTTTCGCACCGAAGGACTGACCCACAAACACAATGAGGCGATGGACAATATCGTTCCGCAGATCGCTCTCGGCCGCGCCTCGGTTCCCGAAGATCTCGGCGGTGTCGCGAGGTTTCTTGCCTCGTCGGGCTCGGATTATATGACAGGACAGTGCCTCATGGTCGATGGCGGTTTTGTCTTTCTATGAAGTGGCGGAGGCGGTCGTGCAGTCGGAGCAAGCTTGACGGACGGGGCGCCCTACTGAGACGCAATCTTAGAAATTTGTGAAAGATTAAACGATTCATTTCCTTTGCGCCCATTTCGTATAGAAATTATGCCAAGGCTTTCGAAGCTTGCAGTAACACCCGATCGGAGACATAAGCTATGATCCGTAATATATATATGATGAACCTGAAAACGCTCGATGCCCTGCCGCGCTGGGAACGTTGGTATTGGCGTCACCATGCTCCGGAAGTTATGAGAGGCCTCGGGCCTTGGCTCCGCCGTTATCAAAGCTGGCGAGCGATCCCAGACCGCGAAGACCTGAGCGTCATCGGCTATTATAATTATAGATGGACGGATCTATGGTTCACTGACTTTGAGCTCACCGAACGACCGCTTGTCCTGACCTGGTACGAAGGTCAGGCCGTCGATAGCGATACTCCTCTTGAGGATCCTTATGGTGGCGGTTGGGCTGGGCGATTGGATGGCCTCCATCCGATAGTGCAATCATGGGTACCCGCCCTGCCGGAAATCAGAATCGACAACCCCGTTCCCTCGGGCGAAGAGCGGCCTGCATTTCGCTGGATTGGCCTCGTGCGCTTTCCGGAGGGGCTCCAATCCGGCGACCGCTGGTTCACCGAAGAAATCGTGCCCGGCCTGGCGCGTATCGAAGGCGTGCAGCGGATCCGCTCCAGCCGGACTTTGACGGTGCCGGATGATATCTTGCGCAATCTCTCAGGGCAGGAACCGCAACAATTCGCGTGGGAGCGCTATTTTGAGATTGATTTCACGAACTTCAAGGCCTTCTCGGGTGCGGCGCCAGCGCTCCTGGGTTGGAGCGCCGGGCAACGTAAGCTCGCCCGCGGGATCGAACCTTATCGGGATTTCGTCAGCACCATCACGCTCGAGCGGCCTGATTGGACGTTGCACGACGTGAAACCCAATGGATGATCAAGCAGGCTGCTGTACTGGGAACAAAGATTTGCAAACGTTTGAGGCGAGACCATTCCACGACGTGGTTCGTGACCGACGCTCGATCCGTAGCTTCCTTCCCACCCCGGTCCCCGATGAGTTAATCCGCGCGGTGTGTGACGACGCGCGGCACGCGCCATCGAATGCTAATATTCAGCCATGGGTGGTTCACATCGCCTCTGGCGAGACGCGGAACGCACTCAGCAAGGCAATGCTCGCGGCCGAGGCGCAGGGGCGGATGACGCCCGATTTCCCGTTCGGCTACGACGAGCTTTACGGCATCTATAGCGAACGTCAGAGGGCACAAGGAGCCGCCTATCACAAGGCGCTCGGGGTCTCGCGCGAAGCGCTCGAAGAGCGCCGGCTTCTGATGTTGCGCAACCTGGAGTTTTTCGGCGCGCCTCATGTGTGTCTGCTGTTCATGCCGGCCTTCTATGACAGTGTGCGCATCGCCGGCGACATCGGCATGTACGGTCAGACGTTTTTGCTTTCGCTCGCTGCACACGGACTTGGCGGCGTGCCGCAGACGTTGCTCGGCTTCTTTGCTGAAACCGTCCGTGAGGTACTGGGCATCGATAAGTCCTTGAAGATGCTGTTCGGCATCTCGTTCGGCTATCCCGAACTGGATTCCGGGGCGAGCCGTTATTGGATCGGCAAGGCGCCCGTCGACGAATGTGTCACCTTCCACTACTGATCTTGGCCATGGTCGCCGTCGCTCTCAGCGACGACACTGGGGCGTCGTGATAGGCGACAATGCAATCCTGACGTTTGCGTTCATGGCAGAACGTGGTTTCATTATTAGAGCTAAATCGAAGCTGAAAGAACCACGGGCCGCGTACGGCATTGGGCTCAACGATGCCCGAAACGCTTCCATTTGCGGGCTAGCTGATCGTGCAAGAGCGACGAAGAAAGATTCAACCTGCCTGCTACGGACCAGACTGGTCGAAATTCCTGCCGCCGCCATGTTTGAGCCTGCCATGTGAAACGTTTCATTGACATCTTTTCGGCCGGACGATATAGGTGGCGTCGCTCACGGTTGGTCAAAGATCGTGGAAGCACCGATCGACAACGGATTGGCCCGAAGGCCTGAATGACGCAAGTCAAGTATAAAGAGGAGTTAACAATCATGTCTGAAACGTCCGAAAAGACACGCGCGTTGGTGCAGAAATTCATTCAACTGGACGAGGCCGGGGACTTTGAAGCTTGCTACCGTATGCTCAACCCAGATTCGAGCTATACGCTTATCGGTCAGACCAAGATATCTGGAACATATCACGGCCCGGACGATGTCTTTAAGCGTTTGGCTCCGTTGCTGTCGCACTTCAAAGTGCGGCCGCAGATGAAATTTTCTGAAGTATTGGTGGATGGCGACAGGGCGTTTCTGCGCGCGTCGAGTACTGGCGGTGTCGGAACATACGGCCCCTACGAGCAGCCGTATTACGGCTTCTACCTGCGTGTGGAGGGTGAGGGCTTTGCAGAGCTAGTCGAATACCTGGACCCGACTCAGCTCGACGTTTTTCTATTCGGCAAGAAATTGGTGGACGCATAAACATCGCTGGGGATGACTCAAATCCTGTTGAG
>Ga0302310_10002677_pt1 | contig 14115 bp, 15 predicted proteins | sample III_Palsa_N1_2_FD_200451 | JGI IMG/M metagenome (GOLD analysis project Ga0302310, IMG submission 200451) | Peat permafrost microbial communities from Stordalen Mire near Abisko, Sweden - III_Palsa_N1_2 | ecosystem: Environmental > Terrestrial > Soil > Palsa > Peat permafrost | place: Sweden...
TCCGACCCTAGAACAAAAGTTTCTTGCTTCTTTTTTTCAAAAAAGATGCTTCCTTCATCGCGTGTCCGCTCCACGCTCATCTTCGTGACACAGCCAGCAGACCGGCGAGTGCGGGGACTTGTTCGAGATCTCGCCGTGATGCCAGGCTGATCGAAGTTCCCGGCACGGTGTAACGGCGGAGCAGTTTCGCGGAGTTGGCAACGGCGCGAAGCCGCATTGCGTCGTAGCCGTCCGCGAAGAAGGCAACGGTGTCGGGCGATCGCGCGATCTCATCCGGCATGACGCCAGTGAAATCCAGCATTTCTGCTCGAGTGAAATCATTTGGGGCAATGGCGACGACGCTGTTGTCGGCCAATAAACGTCCGAGCGCCGGTCGCGCCGCACTTATGGCAGCCACTGCTCGTTCGGTTGCGCTCTGTTGCGCCAGGGTAGGCGAGCCGAGGACGGCTTGGATGGAGTGCAGTCGCCCAGGGTTATAAATCAAAGCGGCCGGCACGTAGCTTACCGCGAGTAATGCCACGAAGCCGGCGATTGCGGTTCCATGGCCGAAAGTGTGTTCTGGTCGCGGATGCAACAGTGCCAGCAACGGCCAAGCCAATGCAATCAACACCGGGAACGCGTAGTAGCCGATTATCATACCGGCGAACGGGTTGTTCGCAAGCAGGTTCAGCATTAACCACGGCACGCATGCGACGTAGCCGAGCACCAGATAAGGGTTGCGTCCGAACCAGGCCCAGATGAAGGCGCCACACGCCGGGAGCACAATATAGGGGCGCTCGACGACCAGGAGCCTTGCTCGATCTGCGATCAGTCGCACACTGAGATGGGCGAATGGCGGGTCGCCGAGATAGACCCGCGCGAACGCGGAATTTCCCGGAAACGCCAGGTGCTGCACGGACATGACAAAGATCACGTAAACCAGCGCCACCACGACGTAGATCAGTTCCGGCCGCTGTTGCCGCAATGGCACGCGATACGCAACGTTCAAGGCAACCAGCAGGCCGAGGATTGCTATGTAATGCAGACCGGCATCCTCGCGCGTCATCAGCCCCAGCACGAAGAGAAACGGGGCGATGCGGGTGTGTCCGAGTGCGTGCGCCACCGCGAATAGCAGGAAGAAGGCGGCGATGAGAGTCTCGAAGTGGGGATAGAGCGCGATCGCTATCGCAAGGCCACTCGAGGCGAATCCAATTGCGACGAACGTAGCCAGCCATGGCCCGGCCCCTCGCCGTAAGCCGTAACCTTCGGTCAGGAGCCAGAATATCGCGGCCGCCAGAAGTGCGTGACTGAACCCGATGAAGCCTGCGAAGAACTGCGGCATTGAGAACGGCAGCAGCCGGCTTATTGCGGAGGCGAGCCAGAACAGCGGCGACACGTGGGTGGCGAGGTAGCTGCCGCCGCCGAGGCTTGTGGGGAGTGCAAGTGCCAGGTTGCTGTGCCACAGCAGCGATGCGAGGAGGCCAGTATCCAGCAGGAAGGCGCCCTTGCTATAAAAATGATAAAGCACCAATCGGCTGAATGCGACGAACGGCAAGCCAGTCGCAAGCACTGCGGCCAAGGCAATATTCAAATTCAGCAAAAGTTTTTTGCTTCTTTTTTTCAAAAAAGATGCTTCTTCCTACCTTTCAGTTCTGGACTTCACTTATTCGGTTTCAAGGCACACCTAAAGAGAAAGCGGCGGGGAAATATGACTACCGACCGCGAGCCAGATCGCGAATATCACCACACCCAGCGCCGTGGACTTCAATGCCGTGCCGCGGGCGTCGCGTTCTCCTGCTTTTGCCATGAAGACCGTGTAAGCCAGGGTGAACCCGAACAGCACCGAGCCGATGATCCAATAGACCCAGAAATCGTGTCCCTTGCGTCGCGCGATGAAGGCAGGGATCAGGCCGATAACCAGGCTCGCGATGACTAACTCGAACGGGCTGAGGGGGAGTATGGTGTGCATTGTTATTCCGTCGTCTGGTTGCGGTAGCGGCTTATCCCACGCTCGTGAGAGTTCTTCCATGCGGAAAATGAGGGCGGGAGGTCCGGTTTGGGATCACGTCCGTGCGTCGGAGCCGCCGACCAGGCCGAGCGCGAACTCTTCGGCTGAGAAGGGGCGCAAATCGTCGAGTTTCTCGCCGACACCCACGGCGTGGACGGGCAGGCCGAATTCCTCGGCGAGGGCCACCACGATGCCGCCCCGGGCGGAACCGTCGAGCTTGGTCACGATCAGGCCGGTGATGTCCACCATCTCCTTGAATACACGCACCTGCTGCACTGCGTTCTGGCCGGTGGTGGCGTCCAACACCAGGATCACCGAGTGCGGCGCGGTAGGGTCCTGCTTCTTGATCACCCGGATGATCTTGCGGAGTTCATCCATCAGCGCGGTCTTGTTGTGCAGGCGGCCGGCGGTGTCGATCAGGAGCAGGCCGATCTTTTCGGCGCGGGCGCGGGCGATGGCCTCAAAGGCCAGGCTTGCGGGGTCCGACTCCTGGGCACCGGTGACCACCGGGACGTGGCTGCGCGTGCCCCATATCTGTAACTGCTCGACCGCGGCGGCGCGGAAGGTGTCGCACGCCGCCATCATCGGCCTGATGCCCTGGTCGCGGTAGAAGTGCGCGAGCTTGCCGATGGTGGTGGTCTTGCCGGTGCCATTGACGCCGACCATCAGCAGGACATGAGGCGCGAGCGCGGGGTCGATCGTGAGCGGGGTCGCGACAGGGGTCAGGATCGCGGCGATCTCGGCGGCGAGAGTGGACCTGATCTCCTCGTCGGTGACCTCCTTGCCGAAACGGGTGCGGCGGAAATCGTCGATGATGCGCGATGCGACGCGAGGGCCGAGGTCGGCGCCGATCAACAAATGCTCCAACTCTTCCAGCGCCTCGTCGTCGAGCTTGCGCTTGGTGAAGACAGCGGTGATGCCCTGAGTGAGCTTCTGCGTGCTGCGGGTGAGGCCCTCTTTCAGGCGGGAGAAGAATGCACCAAGGGCCATGGGACGACTTTCGTTGAGGCGAAGCAGGAAGCATCTTTTTTGAAAAAAAGAAGCAAAAAACTTTTGATACTTTAGGTTGGGATTACAAGGGTCTGTCGACGATGCGCTCCGAACCTATTGTACAAAAGTTTTTTGCTTCTTTTTTTCAAAAAAGATGCTTCTTACTTTCTTGACTTCACTAAGCGGCGAGCAATCCGTTCGCATCGGCGCCCATTACACGAAGCTGGGTGATCGCGCCGGTGGGCCGGGTGGTGAAACGAGTTGGGCAGAAATGCTCGCTATGGCCCTGGGTTTCGGTTTCGGCCAGCACACTGATGGTTTGTCCGATTTGGGTGGCGTGGAAGTGCTGCGCGTTGGCATGGCCGGCTTCGCGCAGGCGCGCGGCGCGTTCGCGGCGGAGGGCGATGTCGACGGCCGGCATCCGGGCGGCGGGGGTGCCGGGGCGCTCGGAATAGGGGAATACGTGGAGATAGGGTAAGCCGGTGTCGCGCACGAAGTTGAGGGTGTCCTCGAACATCGCGTCGGATTCGGTCGGGAAGCCTGCGATCAAGTCGGCGCCGAAGCCGATGCCGGGGCGGAGATGGCGGGCGCGCTCGATCGTGGCCATCGCCTCGGCGCGGCTGTGGCGGCGCTTCATACGCTTCAGGATGATGTCGTTGGCGGCTTGGAGACTGAGGTGGAGGTGCGGCATCAGGCGAGGTTCGTCCGCGATCAGGCGCCATAGATCCTCGTCGATTTCGTTGGGGTCGAGCGAGGATAGACGCAGTCGCGGGACTTCGGGGACGAGTGCCAATAGGCGCCGCACGGTTTGGCCCAGCGTGGGCTTGCCGGGGAGATCGGGGCCGTAGGACGTGATGTCGACGCCGGTGAGAACGAGTTCGCGGAAGCCGCCGACGATCAGGGCGCGGGCCTGGTCGACGATCGCGCCCAACGGCACCGATCGGCTGGGGCCACGGCCGAACGGAATGATGCAGAAGGTGCAGCGGTGGTCGCAGCCTTGTTGGACTTGGACGAAGGCGCGGGCGCGGCCGGCGAACTCGGTCACCAGGTGGGCGGCATTCTCGCGCGCATCCATGATGTCGGAGACGGCACTGGGGGAGTCGTTGGTCCAGAATTCGGGCCTCAGCTTTTCCTGGTTGCCAAGCACGCGCGTGACGCCGGGGAGTTGCGACCAGTTGCCGGGATTGATCTGCGCGGCACAGCCGGTGACTACGATGCGGGCGCCGGGGCGCTCGCGGTGGGCCTTGCGGATCGCTTGGCGGGCTTGGCGCTCGGCCTCGGCGGTGACCGCGCAGGTGTTCACGATGATGGTGTCGGTGAGCTGGGCGGTGTGGGTGCGTATCACCTCGCTCTCGTAGGCGTTGAGCCGGCAGCCGAAGGTCAGGATGTCGACGGTCATACGGGGAACCGGGCGAGATCGACGCGGCCCTCGAATACCAGGGCGGAGGGGCCGGTCATCAGCACATGGCCGTCGTGGTTGAGCTCGATGGTGAGCGTGCCGCCGTCGAGGATCAGTTCGGCGCGGGCGCCGGTAAGACCGCGGCGGTGGGCGTTGATCAGGGCCGCGCAGGCACCGGAACCGCAGGCGAGCGTAAGGCCGGAGCCGCGTTCCCAGACCCGCAGGCGAATGCGCTCGGGCGAGAGGACCTGGGCGAAACCGATGTTGGCGCGCTCGGGAAACAGCGGGTCGTGCTCGCGCGCCGGGCCGAGCCGGGCGATGTCTCCCTGGTCGAGGTCGTCGACGAACCAGGTGGCGTGGGGATTGCCCATCGAACACGCCGCGGGGTCGCCCGCCAGCGGCAGATGCAAGGTGTCGATGTCGCGGGCCAAGGGGATTTCTGCGGCGAGTAGGTGGGGAGGGCCCATGTCGACGCGGAACTGTCCGTCTGTCAGCTTTTCCGCGGGCAACAGCCCCGCGATGGTGCGGATCAATATGCGGGTTTGGCCGGTCTGCCGGCTGATCAGATCGGCGATGCAGCGGCTGGCGTTGCCGCAAGCACCCGATTCGCTGCCGTCCTGATTGTAGAATCTCGCCAGCAAATCGGCATCATCAGCGGGTTCCAATACCACTAGCTGATCACAGCCGATGCCGGTCCGCCGATCGCACAGCGCCGCCATCAGCGCCGGGGTGAGCGGCACCTCGGACTCGCGGGCGTCGAACAACACGAAATCATTGCCCGCTCCGTGCATCTTGCGGAATTGGTGGTCCATGGCGGGGGGTATAGTTGATTGCGGTGGCTAAAGAGAAGGGCCGGCGTGACATGCCAGAAGTGAAGGCGAAGGTCAGGTAGGAAGCATCTTTTTTGAAAAAAAGAAGCAAAAAACTTTTATTCCAATGGAGTGCCACGCTTCGGGATCGGTGGCACCCCTAAGTGACAAAGTTTTTTTGCTTCTTTTTGTTCACAAAAAGAAGACTTTTCCTACGTCTCAACCTATTGATATCACTTGTTACCCGCCGCGGACGGGTCAGGTGCTTTCCTTAGGCCGGAGCAGAACCTGGACTTCGCTTACCGCCATTCCCACCGCGTAGCCGGTGAAAATGATCATCGCGGCGCGGAAGACAAAACCATCGGCCAGGACGGCGGCGCGCACCGCGAGCACGGCGAACAGCGCGTGCAAAAAGCCTAGCCACCAGCCGACCAGACGGCTTGCGTCGCCTTCGATGCGTGGGCGCATCGCGAGGCCACCCGCCAGCACGATCGCGGTAAGCACCAAAGAGGCGAGATCGTTTTGATTCAAGAAAAGTTCCTTGGGATCGTTTCCCATTAAGTCCATGTCACTGTAAGCGCTGGACTGCGCTGCGCCAAGGAAGAACTGAGAGAGTGCTAACAGGGTCGTAACAACGTTACCAACCGCATGGTGCGGTGGGTCGGATTTAGGACTCCGCAAAGAATAAACGTTTTTTGCTTCTTTTTTTCAAAAAAGATGCTTCTTCTTTCACTTCAACTTACTGATTTCATTCTGACAGACACTCAAAACCCCAAAAATCCTACCGCGGGTTCCGGTGTGCCCGGGTTGGGAGCCGGCTTATTCACCGCGACCTCTCGCGGCGGATCTAGCTCGGCTGCGGCCTGCGATCCGTGGCCGCTGGAGACAGCGGTGCTGACGGCGGCAACCGTTGCGGGCGCAGGCTCGGCGTTGGAAACCGGGCGTTCGGCGAGCAGAACGAAGGTGATGTCGTTGCGGCCCAGGTCAATCGAGGCGTCGATCGGTTTCTGTCCCAGCGAGTTCACCGCGTTCAAATCCGCACCGCGCGCGATCGCGTCGCGGGCGGCGTCGAGATCGCCGCGGCTGATGGCATCGAACAGCGCTTCGTTGGGGCCGAGCGATTTCACATCGGTGGATGCCTCCGCAGCCGGCGCGGACTGGACCTTCGAGCCCGGCGTGGGCGAGGGGGGCGCGACCGGCTTGGTCGAGGTGTCGTCGTTGGATTGGTCGGTGCCGTTGTTGGCGGCGGGGTCCATGCTCTGGTCGCCTATGGCAGCGTACGCGCGAGGCGCGCCGGTGGCGATCGCCAGTAGAACCGCGAGCGAGAACAGCGCGGTAACATGGAACGGGCGGGGAGGGGTGCGAAGGTGCTGTTTCATACCCGCTACTATAAAATATTTTGCGGCCCACGGGAAGAGTATCGCCCCTGGCCATTGCGGGTTGCGCTCACTATATCGCAGCCACGGCGCAATGTCGGACTGGAGCGGGCCCCCAAGTGAGCCATCAGGTGAGCCACCAAGTGAGCCACACGCAAGCGCAGTGCGGGAACTTGCCATTTCTGATCCGCAAGGATGGAAGCTGGCTCTATCGCGGCACACCGATCCGCCGCAAGGAAATGGTTTGTCTTTTCTCGAGCCTGCTGGTGCGCGACGCGGACGGCGATTATTGGCTGGAAACACCGCTGGAGCGTGGCCGGATCGAGGTCGAGGACGTGCCATGGTTGGCGGTGGAACTGGGCTGGTGCGGTAGCGGATCCGAACAATGCCTGACCTTGCGTACCAATGTCGACCACGTGATCACGCTTGACGAAGCGCATCCGATCCGGGTTGCGCACGATGTGATCACCTGCGATCCGACCCCCTACGTGCTAGTGCGGCCGGGCCTGGGTGAAAGGCCGCTCGAGGCGCGGATTTCGCGGCCGGTGTATTATGAACTGGCGGCCCTGGCGGTGCCGCGATGCCTGCGCGGACGTCAGATGATGGGGGTGTGGAGCCGGGGCGTGTTCTTCGCGCTGGGTGAGGCCAGTTCGTGAAGCAGGCGGCGGTGCTGGTCCCGTTGCTCGCCGGTGGCGAGGAAAGCGTGTTGCTCACCATCCGCGCCGCGCATCTGACCTCGCACGCGGGGCAGGTGAGTTTCCCCGGCGGGCGGATCGATCCCGGCGACGCGAGCCCGGAGGCCGCGGCCCTGCGCGAGGCGTGGGAGGAGATCGGTCTCGATCCGGGTCAGGTTGAAGTGCTCGGACGGTTGCCCGGAAGGGAGACTACCACCGGGTATTTCGTGACGCCGGTGATCGGAAGGGTGCCCCGCGATGTGTCGCTGACACCGGCTTTGGACGAGGTGGCGGAGATTTTTCTACTGCCGCTCGCGGTGGTGCGCGACCCCAAGGCGCCGCAACGGCGGCGCGTCAAATTGCCGAACGATGAATGGCGGGAATTCTGGGTCTGGCCACATCCCAAACACCATATCTGGGGAGCGACGGCCGCGATCCTGTTGGATCTGGCGGCATGGTTGGGTTGAGGCCGATTGACGATCCTGGGGTAAGGCGTCTGTTCGAGGTTCTGCCGGAGGCGCGCGTCGTCGGCGGCGCGGTGCGCGATGGTTTGCTCGGGGCGCCGGTGGCCGATATCGATCTGGCAATCGGGATTGCCCCCGAGCGAGTAATCGAGGACCTGGACGCAGCGGGGGTGAAATCCGTGCCGACGGGCATCAAGCATGGTACCGTCACGGCGATCGTGGGCGGGAGAGGGTACGAGATTACCACGCTCCGCCGCGACGTGGCGACCGATGGGCGCCACGCCAGGATCGCCTATACCGAAGATTGGCGCGAGGACGCGGCGCGGCGGGATTTCACCATCAATGCGCTGTCGATGGATCGGTTCGGGCGCGTCTATGATTATTTTGGCGGATGCGAGGATCTGGAGCAGGGGCGGGTGCGTTTCGTGGGTGACCCGCACGCTCGGGTGGCGGAAGATTATTTGCGGATTCTACGATTCTTCCGGTTTTACGCGCGCTTCGGCCGCGGGCGGGCGGATCAGGCTGCGTTGGCCGCGATCCGTGACAGTGTGGCAGGCTTGGCGAAGCTCTCGGCGGAACGAGTGTGGCACGAACTCAAGGGTTTGCTTGCTGTGGCGGATCCGGTGCCGGCGCTGATCCTGATGCGCGATACCGGCGTGCTGCAAGCGTTGTTGCCTGGCGGTGCGGACATCGAGTGGGTGCGCAGGCTGGGGCCGGCGGAGCCGTTGCTGCGTTTCGCCGCATTGGCCGAGCGACCGATTTCCTACGCGGAAAGTCTGCGGTTTTCGCGGGCTGAAGCCGCTGCGATCGAGGGCTACTGCCAGGCTGACCCGCCCCCGATCGAGGCCGATGACGATGAATTGCGGCGCGCGCTGGAGGCGGCTCCCCCGGCGCACCTGATCGGCGCTTCGCGTCTGCGCGGCGATCCGGAGAGCTTTCAGGCGCGGCTCGCGGCCATTCCCAGGCCGGTGTTTCCGCTGCACGGGCGCGACGCGGTGGCGTTGGGGGTGCCGCCGGGTGAGGCGGTGGGGCGGATTCTGGCGCAGGTCCATCAGTGGTGGCGTGCCGGAGGGTGCCGGGCGCCGGCTGCTGCGTGCCGGGCGGAACTGGCGCGGCTCGCCCGAGACTGGTAAGAGGCGCGCCATGGATGCGATGTCAAAACGGCGGGATACGACCGCCCCACCGGCCAGGTCTTTGGTGCGGCGGCTGTGGCGCGATCACATTCGGCACTACAAAGGGCGCCTGGCGGTAATCGGCGTGCTCACCGCTTTGATGGCCGGGCTGCAATCAATCTATAGCATTGTGATCGCCCACGCGATCGGGCTGTTTCAACGAAACGATCCGCGCATTCTCTATCAAGTCCCGGCGCTGGTGCTGTTGGTGGTGGGTCTGAAATCCGCCAGCCAGTACGGACAGAATGTGATGGTGCAGTCAGTGGTGCTGCGGGTCATTAACGAACTGCAACGGAGGATGTTCAGCCATCTGGTCTACGCCGATCTCGCCCGCATCGAACGAGACAGCCCAGCCCAGCTTTCAACCCGTTTCACCACCGACACGCAGACCATGCGTGATGCCATGACGCGCGCCATTTCGGCGGTGGGCGACGCAGTGACGGTGATCGGCACCATCGCCTCGATGATCTATCTCAATTGGGAGTTGAGCGTACTGGTGCTGCTGCTATATCCGCTCGCCGCGGTGCCGGTGGGGCGGATCGGTAAGCGAGTGCGCCGGGCATCGGGTGGGATGCAGGAGCGCGCCGGCCAGACCTCGACGATGCTGACCGAGACCTTCGCCCAGGCACGCACGGTGCGGGCCTACCGGCTGGAGCACGTGGAAATCAGACGCGCCGACCAGGTGTTTCGGTCCTTGTATAAGTCGTTGATGGCGCTGGTCAGAGGGCGCGCCAGCACCGAGCCGATCCTGGAAGTGCTGGGCGGTGTTGCGGTCGCGCTCGCCATTGGTTTTGCCGGTTGGCGCGCCGCGCACGGTTTCGGGTCGCTCGCGAATTTTACCGGATTTCTTGCCGGCCTCCTGCTCGTCAGCCGTCCGTTGCGCTCGCTCGGCACGCTCAACACGTCGTTGCAGGAGGGCATGGCCGGGCTGGAACGAGTGATGAGCGTGATCGACGAGCAGCCGCGGGTGGTGGAACACGCGGGTGCCGGAACTCTGCCGCCCGGCCACGGCCGGCTGGTGTTCGAACACGCCGGGTTCGATTATCCTGACGGCAGGGCAGGGCTGGTCGACCTGGATTTTGTCGCCGAACCTGGGCTCACAGTCGCACTCGTGGGGCCCTCGGGTGCCGGCAAATCGACCGCGCTCGCGCTGATCCCGCGATTGCAGGACGTTTCGCGCGGGCGGATTTCGATCGACGGTGCCGATATCCGCGATGTCACGTTCGCCAGCCTGCGCGATGCTATTGCCTATGTCGGGCAAGAAGCCTTGCTGTTCGACGACACCATCGAAGCCAACATTCGCATGGGCCGCCCCGAAGCTTCGATGGCCGAAGTCCGGTCGGCGGCGCGGGCGGCGGCGGCCGAGGATTTCATCGATGGCCTGCCCGAGGGTTTCGCCACCCGCGTAGGCACCGGCGGCGGCAGGCTTTCAGGTGGCCAACGTCAGCGGGTTTCGCTTGCGCGGGCGTTGCTGCGCGACCCCAGGATATTGCTGCTGGACGAAGCGACTTCGGCCCTGGACGCCGAAAGTGAGGCGTTGGTGCAGGAAGCGCTGGTGCATCTGCGCCAGGGCCGGACCACCATCGTGGTGGCGCATCGCCTGTCCACCGTGCGCGACGCCGACCTGGTGGTGGTGCTGGATCGCGGATGCGCCGTCGAAACCGGCACCCACGCGCAGTTGCTCGCGCTGGACGGCTTATACTCCAGGCTGGTTAAGACTCAGGCGTTCGCGTTGTAGGTTCGGCAGGAAGTGGAAGGAAGCAGCATCTTTTTTGAAAAAAAGAAGCAAAAAACTTTTGTCACCTGGACCCCACCAACGACCGCCGGCGCGCTCCAATCGACAAAGTTTTTTTGCTTCTTTTTGTTCACAAAAAGAAGACTTCTTCCTGTCCCTCAACTAATCCCCATCAAACCGACGCGGACCGGGAATGCGGCGGTGAATACGGCACCGGTCAATTGGGCGATGGTGCTGCTGTCGGCGATGGCGGCGCTGACGCTTTCATTGATCAGTTTGTGCTGCAATTCGACGAATTCTACCGGGCTGTTGACCGACACCAGTGCGAGGATCGAAGAGGTCAGCTTCTCGGCGCGCTTGGTGGCGATCGTTTGATATGCCGTGGTCAGCTCCTGAATGCCGGCGATGGCGGCGGTACTGCTCCTGGTTAGCGCCTCAGTAGTGGCTTTGGTAATATGCTCGGCGGCATGGACGCTCGCGGCTGGCGCCTCGCCGGCGGTCTTGGCGATCTGCTCCGCGGCTTTGATGCTTTTTGCATTGCTCTTGGAATTGACGGCTGGCTCGGCAATCTGCTCGATTTTGGCGGTGCTCATTTTGGGACTTTCCTGGTTATTAATGTCTGGAAATATGGGCGCTGTCCTGGTCCTCTTCGGTGTGCCAGCACAATGGGTTCCGGTAGGTATCCGGAGCCTGTTGCGGTGGCGCGTCAGTGACCGGCGGAGCGTTGTTTTTCTTTGCGCCGGAACGGCGGAAATCGCGGAGCAGGTAACGCACGAGGGCGTCGAAAGTACGCTCACCCTTGCTACGGTGATAGGTTTTGGACGCGTTGGATGGCTCGGCGGAATGGCCCGTACGCAAAGCGCCAGTGTTGGGCTGGACGCGGGTGGTGCTCATTTTTTGACTTCCCCTTGTTATCGATGTCTTGAAATATGGATAATATCCTGGTTCCCTTCGGTACGCCGGAATAATGAGTTCCGGTAGGGATCCACGGGATCATAGTTATAGGCCGTCGCACGCGTAATACCGATCTCAAAGCTGGGCGCTGGTGCTAACCGGCTTGCGGTTGCCTCGGCAGCGGCCATCGCGGCGCCAATGCTGGGGCGAGTGCCCGATGTCACCAGCGGGCCGTCGTATTCGTTCGCATTTGCGTTCCGGCAATCGCGGACAAGGTATCTCACCAGGCCGCCAAATGTCAGCACAGTCAGGCGGTAAATGCCCACTTGCGAGTTTATCTCGCCATCAGATCCGGATTGCCACAAGATCTCTCGCATGGTCGTTTCCTCCCCGGTCCTTTTCCTCGTTCCGCCAAAACTGGTCGACGACACCCTCGCTCCTCGCCTTCTGGCGAGATTGGGCACCTAAACTCTTTTACAGTTGAATTTTCGTGGAAGCGTCTGTCCGGTCTCGTACAACAGCCAAGCCCAATAGGCAGCTGGGACTAATTGCTACGTTCGCACAATCGGACCGAGCAGGCGATCGAACTCGCGCCTTACGACCGCGTGGCATTCGCACGCCGCATCTTCCAAGCCCGGACGATCCGCGATCCTGATCCGGCCCTGTTTGTAGCTGATGTGCCCGGCTTTCTGCAACGCGCCGGCCGCGACCGTTACGCCGGCGCGGCGAACGCCAAGCATCGTGGATAGGAATTCGTGGGTCATCGGGAACTCGTCGCCTGCGACACGGTCGTGCGCCATCAGCAGCCAACGCGCGAGGCGCTGCTCGACCAGATGTTGCGCGTTACACGCGGCCGTCACCGCCACCTGCACGCTGAAGGCCGTGACGTAGCAAAGCATCCGGTGACGCAGCGCGGGATTGTCGTCGAGCGCACGGCGAAATGCGTCGGCGTCCAGACGCAGGGCAACTCCCTTGGCTTGGACAAGGGCCTCGACGGGGCCGCCATCGGCGCCGAGTACTGCGGGGATCCCCACCATGCCCTCCGAGCCCACCATACCGATCTCGATGGCATCGCCATTTTCGAGCATGACCTGCACTGAGACATTGCCCCGCTCTGGAAAAAAGACCGCCTTGATCGGCTTGTACGGCACATGCAAGGTCGCGCGGAGAGGCAGGTCGACCCGGCGCAGATGAGGCAGAATCGCAGCGAAAGCCTCGGGCGCCAGGCCCGCCAGTAAATGGTTGCCGATAGTGGAACCTTCAAAAATAGGCACCAGGCACCCCCTGTGGAAATGCGGGAGTTCAGGCTTCTCTCTGTCGACCACGGCCGAGAAGGTGTGAACGATCCGTGATAATATCATTATAATACGTAAGCGCTGCAATAACTTGTACGCGGCAGACCGATGGCAGCGTTGCTGCGGCCGCTCGGAACCAAATCGCCGGCCCGCGATCGCCTCCGCACCAGTTTGGTTCGAACTCAATCCCCGCTTGAACTCGATACGGATTGTCCGGATTTCTTGCGCGCGGGCGCTTTCCGAAAGGGAAGAGCAGGGACGTGTTCTTTTTTGAAAAAAAGAACCAAAAAACTTTTGATCATTCGCCTGCCCTTTGGCCTCGGTTTTACTCTACCCTGCCATCGGCACTATAAGACTTGACCCGGTGGTCACCTGTACGCTTCATGCGCTGACCGATCGGTCACCCACCAGTGGATACCCCCATGGACGAGCAAACCCAGATAAGCCCGATCTCCACCGCCAAGCCGCGCCGGTCGCGGGTGCCGATGTTCATACTCGCGGTGGTGGTGATCGGCGGCGGACTGTTTGCCGGGATCACCGCCTGGCTTGCCCGGGACCAGGAATACACCGACGACGCCTTTACCGATGGCCACGCGATATTGATGATGTCGCAAGACTCCGGCGCGATCGTGGATGTGCGGGTGCTCGACAACCAGTTTGTGCATAAGGGCGACCTGCTGGCGGTGATCGATCAGCGCAATTATCAGGCGGAACTCGATCAGGCCAAGGGTGACCTCGCGACCTCCCAGGCACAGTTGGTCAGTGCCAGGATACAACTGGCGCGCGCCAAAGTGCTGTACCCGGCGCAGTTGGCGGCGGCCAAGGCCGAGCTCGCTTCGGCTCAGGCACAGTTCAACAGGACCGAGTCCGATGCGGCGCGTCAGCATAACGTGCCCCGGGAAGCTACCTCAGTGCAGAGCATCGATCAGGCCGATGCAGCAGAGCTTCAAGCCAAGGCCGCGGTGGCACAGGCGCAGGCGCAGGTGGCCGAAGCCGATGTGGTGGATCAGGACGTCGGCATCGCGGCGGCTTCGGTCACCGAACTTCAGGGCGACGTACTGTCGAAGCAGGCGAAGCTTTCCTCGGCCTACGCCGATTACGTCAATTCCACCGTCATCGCGCCCCATGACGGATGGATCACCAAGAAGAATATCGAGGTCGGCACCTTCGTCCAGCCCGGCACCGAACTGTTTCAGATCGTGACGCCGGAAGTGTTCGTTACCGCCAATTTCAAGGAAGCGCAGCTGTCGCGAATGCGCGCCGGCGATCAGGCGACGATCAAGGTGGATGCGTACCCCAGTCTCAGGCTTCGGGGCCACG
>Ga0302310_10002687_pt1 | contig 14083 bp, 14 predicted proteins | sample III_Palsa_N1_2_FD_200451 | JGI IMG/M metagenome (GOLD analysis project Ga0302310, IMG submission 200451) | Peat permafrost microbial communities from Stordalen Mire near Abisko, Sweden - III_Palsa_N1_2 | ecosystem: Environmental > Terrestrial > Soil > Palsa > Peat permafrost | place: Sweden...
CTGAAAATCGAAACGGAGAAGGTTGAAATCGTTGCACTAGATGGAATGCCATTGGCCTTCCACGATCCGAAGCGCCACACCGAGTCGGTAGATCATGTTTTTCTTCCTCCCGCCGGCAGGGTCGAAGCCATCGTAACCGGGCCGAAGGTTGGTGCGCATACTTCACTTCGCACACTCTGTGTTGATACCGGTCCAGACGGAGATCCGAACCCCGCGATGACGTTGGCAGACATAGTGAACCTGCCGCATACCGATGAGAAAGTTGTACCCGCGCCACGCGATGTACGCGCCGCGGTTTACAAGCCGGTATCGCCCTCGCAGATCGCCAACATTGAAAGCAACTCACCTGATTTTGTTGTCACCTTCACTGAGGACAAGAACGGCTTCTACATCAACGGCAAGAAATTTGGCATGACCGATCCCCCAATGATTACGGTACCGACCGGGACATACCATCATTGGCGCGTGGTTAACAATACGAACGAACTCCACCCCTTCCACATCCATCAGGTGCACTTTCTCGTCTATGCCCAAAATAATGCGCGCATTGCGCATCCAGAGTGGCTGGATACAACGAATGTTCCAGTGAAGGGAAGTGTCGATCTGATGATGGACTTTACGGACCCCATTATCAAAGGTGTATCGCTTTTTCACTGCCACTTATTGAGCCATGAAGACAAGGGCATGATGGCCAAAATACTTTTCGAGTAACAGCTCAAGTGATTGGTTTGTCACATTAAGGCACGCAAAACATTAGCAGATTCGGATCATGCAGCGAGAAAAGGAGATTTTATGAATTCTACCGAGCGTTATGCCATGGTTGTGGCTCGCGTACTCGTGGCAACGATGTTTATATTGAACGGGCTCAACATCATCGGCCAGACTCTTGCAACGCATGAACTGGCTGCTTATGGCGCTCCCGCCAGCTTTGTCCCTGGCCTGATTATCGCTGGACGCACGCTGCAAATCGTAGCTGGGACGTGCCTGATCCCGGGAGTCTATCCCCGCGTCTCTGCTCTTGGTCTGCTGCTGTTTCTGATACCGGCGACAATCATGGCACATTCATTCTGGAAGGCGATTGATACGCCCCTATACCAGGTTCAATTGATCAATTTCTCCAAAAATTTATCTATGGCTGGAGGCCTGATTTTCATCATAGCGACAAGAAAGCAGCCAACCCTGCTGCCGCGCTCAAGTCGCTCATAGAGCCTCCGGTGGCCAAGTGCTATGTCATTGACTGGACAGGAACTGTCAAAATCCTGACACGGCCGGCTGACGCCATTGTGTTAACACGGCTGAAACATTTGGATTGTGCAAGAAAACAAGGGAGTTTTAGGTGCCGCAGGTTTACATTGTTTGGTATTAGAAGTGCTATCTAAGGCACACGTGCGGCTTTCAATTCGGTGGTACCTGTAACGCCACACGAGACAGGAAACTCATGAGCCTGACAGAAACGAAAACGCAGCCCACCACGAGCTCCACCGGAAGCTCTGCAACGGTAGCTATATCGATCGACGGGCACACCGCGGTTGCCACTGAGGGAGAGTTGCTGGTCGAAGCTATTCTTCGCGAAAAAGAAATTCCACATATCTGTTTCCACTCGCCGCTTATGGGGCCAATACAGACTTGCGACACCTGTCTGGTTGAAGTTGGCGGAAAACTGGTTCGCTCGTGCGGCATTACTGTCTCCGCCGGTATGCAAGATGTCGTGACAGACTCGAAACTTGCTCAGGATGCACGGTCCGAGGCATTCGATGTGATCCTCGGCAACCATATGCTCTACTGCACGGTCTGCGACAACAACAACGAGAACTGCAGAGTTCACAATACGGCGCTTGAGCTGGATGTTAAACATCAGAACCACCCCTTCACACCTAAGCCGTATGAAGTGGATATGTCCAATCCGTTCTATCGCTACGATCCTAGCCAATGCATTCTTTGCGGACAATGCGTACAAGCCTGCCAAACGGTAGAGGTGAACGAAACTCTTTCCATCGGATTGGAGCTGGACCACCCACGTGTTCTCTGGGATGGCGGGATGCAGATCGGCGGCTCGAGCTGTGTCTCCTGCGGGCATTGCATTACCGTCTGTCCCTGCAATGCCCTCATGGAGCGGTCGATGTTAGGCGAAGCCGGTTTCATGACTTCAATTCCACAGGGTTCGTTGAATAAACTCATCGACGTCGTGAAGGACCTGGAGCCTGAGATGGGCTATGGCGCCATCATGCAGGTGTCGCAGACCGAAGCCAAGATGCGCGAAGAGCGCATCGAGCGCACAAAAACTGTGTGCACGTATTGCGGTGTCGGCTGTAGCTACGATGTTTGGACACGCGACCGCCATATTTTGAAAATCGCTCCACTTCATGGCGAGTCAAATCAGATCTCTACTTGCGTGAAAGGCAAGTTCGGCTGGGATTTCGTAAATAGCAAGGACCGACTGCAGCGTCCGCTGATTCGGCATGAGAACGGCTTTCGCGAAGCCTCATGGGAAGAAGCCCTCAGTCTGGTGGCACAGCGGCTAGGAGCGATCAAGCAGGAGCATGGTCCGGACTCACTTGCAGTCATTGTCTCCTCCAAGGCCAGCAACGAAGATGGCTACTTGATGCAGAAGTTTGCTCGAACCGTAATTGGCACAAACAATGTCGACAATTGCTCTCGCTATTGTCAGTCGCCCGCTACGCAGGGGCTTTTCCGAACCGTGGGATACGGAGGGGACAGCGGCTCAATTGAAGACATGGGACTGGCCAAGCTGGTCATGATTGTTGGATCGAATACCGCTGAATCGCATCCGGTTATCGCTACCCGGGTAAAGCGTGCCCACAAGCTGCACGGTCAACGGATGATCGTCGCAGACGTTCGCATGCACGAGATGGCCGAGCGCGCTGACATCTTCTTTCGCCCGCGGCCCGGTACGGATCTCGCATGGCTCTCTGCAATGACCCGGTACATGTTTGATAACGGCCATGCAAAATTGGATTTTCTCCAGAATTGGGTAAATAGCGTTGACGAGTACCGTAAGAGCCTCGAGCCCTTCACCATGGAATATGCAGCTGAGGTATGCGAAGTACCCCTGGAGACATTGCGTCGTGTAGCCGAGGAGATTGCACAGGCAGAGAGCATGTGCGTGCTCTGGGCAATGGGAATCACCCAGCACACAGATGGATCGGACGCTTCTACCGCGATCTCCAATCTGCTGCTGGTCACGGGAAATTACATGCGCCCAGGAACTGGGGCGTATCCCTTGCGTGGACATAACAACGTTCAGGGCGCAGGAGATATTGGTGCGGCTCCGAACCTCTTCCCTGGCTATCAGAGTGTCACGGATGATCAGCTTCGTGCGAAGTTCGAGCAAGGCTGGGGAGTTGAGCTGCCGGGCGTTCGCGGTCTCGATAATCACGAGATGGTCGAAGCCATTCACGAAGGTAAGCTGCGCGCCATGTACCTTGCCGGCGAAGACATGATCTACGCAGACTCGAATGCCAATGTAGTAGCTGCTGCGTTTGAGAAGCTCGACTTCTTCGTCGTGCAGGACATCTTTTTCACTGAGACCTGCCGTTATGCGGATGTAATTTTTCCAGCCTCTCCTGCTCTAGAGAAGGATGGCACCTTTACCAGTACCGAACGCCGTATCCAGCGTTTTTATCAGGCCCTGCCGGAGCTGGGTGACAGCCGTGCCGACTGGAAAATCACGCAGTCACTCGCACAGAAGATGGGCGCAGCCTGGAACTATCAGCACCCGTCGGAGATCATGGCTGAGCTCGCATCGCTTACACCACTCTACGCAGGATGCAGCTACGAACGCCTCGAGGGATACAACACGCTACAGTGGCCCGTCGCCCCGGACGGAAAAGATCAACCGCATCTGTATACAGAGGGTTTTGCTTTTCCGGACAATAAAGCCCGCCTGTATCCGCTCACTTATCACGAGCCCTCAGATCCACCTGATTCCGAGTTCGATCTGTTTCTCAACAACGGGCGTCAGTTGGAGCACTTCCACGAAGGCAACATGACCAATCGGGTGCCTGGCATCCACTTGGAGACCCCGGAGTCTTACGTCGAAATCTCGCCCGAACTTGCTCACGAAAGATCGATCGCCTCTGGGCAATGGGTTCGCTTGGTGAGCCGCTATGGAGCGCTGAAAAGTAAGGTTCTTGTAACAGATCGCGTCGAAGCGAAGCAGGTCTATTTGCCTCTCACTGCTCACGTCAATTTGCTATCCGGAAATCACGTCGATCCGGCAACGCATACGCCTGCCTACAAGGAAACGGCAGTAAAGATGAAGATTCTGCCCGAGCGTGGAGACAACCCTCTGCGTCCGCTCAATTTCCGCTATTCGGGCAAACGCACGCCACAGGCGGGAGTAGAGGTAGAGAGAAAGTGGAAGCGCGCTGATTATCACTTCCCAGGGGAAACTTCACTCGTTCAGATTCAGCCGGTTGTGCCGGCAGGGAGCAAATAACATGGCCGTCGCTGTGGAGTCTCGTACCTATACCCCACCTGATTCGCGTTTAGATCTGGTTCGGCGCATCGAGAGCGCTCCGCGTGAGCACGCCGAAGCAATCCTCGAAGCTTACGACGTCCTTCAACGCCTGCATAACACCGGCGCCCTCGCGCTTGTGACCGGGCTCCTAGGCGCTGAAGACACGGTGATCGACAAGGTGACTGATGTGGTGAGTTCAAAGCAAGCCGTTACGGCTTTGCGCATCGCCATGATTCTTGGAAACGTACTGACATCTATTGATGCGGATCGCGTTCACGCCGCTGTCAAGGAAGCAGAGACACGCACACCGTCTCTCTGGAAACTTCTCCGCACTGCTTGCAGCAAAGAGGTCCGGCGTGCAGCCGGTCTTGGTCTCTCGCTGGCACAAATATTTGGCGCTTCGCTCCTGGCGCGCAAGAGCAGCGGCAGAACTTAGGCGACTGCTAATCCCAAATGAATCGCCGCGAACTGTGATAAGTCCGTTTGCCCGATTTGCAACTCGATGAGATTCACAACCAGTATCTGGAGAAATCATATGTCAGACAAAAATCGCTGGGGAATCGCGGTAGCGGGTTTTCTAATGCAAATGGCATTGGGAGCCGTCTATGCCTGGAGCGTTTTTAGAGCTCCTCTCATCAAGCAATTTCACTGGTCGATTGAGGAAGTAACTTTCACCTTCACTATCTCGATCTTTGTTTTGGGCGTCTCGGCTTTCTTCGGTGGCCTCTGGCTGAATAAGAAAGGACCTCGTGTCGTAGCTCTCACGGGTGGCTTCCTCTACGGCCTCGGCGTCTTCCTGGCAAGCTTCTCCGCCAACAAACTATGGTGGCTCTATCTTAGCTATGGAGTCATTGGGGGAATTGGTGTTGGGTTCAGCTACATTGTTCCTGTAGCTGTGCTGGTCAAGTGGTTCCCCGATCGCAGAGGCCTCATTACGGGCGTTGCTGTAGGGGGCTTTGGCGCAGGCGCTCTTGTAACTGCGCCGGTGGCAACTCACCTGATTCAGAGTGTCGGAGTCTTGCAGACATTCGCGTATCTCGGCATCGCGTATCTCGTGATTACCATGACTACCGGTTACTTCATGCAGAACCCGCCGGACGGATGGAAGCCTTCTGGTTGGGTCCCCACTGCGACCGAGAAAGCGCAGCGCGCAGCCGCGGACTACACGCTCGTCGGCGCTCTCAAGACCTGGCAATGGTGGGCTCTATGGGCGTTGCTGTTTCTCAATACCTCTGCGGGCATTTCGATCATTTCGCAGGAGTCGCCGATGTTTCAGGAGATTGCTAAGGTCAGCGCCGTCGTAGCTGCGGGAATGGTTGGCATCGCCAGCATCGGCAATGCGTTTGGCCGAGTCTTCTGGGCATGGGTCTCCGACGCAATCACCCGGCGATGGACATTTGTTGTTATGTTTCTGCTTCAGGTAGGGCTGTTTTGGATTCTGCCTGGTATCTCTTCGGCGGCGATCCTCGCGATTCTAGCGTTCATCATTCTTATGTGCTACGGAGGAGGCTTCGGCACCATGCCGGCCTTTGCCGCTGACTACTTCGGCTCAAAGAATGTCGGACCTATCTATGGCCTTATGCTTACAGCATGGGGTTCCGCGAGCGCATTCGGCCCTCTCCTCATCGCGCATATGCGACAGAGCAGCGGATCGTATGCCAGTGGTCTTCACGTTGTCGCAGTCATCATGGCTATATCCATTATTTTGCCCATTCTGGTTTCGCCACCTAAACCTGTCACAATAGCCGTGCCGGTAGTCGGTACAAAATGAATCTTTTAGAAGTTCAACTCGAGCATCCACCCTCTGAATCAAAGGAAGTGCAAGCTGACGCCTCGCGCAGCGGCACAGATCCTTCGGTACGATCCGCGGAGATCTTCCATGTGAAGCGCGGTGAAATCGCCCGAGTACAAGATGCCGTCGCCGTTGAGGAGCCGCTTGAGATTCAGCTTGTATATGGAGCTGTTGATGATCGCAAGGTCAAGTCGATTTCGATCACCATGCGAACACCTGGCAATGACGATGAACTAGCCGCCGGCTTCTTGATGACAGAGGGCGTTGTGCGCGACGCAACACACATTACCTCCATCGGTCCTCCATCTGCAGCCAAAACCACGCTGCCGAACGGGGCCGACGCGAAACGGGTGGCTCTCCCTGCGGGGCTGCGATCACAGGTGATTCGAGTAGAACTTTCACCTGAAGTCGAAGTGAGTATGTCTACTCTGCAAAGAAATTTCTACACAACTTCGAGTTGTGGTGTCTGCGGAAAGGCGTCTCTCCTGGCTCTTAGAACTCTTTGTCCATTGCCGCAGCATGATAACTTCATGATCCGTTCGGACATTCTCTCTACGCTTCCTCAAAAGCTTCAACCGGTACAGGCAGCTTTCAAAGAAACAGGTGGCCTGCATGCAGCGTCGTTGTTCACTTCGGACGGGGAACTGCATTCAGTAAGAGAAGATGTCGGGCGGCACAATGCCGTCGACAAGCTTCTCGGGGAGGCTTTCCTTCAGGACGCGGTTCCACTTCGTAACCACCTGCTTCTTCTCTCAGGACGCGCAAGCTTTGAGCTTCTGCAGAAGGCGGTCATGGGAGGCATTCCAATCGTCGCCGCGATTGGCGCACCATCAAGCCTCGCCATTGAGGTCGCTCGCGAGTTTTCGATTACCCTTGTCGGTTTCCTGCGTCCCGATTCTTTCAACATCTATTCGGCTCCCGCTCGTGTGTCGGGGCTCAATGGACCGCTATACCAATGTTAGGAGGTCTGCGATGAAACTACGAATCAAAGGAAATTCTCTGCGACTCCGCGTGACACCCTCGGACGTAGAGCGCCTTTTGCGTTCCGGAGAGATTCAAGAGTACGTTCAATTCACTGCGATTCCCAATGACCGGCTTACGTATGAAGTAGTCAGTTCTTCATCGGAAGCAAAAACAACTGTGGCTTACCGGCCGGGAAATATAACCGTAAGTGTGCCGGAGGGCCAATTGAAAAATTGGGCGGGTAGCAACGATGTTGGAGTCTATGCCGAAGTAGCGCTAGGTGATGATCAGGTACTCACCGTGGCTATCGAGAAGGACTTCGCATGTCTAGATCTGAGCGACGCGGAGAACGAGGATACGTTTCCAAATCCGAGTTTAGCCGCAACCTGTTGAAGGATTGCGGAACGTCGGACCGGACCGGCATTGGATTTTGAGATCGCCGAATGTCTTCAGACTTGCCGTGATGAAACGTAATCAATACTCCGCCTTCTCACCTTTCGCGGGAACTGAGGTCGGGACTCCCGGAGTGCCGGCGTAGGTGATCAGCAGTACTGTCGGTTCGTCACCTGACTCTCCCCGATGGACATCGTCAACAGATTCTCCGACAGCTTGGCCCTGATGAACGACCAAAGTCTTTCCGCTGGCCTTGTCGTGCAGGGTGAGAGTGCCGGACAGTACATAGACAACATTGGGGAACGGATGTGTGTGCCACGGCAATGCGGTATGCGGTGCGATGGTCAGTTTGATTGTTGTGAGTTGAGGTTGTCCCGCGGGGTAGTGCGTGTATGGTTTACCATTCCAGGACTTCGTAGTCTGCAGCAGGACTTCGCGGTGACCGCTCATTACGTTTTGAGGGTTGCTCTGAGCAGGTGTGGTCGTCAAAAATGCTCCAGTCATGACAGCAGTTATTCCTCCGATAAAGTATTTAGAAATCATGTTGATCTTCTCCATTTTCGTCAGGCTGTGATGCGGCTTCTTGCCCGCCTCTTAGCGACTCATCTCGCAAAAGAACATCTTGTCTTCCGCAGCGCCTGCGCCCTATTCGGCCAAAGTCTCTGCCGCAACTTTCCGCGCGCTCACCGCATTCAGCTTCTGAATTGATTCCGCATCCAGCTTCAGCTTCGTTGCTTCAACCAGGTCGGCTAGCTGCTCTTCATTAGTCGCGCTGGCAATGGGAGCCGCAATTCCGGGCTGTGCAAGTAGCCATGCCAGCGCCACACGCGCCGGGGTCGATCCATGTGCATGTGCCACTTCATCCAGCGCAGCAACCACAGAGAATCCCCAGTCATTCAGGTACTTTTGCACCATCGCTCCTCGCTTGGCCTTTTTCGTGTCCTGTTGGCTGCGATCTTGCCGGTTAAGAAGCCTGCTGCCAGCGAGAAATATGGAATCACACCCAACTGGTACTTCTTCACCACCGGCAGAAGATCCGATTCGTAATCCTGTCGTTCCACCAGGTTGTAGTGTGGCTGCAGCGAAATATAGCTCGCAAGATTATGCTTGCAGCTCGTTTCCAGTGCTTCCGATAAGCGCGCTCCGCTGTAATTTGAAGCGCCGATATATCGGACTTTTCCCTCTTTCACCAGTTCGTCGAAGGCACCAAGCGTCTCTTCCAACGGAGTCTCGATATCGTCCTTGTGCGCCTGGTAAAGGTCGATATATTCGGTCTGCAACCGACGCAGCGAATCCTCAACCGCCTGCCGAATGTATGCCCGTTTCAATCCCGCTTTGCCTTCGCCCATCTCGTTGCCGACCTTCGTCGCCAGGATCACGTCCTTGCGCTTCCCGGTCTTCGCAAACCACTTACCAATAATCGTCTCCGACTCGCCACCCTTATTTCCCGGAACCCAACGCGAATACACATCGGCAGTATCCACAAAATTCAATCCGGCATCGAGTGCCATATCCAACTGGCGAAATGTCTCCGCCTCAGACAGCGTCCACCCGTAAACATTTCCACCAAGACAAATTATCGGCACATGAGGCCCGGCAAATCCCAGCTTCCTCTTTTGCATGAATAAGATTCCTCCTTTCTATTAGAGGAGTCAAAGACGAAAAAGGGCGCATATCACTTGTGTGTAACGACAATAGTGAAACTTTGTATACGGGTTCTATGTGTCATGAACGTTCGTGACACTTGTGCAGACTGGCGTCGAGATATTGACTCTCTGGCTGCATTTGGTTTGTGCATGGATTGTTTGGCATGCAAGCAATAGCTCATTTGTTTCATTATTTCTTGCAAGTCCTGGCCTGCCTCTCAGGAAGGCGGCATTGCATAGCGGGTGAGTCTCTACGCCCCACGGCTTTGTGTAAACGACGCCCTTCGACTCGAAGCTGGCAGCTGGGACAGGGAAAGCAGCCGACGGAAAGGACTGTTGGACAGGGCGAATTGTCGTCGTGTCCAGGTATGCCATCCTTGCAATACCGTTCCGTTTTCCTATGGTATGCCTCCGGCCTGTGAACTCCTGAAAGCCAGCCCTTAGGGAGGAGTCTCCTCCCTGGCTGCGGACATTCTGTCCTCCGCCACCCACCTCAGCGGGCCTTTCCCGCCCGCAACGCCCACCCTGTAAGCGTCCGCTTCGCGATCAAGAACGGTTGACAGACCCTGCGCTAAGTCTGTATGTCTCTGCTCGAGTCGAAGCCCGGCTTCGGTTCTCCTGTAGAGAGGAGGACTTGAGACATGCAGACAGTCAGATCATTTGTTGGGATGGACGTCCACAAGGAGACCATCTCGGTCAGCGTCGCCGAAGATGGGCGGAACGGCCCCGTGCGGTTCATCGGCGTCATCCCGAACCAGCCGGACGACATCGCGAAGATGGCCAAGCGGCTTGCGAAGCACGGCGAGCTCGATTTCTGCTATGAGGCCGGCGGTTGCGGGTACAACATCTACCGCCAGCTCACAGCGCTGGGCCATAGTTGCACAGTGGCGGCGACCTCGCTCATTCCTCGCAAGCCAGGTGAGCGGATCAAGACCGACCGGCGGGACTCGCAGAAGTTGGCTATCCTGCACCGATCCGGCGATCTGACGAAGGTATGGGTGCCGGATGCGACGCACGAAGCTCTTCGCGATCTGGTTCGTGCGCGTGTGGATGCATCCATGCACCTGATGCGGGCTCGCCAGCAGTTGCTCGCCTTCCTCTTGCGGCATGGCCGCTCCTATCCGACCGGGAAGCACTGGACTCAGCGCCATCGATCCTGGCTGGCGGGTCAGACGTTTCAGCAGGAGGTTCATCGGATCGTCTTCCAGGATTATGTTGAGACGGTTTGGACGGCACAGGAGAGACGAGATGCATTGATCGAACGGATCGGTGCGATGACGGCGAGTTGGTCGCTCGGACCGCTCGTCGAAGCTCTGCGCGGCTTGCCTGGGATCGACCTGCTATCGGCAGCCACGTTCATCTGCACAACTGGCGATCTGAGCCGCTTCGAGTCGCCCCGTATGCTGATGGGCTACCTTGGCCTCGTTCCATCGGAACACTCCAGCGGCGGCAGCGTCCGTCGCGGCGGCATCACCAAGACCGGCAACCGGGAAGCACGGCGGATGCTGATCGAAGCCGCATGGAGCTATCGCTATCCGGCCCGCGTCGCCAAGGAGAAGGCTGAGATCCTCGTCCACCTGCCGAAGAACATCCGCGATATCGCATGGAAGGCACAGACTAGGCTCTGCGCTCGCTATCGAACCATGACTGCGCGAGGGAAGAAGCCTACCGTCGTCGTCACTGCGCTCGCCCGTGAGCTTGCCGGATTCATCTGGGCTATCGGTCAGGAGATGAGGACTCCGATGACGACCTGAGCCGGTTTGGTTTCCACCTTTTCGGGTGGGGAACCGGGCGGCCGGTCATGGTGATCCTCGTGAGCCCCTTGGGCCGGAGTACATCCCGACGCCCGCGCTAAGTCCGAGGCGAGCCTGCGACGACACACGTTCGTGCGGTAGCCAACCCGCGTATGGAAGTTTGAGCGACTGTCGCTGAACGCCGCCCGGTTCCCGACCCGATAAGAACTTAAGAACAAAAAACAACTGCGCTATTAAGGGATAAAGCGCGGTCCGTGAATTCGTGTCCTTGACAGTGAACTAGAGACATGGAGGGGCGCTGCCCCTATACAGCCAGACCGGAAGCCTTCGAGGAATACTCAGCTTCCGGTTTCTTATTTAACTCCCAGCGTTTGAGAGCAGCTTTCCGGGCTATCTCGCTCTTACGTTCATCGCTCAGTTTGGCTGCTCGCGCATTGCCGCCCTTCAGCCCACCGAGACGCCCTAGCGCGACTGCGGCAGGATTCTTTGCTGGCACTGCCTGCTTGGTTTCGATACTGACGACCTTTGCAGCCCTTGCCATGCTGTTAATTATGCTTGAGCGGTCGAGCTTTTGGCAAGTAGAACTTGCGCCCCACCGGATAGCCTGAGAGGATGGCTGGCAATGCTTATCTTTATGGCTGACGCGCTCACTTATCTATTTGGCTTGATTGTCCGTCACTTCAAGAAGAAGCGGCCCGTTGGTTAGCCAAGGTAGTTATTGCCTTTACAGAGGGTACTTTTCGTATCTCTAGGCAAACAAGATACTTAACACCACACACCACCCACCCCCCCGGGGGATAGGGCGTTTGGCACCTGAGCACTGACAACTGACCACTCCCGGCTACAATGATCCCCACATGCCGCCCGCCATCGAGACCACCTCTCTCACGCGCCGCTTCGGGGATTTCACCGCCGTCGATCACGTCAACCTCACCGTCGACGCGGGCCAGTTCTTCGGCTTCCTCGGCCCCAACGGCGCCGGCAAGTCCACCACCATCAAGATGCTCACCGGCCTGCTCGCACCCACCAGCGGCCAGATCCGCATACTGGGCGCCGACCTGACCGAGAACTCCGCCGAGCTGAAGCGCCAGATCGGGGTCGTCCCCGAGGGCATGGCCCTGTTCGGCCGCCTCACCGCCAGCGAGTACCTCCGCTTCGTCGGCCGCATGTACGGCCTGGATCGCGTGACCACAGACCAGAGAACAGCCGAGCTGCTCGACTTCATGAACCTCGCCGGCGAGGACAAGAAGCTGATCACCGACTTCTCCCACGGCATGCAGAAGAAGCTCGCGCTCGCCGCCGCCGTCATCCACGGGCCGCGCGTCCTCTTCCTCGACGAGCCCTTCGAAGGCGTCGACGCCATCGCCGCCGGCACTTTGAAATCGATGCTGCAGCGCATGATCGCGCGCGGCGTCACCATCTTCCTCACCTCGCACGTGCTCGAAATCGTCGAGCGCCTGTGTACGCACATCGGCATCATTCACCGCGGCCAGCTGGTCGCGCAGGGTTCGATCGAAGAGCTCCGCGCGCGATCGATTCCGCCACCTCATCCCTGCGAGCAAGCCGCGCCAACATCAACGCCGCCGACCCTCGAGCAGATCTTCCTCGAGATCGTCGGCACCGACCGCGAAGGCAACCTCGCCGCCACGCCGCCCGAGCAGGAGCTCTCGTGGCTCAGCTAGATCAACAACCCGAGGGTGCCCCATCCAAGATCCGCCAGGGTGGGTTGCCGGACATTCCCGCCGGCACGCAGTTGCTCGCCATCGCCTGGCTGCGCTGGCGCATCTTCGCCAACGGTTTTCGCCGCCAGGCCGGCAAGCGCCAGGCCGTTGGACTGGTCCTCACCATCGTCCTGCGCCTGCTCATCTGGCCCATCTTCGCGGCGATGGCGCTTGGCCCGACGCTTGGCGCAGGCTACTTCGCCTGGAACGCGATCAGCGGGCATCATCCCAGCCAGCTCATTCCGCTGCTCGCCGTCGTCGCCATCCTCTGGCAGTTCGTCGCCGTCAACGGAGCCGGAATCGCCGCCAGCGTCTCCAGCTTCGACCCCGCGTCGCTGCTGCGATTTCCGCTGCGCTTCGGCCGCTACCTCGTCCTGCGCCTGCTGCTCGGCCTGCTGACGCCGAGCACCATCATCGGCTGCCTGGCGCTGTTCGCCGCAGCCATCGGAATCGCCATCGCCAACGTCCGGCTCGCGCCGGCCGCGTTCCTCGTCCTCGCCGTCTACGCCGCGATGAACCTCTTCTTCTCGCGCATGATCGGCGTGTGGCTGGAGCGCGCGCTCTCCACGCGCCGCGCTCGCGAGATCTTCGGCGCCGTGATGGCCCTCTTCTTCATCAGCTTCCAGTTCCTCAACATTCACCGTCCCGCGCATCACGCTCGCGCGGCCGCAACCGACAGTTGGATCATGAACCTGTTGTACGGAACCAACCGCGTGCTCGCCTGGCTTCCGCCCGGATTCGCCGCGAACTCCATCCTTCCTGGCCATCCGCTGGTGCGCCTCGGCGAGTTCCTCGCGCTGGTCGCCGTCACCGCGCTCTTCTTCGCCGCCTTCGCCGCGCGCCTGCACAAGCAGTTCCTCGGCGAATACCTCTCGGAAGGCGCGCCGCGTGCTACTCCTTCACCGCGCCAACCCGCGCCAGCCGCTGCCGCCCGAGCGCCAACGGAGAACGTACAGCGGGCAACGTACAACCTGCTTTCCCCAACCATCGAAGCCTGTCTGCGCAAGGAGTGGGTTTACCTGCGCGGCAACGGCAACCAGATCATCGCCATGCTCACGCCGCTGGTCTTCGTCTTCCTGCTGAGCCGCGGAATCCTCGCTCGCCATCCGTCCTACCTGCTGGCCGGGGCGGTCGGCTACGCGCTGCTCGGCCTGCTCGCCGCGCTCTACAACATCTTCGGCGCCGACTCGACTGGAGTGCAGCTCTACCTGCTCGCGCCGGTCCGCCTGCGCGACGTCATCGTCGCCAAGAACATCGCCGGCATGACGCTGCTGCTGGTCGAAGCCACGCTCGCGTGGTGTCTCGCCGAGTATCTCGCCACGGTTCCCATTCCG